>ENA-UERG01000030-UERG01000030.1-human-gut-metagenome-genome-assembly--contig:-NODE-30-length-112763-cov-12.060389_pt1 | contig 112763 bp, 97 predicted proteins | sample MGYA00242954_ERZ507954 | MGnify/ENA primary metagenome ERZ507954 (study PRJEB26167, sample SAMN06115478) | human gut metagenome | host: Homo sapiens | place: China:Sichuan | collected 2015-01-21...
GAGACGAGCACGACACGCAGTGTCGGGCATGGTCTTTTGAGACGAGCACGACACGCAGTGTCGGGCATGGTCTCTTCTGAGAGCGGGCCCCCGAAAAGTATCATCCGCCGCGCAAGTGCTGTGGATGACAGGCCCGACTTGTCCTCCGCAGTCTCGGCGAAGGAGGAAGGGGGATAACCTTTTAGAAAAATATTAACTAGGAGAATGGAAAATGTTTGGTTCACTCGATTCCCTCACGAAGATTTCGACGGCCCGTTCGCGTTCGATTTCGGCTGAAAACGTCTACGGCGAGCCCGGGCGAGGCGGCATGGCCGAGGTCAGCGATACGCCGCAGCCCGAGGTGGTCCGCATCGGGCAGGGGTGGGGCAATAACAGTTGCGCGCGCGAGCTCGGGCAAAAGTGGAAGGTGCGTCCGTGCATCACGCTCGCGCCGGCGGCGGTTACGACGCTGATGGATGTCGACGGCCCCGGCTGTATCCGGCATATCTGGATTACGGTGAACGAAAAGCATCTGCGGAACATCGTGCTTCGGATGTACTGGGACGGGGAAGAGGCTCCGAGCGTCGAAGTTCCGCTCGGCGACTTCTTCTGCAACGCCTGTCTGCATACGGCGCAGATCGTCGCCGTTCCGATCAATGTGAATCCGACCAACGGCATGAACTGCTACTTCCCGATGCCGTTTGCCCGCCACGCGAAAATCACGGTGGAGAACCTGCTGCCGGACGAGGGAATCGACGGCTTCTTTTACACGATCAACTTCGAAGAGCTCGACGAGCCGGCCGGAGACGCATATTTCCACGCCCGGTTCAACCGGACGAATCCGCTCAGGTACGGCGACGACTACACGATTCTCGATGGCGTTGAAGGGAGCGGCAACTTCGTCGGCTGTTATATGACCTGGCAGCAGAACAACAACGGCTGGTGGGGCGAGGGCGAGGTCAAGATGTTCCTTGACGGCGACACGGAATTCCCGACCATCTGCGGCACCGGCACCGAGGACTATTTCGGCGGTGCCTGGTGTTTCAATAAAACCTTCAGTTCTCCGTTTCTCGGCTATCCGTTCGGCGGGGAGAACCGCACCGGCGCGCGTCACAGCCTCTACCGCTTCCACGTGCTCGATGCAATTCATTTTCACAGCAGTCTGAAGGTTACGATCCAGGCGATCGGCTGGCGCGACAAAGGGCGTTACCTGCCGCTGCAGGACGATATTTCGTCGGTTGCCTACTTCTATTTGAAAGAGCCGCACAAGCCGTTCCCGGCGCTGCCGGACCGCAACGGCCTTGAGATCATCTGACCGCCTGCCGCCGCCGGCCCGGCTCCGTGCCGCTCTGCCGGCGGCGGTATTGCGAATCATGACCGGCGGCTTATTCAGCGGCTGCGACCTCGTACGGGTTGGGCCGATCGAGGGAGAAGGTCACTGTTTCGCCGAGTTTCAAGTGCGGAATCGCGTACTCCCGCACCAGCGTTTTCTCCTGAAATTCTTTTTTCTTTTCGTCGAACCGGCCGCCGCTGCGGAGAAAGACGGAACATTTGACTTCGGCATGATCGTCATCGAGGAATTTTCCCCGGCAGAGGATAACCGCGCCGAAGCCGTCGAGGGCCCCGATTCCGAAATTCTTCGACGGGAACTCCCGGCGAAAGGTCTCGCGCGGCAGAAAATCTGTCACCATTTCCACTGCCCCCCTGTCTCCGTCCGGGACGGCAATTCGCGGTTCGGCAATGGTTTTCCCTTTTTCTTTCAGGTCGAAATGGAACAGGATGAAATCGGATTCATGCCGGACCGCCTTGCAGCGCAATAGAAGCCCGCTCGCAGGGTACGGCGACGTTGTGAAGGTTGTCTCCCGTGGGAAGCTCCGCCTTTTCCCGGCCGGTTCCGGTTTCATGACGCCCGGCGTCAGGCAGCAGCCCGCAATCCCGGCGGAAAAGAGTACGTACAGCATAATGCAGCGGAGGCGGCGGGAGGAGGCGGGAGAGTTCATGGTGATTCCCTGAATGCGTTGCCGGATGTTTTCGGCGCTTCGGCTGAGGCTGCAGGCGGGAAGAGGCGGAAAAACATTGCCGTCTGCGGCGAAATCGAGGATCAGCCGGGCATACGAACCGCGTCCGGCGGAAGTCAGGTTCAGGAGCTCCGCCGTTTGTGCGTCACACTCCATCTCCCGGAGCTGCTCAAGCCGGGAGCGGCAGAGGCGGATAAGCGGATTGAACCAGAACAGCGTTCCGGTCAGCGTGAGCAGGAGTGTCCGCAGCGGATCGCGCCGCTTCAGGTGCAGACATTCATGGGTCAGCAACATAAGGAGTTCACGGTCAGGCAGAAGGCCGCATCGCTCCGCGGGAAGCAGGATGACGGAACGGAATACGCAGCAGGAGAGCGGCCCGGCATTGAGCGAACCGCCGTCGCGGAGATCAATCCTGCGGCGGGTGTTTCCGGTCAGATTCCTTGCCCGGTTCAGCAGGGCTGCCATGCGTGCGTCGCAAATCGGCGGCAGGTTGCGTACCCGGCGCGTCCAGCGGCGAAGCCGGTGCAATCGTTTCAGCAGCAGAAACAGTCCGGCCGCAATCAGAAACAGGGCAGTTCGGCCCATCGCATGATGCAGGGAGACCGGGGCGGGAACGGAGGATGCACTCCCCGTCTGGGAAGACGGTGCCGCCGGTCGCTCCTCCCGGACTGTTTGCATCGTCCGGAGTTGAATCTCCGGCGGCAGGCGCAGGACAGGCTGGCTCAAGGGGAGAAAGGAGAGACAAAGCAGTACGAGAAGCTGCTTCCGGCCCGGACGTACCTGAAAGAGGCGTTCAACGGTGATCAGCAGAAGCGCCAGCAGACAGCCGCGCAGCAGCATGCCGAGGAGATAAGTGCCGAGCTCACTCATTTTCCGTCTCCTGTTCGTCGAGAAGGCGTTTCAGTTCCGCGATATCCGCGGCGGAAAGCTTTCCTCTCCGCACGAAGAAGCTGACCATCGCCGCGCAGTCGTCGTCGAACGCCTGAGCGGCCAGCCGTTCGCCGGCCGCTTCGCGGTACTCCTCCCGGCTCAGCAGCGGCCGGTAGAAGTAGAAGCGTTTGCGGCCGCATTGCCGGACGGCGCCTTTCCCGACCAGCCGCGCCAGCAGGGTCTTTACCGTGCTGGCGTCCCAGCCGCAGGAGGCGGCCGCCCGTTCCGCCAGCTCCGGCGCAGTCAGGGGAGAAGTCTCCCATAACAGCTTCAAAAGTTCGAGTTCACTGTTCGTCACCACTGTGTTTTTCACTGTTCCGCCCTTTCCCGTTCCGGTTTGCCGGAGATTAATCTACATCTGTAAATTATAAAATCAAATACATGATTGACAATTGTAAATTATATTTTTTTGAAAAAAGTACCGCTCCGAATCCTTGTAAAAGCGCGTCTTTCGGATATAGTGTAGCGGAGAGGGAGATCATCACGCATGTTTTTTGCGTGAATATTGGCGAGAAGGAGAGCCGAAAGATGGAGAAGAAGAAAATTCCGCTGCTGCACCGGGACGGCGTCAGCTATGTCCTGCCGTTTGTTCTGATCACCGCATGTTTCGCGCTGTGGGGATTTGCGAACGATATCACGAATCCGATGGTCAAGGCGTTTGCGAAGATTTTCCGCACGACCACGACTGAAGGCTCGCTCGTGCAGGTCGCCTTTTACGGCGGCTATTTCGCGATGGCGTTCCCGGCTGCGGTGTTCATCCGGAAATATTCGTACAAGGCAGGCATCCTGCTCGGGCTGGCGCTCTATGCGGTCGGGGCGCTGCTGTTTTTTCCGGCCAGGCTGACCGGGAATTTCTATCCGTTCCTGATGGCTTACTTTATCCTGACCTGCGGCTTGTCATTTCTCGAAACCAGCGCGAATCCGTATATCCTGTCGATGGGGAGCGAAGAGACGTCGACGCAGCGGCTGAATTTTGCGCAGTCGTTCAATCCGATCGGCTCCCTGTTCGGCATGTATGTCGCAATGGAGTTCATCCAGTCCCGGCTCTCCCCGCTCGATACGGCCGGGCGCGCCGCGCTGACCGATGCGGAATTCGCCCGGGTCCGCGATGCGGATCTGACGGTGCTGATCCGTCCCTATCTGCTGATCGGGCTGGTCATCATCGCGCTGTTTCTGCTGATCCGGTTCGTGAAGATGCCGGCCAACGCCGACCAGTCGCACAAGGTCGATTTCTTGCCGACGCTCCGGCGGATTTTCCGGATTCCTCGCTACCGCGACGGAGTGATCGCGCAGTTCTTCTACATCGGCGCGCAGATCATGTGCTGGACCTTCATCATCCAGTACGGCACCCGGATTTTTCTCGGGCAGGGGATGGATGAGCGGGCGGCGGAGGTGCTTTCGCAGCAGTACAACATCGCCGCGATGGTCCTCTTCTGCGCGAGCCGCTTCATCTGCACATTCCTGCTGCGCTACCTGAATCCCGGCAAGCTGCTGCTGATTCTGGCGGTTGCGGGCGGAGTCTTCACTCTCGGCGTAATCGGCTTCACCAATGTTTTCGGCCTCTACTGCCTGGTTGCCGTTTCGGGGTGCATGTCGCTGATGTTCCCGACCATCTACGGCATCGCGCTCAAGGGGCTCGGCGACGATGCGAAGTTCGGTGCGGCGGGGCTCATCATGGCGATTCTCGGCGGTTCGGTGCTGCCGCCGCTGCAGGCGGCGGTCATCGACCGCGGCGAATTTTTCGGCTTCCCGGCCGTGAACCTCTCATTTGCGCTGCCGCTGATCTGTTTTGCCGTGGTGGCGCTCTACGGCTACCGCACAAGGCGTTCGGCCTGACGCCGGAAGAAAACGGAACAGGCCGGAACCTGCATGGCCCCGGCCTGTTGCCGCTGTTGCCGCTTTACCGGACTTCGAAATCGAAGACGCGCATCGGGCGTTCGCTCCACCCTTCCTCAAGCACGAGCCTGACCTCCGTGCACGGAACCGGCTCCCAGCGGAGCAGGACGAGCCGGTGATGGTTGTCGGCGACTTCGGCCAGCGTGCGCTTCCGGCCGCCGACCGTTGCTTCGATCCGGAACTTTTTCGGCAGCTGCGCCGGCATGGCGCGGAACATCTGGTGATCCTCCACATTCAGCTGGCGCTTCAGGTCCGAAAGATCGCTGTCGAAAACGAGCCGGACGCCGCCGACCGTCTCCGGCGCATCGAAGCGGTAGACGGCTTCTCCGCCGGCCGGAAATTCCGCGCCCTGTTTGCCGTCGTCCCAGTCGCGGTCGCGGCCGTTCCGCAGGATTTCGCAGCTGATCGCCCCCCGGAGCGAAAGCGGCGAAACCCGGCGCGGAATATTCGGGATGAACTGGTCCTGGTCAAGCAGCGTCTGCTGGAGTTCGTCCAGATGCCGTTCATAGATGCCGCGCGGCGATTCACCGTATTTCACCGCGAGCGCGGCGGCGGTGCCGACCGCCTGGCCGAGCATCGACGTCGTCGCCATGACCCGGGTCGAACTCAGCGCCATGTGCGTCGTCGAAATATTGCGCCCGGCGAAGAACAGATTGTCGATGTTGACCGAGTAGAGCGAACGGTACGGAATGCCGAACGGCGACGGCGCAGGGTGGAAGATCGTCGGCGCGCCGGGATAATAGATCGCTTCGGGGTGGTGGTCGTCCATGGTCCAGCCGCCGTAGGCGACCGCGTCGTCGAATTTCCCTTCGGCTTCGACCTCCTTCTGGCAGAGCACGTGATCGCCGACGTAGCGGATATTCTCGCGCTTGCCGGGCAGGCTGCCGATCCAGTCAAGCTCCCACTTGCGGCCGCGGCCGTCCGGATGGTTCTTGATGTACTCCCAGCAGCCGTAGGCGATTTTATAAAGCTCGTCGCGGATTGCGTCGGCATCTCCGACCGTATCCATGACGCCGCCGAACTCCATCCACCAGAAGTTGTTGCCTTCCGGTTCGAAATTGCGTTTCGGCAGCGTCTCCTCGGTGTAATGATACGCCCACTCAGGCGCCCGGAACGGAATGTGCCGGTCGGTGCGCCGGAGCTGGATCAGGATCGAATTGCCCATCGTCTTGGCGTCGGCCTTCTCCGGGGCGTGCGGCTCGTCGAATTCATCGCGCGCCTCGCGGCCGCTGCGGTATTTCGCACCGGAGAGACGCAGGATGCTGTCGCCGGAACAGTCGGCGAACAGTTTCCCTTCAACCTTGTAGCGGCAGTATTCGGTGAGGTTCCAGCCGGTAACCGAAGTGATGCGGCCGTTTTCGGTCTCGACCTTTTCGACCGTCGTATTCAGCAGGACGGTCAGATTTTTCTCCTGCTTTGCGAATCCGTACATGACATCGTCCCAGATCGTGTACTTCATGGTCGGATTGTAGTAATAGTTGTCGAGCTGAAGCTCTTCGAGGAGTCCGGTCTCCTTGCGGTTTTCGCCGTGAGCGCCGCAGATCCACATGCGGATTTCGCTCGAGGCGTTGCCGCCGAACATCGGGCGGTCCTGGATGATCACGGTCTTTGCTCCGTTGCGCGCGGCGGCGACGGCCGCGCAGAGTCCGGCGATGCCGCCGCCGACCACGACGAAGTCGGCGGAGAGTCTGCGTCTGGTAATAATCATTCTTCTGCTCCGTATCTCAATGTTGCAGGATATCTTCTTATAATAGAATCCGGGTCCGGCCGTATTTCAAGTTCCGGTCCGGCTGAAAAACGCCTCAGTTGACGTTGCACCAGAAATCTCCCCTGTTGTCGGACTGGCTGTTCAGGCGGTTATACGGAATTTCGTCGAAACTGCGTCCTTCTACATGGCCGTCGACGAAGCAGATGTTTCCGCCGCTTCCGCCTTTGTGCCGCCAGGTGCCGTTTTTGCCGTTGTCCACCATCTCCGCCCGGTTCTGGGCTGCCGGGGAGTAAGGAGCGCGGCTGCCGTTCGGGCTGCTGCCGCTGCGGTAGATATCGAAAAGCATGGCGCGCCCGGAGGCGTTGCGGATTTTCGACAGTGCGTAGCCGCCCTGGTTGTCCGGGCAGTCCGGCGTGATGCGGTGGTTGATTCCGTAATGGCGCACCAGCGCTTCATTTTCAGTCGAAGTGACGCTGGACGGACAGGCGAAGACGCCGGAAGGCCGTTTTTTGTCGGCCGCGAGATAGCTGCCCTTCTCCTGTTTGGCGCCGGAATTATTCGCATAATAGAGCACATCCTGCCAGGTGCCGGTCATCGTGGTTGCACCGCCGCCGTAGTTGCGGAACGAAGAGGGCATGCGCCCGCGCTCCTGATCGAGGTACATCGACATGTAAGTGCCGAGCTGCTTGAGGTTGGCCGTACACTGGGTGTCGCGGGCCCGGGCGCGGGCCTGGTTCAGGGCGGGCAGCAGCATTCCGGCCAGAATCGCGATAATCGCAATCACGACCAGAAGTTCGATCAGGGTGAAGCGGGATACGGAGTGATTCATCATCTTTGCATTCTCCTTGGGATATGGTTGGTTCCGGATGAATTTCGATTCCGTAATAATTATACCGGATTACAGATGAAAAAACAAGACGATAATTTAAAAATGCAATATTAAAATATTGAAATATCATAATGTGATATTATAATATTGAAATTGAAATTTTCATTGCGGAAGAGAGAGTCGGCTTGTAATCCGGGGAGAAACGGATTATCTTTTCTGAAATTGCATGAAACGGAGTGAGGATGAAAAATAAACTGCTGGAAAAAACCTTTCAGGTGCTTGAAGCGGTCGCAGCTTCGCCGGAGCCGGTTTCCCTCAAGGAACTGAGCGGCCGGCTCGGAATCAATTCGAGCACGCTGTCGCGGATCGCGGCGGACCTGGTGGAGACCGGATATCTGACCAAAGCCGGATACCGCAATTTCGAGCCGGCCCTCGGCCTGATCCGGATCGGACAGAATGCGGTGCACAGTTCGCACCTGCCGCGCACGGTCAATCCGCTGGTCAGAAGCCGGGTCGACGAACTTGGAGTGAACGGCGCTTTTGCGGGGATCGAGAGCGGGCAGGTCGTCTATCTGTACCGCAGCGACGCTTTTTCGGATGAAAACCGGATCGGCCTGCCGTACCGGGTTCCGCTCTACCGGTCGAATATCGCGATTGCGATTCTGGCGATGAGCCTCCCGCCCGGGGAGGCGCTGGAACGTTTCCGGGCCGATATCCACGCCCGGCACGCCGAACACGCCGCCAAGGCGGACCTGGCGGAGATCCGGGACCTGCTTGAGCATGTCGCCCGGAACGGCTATCTGTTCCGCCGCGAGCCGGAGGCGCGCTGGAACATCACCTTTCCGGTCGAATACGGCGGTCAGTTCTACGGCGTCTCCTTTTACGGCGACCGGGCAGGGGAGCGGAACTTCGACCGCCTACTGTTCGAGTGTTCGCTCCTGGCTTCCCGCATCCGTTCGAAACTGGTCATGGGGTGAGGCGCTTCCGGCTTGCATTGTCTGACAACCCTGATATATTACGACAGGGACAACTTTTTTGAGGAGCGCCGGATTTATGCAGAAAGTATTGGATTACATCGCCGCGAACTGGGGGAACACGACCCGTTTCAATCCGGTTTCGGAGGGGACGCTGATCGGGCTGCCGCACCCGTACACCGTGCCGTGCGCCGACGGCGCGTTTCAGGAGTTCTACTATTGGGACACCTATTTCACAAGCCGCGGCCTGGCGCTGCAGGGACACCCCGAGCTCGTGCGGGACAACTGCGAAAATCTGATTTACGAAGCCGACGAGCTCGGTTTCATTCCGAACGGCAACCGGACTTATTACCTTGACCGTTCCCAGCCGCCCGTCTTCGGTGCAATGCTGGAGCTGACCGGATCGGTGTATCCGGAGGACCGGGCATGGCTGCGCCGTGCGGCGCGTGCGCTTGAACTTGAGCTGCATTTCTGGAAATATCGCCGCCGCGACCGGTGCGGACTTACTCATTACGGCACCGACGCGACCGAAGAGCAGCTGATGGCGTTCTACCCGTGCTGCGTCGCGCGTCTCGGGTATCCGGCCGAGGCGACCGAGGAGGAGATGCGGGCGGCCGCGCGCGAAGCGATGGCCGAAGCGGAGTCCGGCTGGGATTTCAACCCGCGCTTCGAGCGCCGCTGCCCCGATTTCGCGGCGATCGACCTGAATTCGCTGCTCGTGCGAAGCCGCAATGAGCTCGGCGAGCTCTATCGCGATCTCGGAGACCTCGAGCGCTCCGACGAGTGGAAGCACAGCGCCGAGATCCGCAAGGAGCTGATCCACTGCTACTGCTGGAACGACCGGCGCGGCGTGTTTCTCGACTACAACTTCGTGACGAAACGGCACTCGAACGTATTTTCGTGCGCATCGCTCTTTCCGCTCTGGTGCGGCATTGCGACGCCGGAACAGGCGGAGTCGACGTTGTATGCGGTCGAGCATGAACTCGAATGCGAGCACGGCCTGGCCGCCTGCGAGAAGAACGATTCCGGCCGCGTCTACCAGTGGGACTACCCGAACGGCTGGGCGCCGCTGCATTTTGTGGCGATCGAAGGGCTCGACCGCTACGGCTTTACCGATGCGGCCCGCCGCATCGCCCGGAAATACGTCGATACGGTGGTGCGCAATTTCGAGCGGACCGGCGCTCTGTGGGAGAAGTACAACGTGGTGACCGGTTCGGTCGACGTGAAGGACGAATACAAAATGCCGCAGATGCTTGGCTGGACCGCCGGCGCCTTCGTTTACGCCGCGGACTATCTGAACGGTCACTGAACGGGCGGTCGCCGCCGGAACCTGCTGCGGAACGCGCATACGATCAGGAGCAGTCCGGCCGCCGCCCCGGCCAGCCCTGCGGCCAGCCGGACGTAATATCGTCCCGGAACGGAGCGTTCGATGACCGCTTCGAACGGTCGTCGCGGGTCCGCATGGCAGGTGATCCGCTTTCCGGCCGGAAAGCGGCGCAGGAGCGGCAGGAGCGTCTCCGCCGTGCCGTGCGTCCGGCCGAAGAAATCATATCGGTGCGAGCCGTACGGCCGTCCGCCGACCGTGTAGCGGTAGTCGATCCGCAGTTCGGTTCCGCGCGCGGTCAGCGAGGCGGAGACGACTTCCGCCTGTGTCGGAAGCCAGCTGCGTGAAGCGATCGCTTCGCGGCAGGGAAGCAGCACGGTTTCGCGGATGAAATAAAGCGAGAACAGCAGGAGGATGACGCCGGACGCCGTCATCAGCTTGAAATTATTCCCGGCCTGGTCATTTTTTCGTTTCATATTCTGAATATAGCATATCCGGGCGATTTGCGCAAATATTTTTCCGTCCCGGCTTGCATCGCGTTCCGCCGGATATTATTTTATACCAGTCATAATCGCAAAAGAGATGGTATGTTAATACCATCGAAATAGTAACAATGCCTTTCTCCAAGGTGTGAGTACGGCGGAGCCGCACGGAGCACCGCAGAGCGGGGCCCCCGAAAAGTATCATCCGCCGCGCAAGCGCTGTGGATGACAAGCCCGGCTTGTCCTCCGCAGCCTCGGCGAAGGAGGAAGGGGGGCTGCTTTTTGGGGAACAAAGGAGGAACCGTATGGCCGATCGTCACATTTCATTGGACCGGGTCCTTACCCGCGCCTGGACGCGCATGGTGCAGATTCTGTTCCGGCCGTTTTCCATCGAACGCTGGCTGATGCTCGGCTTCTGCTGCTGGATGCTCTCGCTATCCGGCGACATTTCCACGATTCTGAATATCGGTTCGAATGCGCTGTCGCATGATGCGGCGGACACCGCGTCCCATGCCCCCGCCGATAAGCTGGCAGCGCTCGACAATGTTCTGAACGGGACCGACGGCTCGTTCCTGCAGCGGCTCGGCACGGAGCTGCAGTGGGAGCCCGCAGCCGTCCAGGGCTGGAGCCTGTTCATCGGCATCGCCGCCCCTCTGATCGTTATTCTTCTGGTCGTCTGCTACTGGCTTTACTGCCGCTTTGAATTCGTCTTTCTTGACGATCTGATGCGCGACAGCACTGAAATCAGAAAGCCGTGGAATGAATTCCGGTCAATCGGGAACTCCTATTTTGCCGGGTCGCTTCTGGTGACGGCTGCTCTCTTTCTGTTCAACCTTCTCTTCTTCTTCCTCGCAGGCAGCGTGATACTCGACTGGCTGAAGGAGTGCGGCGCCGCGCGGGAGTGGCTGGCGTTCGGTGCGTCCCGGGTCTATTCCCTGCTCTTCCTCGGCGGAGCCTGGTTTCTGATCTCGCTGGTTGCGGGGATTTACATCTGGTTTTTCTATTTTCTCCTGGTTCCGATCATGTATCGGGACCGGGTCGGCTTTTCCGAAGGGCTGCGGCGCATGAATGCGCTCTTCCGGCGCCGTTTCTGGATCTGTCTTCTGTTCTGGCTGATGATGCTCGTCATTCTGTTCGGATTCGGCATCTGCCTGCTGATCGGCTACGTCCTGACCTGCTGCCTGCTGGGTTTCCTGCTCGGGATTCCGTATGTCCGCGCCGTCATCCTGCTGCCCTATTGGACCTTTCTGCGTCTCTCCGGCGTGGAACTGCTCGAGGAGCTCGATCCGCTTCCCGCCGGGCAGCCCTGATACGCCGCGGGCCCCGGAGGCGGCACTTCGTCCGACTCCGGGGCCCGCAATATGGCGGTGTTCCGATTTACTTCTTGCTGCGGGCGATGTAATGCGTGTGCAGGAGTTTGTGGGCGAAGTGGCTGCCCGGCTCTCCGAGAAACTCCGCATACAGCTTCCGGATCGACGGATTCTGGTGCGATTTGCGGATCGGCGCGTTCTTGTCGTCCCGATAGAGCGCTTCAAGCCGCTTGGAAAGGATCTGCCCGTGTCCGTGGTGGTAGGGCTGCCCGCCGCCGTTCAGACAGCCGCCGGGACAGGCCATGATTTCGATGGCCTGATAATCCGCTTCGCCCCGCTGAATCTTATTCAGCAGCTTGCGGGCGTTGCCGAGTCCGGAGCAGATTGCAACATGCAGCTCGATTCCGGCGATATTGACGGTCGCCTCTTTGATTCCCCTGATGCCGCGCACGGCGGTGAAGTCGATCTCCTGCAGATCCTGGCCGGCCAGCCAGTCGGCCGCGGTGCGCAGCGCCGCTTCGAGCACGCCGCCGGTCGCGCCGAAAATCACGGCGGCGCCGGTCGATTCGCCGAGCGGGGAGTCGTATTCCTGATCTTCCAGCTGGCTGAACTGGATGCCGGCTTCGCGGATCATGTCGGCAAGCTCCCGGGTCGAAATCACGATGTCGACATCGGGAACGCCGTTGTGGCTGAATTCTTCGCGCGACGCCTCGTACTTCTTCGCAAGACACGGCATGACCGAAACCACGATCAGATCTTCGGGCCTGACGCCGATCTTTTCAGCGTAGTAGCTTTTGGCGATTGCGCCGAACATCTGCTGCGGCGACTTCGCGGTCGACGGCATGTAGATCAGGTCCGGGAACTGGTGCTCGAGAAATTTGACCCAGCCGGGACAGCAGCTGGTCAGGATCGGCAAATTTTCGCCGCTCTTGACGCGCTCGATAAGCTCGGTCGTCTCCTCCATGATCGTCAGGTCGGCCGCGAAGTCGGTGTCGAACACCTTGTCGAAACCGAGCTTGCGCAGCGCCGCGACCATTTTTCCTGTGCTGACCGAGCCGGGCGCCATGCCGAACTCCTCGCCGATTGCGACGCGGACCGCGGGGGCGGTCTGGACCACCACGGTCTTGGCCGGGTCGTTCAGCATGCGCCAGACCGGATACTTGTAGTCCATCTCGGTCAGGGCGCCGACCGGGCAGGCCTGTACGCACTGGCCGCAGAAAACGCATTCGGTTTCGACCAGCGGCTTGAGGCCGGCCGGGGCGACCACGGCTTCGAAGCCGCGCCCGACGCCGGAGAGGACGCCGACCGTCTGGATGACGTTGCAGGCGGTTTCGCAGCGGCGGCACATGATGCACTTGTCGAGGTCGCGGGCGATCGCCTTGCTCGAAAGGTCGCGGTTGTAGGTGGACTGCTCGCCTTTGTAGAGCAGGTGGTGCAGCCCGAGCTCCTGCGCCAGCGCCTGAAGCTGGCAGTCGAGGTTTTTCGGACAGATCAAACAGTCCTTCGGGTGGTCCGAAAGCAGCAGATCGAGGATCGTGCGGCGCGCGTTGATCGCCCGCAGCGTATTGGTGTGAACCTCCATCCCTTCCGTCACCGGGGTGCTGCAGGCCGGGGCGAGATTCGGGCGGCCCTTGACTTCGACCACGCAGACGCGGCAGGAGCCGGAGCGGTGCTCGAAGTTCAGGCAGTCCATTTTCATATGGCAGAGGGTCGGAATGCGGATGTCGAGCAGCTCGGCCGCTTCCAGAATCGTGGCCCCGGCTTCGACGGAAACCGGGGAATCGTTGATCTTCAGATTGACTTTCATATTCGGAAATGCTCCTCTCTGTCTGTTGCTCAATGCTTTTCCACCGCGTGGAACTTGCAGACGCCGTAGCAGGCGCCGCACTTGATGCACCGCGACTGATCGATTTCATGCCGCATCTTTCTCTCGCCGGAGATGCAGTTCACCGGGCAGTGACGGATACAGAGCCCACAGCCGACGCACTTATCGGTGATTTCGTAACGGATCAGCCTGACGCAGACGCCGGCCGGACAGCGGGCCTCCTTCACATGCGCCAGATACTCCTCCTCGAAATTGTTCATGGTGGAAAGCACCGGATTCGGCGAAGTCTGCCCGAGCCCGCAAAGAGCGGTATCCTTGATCGTGGCCGAAAGCGTCCGGAGCTTTTCGAGCGTATCCATCGTGCCGCGGCCGTCGGTGATCTCCTCGAGCATCTCGTAAAGACGGCGGTTGCCGATCCGGCACGGAGTGCATTTGCCGCACGATTCGTCGAGCGTGAATTCGAGGAAGAACTTCGCGATGTTGACCATGCAGTCGTCCTCGTCCATGACGATCATGCCTCCGGAGCCCATCATCGAGCCGATTCCCTTCAGGGCTTCGTAGTCGATCGGCAGGTCGAGGTGCTTCGGAGTGATGCAGCCGCCGGAGGGACCGCCGGTCTGGACCGCTTTGAACGCCCGCCCGTGCTTGATGCCGCCGCCGATGCCGAAGATGATCTGACGCAGCGTGCTGCCCATCGGAACCTCGACGAGCCCGACGTTCGTGACCTTGCCGGCCAGGGCGAACACCTTCGTGCCCGGGGAACCCTCGGTGCCGATCGCGCGGAACCAGTCGGCTCCCCTGCGGATGATTGCGCAGACGTTCGCGTAGGTTTCGACGTTGTTGACCACGCTCGGCCGCTTCCAGAGTCCCTGCACGGCGGGGAAGGGGGGCTTGACAGTCGGTTCGCCGCGCATCCCCTCGATCGAGTGGATCAGCGCGGTCTCCTCTCCGCAGACGAATGCGCCGGCGCCGAATTTGATCTCGATGTCGAAATCGAAGCCGCTGCCGAAGATGTTTCCGCCGAGCAGGCCGAGCTCTTTCGCCTGGGCGATCGCGATTTCGAGCCGCTTGACCGCCAGCGGATATTCGGCGCGGATGTAGATGACGCCGGTCGACGCGCCGATCGCATAGCCGCCGATCGCCATGGCTTCAAGCACGGAATGCGGGTCTCCTTCGAGGACGGCGCGGTCCATGAATGCGCCGGGATCGCCTTCGTCGGCATTGCAGATGATGAACTTTTCACCTTCCGGCTGATTGGCGGCGAACTGCCACTTCCTGCCGGTCGGGAAGCCGCCGCCGCCGCGTCCGCGCAGGCCCGAGGCGATGACGGTTTCGATCACCTCCTGCGGCTTCATCTTCGTCAGCGCGGTCGCGAGTGCGGAATAGCCGCCCTCGGCAATGTACTCTTCGATTTTCTCGGGGTTGATCCGGCCGGTGTTGCGCAGCACGATGCGGGCCTGAAGTTCGTCCGGGGAGGCGCTTTCCGTCTCCGGATAATACCAGGTGCGTTCGAGCGTGCGGGTTCCCGTCGCGGGCGCCCCGGTTCCGGCCGACAGGATGGCCGGAACCTGCTGCGGTGTCACATCCCCGTAGATCAGCCGCTTGCCGCTGTCGCGGTCGACGAGCATGATGACCGGCTCGGCGAAGCAGAGACCCATGCAGCCGACTTCGCTGACTTCAATCGCATTTTCGAGGCGGCGTTCGGTGATTTCGTCCCTGATCGCCTTCAAGACGGGCTGGGTTCCGGCGGCGATGCCGCAGGTTCCGAGCGAGACAAGCAGTTTCACCGGCGGGCGCGGCCGGGATTTGAGTTCAGCGGCGATTTCCGCCAGCTGCGCGGCATTTTCAACTTTCATGACAGACTCTCCCATGTTCCCTGAAAAGTGGCCTTCCTTCCTCCTTCGCCGAGGCTGCGGAGGACAAGTCGGGCCTGTCATCCACAGCGCTTGCGCGGCGGATGACACTTTTCGGGGGCCCCGCTCTCTGAAGAGAAAGGCATTGTTTCTGTTTCGATGGTATTAAAGTATATTCCTGTTTCGTCGGTACCGGTTATTCCCCGCACTCCCTGAGGATGTCGGCGACCTTGTCTGCGGTCATGTTGCCGTAGACCTTGTCGTTGACCATGACCACCGGGGCGAGGCTGCAGGCGCCGACGCAGCGGAGCGCGCCGAGGAAGAAGCGGCCGTCCGGCGTGCTTTCGCCTTCCTTGATGTTCAACCGGCGCTTCAGTTCGTCGAGCACCTTCGGGGCTCCTTTGACGAAACAGGCGGTTCCGGTGCAGACGTTGATTTTATAGCGTCCGACCGGCTTGTCGGTGAAGTAGCTGTAGAAGCTGATGACTCCGTAAACCTCCGCGCGGGAAATTCCGAGCCGGGCCGCGACGAATCCCTGAACCTCTTCGGGCAGGTAGCCGAACAGATTCTGCGCCCTGTGCAGGATCTGGATCAGCGAACCGCGGCGGCGATCCGGAATTCTGTCCACCTGGAGGGAAGCGATGTAGCGTTCGAGTTCGTCGAATTTCGCCGCCTCTTCGGGAGTCCGGATGACGGTCCCGGAGGCGCCCTGGCAATTACAGCTCATACTTGGTTCTCCTGTGAAATTTGAAAATTTCGGGCTTCTTTACCAAATAGCGCCTTGTTTCCGTTTTTTCAAGCGTCCGGGAGGGTAAAAACAGATCTTTTTGCAAAAATATATTTTTGTTGCAACTTATTCAACTACAATTGATAAAAATATATCAAACCATCCCGGATGGTGTGCTGCAATTGATAAAAATATATCAGACCATCCGGCCGGCGTAACGCCGGCGCACCTTCCTGTGTTCCGGTGGAAAGCGAAGTTTCAAACGGACGCAAAGGAGTTTACCGGCAGAACGGACGGATCTCCTGGGGATGATGCCGCAATTGTCACGGGTTTGCGGAAATTATGAAAAGAAGGTGCTTGACAAAGAGGAGGAAACGGAGTATTGATAGAAAAGAAGGAGCCGGAACGCGCATGCCGGCCGCATTGTCCTCATACGGGAGATTTCGTCATGAACCGTTTTCTGTTCGCTGTTTTTTCGGTATTCTGCCTGATCGGACCAGCATCGGCCGCGCCGGACGAATCGCCCGTCGAGGCGGCAAAAAAACTGATATCGGCATGGTGCCGGGGAGATATTGAGACGATCAAGGCGGATTGCAATCCGCGTCACCCGTTTCTCGAACCCGGTTACGATTTCAAGCCGCTGCTCGACGGCATCAGGCATACCGGAAAATATACCGGCGCCCTGGAGGATCTTCAGGTTGTCCGGGTTCTGACGCCGCAGAACGGTTTAAAAACTGTGGTTTTCCGCATGCGCTTCAGCAAGGGCGTCTATCAGGGAATGCTGCATCTTACCGGCGAAAACCGGTTCACCGGTTACGGAGGGCCTTTTTTAGAGAAGGGGCCGGACCTGCCGGAACTCAATAAGGAACAGATGCTGGCCGATTACGATCATATGGTTTCCGTTCTGCGCGAAGCGATGCCGCACGATCTCGCCATCCGGGAAGCGTTCGGCATCGATGTCTGGCGGAAGCTGGAGGAGTATCGCTCCCGGATCACCGGCAAGGAAAACCCGGTCGAATTCGCCGTTCTGCTTCAGAGGGCGCTGGCCAGCTGCAAAGGGCACCATCTCTGGCTGGACACGCTGGATGGAATGCTCGATTCGGAGTGGTATAAGGAAATCTATTCGGAATCCATTCCGCCGGAGACGGCCCGGATCGGCCATGCGACCCTGATGCTGGTCCGGTACTCTTTTCCGAACGTCCGTCCGGCTCCGCTCCGGTTTCAGTACTGGGACGGGAATTACTATACCGCACCGGAGTTCACGTTTGACGGAAAAACATATCGCGGGCCGCTCAAGCTGACCGCGGTTGACGGCAGGAGCCCGGAGGAACTCGAACCGCTGGTGCGCGACCGGCTGTTCGAATTCGACCCGAAAAAACGGCGCTTCTACGGACCGGAGTTTTACGCATCGGCGCCGTCCTCCGCTCCCGGCCGCAGGACCTTTGAGTTTACGAAGCCGGGGGGCGGCACTCTTTCGCTCACGATCCCCGACGACGCCGAAATCCCGGAAAAGCAAATGACGGGAACGGTGTTCGGCATACCGAAGCAGGTGCTTTTCCTGAAGGAACATCAGCTGGTCTATATCCGCGTTCCGTCCATGAATCCGGCCGATCTGCCGTTTTACGAGAAGGAGCTCAAACCGATTCTGGAAAAAGAGAGGCCGCGTTACGCAGTGATCGACATTCGCGGCAACGGCGGCGGCAGCGACAGTGTGCCGATGACCCTGCTCGAAATGCTGTCAGCCAATCCGATTCAGTTCAAGGGGATGCTGGCGACGCCGGCCAATGCGAGAATCCGCGATTACATGAAGCGCCGGGGACGGGATTTCAGCGACAACGCGAACGTCCGCCGCATCCCGTTCCTCGCGGACCGCGAATTCGATGTGCAGGAGTTCACCATAACGATGAAGAACGGCGAAAACGCTTCCGCCGAACATGTTTACGTGATCGCCCACGATGTGTACTCTGCCGCCGGGACGCTGGTCGCCATTGCGAAAGGCAGCGAACATGTGACGGCTGTCGGCTTCCCGGGGACAAAGATGCTCGGCATGGGGATCGATCCGTACCATTTTGCGCTGCCGAACAGCAAGCTGATCATCTCCGTGGAACCGGCGGTCGACCTCTCCAACTGCAGAAGCGCGGCGGATACGCTCCACCTCGATATCGAAGTCGAGCTTCCGATGTCGGCGGAAGAGTATTTCGCCTGCCAATCTCATCCCGTGCCCGCCGATTGCCGCAGCTATCTGGAGAAGGAGGACCCCTTCATGCAGAAGATCTTCGGTCTGATCCGGGAACGCGAAACCGCCGCAAATCGGAACTCGGAACAAAGCCGGTTCCGTCAGACGGATACCGAATAAAAAACGGGACGGATGCGGCCGTTTGTCCGGCCGGCCTCCGCCCCGCCTTCGTTCCCGCCCTTATTTTCCGCAGGGCTTCGAGGAGCAGCCCTTGCTGCCGTCGCACATCTCGCAGATGCCGTTCGGCAGCTCGTCCTTCTCGAAATAGTCGCGGATGTTCTCCAGCGTGACGTTCGCAATGTTCCATACCGCTTCGCGCGTGAAAAACGCCTGGTGCGAAGTAACGAGCACGTTCGGGAAGGTCAGCAGTCTCGCCAGCACATCGTCGATGATCGGCGCATCCGAACGGTCTTCGAAGAAGTAGTCGCCTTCCTCCTCGTAGACGTCGAGGCAGGCGCCGCCGACCTTGCCGCTCTTGAGCCCTTCGATCAGTGCGGCAGTGTCGATGAGCTTGCCGCGGCTCGTGTTGATGATATATACGCCCTGCTTCATTTCGCCGATCGCTTCGGCGTTGATCATATGGACGTTTTCCCGGGTCAGGGGGCAGTGCAGCGAGATCACGTCGGATTCGCGGTACAGCACGTCGAGCGGAACGTATTCGATGTGAAGCTTCTCCGCCATGGCCTTGTTCGGATACATGTCGTAAGCGAGAATCCGGACGCCGTACCCCTGCAGGACTTCCGCGAAGACCATGCCGATCTTGCCGGTTCCGATGATGCCGACGGTTTTGCCGCGCAGGTCGGAGCCGATGAGCCCGTTGATCGAAAAGTTGTTTTCGCGCACCCGGTTGTAGGCCCGGTGCAGCGAACGGTTCAGCGTCATGTACATGGCCAGCGCATACTCGGCGACCGCATAGGGCGAGTAGCCCGGCACGCGGACGACGACCAGCTTGCCGTAGGCGGCCGCCAGGTCGACGTTGTTGTAGCCGGCGCAGCGCATGGCGATCATCTGAACCTTCTCTTCGGCGAGCACCTTGATGGTTTTCGCCCCGATATCGTCGTTTACGAAGGCGCAGACCACGTCGTAGCCGGCGGCCATGCGGGCCGAGGCCGGATTCAGCCTCGCTTCGAAATAGGTGAGCTCGAAACCGAATTTCTCATTGGCCGCGTCGAATGATTTGCGGTCATACGGCTTGGTGTCAAAAAACGCAACTCTGATCTTTTTCATGATAACGTCCTCCTCGTTACTGTATGATAATATACATGGCAGGGAACGGGAATGCCACCCTGAAACGGATTCATTTGCCGTTTTTTGCAGATGCCGCCTCGGCGATCTCCTCTTTCCCCGGCTCCTTTTCGAGCGGGGATTTGAATACCAGAAGCTCCAGTGCGGGATTGGCGGGAAACCACTTCAGCTGCCGGGCTTCGGCAGCCATCGGCGCGTCGCCGGAGTCGCAGAGCATCAGGTAATATTCGTTGGCTTCGTCGGGATGGCGGTCCTTCAGGCAGTACCCGGCGGACCAGAACGCCGCCGCGCGCAGCGCCGGGTCGTCGGCCAGCACTCCGGCGCGCGCGAAAAAATCAGCAGCGATTCTGCGATAGTGAAAACGGCGGGCCAGCCGGTTCAGATTCGGCAGCGGCGCGCTCCAGTTGATGAGTTCCGGGCCGCGCGGCAGGTCCGAGAAGTACCAGTCGACGGTTTTCAGCGGAAACTGCCCATCGCGCCAGTTCTGGGACGGCAGCTCCTCATGCGCCCCCGCCACGATGAACTGATCCGGCTCGAGTTCCGTCCCGCGCAGCTCGAAGCCCCGCTGCCGGAGAAGCCGGCCGAGCTGGAAAAGCGCCAGCGCCCGTTCGCCTTCCGCCAGCGACGGATCGTTGGCGCGGCGGTTTGCTGTGCGGTAGAGTTCATAAAGCGGCTTCATCGCTTCGGGAAAGAATGCGCCGGCCTCTTCCACGCGGTACTCGCGCATCAGCCGCCGCGCGAGGAGGTAACGCAACCGTGCCTGCCGGGCATTCTCCGGGTCGGACGCATGGTTCCGGCAGTATTCGATCAGCCGATCGGTCGGCAGCAGTTGTTCGGCGACGATCGCTGCGTCGTTCCAGCTGCCCGCCGCCAGGAAGGCGTGCAGCGCTTCAAGGAAGTCCTGCTGCTCGACGAGAATGGTTCCGAGGACGCCGTTCACCTCCTCCGGGAAGCTGTTTCCGGCGGCGGAGGCGTCGACTGCGTACAGCCGCTTGGCTTCATCCGGATGGAAGGTCAAGCCGGTTTTTCCAGCCGCGCGGTAAGTTTTCAGCCAGCGCGACAGCTTGTCTGCCGCGAGCGGAATATCCCCTTCGCGCCGTGCCAGGCGCGCTTCGAGATAGAGGCGGATCAGGGAGTTTTCCGGACAGAGCGCCAGCAGCGCCCGGCAGGCATCGAGACGGTTGTCGAAGTAACAGCGCGCAGCGAGGCGCTCGGCCATGAGCGGCTTCGTTTCCGGCTGCAGCCGGGCGAGCAGCGGGAGCGGATCAGCGGATGTCGCCAGCAGAACTTCGCGGACGACCGGATCAGCCAGCGCCTCTTTCGCATTCTCTTTCGCGGCCTTTCCGGCGATCCTGCGGAACGCCCACAGATCGGGGGTGCGCCCGCCGGCCACAGCGGCGACCATATAACGGAGCGCCTGCGGCCCCGGCGTTTTTTCGTTGGTCCGCAAACTCAGCCAGGCGAGGCCGATCGTGTCGGCAAATCCCTCGCGGGCGGCTTCGCGCAGCCGGGTGTAGTACCGGAACGCCTCCTCCGGGGCCCGGTTCAGCTGCAGATTGCCGAGCATATAGAGCACCCAGGTCGTCCGGTAATGCCGGAGCTCCGGCGGCAGGGATAGCAGTTCCCGCCATGCTTCGGGGCAGCGGTCGTCCGGGTCGGTCATTACGGCATTTCTTCCGAGCGCATACAGATAAAACTCGCGCAGCTTCGCGGGGAGGGCGGACGGAACCGCTTCCGGGGAAGGCTGTCGGCAGAACGCCAGATAACGTTCGAGCGCGGCCGGGCATTCCCGCTCCGGCAGGCCGGCAGCGGCTGCGGCGGCCAGGAAATCGAGCCGGGTTCCCTCGGCGGTGGATATGTTTTTCGCCGGCTTCGGAACGATCGGCATGTCGGGGTGGAAATGCTCCGCCAGCGCCTTGATGTGGCAGGCGAGATCGAAGTCGCCGGTTCGCGGCGTTTCGAACGCCAGATAGGATTCCGGGAAATACGGCCCGCAGCCGAGAGCCGCGGCGGCGGAAAGACCGAAGGTCAGTGCGGCAAGTAAATTTTTCATGGTTTTATTTCCTTTATGACAGGATGATTGGTTTCGTCGATGAAGAATGTGGCGGCGCGCACCTGTGTGCCGCAGCCGCCGAACGGAACCGAGAGCCGGTCCGGCAGAACGGCGAACGCCCGGTTGCCGGATTCGTTCCTCACGCCGGGAGCGAGGTCGAATTCGCCGGTCCGCCGCGGCCAGGAGAGTTCAAGCCGGAGCGGTTCAAGCTGAATCCGGGCGCGGGGCGTGACCCGGAGCTCGACCGCGTTCGGCGCGGTCCGCCGCAGCTCGATATCGAGCCGCTCGACCGGGATGACTCCCGTTTCGAGTTGTGCGATCGTTTCCCGGTCGTAATTGAGCAGATCGCCGCGGACCGGAAGCCGGAACCAGATGACTGGCAGATCCGGATTTTCCCGCAGGAGATCGCGGAGCAGCGCCGGGTCCGGAGCGGCCAGACGATTGTTCCAGCGTCCCTCCGGCGGAGCGCCGCCCTCCGCACTGATGGCGGCGAAAGCTCCGGTGCCGGGGTCGAACGAGAGCCGGTAGGCGTAGGTCGGCAGCGCGAGGCGGAACGGCCGCCCGAGCTTCCGGGCCCGGACGATCGCGGTTCGGGCAACGGCCGGGTCGAGCAGCGCATACGGTTCTTCGATGTTCCGCGGCACGTCGAGTCCGTGCAGCTGAAGCACGTAATAGTCGGCCTGCCGGGCCGCGTCGGCGAAAGCGGCGTACGGCAGGTGGCAGGGCAGGGCGGTAATGGAGAATTCGCGGACGGATGCGGGAAGCGCCTGCCGCAGTTCCTTCAGGCGGTCCGCATATTCCGCCAGCCGCCGCTCGGGTATATCGGCGTCGAGCTGGACCCGGGGGCAGCCGTTCCGGACGATTTCGGCAGCAAGCCGCCGGAATCCCTCCGTGCTGATGGCGTCGAGGCGAAGCCGGAAAACGGCGGTGACGCCGGGACGGCGCCAGAACTCGGCCGGTGCGGCGGAGCGTTCGGTTTTGTCGCGGAAAAGCTCTGCCGCGAATGCCGAAAGCGGCCGGTCGCATGCGCGGACCGCCAGTTCCGTTTCCGGCGTCCAGCTGCGCTGCCAGAGATAGAAGGCGCGCTCCGCCGCAGGCACCGGCAGACAGGCCTGCAGAATGAACAGCAACAGGATAAATTTCATGACGACGGCCCTTCCTCCTTCGGAGGGTAATCTACCGAATGCGGCGGAAAATACAAGCCGGATTCGTTTTTTTTCCGTCTTTTTTCGTTCCCGGTGCAATATCGGGGGAAGAAAGCGCGTTATTTTAACAATTACGGACTTGAAAATCGAAAAATTGCGGTTATATTCCTTAGGATAACCTAAAAGTATTTGCAGTTATTATATCAATAACATTTCAAGATTCCTGACAGTTTTTGGGAGTGAAGGAAAATTATGGAGCTGAGAAACGTATTCAAGGTTGGCGCGTTCGGTCTTCTGCTGGCAGCCGCGGGCGGGTGTTACGAATACCCGCCGCCGCCGGCGGCGACGATGGGGGATACCTATACCCAGCGGAAGCAGGACGGTGCGGACCGCCTGCTGGACGACATCACCGACCTGACGCTGGCCGATGCCCAGCGGATCGCCATCAGGAACAATCCGACCTACATTGCGGCCTATCACGCGGTCAATGCGGCCCGGATGCGCTACCTGCAGGCCTGGGGCGCCTATTCGCCGACCGTGAGCGCGAGCTTCTCGCTCGGCGACAAGCAAACCTGGACCCGCAATACCGTCAATACGACCGGAACGCCGAATTATACGGAGGGCATTTCCACGAGTACGGCGATCAACGTGAACTGGCTCGTGTTCGACGGTCTGGCGCGTGAATTCTCCGTCCTGATCTACCGGCATAACTTCGACTACCAGAAGATGCTCGAAGAGGACGAAGCCCGCACGATGATGCGCGCCGTCGCCTACGCCTACAATACGGTTCTGCTGGCTATCGAAAACAAGCGCATCGCCGAAGAGGACCGCGACTTCCAGAAGTCGAGCCTGCGCGATACGCAGCTCAAGTATCAGGCCGGTGCGGTTCCGCTCTCCGACGTGCTGAACTTCGAAATCCAGATGAACTCGGCCGAGACGAACCTGATCAGCGCCGACTACCAGTACGAAACGGCGATCTATGCGCTCGCGGTCCTGATGGGTTACCCGGAAGGAACTTTCCCGAAGGAGCTGAAGTTTCCGTCCGACTTCAAGACGAACTTCAGCGACCTGCCGTCGGTCGATGTTTATCTCGACACGGCGCTGGCGAACCGGCCGGACCTGAAGGGCTACCGCGAACAGCTCGAAGTCGCCAAATACCAGATGTACCAGACCTGGAGCGCCTATTCGCCGACGGTCAACGCATATTTCAATTTCGGCTACAGCACGAGCCTGAACCGCCGCAGCGGCTGGCAGAGCGAGCCGCCCGCCAAAAGCGGGGAACCCTACAACAATCCGGCCAAGCGGACTTACAGCGAATCGCCGTCGATCGGCTACGGGCTGACCGCCGACTGGACGATCTTCAACGGGCTGATCCGTGAGAACAAGATCCGCGAATACAAGGCGAACCTCGCGGTCGCCGAGTTCTCCGTCGCCGCCAAATGGCTCGAGGTGGTCAGCGAGGTCCGTACCGCGTATGCGAACTATGTGCAGAGCGTCAAGCAGACCCGCATCTTCGAGAAAACCCGCGATCTTTCGGCGCAGCAGCGCGACCTGGTCGACGAAGGGTACAAGGCCGGCAATACCGAGCTGACCCGTCTGAACGAGGCGCAGCGCGACCTGGTCGAGGCTGAAACCAACCTCGCCAGCAGCTACATCAACATCCAGAATGCGAAGGCGCAGCTCGATGCGGCGGTGGCGGCCAATTCCGCCGCTTACTACGGCGACCCCGAGAACACCGCTCCGGGCGAACTGAAGAATACGCCGGTTTCGGCGGATTCGCCGGAGACGCAGCCAGTGCCGGCTCCGGCCGACGAAAGCTTCATCCCCCCGGCCAATCCGGCGGGAACGACGATGGATTCCGGGCTGAAGGCTCCGGCGAGCCAGAGCCAGATTCCTCCGGCGAACCGTTCGACAACGGTGGTGGTCGATGAACCGGCCGCGCCCGCAAAGGCTCCGGCGATTCCGGCCGACCCGACCAAGGCGCCGGAAAAGTAAGGAACCTGCCGGACCGCTTTCTGACCGTCGGAGTACTCCGACGGTTTTTGCGTCTCTTGGCGCGAAAGGGAAAGCAGAAGCTTGTTTTAGTGGTAACATATTGAAATACAGGAGAAAAGATGCTGTTCAGAAATAAGAAGCGGTATGTGGTTCACACACTCGGCGACCCGGTCCTGCGGGAAGTCGCCCGGCCGGTCGGCGTGATTACGCCCGAGCTGCGGCTGCTGGCCGAAAAGATGATCGAGGTTGTGAAGGCGTTCGAAGGAGTCGGCCTTGCCGCGCCGCAGGTCGGCGAATCGGTCCGCATGGTCGTGCTGAATCTGCCGATGGAGTCGATGAGCGATATTCCGAGCGCGGGTGAGAAGCTGCTGCTGCCGGAGATGCCGCTGGTGGTGGTGAATCCGGAGATCATTTCGAGTTCGCCCGAAACGGAGTGCCGCGACGAAGGGTGTCTTTCGCTGCCGGACGTATGGGCGCCGGTGGAGCGTCCGTCCCGGGTCTTTTTCCGGGCGATGACCCTTGACGGCAAGCCGGTGGAGTGCGAGTGCGGCGGCCTGCTCGGGCGCTGCATTCAACATGAGCTCGACCATCTGGACGGAAAGCTGTTCGTCGATCGCGTCGAACCGGTCGAACTCGGCAAGGTCGAGCGCGAGCTTCGCCAGCTGCAGCGTTACGGGGAGAAGCATCATTTCCATCGGATCAAGGTGAAATAAGACGATGAAAGATCAGGTCGGTTTTTTCAACGCGCTCCTGGGCACCTGCCGCGGCACGGAGATCTTTCCCCGTCTCTGCCGGAATTCGTGGGGACGGACGGTTCTGCATTTGTTCCTGCTGTCGGTATTCTGCGCCTTTGCGGTCACGCTGGTGCAGGCGGTGAGGACCGGCCCGGAAATCAACAGATTCGCCACGGGATTTTTCGATGCGTTCGGCAATCTGAAATTCAATGCATACGGCCTGAAGCCGGAAATACAGCCGGACAAGGCGCGGACCTACGCGATTTCGGGCGGAAGGTGGGTCTCATATTTCCCGTCGACTCCGGACGGAGTCGTGATACCGGAGAAGGAGCTGCTTCTCACCACCGTCGGGGTGGTCTGGACGCCGAAACAGCTGATCGTCCTGACGCCGCTGGGCGAGGATTCCTGGCAGTGCAGCGTGTTTCCGATCGGCAGTCTGTTTCCGTCGGGGCGCAATTGTTCGACTGCGGAGCTGAAGAGTTTTCTGGCCGGACTGCGGGACGTTCCCGGCAAAATTCCGTTTATGCCGGAGGCGACGGCCGTCTGGACGAAACATTATGTCATGACCAATATCTGTGCCGTAATGGCGGTGATGCTTCTGCTTTTTCACTTTCTGACCGCTTTTATCCTGCCGTTTTTCTACACGGGGATGTTTGCTCTGGTGTTCCGGTTCACCGGCGGCCGCCAGCTGCGGAGCATGACGCTCGGAACATTTTGGAAGATCGGAATTTACGCCGGCTTTCCGGTGATGCTGTTCGCCAGCTGTTTTCCGGCATTCGACCTGCCGTTCCTGAGGTACGGCACGGTATATATGATCGGCCTGGTGATTTATTGGCTGGTGGCTGCCGGCCGGATCGAACGGGCGGGAATGGAATCTGGAGGGAGGAGATTCGATGAGTGATGTGAATGATTTTCTGCGGATGCCGAACTGGTATCCGGTTCTGGCCGGGCACACGTTCCTGACCTCGTTCGTCAAAATGCGCTCCGACGTGATCGCCGCGCTGGCGGCAGGGGAGACCGGGGAGCACGATAAAAGCGCGGCGGTCGCCTCCATTCTGGAAGACCTGCGCCAGCCGCTCGGCGCGATTCCCGGCAACGCGTTTGCGTGCGTCGACTGCTGCGCGCCGACGGACACCGAGCGTTTCGAACTGAAGCGCGGCGCGGTGTTTTCGCCCGAAAGCACCTGGAAATATCTGGCGCTGAGCGGAAAGGTCCGCCAGGCGGCGGCGGAGGGAAAAGCCGAATACATCTGCCTGCGCCCGTTCCGGCGCATGAACCGGACGCGCGAATTCCGCCTCTTCATCCGCGACGGCAAACTGAACGCCATGAGCCAGTACCATCTGATCCGCCACTTCCGGCGGCTCGAAGGGGTCCGCAACTCGTTCTGGGAGCAGGCCGCCGACTTTGTTGACCGCATCGCGTGGCTCCTGCCGCTCAAGACGCTGGTGATGGATATCTATTTTACCAGCAGCGGCAAAATTCTCATCATAGACCTGAATCCGTGGGGTGAGCCGACCGATCCGCTGCTGCTGCAGAGCTGGGAGCGCGACTGGAGCGTTCCGGCCGGTATCGTGCTGATGGACCCGCCCACGCGGATTTACGGCGACGTCAACGTCTCTTTCTGAAACGCGGGAGCTGCATGGCTATGGGGATGATCCTGTCCGACTGTTCCGCCGCCGGCCCTGTGCCGACCGGCTGTTTCGCCTCTTTGAATGCCGGAGTCGTCAAGCTCGGCAACCGCCGTTTTTCGCGCAGCTGGCACATAACCCGAAGCGGGCTTGTGCCGCTGTCGGTCCTGTTCGACGGCCGTGAACTGCTTTCGCCGGCACCGGTTCCGGAAACGGAGGAGGCGGTCGTTCCGCGTTTCCGGGTCGCCGGTTCTCCGCTGACGGAGGTCGGAGCTCCGGCGCTCCATGCATTCCTGGAACTCGATGCGCCCGGAGGCGTGATCTCCTATCATTTCGCCGTGACGCCCGGAGTTCCGGCCGTCACGGTCGAGCGGATTGCGCCGCAGCAGACAGAGAGCGTCCGCCGTACCGGCGGCGACGAGCCGACCGGCCTCGAAACTGACCCCGCAGCGGCGGCGGAAACGGATGAAGCTGCGTGCTGTGAATTCTTCCGGCCAGGCTGCGCCCATTTGAAGCTCCGCTTTTTCCGGTTTGCGGACCAGACGGACCGTCACGACAACCTGCTGCAGATTGAGGAGCTCCGCCTCTCCCCGGCCGAGCCGCTTTCGCTGCGCGGGACGCTGTTTGCGGTGGAGGACCCGCTTTCGGGGCAGGGGATCATTCTGTTGAAATTCGCGCCGCTGCCGGAGCGCCGTCCGCTGCCGGACCCGGTTGATTTCGAATGGGATACGGCGGCTTTTGCTCTTTGCAGCGACCGTTATCCGTGGGCTGTGATCGGCTATGACGGCGGCATGACCGGGTTGACGCGGGCGCTGCATCTGTACCAGCAGGAGCTGCGCATCGTGAAGCCGGGGCGCGACGGCCTCGCGCTTTCAAACACCTGGGGCGACCGCAACCGCGACCAGGCGTTGAACGAGGCGTTCATGCTTTCCGAGATCGATATCGCCTCTTCACTCGGCATCGACGTCTGTCAGATCGACGACGGCTGGCAGGGCGGCGTCACGGTCAACTCCTCGAAAGCGCAGGAGGCCGGCGGGGGCGTCTGGGAGGGATATCACGCCGCCGATCCGGAGTTCTGGCGTGTGCATGCCGGACGGTTCCCGAACGGCCTCGCTCCGCTGGTGAAACGGGCCGCCGAGCGGAAGGTCGGTCTCGGGCTCTGGTTTTCACCCGACTCCTCGAATGACTTTGCGAACTGGCGCAGGGACGTCGATACCGTATGCCGCCTGCAGCGGGAATTCGGCGTTGAATGGATCAAGATCGACGGCGTCAAGTCGCGCACCCGCGAAGGGGAGGCGAATCTGCGCCGCTTCTTTGCGGAGGCGATCCGGCGCACGGCGGGAGCGCTGACCTTCGACCTCGATGTGACCGCCGAAATCCGGCCCGGTTATTTCGGCATGCCGTCCTGTGGAACGCTCTTTGTCGAAAACCGGTATACGGACTGGCATCGCTGGTGGCCGTATGCGACGTTCCGCAATCTCTGGCAGCTGTCGCAGGCGATCCCGCCGGTCCGGCTCCGCTTCGAGTGTCTGAATCCGAAGCGCAACATGGACAAGTACCGGAACGATCCGCTTGCCCCGGCCGGTTATCCGCTGGATTGGATTTTCGCGTCGGTGATGGCGGCTTCGCCGCTGATCTGGTGCGAACTCTCCGGGCTGTCGGCGGAGTCGCGCGCGGAACTCGGCCGGATCCTTCCGGTCTGGCGGGGCTTCCGGGACGAGCTGCATGCGGGAGTCGCCTATCCGGTCGGGCCGTGTCCGGACGGGACGACCACCTCCGGCTTCTTCACGACGACGGCGGACGAATCGACCTGCCACCTGATTCTGCTGCGCGACCTCGATGCGGCGCCGGAGCGCGAATTCGAATTACCGGTCCGGCTCTCCGAATACGCGGTCACGACCGTCATGGGGGAGGGGAGTGTGAAACCCGCAGCGGAGAAACGGCTCCGCTGCACGCTGCCGCCTCGCCGCAGTTACCTCTGGCTCAGGCTGTCGCGGTAGGCGTTGACCGCTTCGAGCATGGCGAGGTAGTTTTCCGCCGGAACATAGTCCGGAATCGAATTGCCGGTTCCGATGGCGAAGCCGTTGGCGAGATCACGGAAGCGCGGAGCCTCGGCGTCGATTTTCCGGCGGATCTCTTCGGGGGAGCGCGACACGATGAAGTCCATGTCGATGCCGCCGAAGAGGCCGATCCGATCCGAATAATCGTGAATCCAGCGTTCGAACGGAGCGATCGCGTCTTCATTCGAATGTTTCGCGTCGATGCCGGCCGCGATCAGGTCGTCCATGACTTCAAAAATGCATCCGCAGCAGTGCAGCAGGAACGGCTTTCCGGCGGCATGCACGCGGTCGATGACCCGCTTGTATTGCGGAATGACCAGTTGGCGGACGGTGTCCGGCATGGTCAGCAGCGAGCTGCGGAAGCCGAGGTCGTCGCCGATCCGGCAGACGCAGTAGAGCTCTCCGAACTCCTTCAGGAATCGCGTCCAGATCGTCTCCATCAGGTCTCCGATTCTCCGGTAGAGCTCGGCATGAGCCTCGGGATCGTCAGCTTCCAGGAACGGCAGGTACTGCAGCCCGACGAGATCTTCGGCGAGTTCGAAGGCGCCGTTCCCGACGCCGCCGATCGCCTTCATGCCGTACGGCATCCGGCGGCCGAGCGCTTCGAACATCGGTGCGGCCAGATCCCAGTAGCGGTCCGGAATCTGCTCCCACGGAAACGCTTCGAGATCCGCCCGGCTCTGGATCGGCCCCATGCCGCCGCGCAGCGCTCCGCCCGGCGGCATGGCCGCGCCGATGCAGTATTCGAAGGTGACGACATCATATCCGGCCAGCCGGAAGAACTCTCCATAGGCGGCGAACGCCGCATCGAAGTCACCGGACTCCATCCGGCCGCAGACATCGCTGCCGGCCAGTTCGTCGATGATTTTGCAGGATACGTTATGCTCGTAGAGCGGCAGGATTTCACTGCGGCAGTTTTCGGCCGCAGCGACCATGCGCCGGTAGTCCGGCGCCACGCGGGACAACTCTTTTTTCAACATGAATGCCTTAACTCCTTGACTGTCTCTGTTCCGGCGTAACTCCGGAACAGTTTTTCGGCTTTTGCCGCATCTTCGGCCGGATTTCCGCTCAGGAACTCCATGCCGAAGAATCCGGTGTACGTTTCCCTGACCGGGAGCAGGAGCCGGCGGTAGTCGATCGCGGCCCCTTCCGCCGGGAAGCCGCGCTTTTCGAGTGCCGCGATGTGAAAGTGGCCGATCCGGTCGATATGCCGGGGAACGCTGTCATACGGGTCGTCGCCCGCTTTCGCCATATGGTAAACGTCGTACAGCAGCAGAAAATCAGGATCGTCAAGTGCATCCGCCAGCTCGAAACCGAATGCTTCGCGGTCAGCCAGATAATCCTTGTGATCGAAGGAGTTCAGCATCTCGAAAAGCAGTTTCACCCCGCTGCCCCGCAATTCCGGCAGCAGCCGGGAAAAAGCTTCGCGGCAGTTTTCGAACCCTTCCTCTCTGCTCATGCCGCCGCGGTTCCCGCTGAAGACGACCAGGTACGGCGCTCCGCAGGCGGAAGCTTCACCGGCGAGCCGTTTGAGCTCGTCCGTCAGCTTCGCGCGGTTGGCCCGGCGGCTGAAGCCGTCCGCCATGCCGGGACCGGCGAGGCTGACGATTTCAAGTCCGGCATCGAGAGCCGCCTGCCGCCGCTCGGCGGGCACGAGCTCGACCCCGTCGTACCCCATCGCCCGAACCTGACGGAACCACGCTTCGGCAGCAGCCTCCGGCGGGCGGAAACACCAGTCGGCGAGGCTGAGTCGAAGAGGATTCACTTTATTTTCTCCGCAGCCGGGTGGATTGTCCATACCGAAACGTAGTCAACTCCGGTGACGGTTTTACCGCTCTCCGACAAGGTGTAGACCGCCTCGGGATCGGCCGGCTGCAGGGACCCCGGATCGAGCGGGATCGTGAATTCGCCGTCATCCTCCGCCCGTTTGAAGCAGACGGCGCCGTTGCCGGCGGAGACGATGATTCCGTGATACTCCGTCCGGCGCAGGAGTTTACCCCGGGCGTCCGTCCAGGTCAGGCCGGTCAGAATGTGTTTCCCGACGAGTTGATCCGTGTTCATGGCTGCGTCTCCTCTGGTTTGATTCAGGCGATTCCTGTTCCCGATGCGGAAGAGGACCGGTATAGGCGGCAATCAGACATCTCCCTTTCCCTGAGGAAGATGAAATTCCGGCGATCACCAGGGGCAGCCGGACCGCCGCGGTTCCTCCCGCGCTTTCTTTAGGATACATCAGGTGTGCCGGTTTTGCAAATCCGGTTTCGCAAAAAAAGCAAACAGCAGAACGGGGACGCAGCCGGATTGCCGCGTCCCTGCAAATCCGGGATCAGTTTCGGGCGGCGTGCGCGAGAATCCCGTTTGCCCATTGCTTCAGTTCCTCTGCCGAATAGCGGCCGCTGACGCCGATCAGCGCCGGAGTGTCATGCAGATACTCGACGCTGAGCTTCCGGCAGACCGCTTCTCCGAGGCCGGGGGCGAGATTCGAGAAGAGCCGGGCGAGATTCGGCTTGAAGTCGGCGATCTCCTGCGGCGTGAAAGGATTGCGATGCAGCCAGTCGACTCCGAGACTGATGCCGTCGCCGAGATGGATATAAACGCCGAGCTCGCGGCGGACGGTGCTGTCCCGGACGGCCTCCAGCAGGTAAACACCGGTGTACCGATTGCCCTCCAGCTGCCCGATCAGGTTCCACATCTGCGGATGACGCGGCGTATCTCTTTCGCACCTGGAGAGATACGCATCGATTGAGGTTTGCGGCACGACGGCGATCAGTTCCCGGTCGAGAAACAGGATTGCCCGGCCGGCGATCGCATTCAGGAACGGTTCGGACGGAGTGACGATGACGCCCCGGACTCCTTCCCGCCGGATCGGCGTCAGGACGCCGCCGGCGATGCCCAGCTTCCGAAACGTCTCCCAGTCCGTCTTTCCGCTGCGGATCAGGATCAGGTTTTCGATGCCGGAATCCGGCGCCGACGCGAAGCCGATTTCGTCCGTTCCGGCCAGAAATTTGTTGTCCGGCGAAAACGGCGTTCTGCCGGTCGGATCCGCCACCAGGGCCGCGAGTGGAACAACGGCGTTCGGGAAGGAACTCATGACGCGGTTGTACAGCCGCCGGGTCTGATCGGCGTCCAGCCGGAGGCTTCCGGTTGCGAACGTTTCAATTTTTTTCGAATTCAGATAGAAGAGCGACAGAATGTCGTTCGGCAGGTAATCGAAAAAACTGCCGGGGCTGGCGGATGCCGCCGTCCGGTCTTTCTGTTCTGCCGGATTCGGTTCCGGCTGTCCGGCCGCACCGGGAGTCAGGAGAATGACGGCGGCGGCGACCGGAATGACGAAGAAAGAGACGATGCGTTCGGTCCTTTTACTGTTTCGTTTCATATAGACACCTTGAATTCTTTCTTTGAGTTCCCGCCCGGTCGTGCTCAGGCCGAGCAGCGGCGCGGAACGGGAGGAGTTGTCGTGAAAGGAGAGCATCAGCCGCGCGTAAAGGGACGCTGTTTCCGGCTCTCCGCCCGAATCGTCGAGGACCTGCCGGTCGCATTCGAACTCCATCGAGAGCTTCATGCGGCGACGCAGCCAGTACAGAAACGGGTTGAACCAGAATACGGCGGCGATGATCGAAACGGCGAAATTCCAGAAAGGATCGCGCCGTTTCAGGTGAATCAGCTCGTGCCGGAGCAGAAGTCCGATTTCATGATCGGTGAAATGAACCGCCTTTTCCGGCAGGAGAATCCGTCCGGCGCCGAAGCTCGCCGGCACCGCCAGCAGGCCGCTTCCGGAAAGCAGCCGGATGCTCCGGGACTGTATTCCGCATGCCCGGCAATTTTCTTCGAACAGGGAACACAGTCGCGGGTCCTCGATCTCCGGCTGGCGGCTGATGCGCCGCCGCCAGAGCAGAAACTGCCCGAGCCGGCAGCCTGTCAGAACCAGGAGCGTCAATATGTAAGCCGTCGGTACCGGATCGGCCGGACCGGCACCGGCGGAATGGCCGGAAAGGGCAGAGAAAGCCTCCTTGCGGGATGCCGCCGCTGGCTGATCCCCGGCGGCATCGGAAATCCGGAGCTGTTTTCCGGGCTTTCGCGGCATGAATTGGGGCAGAGGAGGAGGAATCGGCGCATCCGTTTCCCCGTTTGGCCGCGGAGCCTGCATCGGGGAGGAAACCGGGAAAGTGAAACGGCACCACGGTGTCAGCATCAACAGCAGCAGAAACACATACGCGGAACGCTTCTGCCACGCCAGCCGGAGCCGGATCGGCAATATGGCGTCAAGCAGTTTCAGCAGCGCGAAGAGCAATGCGCCGCGCAGAAGCGAAAGCAGGAGGTAAGCGGTCAGCGCCTGCATTTTTTCTCCGCCTCCGCAATGAGCTTTTTCAGGGTATCGAAATCCTCATCGGAGAGTTTCCGCTTTTCGACGAAAAAGGAGATCATCTCGGCCGGGGCTCCGCCGAAGAAACGCGACAGGAAACTGTCGCTCTCCTGCTCGGTGTATTCCTCCCGGCCGATGAGCGGCCGGCAGAAACTGACCCGCCCCCGATAGGATTGCTCCAGCGCCTGTTTTTTCGCCAGCCGCGCGATCAACGTTTTAACCGTGGTCGCCGCCCACTGTCTCCGCTCGGCCAGCTTCGCCGCCAGCTCCGGTGCGCTTTGCGGCGAATGGTCCCACAGCAGCTTCATGACTTCGAGTTCGGCTTCGGTAATCTGAACCGGTTTCATATTTTCCCTCTCGGATTGCTGATTCATTAATAAATCTACACATGTAGATGATAATTACAAGTGTAGATGCTAAAAAAAAACGAAAAAAGTCCGTTCCGGCAGTCTCGGCATTTCTCCGGAATTGCCGTCCGGAGGAATCCATGCTAAATTATATGGACAAAGTTCAGAATGAAAGGAACGGATGATGGAAGCCTCATTACAGGGAAAAGTCGCAGTTGTCACGGGGGGAGCCAAGGGAATCGGAGCCGCCGTCGTGCGGCGTCTGTCGAACGACGGCGCACAGGTGATTGTCGCTGATATTGATGAAAAGAGCGGAACGGAGCTTGCCGGAGCGTCTGCGAGGGTGTCGTTCGTCCGCTGCGACGTCTCCGACGAGAAGCAGATTCTCGCGGTGCTGGATAAGGTCGACAGCCGTTTCGGGCGGCTCGATATTCTGGTCAACGACGCCGCGTGGCAGTTGAATAAGCCCTTGCTCGAAACGGCGACGGAGGAGTTCGAACAGGTTATGCGGATCAATGTGACCGGCAGCTTCATTTTCCTGCGTGAAAGCGCGAAGCGCATGATTGCAAAGGGAATTCCCGGCGCGATTGTGAATTTCGCCTCGACTTTTGCGGTGGTGGGTTCTCCCGGATATCTGGCCTATCATGCCTCGAAAGGGGCGATCGCCTCAATGACGCGTGCCGCCGCGATTGCATTGCAGCCGCACGGCATCCGGGTGAACGCCGTCGCGCCGGGAACGGTCGATACGCCGGGACTTCATGACGGAGCGCGCGATACCGGCGACGAGCGGCGCGGGCTTGAGAGCTTTCTCACGCTGCAGCCGCTGAAGCGGTTCGGGCAGCCGGAGGAGATTGCGAACGTGGTCCGTTTTCTCGTGGACGAACAGGCCTCCTTCGTTCACGGCGCGGTGGTCATGGCCGACGGCGGTTACACGATCGTATAAGGGAAGGCGGCAGAGCCGCCGAGGCATCTTCAGCATCGACGGTTCGCGCTTTAACAGGATTTGCGGCTCCGGTTATTCTTTCTCTTTTCTCAATACGGCTGCGAGAGCTCTATTTCCTGCTGTAATGCTTCACCAGCCGGAACCAGGCGTCGTTCAGGCGTCCGGCAGCCGCTTTCCCCGTGATGATCAGCGAAACGGAGACGATGATCATCACAATCCCGGTCGCCAGCCGGAAGGTCAGTTGTTCACCGAACACCATCACGCCGAAAAAAACGGCGGTGACCGGTTCGAGGGCGCCGAGAATCGCGGTCGGCGTCGCACCGATGTAACGGATCGCCAGCGCCGTGCAGACCAGCGAAATCACCGTCGGAAGGAATGCGATCATGAGAATGTTCGCCAGCGCCGTCCAGGAGGGAATCCATTGCAGTTCCAGCCCGAATTTCAGCCGCACCACATAGATCGACAGCCCGAAAAGCAGCGCGTAGAAGGTCAGGACCGCCCCCGGCAGCTCCCGCAGCGCCGACACCTTGACTCCGACGATGTAAATTGCGTAGGCGAGGGCTGAGAGCATCACAAGCGTGATTCCGGCAAAACTGAGCGGTCCGCCGTCCCCGCCCTTGTACAGCAGCGCGATGCCGGAAAGGGCCAGAACAATGCAGAACACCGTCACCGGCGTGATTTTTTCATGGAAGAACAGCGCCATGATGACCGCCACCATGACCGGATAGACGAAGAGGATCGTCGATGCGATTCCCGCATCCATATGGCGGTAGGAGAGGAATAAGAAGAGCGAGGACCCGGAGAACAGAAGCCCGCCGATGACGAGCGGAAGGAGTTCCCTCCGCTTCAGCGCAAAGGACTGCTTCGTGAATTTCATTATGACGCCGAGCATCGCCACTGCCATCGAATAGCGGTAGAAGAGAACCGAATCCGCGCTCAGTCCCTCCTTGTAGAGCGGCAGGGCGAAGAGCGGATTCATGCCGTATGTGGCCGCGGCGACGGCTCCGACAACGAAGCCCTTGACTTTATCGTTCATAAACCGGTCTTTCGAAAGGGGACAGGAAATACGGATTGATAAGATACACCGGAAGATTCATTCCGTCAAGTCCGCTTCCCGCGCTTTCCGGGACTTGACGGAGAGAGGGAAGCGGGTTATATTGAAAACTTCGTTCCGGACCCGGTGGTCCGTGACGCTGAACCCATCATTTTGAACGATTCCGGGATATTGCAATGAGCATTGAAAAAGCGGTCTGGATCCGGGCGGCGGGCGAAGTCCTGCCCCATCAGTTTTCTCAGTTCAGGCGTCGTGTCGACCTGCCGGAGGCGGCGGAGGCCGTGCTTCGCGTCTCGGCCGATTCCGACTTCGTCGCATATTGGGACGGCCGCGAACTTATGCGCGGACAATTCAGCGATTATCCGGCGGAAAAAACATACAGTGAAATCCGGTTCCGCGCCGAAGCCGGAACGCATCTGCTCTTCTTCGACGTCTACTACTGCGGCATCGACTTTTCCACAGGAATCCGGGGCGATGCCGGGTTCTGGGCGGAGTTCGGGGCCGGAGACTCGATTTGCGGCAGCACTCCGGCATGGGAAGCCCGGATCAATCCCGCCTTTCTGCGCGACCGTCTCGACAAGCTGACCAGCCAGCTCGGCATGGTTGTCGGCTACGACGCGCGGTGCGAGGATGACGAGTCCGGCTGGTGCGCCGCCGTCGAATCGGCGCGCCGCGGCCGGCCGGTTCCGCGCCCGGTCCCGCTGCTCGTCAACCGGGAGCCGGTGCCGGGCAGGCTGATCCGGCGCGGTTCCCTGCGGCGGGAAAGCCGGGAAGGCTCCTATGCCGAGCAGGTCGCCGCCGACCGTTACGGCGACTCGCCCGGCAACGGCTTCTGGTTCCTCTACGATCTCGGCAGCGAATATGCGGGGCTGATCGAAACGGAGGTCGACCTGCCGCCCGGAACCGTCGTCGACATCTCCCACGGCGAACATATTGCCGACGGCCGCGTCCGCAACCGCATCGGCGACCGGAACTTCACGGACCGTTATATTGCGGGGGCGGGGCGCCGCCGCTGGACGCTGCGCCGCCGCGTCGGTGCGCGTTACCTGCAGCTGAACGTGATTCCGCCCGATCCGGTGCGGGAGGTCGGGCTCCTTCGGATCGCGCTGCGGCCGACCGAGCTTGAACTCCCGCCGCCGGCGGAGTTTGACTGCGATTCCGCCGAGGCCTGCAGACTGTACCGGAATTCGGTGCGTACGCTGCAGCTCTGCATGCACGAGCATTATGAGGATACGCCGTGGCGCGAGCAGTCGCTCTACGGCTGCGACTCCCGCAACCAGATGCTGTTCGGCTACACGGTCTGGGGCAACTACGGGTTTGCGGCCGAGTCGCTGCGGCTGCTCGCTCGCGGCCAGCGCCGGGACGGGTTTCTGACGCTGACCGCTCCGTCTCTCTCCGGTCCGCCGATTCCGGCATTCTCGATGATCTGGGTGGTCGCGCTCTGGGAGCACTATCTGTACAGCGGTTCGCGCGCGGTATTCGACTCCTGCCGGGAGCAGGCGCTCCGGGTGGCCGAAACCGTTCTGGCGCTGCGGGACGCCGAAACCGGGCTGATACACTTGCCGGCCTCCGGCGAGCTTTGGCATTTCTACGAGTGGTGCGACGGTCTCGAAGGAAACCGCAGAGATTCCGGCGATTCACAGTTCGAAGCGCCCTGCAGCCTCTTCGCCGTCGAGATGTTCGATGCGCTGTTCCGCCTGACCGGGGAGACGGCCTGGATAGAGCGGGCCGACGCGCTGCGCCGCGCGGTTTACGCCTTTTTCTGGTCGCCGGAGAAGCAGTGTCTGCTGACCCGGAGAGACGACGGTCGCACCCACGAACTCGTCCAGCTGCTCGGGCTCTATACCGGCGCGGTTCCGGAAGAGAAACGCCGGACGGTGCTGGACGGGATTCTCGCGGAGAAGCACCTGCGCGTCACGCCGAGCTCGATGCCGTACCTGGTCCGGGTGCTGGCCGAAGGGCCGCGGGAGGCGCAGCTCTATCTGGAAAGCCGGATCGAGCGGGAATTTTATCCGATGCTGGCGGAGGGCTCCACGACGGTATGGGAAACCGCGTTCGGCCAGGCCGATTTCAACAATGCCGGCAGTCTCTGCCACGGCTGGAGCGCAGTCGCCGTGTACTATTATCACGCCTGTGTCCTCGGCGTCCGGCCGGAGAAGCCGGGATTCGCCGAAATCCGCCGGTCGCCGGTCGCGACCGCCCGCATCAGAAACATGCGCGGCGAGATCGTGACGCCATCGGGACGGCTTGTCTTCGAGCGGTAGAGCCGTCTTTTCGGCCGTATCCCGTTGAAAATACGGCCGGGGCGGCTTATATTATGTCGTCAATACGATTGAATGGAAAGGGATTTCATGAAACTGAAACTGATCTCCGCCGTTCCGGCCGCTCTGCTGCTGGTGTTTGCTTTGTCCGGCTGCGGCCGGAATGACGACAGACTTGTGATGGTGACTGAAGCCACGTTTCCGCCTTACGAGTTCCGCGAAGGCGGGAAAATCGTCGGCATCGACGTCGATCTGATGAAGGCCGTCGCCAAGAAAACCGGCCGCGAGCTCGTCGTCGAAGATATGAGCTTCGACTCGGTCATCGCGGCGGTGCAGGCCGGCAAGGCCGACGTCGCCGCTTCCGGAATCACCGTCACCGACGAACGGAAGCGCCAGGTCGGGTTCTCCCGTCCGTATGTCACGGCGCAGCAGGTCGTCATCGTGCCGAAGGATTCCGAGATCCGCGGCAGCGCCGATCTGAAGGGGAAACGCATCGGCGTCCAGCACGGCACGACCGGCGACCTCTATGTGACGAGGAACATCCGGGAGCCGGAGCGGTTCCCGAACGGTTCGCTTGCGGTCGCCGCGCTCGATGCGGGCAAGCTCGATGCCGTCGTGCTTGACGGGGAGCCTTCGAAGGTGCATGTCGCTCTGCACGAGAATCTGGTCATCCTCGATGAGCCGCTGACCACCGAGGAGTATGCGATCGCCGTCAACAGGAAGAATACGGCGCTGCTCGAAGAAATCAACGCCGTGATCGACGAACTCCGGGAAAACGGCGGACTCGAGAAGATCAAGGCGAAGTACGTCAAGCAGTAAACGGACTCCCACATGAATGCGGCATTGAATTACTTACGGTCGAGCTGGGCGGATTTCAGCGAATCGTTTTACATCAACTTCATCAAGGATGATCGCTGGCATTATCTCTCCGACGGATTCCTCGTCACGATCGAGGTTGCCTTCTGCGCCGTGCTGGTCGGGGTGCTGGTCGGTTTTACGGTGGCAGTGATCCGTTCGACGCACGACAAGACCGGCAAGCTCCGGCTGCTCGACTTTCTCTGCCGCGTTTATCTGACCGTGATCCGCGGAACGCCGGTGGTCGTCCAGCTGCTGATCATCTACTTCGTGATTTTCGGCTCGGTCAACATCAGCAAGGTGCTGGTGGCGATCGTCGCCTTCGGCGTGAACTCGGGGGCTTATGTCGCCGAGATCATCCGCGGCGGCATCATGTCGGTCGACAAAGGGCAGTTCGAGGCAGGGCGCAGCCTCGGACTCGGCTATGGGCAGACGATGATCTACATCATTCTGCCGCAGGCGTTCAAGAATGTCCTGCCGGCACTCGGCAACGAGTTCATCGTGCTGCTGAAGGAGACCAGCGTCTCCGGCTACATCGCGCTTCAGGACCTGACCAAGGGCGGCGACATCATCCGCAGCCAGACCTACACGGCGTTCCTGCCGCTCATCGCGGTCGCCGGAATCTATCTGGCCGTGGTCATGCTGTTCAGCTGGCTGCTCGGCAAACTCGAACGGAGACTCAAGAACAATGAATAAGGCGATCGACAGAAGCGCTCCCGTGTTCAGGATCAACCATCTGGTGAAGGAGTTCGGTCCGCTTCGCGCGGTGGATGACGTTTCCGCTGAAATTTTTCACGGCGAAGCCGTTTTCATCATCGGGCCGTCCGGCTCCGGCAAGAGCACGTTCCTGCGCTGCCTGAATCTGCTTGAGGAGCCGACCTCCGGCGAGATCCTGTTCAAAGGCAGGAAGATCAATGCGCCGAAGACGCCGGTCAACAAGTTCCGGCAGCAGGTCGGAATGGTGTTTCAGCACTTCAATCTGTTCCCGCATCTGACGATTCTCGAGAACATCACGATCGCGCCGGTCAAAACCGGCCGGTCGACCCGCATCGAGGCAGTGGCGAAGGCCGACGCGCTGCTGAAACGCATCGGGCTCTACGCGAAACGCGATGCGTACCCGCAGCAGCTCTCCGGCGGCCAGAAGCAGCGTATCGCGATCGTGCGTTCGCTGGTCATGAATCCGGATGTGATTCTGTTCGACGAGCCGACCTCGGCCCTCGATCCGGAAATGGTCGGCGAAGTGCTTTCGCTCATGAAGGAGCTCGCCGGGGAGGGGCTGACCATGATTGTGGTGACCCACGAGATCGGTTTCGCCCGCGAGGTCGCCACGCGCGTCATGTTCATGGACCGCGGCCGCGTTCTCGAGGAAGGGGAGCCCGGCGGATTCTTCAACAGTCCGTCGAATCCGCGGCTCCGCGACTTCCTCTCGCGGGTGCTGTGATCCGTCCGGTCATTCGGCTTTGACGGCGAGCTTTGCGGCGGGCAGGCCCGGCGCTTCCGCCGTCAGCGTGAGAATTCCGGGCGTTTCTCCGGCGCGCAGGAATGCGGCGCACTTGCCGGAGAACAGGCGCATCGAATTCCCGGTAAACACTTCAAGCGAGGTCGCATCCCCGTTGCAGAGCGCCGCGAGCGCGCCGGCCCCTTCGGTCCGGAAGCTGACCGGCAGCGCGGACAGCGGGTGCGGAGTTCCGTTGCGGTCCACCGCCTCCACAGTCACGCAGATGAGATCTTCTCCGCCGGCCGCGAAAACGGCCCGGTCGGCGGAGAGGCGCAGCGCGGCCGGTTCCTCCGCCGTCCGCATGAGGGAGGAGGCAACGGCTTTCCCTTCGGAGTCGAGCGCGACGGCCTTGAGTTCGCCGGGCCGGTACGGAACGCCTTCCCAGACCAGCCGCGGCGTGCCGGCACGTTCGCGGACCCCCTGCGAAACGCCGTTCAGGAAGAGCTCGACCCGGTCATAATTCGTGTAGACGTGAACCGGCAGGAGGGTCTCCTCCCGTCCGGGCCAGTTCCAGTGCGGCAGCAGATGCAGCACCGGCTCCTCCGACCAGCGTGCCTTGTAAAGGTACGCCCGGTCCTTCGGCAGCCCGGCCAGGTCGAAAATTCCGTAGTACGAGCTGCGGACCGGCCAGTGGCTGTTGTAGGGCGACGGCTCTCCGAGGTAGTCGAAGCCGGTCCAGACGAACTCGCCCATGATCCACGGGCAGGCGTCCTGCTGTTCGAATTCGTGATCCGGCGTCGTCGCATAGGGCGGATGCTCGAGGTCGCAGCTCGAGCACTGCCGGTTTTCGCGGATGATCCGCTCGGCGAGGAACGGAAAATCGTACCAGCCGCGCGAACTGAAGGTTGACGCCGTTTCGCTGCCGAACTGCGGTATGCCGGGCAGTTTCGCATGGAATTCCGGATAGCGGGCCGGTTTGTAGTTCCACCCCGCGATGTCGAGTTCCTGCGGCAGACGGTTGGCGAACGCTTCATCGGGCCGGTCGAGCCCGGCCGTAACCGGGCGCGACGGATCGAGTTCATGGCAGAGCGCGGCAAGCTCGCGCGCGACGGCTGCGCCGCCCGGCAGCCCCTGTTCGTTGATTTCGTTGCCGATGCTCCAGAGAATGACCGAGACGTGGTGGCGGTCGCGGCGGATCAGATCGGCGAGATCGGTCCGGTGCCAGGCCGGATAATCGCAACTGTAATCATTGGCGACTTTTCCGGCGGCCCAGCAGTCGAACGCTTCGTCGATGACGACGAACCCTGTCTCATCGGCAAGATCGAGGAATTTCGGGTCCGGCGGATTGTGGCTGGTTCGCAGCGCGTTGCAGCCGATGGACTTCAAAAGCCCGAAGCGGCGGCGCAGCTCGGGCAGGGAGAAGGCCGCTCCGAACGGCCCGAAATCGTGGTGCAAACAGACGCCGTTCATGCGGAACGCTTTCCCATTCAGGAACATCCCTGCATCGGCATCGAAACGGACAAGGCGGAAGCCGCAGCGCAGCGTGACCCGGTCGACGGCGACGCCGTTTTCCCGCAGTTCGATTTCCACCGTGTAGAGTTCCGGCGCATCCGGCGACCAGAGCCGGATTGCGTCGAGTTCGACTTCCCCTCCCTCCGGAGAGCATTCGAATGCGGCGGCGCAACTGCCGCTCGGAGCCGAGACCGAGACAGCGAGCCGCGCCTGCCTGGTCCCGGTATGGGAAGCCGAGAGCCGGAGCCGTCCGCGCCGTTTTTCAAGGTCCGCGACCGATGCGTCAAGCCGGACCCCGTTATAGTTGAAATGCGACGGTTCGAGCGTGAGAAGCCGGACCTCACGGTAGATTCCGGCGCCCGGATACCAGCGCGACGCGGCGGACCGGTTTTCGGCGCGGACGGTGATGACGTTCGCGCCCGGCTTCAGCAGCCCGGTCGCATCGACCGCGAAGGAACTGTAACCGAACGCCCGTCCGCCCGCCTCGCGGCCGTTGATCCGGACGGTTGCATGGCTCATGACCCCGTCGAATTCGAGCCGGAACGCCTTGCCGGCCCATTCGGCCGGAATCTCGAGCACGTTCCGGTAAAAACCGGTGCCGATATGCGGCAGCGCGCCGGTGCGTCCGTAATGGCGTGTCTCCTCCATTTCGCCGTCCTGCATGATGCGGGTGACCTGGAGGTCGTTCTCCGCGGCGAAGGGACCGGAGATGGCCCAGTCGTGCGGCAGCCGTACAGACTCCCAGCCGGAGTCGTCGAAACCGGCGGCTTCCGCGCCGGGCTGCTCTCCGCGCCGGAATTTCCAGCCGCGGCTGAGAATTTGTGTCGTTCTCATCCGGTTCAGCCGTTCAGAATCTTTTCTTCTTTCAGAAGTTCGATGACGCGCTCACCGATTTCGGCGGCCGGGATCACTTCGCCGGTATCGGTTCCGATCGGTGAAGCCGGGAATTCGGGATTGCGCCAGAGAACGAAACAGTCGGTCAGCACACCGTTCAGCGTCTTTTTGCACCCCTGGAAGCCGAAACAGGAGACTTCGTGCGCCGTGCAGGAGTTCGGACAACCCGAGAAATGCATGAGCTCGATCAGCTTCACGGCTTTTTCGGCCCGTTCCTCCGGATGCGCTTCGAAATAGCGGTCGAGCGCCGCCGCAGCGAGTTCACCGTATTTCGGCGCATCGAGCACGCCGATTTTGCAGACGGTTGCGCCGATGCAGCAGTCGAGCTGGCCGGAGAAACTGCGGAACGTCAGGTCGACCGGCAGCTGCCGGAGCGCCCGGTAAAGGTGCGGCAACGCCGCCGCCGATACGACCGGCAGCACGATGTTCTGTTCGAAGGTCAGCCGGACCGCCGGCAGGCCGAAATCCGAGATCAGATCGGCGACCGCCGCAAATTCGTCCGGGCTCAGCACGCCGCGCGGCACAAAGAGCGTGACCGTCGCGGTGTCGGCGCCGAAACGGGTCGGGCGCACCGCGGCAGCGCGCCATTTGCGGTACTCTTCGCTATCCGGCTCCGGCACGGCGTCGAACGTTTTGCGGAGGCCGGCGAGCGGCCAGTCGTGCGGAACGGCCGGCGGCGCCGGATAGTCAGCCGGATCAAGCCGGTCGTAATACTCCCGGTAGAGCTTCAGAAACGCCTCGTCTCCGAGCCGTTTGCGGATGAAGCGGATGCGCGCCCTGCCGCGGTTGGTCCGGTCGCCGTGGTCGCTGAAGAGCTCGACCATCGCCCGCGCCGCCATGACGAGATTCCGTGCCGGCAGGAAGTCGAAAAGAGGGATGCCCGCCGCCGATTCCCGGCCGAAGCCGCCGGCGCCGTAAACCGCAAAGCCGGGGTTGCCGTCCGCGTCGGAAGCCGCGACGAAGCCGAGGTCCTGCCGCAGCGCGAGTCCCTTGTCCGAGGGGGAGGCCATGCCGATCTTGATCTTGCGCGGGAGTTTGAAGGCGATGTCCCAGTCGAAGATCGCATCGGTCAGGAAACGCGCATAGGGGGCCAGGTCGCAGGAACCGTCCGGCGCGATGCCGCTGCCGGCTGTGATCGAGATGTTCCGGAACGTGTCGCCGCCGCCGCCGCGGTACGGCAGGCCGTTGGCTGTGCAGGATTGGACGACTTCGATCGAATTGAGCGGCGTCACACCGTGGAGCTGGATGTTCTGCCGGGTCGAGACATGGACGAACTCCGCGCCGCTCCGGTAGACGAGTCCGCGCAGGAACCGGAGCGTTTCCGCCGGAATTTCGCCGCCGGTGAGCCGGATCCGGTTCATGAATTTGCCGTCGCGCTGCTGATAGATGCCGAACGGGGCTCCGAACGGTTTCATTGCGGCGGAGTCCAGTTCGCCGGCCGCGAATTTCCGAAGCGCGCCGAGCAGGTCGGACTGCGCCTCGATGATGTGTTCGAGATTCATAGGGAAAAACTCCTTCTGTCTGAATGAAGTGGAAAACAACCGGCCATTAATATAAAACCGAACCGGCCGAATGCAACGGTCCGCACGGAAAATTCCGCGATATCCGCCCCGGGTTCCGTTTCCGCCGGATTGCATTTATCTTTTTTTCTGTTATATTACAATATGATTAACCGTTTTTATGCGTGATTCATTCCGAACCGCAGCGGCTTGACTCGAACAAAAGGATTTATTTTGGAAGACGGCAGTTTATTGTTTCTGCAGTTGCTGTTTCTGTTTTTTCTGATCTTGCTGAACGCGTTTTTCGCGTCCTCCGAGGTCGCATTGATCTCCCTGAAGCCGGCGGTGATCCGGCGGCTCGGGCAGGAGGGAGGGGCGCGCGGCAGGAGGTTGGTCCGACTGACGGAGAATTCGGGCCGTTTTCTTGCCACCGTGCAGGTCGGCGTCACCTTCGCCGGATTCATGGCGAGCGCATTCGCCGCCGAGAGCTTTTCGGACCCGGTGACCGATCTGCTCTGCGACAGCGGAGTCACCTTCCTGCCGCGCGGAACGCTCGACGGGATCATCGTCGTTCTGATCACACTGATTCTCTCCTATCTGTCCCTTGTGTTCGGCGAGCTTGTGCCGAAGCAGCTCGGGCTGCGTTATGCGGAGCAGGTCGCGCTCTATGCGGCCGGTCCGATCGATTTCACTGCGAAGGTGACGGCTCCTTTCGTCCGGCTGCTGAATGCGTCGGTCAACGGCGTGCTCCGCATGTTCGGCCTGTCGCCCGGCGCCTCGCAGGAGGTCACCGAGGAGGAGATCCGCATGATGGTCGACATCGGCGAGGAGAACGGCGCCATCGAGAGCGATGAAAAGCGCATGATCGAAAACGTCTTCGAATTCAATAACACGACCGCCGCCGAAGTCATGACTCACCGGACGGAGCTCGTGGCGCTGGAGATCGACACGCCTCCCGACGAAGTCGAGCGTGTGCTGCTCTCCTGCGGTTTTTCGCGCGTGCCGGTCTACCGGAACGACATCGACGACATCGTCGGCATGCTGCACTTCCGCGAATACCTTTCGGCCAAGCTGAAGGGGGAGGCGGCTCCGGACATCCGGAAGCTGCTGAAACCGGTCTATTTCGCCCCCGGAACCATGCGCGCCAACATCCTGTTCCGCAACATGCAGAGCCGGAAATTCGGCATGGCGGTGATTCTCGACGAGTTCGGCGGCACCTCGGGCATCGTTTCGGTCGAAGACCTGCTAGAGGAGATCGTCGGCAGCCTGTACGACGAATATGACGAGCCGGAGGTCGAGATCGAAGAGGTCGCGGAGAACGAGTGGCGCATCGGCGGGTCGATGCGGCTCGACGAGATCGCCCGGAAGCTCGATATTCTGCTGCCGGAGGAGGAGTACGACACGATCGGCGGCCTGGTGTTCGGGGAACTGAACGCGATTCCGACGGTCGGCGCCGTGGTCGAGCTGCCGGAAGCGGGAGTGACCATCCGGGTCGTATCGGTCGACGAGCGGCGGGTCGAGCAGGTGCTCCTGACCCGGCAGCCGCGCACGGCCGAAGAGGAGGCGGAGGAGGAATAACTCCGCGCCGGCCATATACGAATGCATCCCGGCCGGGACGGTGTCGAAACCGTCCCTTTTTCTTGAATATCTCCCCGTTTTGCTGTTGACAATTCGCAAGAATTGTATCACCATGACCAAATGGGCGGGCGGAAAAGAGTCTGCCGGACTGACGGACAGGCGAAAATCATCCGTTTTGCCGGCAGACTCCGTTTTTTTATCTGCTCATTGATTACAAGTGTAATTATTGTAATGTATTGGTTTAAAATAAATTATATTATTTGCAGATAAAATAATTGAAAAATATTCCGTTTCCAGCTTGCATTTTGCGATTACACTTGTAACTTTATAAAAACGACACAGTGACAATCTCGGATGCAAGAAGGGAAGGGCACCATGAAGGAATCATCCAAAGCCGCAGGCCGGGCGAAGCGACGGACGGCCGAGCGCTGGAAAATGCTGCTGTATCCGGCCCTGATCGGTATGCCGGTGCTGGCCGTGCTGCTCTGGCTGCTGGTCGGTCTCAAGCCGGAGCCGCTGACTTCGGAGGAGATTCTCGCCAAAAGCGAATGGAGCGAGAAAGAATTGACCGACACGCTGGCGCGCGCATTCGCGCCGCAGAGCAATCGCGGTTCACGCAGGGAGGTGCTCGCGCATCTGCGGCGGCAGTTGCGGAAATATCCGGAGGAGAAACAGCGGGAGATCCGGATCCGGGCGCTGACCGGCGCCGTGGGCGAAACGCTCCGGCAGATCCGCGCCATGCCGGAGGATGAGCAGGACAAGATGTTCGACGCCATTCAGAAGCAGGCCGAAAAGTGGCACAAGGAGGCGCAGAGCGCCGAAGGGCGCCAGATGCTGACCCAGATCCGCGAATCCGAAGAGGGCAGGGCGTTCAACAACGAAGTCACGCGCATGATCCACAGCGAATTCACGCCGGAGGAACGCCGCAAGTTCGCGCCGATCACGAATATCTGGATTCAGACGCTGAAGCTGCCGTAAGAAAGGAGATCACCATGAGATGCCGTTTTACCCTGATCGAACTCCTGGTCGTAATCGCGATCATCGCGGTTCTGGCCGGCATGCTGATGCCGGCGCTGAACGGAGCCCGGAGCCGGGCGCGGCGGACCGCCTGCACCGGCAATCTGCGGCAGATCGGCGCCGCGCTCGAATCGTATCTGAACGACAGCCGTTCCGTGCTGCCCTCCTGCCGGATCATGCCGAAAACAGCAGGGGAGGGGGAGGAATCGCTTCCCGGCATCGTCGAAACGCTTCAGCCGTATCTCGGCGGAAATGAAAAGGTCTTCCGCTGCCCTTCCGACACCGAACGGCTGTTCGAAAACGAAGGCAGCAGTTACGTATGGGGGCGCGAATGGGGAATCAACGGCAAACGCGCGGATGACCGTGAGCTTCAGATGCTCGGCTACCGCATCCCGCTCCTCTACGACGGCGGCGCGTTTCACGGCCCGGCGGGCGAAGTAAAGTCGCGGAACTATCTCTACCTGACCCTCCGGATCAGCGATAACGCCATGAAGGAGAAGGTTCAATGAGTGTTGAATGCTTCTGCCTGACCAAGCGTTACGGCCGAAGGGTCGTCCTGGACGATGTGTCGCTGGAAATCAACGACGGCGGCGTGACCGGGCTGATCGGGCCGAACGGAGCCGGAAAGAGCACGCTCATCAAGCTCATCACCGGACTCATCTGGCCGACCGAGGGATTCGTTCTTGTGGACGGTTTCGACGCGCACAGAGAGCACAAGAAGGCCATGCGGCGGATCGGCGCCGTAATCGAGTGGCCCGCCTTCATTCCGGACTTGTCCGCACGGGCGAACCTCGATATCTTTTCCGGCGGCCACGGGCGCGCCTACCGGGAGAAACGTGCAGAGATCCTGCGCTTTATGGAGCTTGAATCCGTGCTCGACCGCAAGGTCGGTTCATTTTCCACCGGCATGCGGCAGCGCCTCGGCATCACGCTCGCGCTGCTGCCGGATTCGGAGTTCATCATCCTCGATGAGCCGACCAACGGGCTCGATCCGGCCGGGATCGTCGAAATCCGCCAGATCATCCGCGAATACAACAGACAATTCGGCGTCAGCGTCATGGTCAGCAGTCATCTGTTGTCCGAGGTCGAGCAGATCTGCGACCACCTGATCCTGATCGACGGCGGCCGGCTGAAAGCGTGGGGGGAGATCGGCGAACTGCTCGACAGCCGTCCGCGGCTCCGGCTGCGCACCGACCGTCCGGAATCGGCAGCCGCTCTCCTGCGGCGGGCCGTTGCCGGAAACGCATTGCCGCCGTGCGGCATCGAGAACGGGACGGACGGCATTCTGCTCGAACTCGGCGAATCCTGCGCCGGCGCGGTGAACCGCCTGCTCGTCGAGAACGGATTCAACGTCACGCATCTCGCCGTCGAACGGCAGACGCTCGAAAATTTCTTTCTCAAAGAAACGGCGGGGGATAACGGCCATGCTTAGAAGCCTCTGCCATGAACTCGTCAAGCTGCGGATTCAGAAGAAAAACTACGTCATGCTGGGGGGACATCTGCTCTTTCTCGGACTCTGCTATCTGGCTTTCCGTTCGGCACAGGGCAACTTCTTCCGCCGGTTCGACAAGACGATGAATTTTCACGTCGAAGACCTGACCAGTTACCTGGACGGCCTTTTCTTCGCCCGGATCGCGATGGTGCCGACCTTCATCGTCCTCATGCCGATCGTGGTCGCCACGCTCGCGGGTGACTGCGTGGCCGGGGAGATGCAGGAGGGCAGTCTGAAGCTGTATGTCTCCCGCCCGCGTTCGCGCAGCCGGATCATCCTTTCGAAGTTCTTCGCGGTTTACCTGGCGACGCTGCTCTACTGTCTCTACTTCGCCGCTCTCAATATCGCAATCGGCGTGCTTGTCCTCAATATTTCTCCGACGCAGCTGGTGATGCTGACCGATCGGGTGTTCGGCACCGACGTGGTCATCATGGGAGTCCGCGGCGCGTTGCTGCGCTATTTTGCGGCGACCGTTTACTTCTCCTTCTCGCTGACCGCGCTCGGGGCGATCACGCTCTTCCTTTCGACCGTGTTCAACCGGATGAGCGCGGCGACCGTGACGGTTATCTCGTTCTACTTCGTCTCCTACGTAATCGCCGCGCTGCCGTTCAGCGAGAGCATCCGGCCCTATCTGCTTTCGGAGGTCATGAACAATTCGTTCCTGCTCTGGCTCTCGCCGCTGCCGGTCAACAAGCTGCTGGTCAATCTGTCGACGCTCTCGCTTTACACCGTCGGCTTCCTGCTGCTGGCGACGCTGATGTTCAATTATAAAGATCTGAAATGAATTTGACAACGGGCCGCCGGACGGTTATGGTATGATACAATGAAAAAGATGAATATATCCGATGCGGAGCTGGAGCTCCTGAAAGAACTCTGGGTCGAGTCCCCGCTCACCTCGCGCCAGCTGGTCGACCGGCTGCAGGTGCGGACGCAGTGGGGGGAGCCGACCATCAAGACCCTGCTGCTGCGGCTGCTCCGCAAAAAAGCCGTGAAGCGCCAGTCGCAGGGAAAGTCGTTTCTCTATTCGGCGGCGATCCGTCGGGACGAATACCAGTATACCGTCAGCCGCTCGGTGATCGACCGGCTGTTCGACGGCCTGGCCGGAAACTTTCTGACCTGCCTTGTGCGGAACGAGTCATTCCGCCCCGGCGAACTTGAGGAGCTGCGGCGGCTGCTCGATGAAAAGGCGGCCGCACAGGATGAACAGCAGCCGGAGTAAAGAGGGAAAACGCCCATGACCACGTTTGAGCTCTATTTCTGTGCAACGCTTCTGCGCGGCGCGCTTGCCGTGCTGTTTCTGCTCGGCGCGGAGTCCCTGCTGCGGCATCGGCTTTCCGCCGGGCTGCGCCGATTGCTCTGGGCCGGGTGCATCCTGCTCCTGCTGGTTCCGCAGATGAATTTTTCGGCATTGCCGCTCAAACTTGATCTCTCTTCGCTCCGGACGGCCGGCGCGGCAGCGGCGCCGGCAAGGCCGTCGGCACGGACCGCCGGAGCGGGACAGCCCGGAATCGCTCCGGCCGGAGAACGGCCGCGCTCCCTCATCCGGGCCGCATGGCGCCGGTTCCAGCTGCACCGCCGGAATGTGGAACTCGGCATCATCGCGTTCCTGCCGATTCCAGCGCTTCTGCTTTTGCTGTGGCGCTATCTGCGCTGCCGAAGAGTGATCCGCCGACTGCCGCCGGTTACAGACCGGCGGGTGCTCGACTCCTGGCGCGCAATCCTGATGCGGAACGGCGCGCTTCGCACTCCGGTGGTGCTGCTCGATTCGAGCCGTCCCGGACTCGGCCCGACGCTGTTCGGCGGATTCCGCCGCAAATTGCTCCTGCCGGTGGAGGCGCTGCGCCCTTTGCCGGACAAGGAGCTCGGTCTGCTGCTCGAACACGAATATCATCACAGCCGGGCCGGAGACCCGCTCCTGAATCTGGGCGCCCTTTTTCTGTGGGCGCTGATCTGGTACAACCCGTTCATGCTGATCGCCCGGCGGCGGTTTCGCAGCTGCTGCGAACTTGAGTGTGACCGGAAGGTCCTCGAACGGCATCCGCAGGCAGTGTGCGAGTACGGCAATCTGCTGCTGCGTTTCGCCTCAGCCGGAACGCAGGTCCCGGCGGTGACGCTGGGATTGGCCGAGTCTCCGCGTGAACTGTCGCGCCGGATCAGGAGCATGACCGCCGCCGTCCGGCCCCGCAGCGGCAAAAGACGGTTCGAAACCGTCGCGGCTTTGCTGATTGCGGCGCTCCTTGCAGCGCCGGTCTGCCTCGTGGCTGTCAATGCGAAGCCGGCGGCCCGCCCGCGCCCGGCTTCAACGGCAACGGCCAGGCCGATGCTGCCGCACCTGATCCTGAAGCCGCTGCCGGCCGTCCCGGAGGACGACACTCTGATGCAGTGCTGGGAGATCGTCTATCCGGAGAATTTTCCGGCCGAAAAAAGCCGGCTGGCGATTGAAATCGGCGAAGCGCACCTTGAGGCACACCTGCGGAATCGTCCGTGTTTTCTGCTGCTGCGGGGCAGGGGGGCGGTTTCGCCGGAAGCGGAAATCCGAATCGAGTTCGCGGCTTCCCCTCCGTCAGCCTCTCTCCCGGCGGAAGAGGCTCTGAAGGGACTGTCCGCCCCGAAGCTCGTTCCCGCCGCGGACCGCAGACCGGTCTATGCCGCGCTTTTCCGCAACGGGGAGCCGGTCGCCATCCATCTCCGGGTGGACGGCATCGAAGCGGAGCATCTGAGCGGCTTCCGCCCCGTCTCCGTGCGCTGATCGGCTCCACTCGCGCATGACATACATCGGAGCTAATTCCAGTTGTGCGGAAGCAAGTCTCCGAGTGTGACGATTCTGCCGCCGTCAAGCAGGACCTCGCATCGCCGGTTTTCATCGTGCAGCTGGCAGAGAAATTCGCGGCAGCGTCCGCACGGCACCCCCGGCGTGCCGTTCGAAAATACGGCGACGAGGCGGACGATCCGGTTTTCTCCTGCCGTCACCATCGCGGCGGCCGCCGCATGTTCAGCGCAGAATCCCATCGAGCACGGCGTGTCGATGCAGACCCCGGTGTAGACGTTTCCCCCGTCGGTCAGCAGGGCTGCCGCAACTTCTCCGGCAGAGGAACTTCGGGAAAGCCGGCGCGGCTTCAGGGTTCTGCGGGCAATTTCGCAAAGCTCTTCGAAGGTCTTCATCGTAAAAATCCTTTCTCTCACAAGGTTCTCTGGCGGGGGTCGAGCGCATCCCGCAGCGAGTCACCGAGAACATTCAGCGCCAGCACGAGGACGAACATGAAGCCGGTCGCGGCGGCAATCTCCCACCAGATGCCGCGCCAGAGCCGCTCCTGTCCGTCCGAAATCATGACACCCCAGCTCGGCGCACTCTGCACGCCGAATCCGAGATAGCTGACAATGACCTCCAGCATGATCGCGCCGGCGAACGAAAGCGTAAAGTAGATGATGACCAGATGGAACACGTTCGGCAGAATATGACGGCGGATAATGACCGCGCTGCCGACACCCGCCACCCGCGCCGCCGATACGAACGGCATGGTTTTGAGCCGCATCGTTTCGGCCCGCACGACCCGGCACAGCGTAACCCAGCCGGTGATGCCGATCGCAAGGTAGACGGCGAGCATTCCGGGTTCGGCCCGCAGCACGGAGCCGAGCAGCTCCGCCGCATGCATCATTCCGGGCGACAGGAAATTGCGCGAAACGAGAAGCGCGAAGGCCAGAATGAAAAGCAGCGTCGGCATCGACGCGAAGGTGCTGTATGCCCAGACCACGGCGTCATCGAATTTCCCGCCGTAAAACCCCGCCGCCGCACCGAGCGCAACGCCGATGACGGCGGCGATCAGGCTGGCGATAACGCCGACTTTGACTGCTGTGGCGCTGCCGGCGATCGCCCGGAGCAGCACGTCGCGCCCCTGATAATCGGTTCCGAGCCAGTGTTCGGGGGAGGGGGGAGCGTAACGCGCCGTATCGTCCGGCTGCTGGTAGACCGGAATCACATGATTCGACTCGCACCAGGCTGCGTAAACTTCGGTTCCGACGGCTGCAAAAACATAGAGCAGCACGACTCCTAGCGAGATCATGGCCGACGGGCTTCGGCGCAGCCGGCTCCAGGCTGTGGCGGCAGGGCGGCTCATCCGGCGGACTCCTCGCGGCTCCGGCGGACGATTGACACCTGCAACAGCGCGATATCGGCCGGTGTCACTCCGTCGATCCGTCCGGCCTGGGCCAGAGTGGTCGGACGAACCCGCTCGAGCTTCTGGCGCGCTTCGCCGGCCAGGCCGCGAACGATACTGTAATCGAAGTCTTCCGGAATACTCAGCACCTCGAGTTTCCGCATTCGGCCGATCTCGGCCGCTTCGCGCTGCAGATAGCCGTCGTAGCGCGCTTCAACCAGAAGTTCGTTCCAGACCCGGCGTCCGGTACGCCCCTCCGGAATCGCGGGCAGCAGCCCGGCGGGGAAGGGGAGGCGGGCCATGCCCTCCTCCCGGGAGATTCCGTCCGGGAGATCCTTCAGATGAACCAGCAGCGGCTTGCCGGAGGATTTCGTCGTGCGGCAGACGGCCAGCACCCGCTCGAGCTCCCGGCGGTACGCTTCGAACTCCCGGTATTTTTTTTCCGGGAGCAGGCCGAGTTCATGCGCCTGTTCCGACAGGCGCAGATCCGCGTTGTCCTGCCGGAGATGCAGCCGGTATTCGGCGCGGCTTGTAAAAAGCCGATAGGGTTCGACAATCTCCTTGGTGCAGAGGTCGTCGATCATAACGCCGATGTAGCTCTTGTCGCGCCCGAGTTCGACCGGTATTTTGCCCGCGGCGAGGCGGGCGGCGTTGAGTCCTGCCACAAGTCCCTGGCCCGCAGCCTCTTCGTAGCCGCTGGTGCCGTTGATCTGTCCGGCGCTGAATAAATTCCGGTAAGATTTGACGCGCAGCGACCGCTCGAGCTGATCCGGATACAGAAAGTCATATTCGATCGCATATGCATACCGGGAGATGACCGCCCGTTCCATCCCCGGGATCGACCGGACCATGGCCCGCTGCACTTCGACCGGCAGACTGGTCGAGATGCCGTTGATATAGTATTCGCGGGTGTCGGCGCCCTCCGGCTCGAGATAAAGCAGATGGACCGGGTGCTGCGGAAAACGAACGACCTTGTCTTCGAACGACGGGCAGTAACGTGTGCCGATTCCCTTGATCACTCCCTGATACATCGGGGAAAACTGAATATTGTCGCGAACGATCTGCGCGGTTTCTTCGGTCGAATAGACCTGATGACACGGCATGTCGTGACGGCGCGCATGGGGAAGGGGGGGGAGCTGTTCTCTGCTCCAGCAGCAGAATTCCTCTTCCTGCCCCTCCGCCTCCTGGAGCTTCATGCGGGAAAAATCGATGGTTTTCGCCAGGATGCGGGGCGGAGTCCCGGTTTTGAGGCGTCCGATCCGGAGCCCGAGCTGTCCGGAAAGCGCGGTCGAAAGCGCGTTGGACGGGAAATCGCCTGCCCGCCCTCCCGGGAAATTACGCATTCCGTAATGCAGTTTGCCGTTCAGGAACGTACCGGTTGTAACGACGACCGCCCGGCATGGAATCCGGTCTCCGAACTGGTTTTCCACGCCGGTGATTCGGCCGTTTTCGACCAGGAATCCGGTCACTTCGGCCTGAAGGATATCGAGATTCGGCGTCTCCTCAAGCAGCAGCTTCATGGCGCGCTGGTAGACGACTTTATCGCACTGGGAACGCGGCGACCAGACCGCCGGCCCCTTGGTCCGGTTCAGCATGCGGAACTGGATTGACGCGGCATCGGTGACTAAGCCCTGAGCACCGCCCATTGCATCGATTTCGCGCACGACCTGCCCCTTGGCGATGCCGCCGACAGCAGGATTGCAGCTCATCTGGGCGATATGGTCCATATTCAGCGTGATCAGCAGGACATCCGCCCCCACCCGCGCGGCGGCGAAAGCGGCTTCGCACCCGGCATGACCGCCGCCGATCACAACAACATCATATTCTTTCATATAACAGCAATGAATTCTCCGTCAAAAACGATATTCCTATAAAATAAGTTCAAAGGTTGACATTATCAATATCAATGACGATGAAATTCAATAAAATCCCGCAGGATTGCGAAGGTCGCCGCGAGGGATGGACCGGCCGCAGCTTTCCGATCGATCCCCCCTCCCCGGAAATTCCTGTCTTGAATTTATCATAACATACATTATGCGACGTTACTTGTCAGCGCCGGAATCGTCTCCATTGCTATCCAGCGTAAATGCTATTGAACGAATCGCATCTGATAAGGTTTCCATATCCGGCGAAGTTTCCAACGCCTCACGAAGCCGCGCGGCTATAAACTCACGTTCTGTCTGTATCACAATTCGTTCCGTATTCGCAGATAATGCGCGTTCCCCGATATACCGCCAACTCATGATTTGGTTCCTTTTCCCGGTTATTGCTCGTTTTTCATGCTTATCCGGAGCGGCTCGTTTTCCGGCGCTCCGGCAGGTGCGGCGGAAAAGCGATCCGCACGCGGATAAGCTTCAGAAACCGGAGTACTCACCCGGTACAGCTTCGCCCAAATCTGCATCGACGTTTTTCCGGCATCAGCGGAGAACAGCGCAATATTCTGTTGCTGCTCAATCCGCTTGAAGGTGGACAATTCACCGAGAAGGTAAATTTTTCCCGGCACAAGATCACATTCCAGCGTAAATTGAGTTTCAGAAGTAACCGGACTATATTCGACATAATTTTTAATTTGAGATTGCGTGATATCCAGTTTTACAATCCCTCCCCTCCGGGATTCCCGAATCGTGGCATTCAGAATAAAACCAGTGTCCACATATTCAAAACCAGTAGTAGAGACCGTTCCGGCATCGGATACGGTTTTCTTTGGAATCGGAATCCGTTCACCGTCCCGCCAAACTCCTGTCGAACCATCCCGGATCACCATCATCGGAGCCGCAAAAACATCCGTAAAATTCGAATCTGAACCAAAGCTGAATAACCCCTCAAGCTTGATATCGTTCAAATCAATCTTGGAATTTGCTATATCGTAGGATATTGAACCGGAGCTTTTTGTATCAAATCCAGCCTCCAACATGGCATCTTTACGAAGCGAAACGAAATAAAGCTGCAGAATCCAAGACCCCGGATAGACCGTATCAAGATAATCACACATCTCGACCAAACGCCGGAGAACAGATTCATGATCGGTCGCAACCAGAACCCCATTACTCATAACCTGCGCTTTTCCGGTCTGAGAAAGCATCGGCGTCACAATGGAATTCAAAGACTGCTGATCATATCCCATGATGCGGCGAACCAACACGCCGCGATCTTCCGGACGGAGAGCACCGATAAAATAAGTATTCCCCACCCTGACAATATCAACGCCGATTTGACGGGAAACCACATTCAGAACAGACTGTAAATCCGTTTTCTTGAACTCCGCAGTTATCTGACGTTCCGACAGTTCATGGCTGAACACCATGCCGATATCGTATTTGTCCGACAGAATGCGGCAAAACAGGGAAAGCGGCATCTGAAACGCCGACAAGGTAAGATATACTTCCGGCGTCTTCGCCTCTTCCCCCCTCACCTCTTTCCGCTCGGCATTGTACAAAAGTCGAAATGGATCATCCTGCTTCACATCACGAACATAAGTACACCCCTCAATACATGGCAATAAGCTCCCCATCGTCAAGCTCATAACAACGATTTTCGAAATCGACCGAAACCACATTCTTTCCTTCATAATGCCCCCCTTTAAAAACATAACCTTTCGTGATATACAGCCCGGAACGCAAATAACACCCCTCCCCCAAAAACATAACCGGCTTGAACATCGACAAATCCGGCAAGGAAGCCGGAACCGTCTCCGGTCCATTGATTACACCTGTTTCTGTTTCCCCTTCCGAAACCGAGATGGAAGCCGGAGCCGGAACCGTCTTTTTCCCGGGAGAATTCGCCGCGGCCATATTGCGCTGACTGACCGTTGCAAGCGTTTCCGTAAACTTCATGATAATTTTCGTCACCCCTCCCCCGAGTGTAGCCCAAAGGAAAACGATCACCAGCAGAAAACGGCCGAGAAGCTTGAAGAAATGCCGCCGCAGAAACCAAAGCGCAGTCAATTTCTTGTAGCGGTCTGCAGGATATACGACATTGGCAGTAGTTCCAGCGGATTCCGTTTTCTGATAACTGTTATAGAACGGAAAATAATCGGACGTGATGGAAAACTTGTCAACACTGTTCGATACCCACTTGGCACGGCCTGTAAAACTGGTCCCTTTTCTATATTCCGTCTGGCAAACTTTCTGTTCCCGAAGTCCGGTATAGGCCGCACGAAGCTCATACCAATCCCCAAGCGGAATATTGAAAAAAGGATCACGAACAGTATTATATGGGACAAGATCAGTACGTAAACCGACCTTGCCGACAAACTCCGGCGGAAGCTGATCTAAATCCTGCGTAATTGCTTCAAAAGTGCACCCGGTTTTCCTAATCTCGGCAAACCAGTCATTCCACATCGTCAGTACGTCTGCAGGGCTTTTCTTATTAAAATATCGATGAAACTCATCAATGGCAACCCGAGCGCCGGAAAGGTCGAGAGATTCAAGATACTGTACTGGAGGAAAATTGCCGGAAGCTTTCATATCCGCAAGCTCCTGCTTGCGGCTTTTATCATTCAGCGACCTCCAAGACTTCATTTCATCATCCGGAATCACATGAATACGAGCAAGAAAAACCTCCCTTCCCTTGCCGGTCTTTTTAGACATATAATCCGCGATAACATCAACATTCAACGGCAGATTCGTAATATAAAGCCCGGTCGAATTCAACAGAAAATCAGTCAAAAGCCAGCGAACCCGGCTATATGTCTTGCCGCATCCGGGTTGCCCTGTCGTAAGATACAAAATCGCGCTGGACATATCAATTTTCTCCCGGAATCAAGCCCAAAATCCATTTAATCAGCAATACCGAAAGGCAGAACAGGCAATACGCCATAAAGAGATAGACCCCATAATCAAGCGCAATGAATTTATTGGCCAGGCCGCAAACCTCAACGAGAAATGAAGCTTCATAATCCAATTGCGGCAAAGATTGAGCAACGGGAACCATAACCCCGTCAACTAAATCGAACACAACCGCAATCAGTGAATTGATGAAATCCACCAGCATAGCCCAAATCGCTTGGCAAAGATCAGAAAACGACATCTTTACACCTCGCTATTTATTAAGAAATTTCAAACTGGCAATACAGAAAATAATCGACATCACCAGCCGGGATAGATTGCGCACCCAAAATGCCAAAGTATTCAATTCTTCTGTAAGCGAAAAACTCCGAACCATAGAAACCAAACTTCCGATAGACGAATTAACCCACACCGGAAGCCATTGGACATTTGGCCCCGACCAGACAAATATCGGATTTTCACCCGGTAAATCAGAAGGCAAAGAAGGAAAAATCCGCTCCTCAATAATATCGATGAATTTCAACTCAGGAATATCGAATTCCCCCACCTCTGGTGGGACATCCGGAGTTTCTTCACCCTCCCCCGGAGTATCATGATTATGACTCTTCGGCAAATGGCCGCTTTCCCCAGTGCAAAGTTTACCTCCACATGTTTTACAATATTTCAACTTGCATTCAGACGTATAAGGACACTTGGAACCGCCATGAACGCAGACAGGACCATGAATTTGACATAATCCACATTTCGGACAATGTGGCTTCGTACAGCCCTTCGGACAAGCGCTTGTTCCACAACCATGTTCTTCAAAACCGGGTTCAGGTTCAGGATCAGGATCAGGGTCAGGGTCAGGATCCGGATCAGGATCAGGGTCAGGATCAGGGTCCGGATCAGGATCAGGGTCCGGATCAGGATCGGGGTCCGGGTCAGGATCAGGGTCCGGGTCAGGATCAGGGTCCGGGTCAGGATCAGGGTCCGGGTCAGGATCCGGGTCAGGATCAGGGTCCGGGTCAGGATCAGGGTCAGGATCAGGGTCCGGTTTATCCTTACAAGTATGTTCTCCGCAATAATCCTCAAAACACTTCGGACAAACTTTTCCGTGTTTATCCTTTTCGTGCGTTGTACAATAATCCTCCCCGCAAAGATCACAAACCTCTAAATTACATCCTGCACGATTCGGACACCCAACACAACACTGACAACCTGCAATATTACAAGTCACGGAATAAGGAGGATTAACCGCATTCAAGGAATATGGACAATCCACCTCAACATACCCTTTCCCTGTTAAAGTCACCAAATCAAACCAAGTCATACACGAAGGCACATAATAATGAAATACCTTAGATTCTCCTTCCGGAATCCCATGTATAACAGGATCATCGGCACCACAAAAACGACACGGATAAGCCCACAAAGCGGAACTAAACAAAACAAAAAGTAAGCTCACTCCCCAATATTTCATAAGAGCCTCCGATATTTCAAAAACTCAAACACCAGCAAAGCAGCAAGGAAACCACACAGGCAACCACCCATGATTAAAGAAACGCGAAGCAGAAACAACAAATCCGATACTTTTGAAACAAGTTCAAGTAAAAGTTCAAATTCAGTCATAGGAGCCCCCCCCCTATTAATGAAAAAAGGGGGAGAGGATCAAACACCCCCTCCCCCGCGAAAAAAACGGTTTACCCGAGGGCGCGACCAAGCCAGCGGAGAGCTTTCTTGACGACCAGAAAAGCCGCATAACCACCGACCGCGACACCCACAACGCCGCCCATCAGGGCAATCGCGGCAGTAATGTAAGCGCCGACATCCGTTTCAAGAGTCGGAATCGTAACAGCGCCTTCTGCGGCAAAACTCGCCACTCCGACCACCGACAACGCCGCCACAAGAGCCGCCTTTTTGAAGAAATTACCCATCTTTAACCTCCTTTTGTTATGATGGATTTACAAACCGGCACCATGCCGATTACGACAAACCGCCCATTACTGCAATCTCAGAAAGCCGGACAGCTCCGGCCCCAAGAATCAACAGGTAATATGCAAACAGATTAATCAGCGTCATCCCCTACCCCCGTATGAATCAAGTCTACACAATAAGCAATCATCCAGCAGAAAACACGAATCATAAGGCCCATCACAAAGAAAGGCCAAGTATAGTTGACAAACACTTGAAACTCTGACATAGTTAACCTCTATCTAAACGGAATACACTCCGAATCTTCAAGGGTAATATCTGAAAAATGTTCTTCAGGAAAGACAGGAACCTGAAACGAAAGAAAATCAGCAAGCGCGGAATCGTTTGAATCGAGAATTACCCCGCCAACCTCCGCAAAAAAACATTTCAAACGTCGCAGATCATCAATCAATAAATCAGAAAAACCACCCAACTGAAACGATTTGGATATAACGTCAATCGAAGCATCGTAACGACCGTTGAGCCAAAACCCTATCACTGTTTGCCGCAAACGGTAAGAAGAATTGTGATAAAAAATACGAAACGAATGCGGTAGATTAAAAAACAATTCCCGACATGCCTTGCGCCACTGGAAAGCTTGACCGCCAACCCACGAAAACGGCATACAACAAGCCCGGAACCAATTCCGGGAATAATTGATATAGCGACATTTCTTAATACGGCGTTTATTGTCTTTTGACAGATATTTTGTCATATAAAGCCGTACTCCATGCATATCATGACCATATGTCCACTTAATATTGATATAACCAACGGAAGTAGAAGTAACACCCAAAAAATGACGAATCAGACCACGAAGTTTCTTAGTTGAAGCTCCTTCTATATGCCCTAAAATGTGCATATGCCAACCGCCTTTTTTATGCTGTTCCCATACTGCAATATAATGAAAATCAGAATCAGAAAGACCATGAGAATAACGAACAGAAGCTTTATTTAAAAATGTTCTAAACACATTAAAAGAACTGGCACAAGCGTGTTTATCTTCGTTATTCCTAAATGTAATTGTCATAAAAAAGGTATGCCCAACACCATAACCAAACTCTTTTATAAATGCTCCAATATTTGTAGCATCTCTATATAAAGCCTTTGCATCAGGCATACCCGCTAGCCCTCAATTACTTTGTCGGCTTAAAATCTGTAAGGCAAAGAATTTTCGGATTTACCTCCGACTTCGCTTTATCGCGGCCGTCCTTCTCGGTAATTACGTTCTGTCGAACAAAAGCAAGTTCAAAAGTTGCAGTTCCTTCCTGCATGACCGGAAAAAGAGTTTTCTGATTCGGATCAAGCAATTTGATCCATTTTGCATCACCCCATTTTTCTTGGATAATGGCGAAATGCGTAACTTTGCCCTTATCACGATCATCCACAATCTGCTCAAAAGACGTAATCCGACATTCCGTAAGAGTCCCAGTAAACATTTTCAGCGCTCCTTTCAAAAAAAATCGATTTTTTTTAAATCTTAGATTACTAAGAAAACGGCATCTTAGCATTCTAAGATATATCTTAGACCACTAAGATGGATAAGTCAAGCCTAATTACTAGATTTTCCCCAAAAAAACAGTAAATTTATCTTAGAAAGCTAAAAATCCCCTATCTTAGAGGTATTAATTATGGAAGATTATGGCAAGTGGTTTACGCATCTTTGGAATAAACACCATGGATTAATTACACCAACACAAGCCGCTAGAATATGTGGCTTAAAAGGCGGAGCCGCATCGGTGATGCCACAATTCAAAAAAATGAAAATAGAGATACATTGTTTTGAAGATAATAAAAAAAATCCCCTTATTGGATATGATGATTTTTTGAGATGGAAAGAAAGTAGAAAATAATTTTTTTTCTTTTCTTCCTTTTTTCTTCTTTTTTTATCCTCATTCAAACTCGTTTGAATTATCTATATTAGAATCAAGAGACCCCACAAGGGGGTCTTGAGAGCCGCCGCTAACGCGGCTCCATACCCATTGCAACCCTTTATGGCCAATCGTCTACATCTAATGGGGGGAGGCCTCCGGCCGCACTTAGAAGGCGTTCTGCAGCCCTGGAAAGCCCTCCAGAACCATTCTTTCAACCCGGCCGGGCTTCCGTATCGTCGGCGCGCTCTGCGACTTCAGGGGGATTCTCCCCCCTACAGCTCACCCCCTCCGGCTATTCCTGCCCGGCTCGACAAGATAACGTTCCGTTGCGGCACGGTTCGGACAACCGCGCCTCCACCGCATAACACGACTTACGCAAAGGCCCCCGGCTCAGTGGACAGCTTCCACGCCGGGGGCCTTTTCGTAAGACTTTCCATTATGCGACGTTATATATCTGTGCGGAGAAAGCTCTCTTTGGCCTGCTGTTTTTTGAGAAAAAAACGGATTGCGGCTTGACAGGAATTTTATCGGCTGTATACTTTAAAGTTGCAGGTGAATTTCAGAAAGGAAAAAGAGGATGCTGTCCGATTGGTTGTGGAACAGAGAAACCGGTGATGTTTGTGGAGAAACCGTGTTGTTTACGGAGTCGGAGAGCGCAGTTCTGGCGTTTCCGGCGGAGGAGGTGACTGCGGTTTACAATCCGACGCTCGGCGCGGTTTATGCGGAAGGACGTGATTTCCGGCTGGAGCAGGGCGGCCGTGTGCTGCGCCGCCTGCCCGGTTCCACGATGCCGTTTCTGACGCGCGAGAGGTTGTATCCGTCCCCTGAACGCGCCGTCCTGTTTCCGGATGAAGGGGCAAACGCAATCGGTTCGGCGTCCGGATCCCCGACCGGGCTGGTCTGTTTCGACCGGGCGGATTTCTTTGCACGGCATCAGGTTTCAATCGATTACCGGACCCGGGCCCCCTTCCCCGCAATTCCGGCCGCCGATCCGGCGAAGTTGCCGAAGACGAGGAAATGTCTGTGCGAAAAGAAATTGCTCGATATCGCCTTTATCGGCGACAGCATCACGGACGGCTGGAATTCCACGGAAAAGGTCGGAGTTGCGCCCGGACAGGCCCCCTGGCCCGGATTGGTGACGGAACGGCTTTCCCGGCGGACCTCCTGCCGCATGGTCAACGGCGCGGTTTCCGGTTCCGGTTCGGCTTCCGGAGTGGAACATCTTGAGGCGTGCTGCCGGGAGTTCCCCCCTGCCCTGTTGTTTATCGCTTACGGAATGAATGATTTATCCCATCTTTCCGAGGAAGGGTTCGGCCGGAATATCAGTCGGATCGTCGATGCGGGGCTGGCGAAAAATCCGGATATGGAGTTCGTGCTGGTTTCGCAGATGAACGGCAATCCGGAATGGGACCTGACTCCGGCCGGAAAAGATACGGTTTTCGCCCGGAAGCTGCGGCAGATCGCGGAAGATGGCGGCGCCCGCCTGGCCTACGCTCCGGTGAATGAACTCTGGCATGCGCTGATTGCCGGGAAGCGGTTTCTTGATGTGACCGGCAACGGGGTGAACCACCCGAACGACTACGGCCACCGTATTTATGCGGCGGCCGCGGCATCCGTTTGGGATTGACGGACGCTTCCGCTCAGCGTTTGCGGAAGAGGCCGCTGGTCCACTCCCGCAATGTTTCGCGGTCGAGCTCCTCGAAACCGAGTTCGATAAAAGCGGCCGCGACACCGTCGAACTCGGTCGACAGGATTCCGGCCAGCGTCAGATAGCCGCCGGGACGGACCCAGTTGACGATATTGTTGCGGAATGCGACGAGCAGATGGCCGAGAATGTTCGCGCATACGAGATCGTACTGCTCCGCCCTGCCCTGCCAGACCGCCGCGTCGCCGACGACCGGACTGACCGTCCCGATGCGGTTCAGCGCGAGGTTTTCGGCCGCGATCCGCACTGCGTCAGGATCGTTGTCGAAGGCATCGACCGGGTCGTAGCCGCGCAGCGCCGCCGCAATGGTCAGGATGCCGGAGCCGCAGCCGGCGTCGAGCATGCTTTTGACGCCGGGCTTCCCGGCCAGGCGGTCGATCGTTTTCAGGCAGTAGTAAGTCGTTGCATGCTGTCCGGTTCCGAAGCTCATGCCGGGATCGATCTCAACGACCGCCATGCCGGGTTTGCGCTCGACATCAAGCCAGCTCGGCTTGATGACCAGCGTCTCCGAGACCGGAATGACGTCGAAATATTTTTTCCAGACTTCCGCCCAGTCCTCTTTCTTGAGCTCGAACGGTTCGATGGCGGAAATCCGCACTCCGAGCGGCGTCCACTCTTTCACGGCGTTCGTGACCAGCGCGAGGTTTTCCGCCGCCGTCTCCGGATCGGCCGCGTAGATGGTGTGGCAGACCCGCTTGTTCTCCTTGTCCTCAAAGCTGCTCGATTCCAGCTCAAGTGCGGCGAGCATTTCGGCCGCCAGGTCGAAGTTTTCCGAGTCGTCTACGAGTTTGATGCAGTAAAGCATGTCATTCATGATGTGTTCCCGTCAATGTCAATAATTCGCTGATAACCGGCAGCAGACCTTCCGCCATCCGGTGAAAACCAAGGTCGGTCGGATGCACTCCGTCGACCGTGCACTCATGCCAATCCGGCCCGGTGAGCGATTCCCCGTTCAGGAAAAAGACCAGCCGGTCGCCTGCCGCGCGGCGGCGCTCCGCCTCCGTCCGCTGATATGCAATCGCCTCTTCCGCCTCGGCGTCGTGCAGGAAATCGCTGCCGGTGGCGAGCCGTTCCCGGTTCCAGCGGATCCGGCTGACAATGAGTACCGGAACGGACGGATGCGTTTCGCGCAGCGTGTCGATGGCGCCCGCCAGCGTATCGCGGATTCCGGCGCTTCCGGCATTGGCCTGATAGTCGAGCACGAAAAGCGCCGGGGTTCGCACCGCCGCGATCGCGGCGATCACCTCCGGTTCGCCTTTGCCGCTTCCGGAGAAGCCGAAGTTCAGGAACGGACGGTCGAGCATCCGGCTCAGCATGGCCGGAAATGCGCTGCCCGGCCGGGACGCACAGCCTCCCTGCGTGATGGAGGAGCCGTAAATGACGACCGGAGCCGGATTGCTCCAGGGAGCGGGCGTCTCAAGCACGGCGCCTTCGTCCAGTCCGACCGCCAATGAACCGATGCCGCTGTACAGCGGAAAATTCAACTGGAACTCCTCCATGCCGCCCTGTTCCCGCTCCAGCAGCAGAATTTCGTATTCTGCCGCCGCCGGATCGAACCGGGCAATGCCGGAAAAGCGGCGGTGTCCGGCCGGCCCCGCATAAAGATCGAAGCCGCCGGAGCCGGTCGCCGCCATATGGTCCATCCGGCAGTGGTTTTCGAGCCGCGCCCGGAGCCGGATGCGGCGGCTGTCGGTACGGAACGTCAGCATCCCGCCCGCCGTGTGCCCGGCCAGCGCATTGACCGCCTCCGACAGGGCGGGACTGTACGGCAGGCGCCGGAACGGTTCTCCGGCAGAGCGGAAGGCGAAGCCGTCGAGCCGGCAGCGCGAATCGTCGGCATCGATCCAGAATACACCGCCGCCGGCGCACACCTCCGCGGTTTTCATATTGGCGTCAAAGCGCCGCAGGTCGATTTTTTTCATCGTTTTTCATTCCCGTTTCCTGGCAACGGGGAAACTATACTCCGAAAACTCCGAAAATGAAAGTCCCCTCCCCTTTAAAAGCACCGTTTTTCGTGCTATATTAACGGAATAATATCAGGAAACCATCCTTTGCAAAGGAGAAGCCACCTCTATGAGTGAAACGATCATCGTCCTCGATTTCGGCTCCCAGTACAGTCAGCTGATCGCGCGGCGGATTCGTGAATGCCGGGTGTACAGCAGGATCATGCCGTTCAACACGCCGGCCGAAACCATCCGGGCGGAGCGCCCGCAGGGCATCATCCTGTCCGGCGGCCCGTCGAGTGTTTATGCCGAAAACGCGCCGAAGTGCGATCCGGCCATCTTCGAACTCGGCATTCCGATCCTCGGCATCTGTTACGGGCTGCAGCTCATGATTCAGACGCTCGGCGGAGAGATCGCCCGCGGCAGAGCGCGCGAATACGGCAAGGCGATCCTCGAAATCGCGGAGCCCGGTGAATTGTTCGTCGGCGTTTCTCCGAAGACGCAGGTCTGGATGTCGCACGGCGACAAAGTCGCACGGATGCCGGAGGGCGGGTTCCGCGTACTCGGTTCGAGCGGCAACACCGAATTCTGCGCCGTCCATATGCCGGAACGGAATCTTTACGGCATTCAATTCCACCCCGAGGTCGTTCACACGCCGGAGGGGAAAAGCATCATCGGCAACTTCTGCCGCCGGATCTGCGGCTGCGCGGGGGATTGGACGATGGAGTCCTTCATTGAACAGCAGCTGCGGGAAATCCGCGCGACGGTCGGCAAGTCGAACGTCATCCTCGGCCTGTCGGGCGGCGTCGATTCGTCGGTGGCCGCAGCGCTGATCCACAAGGCGATCGGGAAGCAGCTGAACTGCATCTTCGTCAACAACGGCGTGCTGCGCAAAAACGAAGCGGAGCGGGTCCGAGAGCTCTTCGGCCGCAACTTCGACATGAAGCTCATCTACGTCGACGCGACCGACCGCTTCCTTTCAAAGCTCGCCGGCGTCGACGAGCCGGAGAAAAAGCGCAAGATCATCGGCAATGAGTTCGTAACCGTATTCGACGAAGCCTCCGCAAAAATCGAAAACGCCGAATTTCTTGCGCAGGGGACCACCTATCCCGATGTGATCGAGAGCGTTCCGATCGACGGAAATCCCGCCGCGATGATCAAGAGCCACCACAACGTCGGCGGTTTGCCCGAAGAGATGAAATTCAAGCTGCTCGAGCCGCTGTCGCGTCTCTTCAAGGATGAAGTCCGCGAGGTCGGCCGCCAGCTCGGGCTGCCGGAGGATGTGGTCATGCGCCAGCCGTTCCCGGGACCGGGGCTCGCCGTGCGCCACCTCGGCGCGGTGACCCGCGAAACGCTCGACATTTTGCGCGATGCGGATGAAATCGTCGTCGACGAAATCAAGAAGGCCGGGCTCTATTACAGCATCTGGCAGACTTTTGCGGTGTTTCTGCCGGTCCGCACCGTCGGCGTCATGGGCGATGAACGGACTTACGACTACGTGATCGCGCTGCGCGCGGTGGAGAGCTCGGACGGCATGACCGCCGACTGGGTCCAGCTGCCGTATGACCTGCTCGGAAGGATTTCGTCCCGCATCATCAATGAGGTCAACGGCGTGAACCGCGTGGTCTATGACATCACGAGCAAGCCGCCGGGGACCATCGAATGGGAATAACATCATGCAGATCATCGGCGGATGCGCGCGCAACATCGTCCTGAACGTGCCGCCCGGCATCGGAGTGCGGCCTACGGCCGGACGCGCCCGGAAAGCGCTTTTCGACAGTCTCGGCGGGCGGCTGGCCGGCAGCTGCGTGCTCGACCTTTGCGCCGGTTCGGGTGCGCTGGCGCTTGAGGCGGCGAGCCGCGGAGCCGTGAAGGCGGTGCTGGTCGAATCCGATCCGCGCCACATCCGTGTGATCGAGGAGAACATCGAACGAGTGCGGAGAACCGGGGTCGAGTGCGAATTCGACGTCATTCAGGCATCGGCCGGGAATGTCGCGGCATATATCGGCCGCATCCCCTCCCCCGGCGTCATTTTTGCCGACCCTCCATATGCGCAGTCAGCCGCGCTGTTCGGGGAGATTCTCGGCAGTCCGCGGCTGCGGGAGCGTGCCGCCGGAGCGCTGGTCGTCTGGGAGATTCCGGACGCGCCGGGCAGCGTCGGAGAGTTCCTGAAACAGCCGCTGCTCGCCGACCGGCGGATCCGCAAATTCGGCGGAACCGATTTTCTGCTCGGGGAGGTTCCGGTATGACGCCGCATCCGTCCCGCTGGAGCTTTGCTTCGGACGCCGTGCGCGCCGAACTCGGGGAATTCCCCGAGACGCTGCTTGAGGCCGGCGAGGAGGTCAAGGCGAACCCGGTTCGCCGCGTGGTTCGTTCCGGCGGATATTTCCTGAAGTGCGACCGGCGCGGCGCGGCGCGGTTCCGCAGCGAGTGGAAGAGCGCGAAGCTCCTGGAGTCGCAGGGAATCCCTGTGGTCGAATATCTGGCCTGCGGTGAATCGTCCCGCGGCGGATGCCTCATCACTCGGGCACTGCCGGATTCCGAGTCGGTGGCGGAGTATTATTGGAGAACGTTTGTGCGAGGCGGCGCGGACCCCGAACCCTTTCTCGCTCTTTTTGCTCCCTTTTTGAAACACATTCTTGAATCGGGCCTGTTCCACCCCGATTTTCATCTCGGCAACATCCTGTACGACAAAGTGAAACGAAGCTTTGTGCTCGTCGATGCGCTCGGCGTGCGGCGGGCCGGTTTTCTGGACCGGCAGTTCCGAGCCTACCGCATGCGGCGGGTGGCCATGGAGCTGCGCGAAATCCTGAGCCGGGAACGGATGACCGCTTTTCTGTCGGCGTGCGGCATCCCGAACGCCGACGCTTTTTACGACCGTGCACTGGACCGCGAAGCCGATGCGCTCTGGCGGGAATGGCCGAAACGCCGCCGCCAGATTCTGGCCGGATATCCGAAGTTCACCCGTAAAATCGACGGCGTTCTGCATGCGGTCAATCCGTTGCGCGAGCTCGGGGAAACCGTCGACTGCGAAATCCGCGAAGGCGAGCCGGCGGAGCTCGAGAAACTGTTCCTCGCCCATTTTTTTCTGCAGATGGCGCTGATTCCTCACCGCCGTGCGGCCGGTTTCGATCCGGGAAACGGCAGGCTTTATCTCGAGCCGATGCCGCCCGGAGCGGTTCCGGCCCGGGCCGACGACCAGCGCGAGCGGCTGGCCGCCTTCGATCTGCCGTCGGAGCTGACCGACTGGATCAGCTCCGGGGCCCGCCGGGGGGGAACGGTACGGTATTTCAATCTGGACCGGATTGCCCGGTATTTGTAACATAATAGTTCCGGAACGAAGGAAAGAGGACGCTCATGCTGGCGAAAACTTACTCGGCTGCGGTGGTCGGAATCGACGCCTTTCCGGTCGAAGTCGAAATTCATGCCGACCGGAAAGGCGCAAATTCCCCGTCGGCCGTGTCGATCGTCGGGCTGCCGGATGCGGCGGTCAAGGAGAGCCGGGACCGGGTCCGGTCGGCATTGCAGAGCTCGGGCTGTCCGCTGCTGCAGGGCACGACCGTGATCAATCTGGCTCCGGCCGATCTGCGCAAGGAGGGAGCGGCCTTCGACCTGCCCATCGCATTGGTCATGCTTGCGGCGGCCGGGGAGATCGACGGCGCAAAGCTCGCGGGCGCGGCAGTGGTCGGAGAACTCGCGCTGGACGGAACGGTCCGCCCGGTCCGCGGCGTTCTGTCCATCGCGCTGAGGATGCGGGAAGAGAAACAGGTCGGCGCGCTGCTCGTCCCCGCCGCCAATGCACAGGAAGCCGCGCTGGCCTCCGGCCGCATTCCGGTTTTTCCGGTCGGCACCCTTCGTGACGCGGCGGATTTTTTTCAAGGTAAACCGATGCTCCCCTGCCGGACTGCCGTGGCGGACGGCACGGCAGGCGACGGAAATCTGCCGGATTTCAGTGAAGTCAAAGGCCAGGTCATGGCCAGACGGGCCATGGAAATTGCGGCCGCCGGTTCACACAACGTCCTGATGAGCGGCCCGCCGGGAACCGGCAAGTCTCTCATTTCAAGCTGTCTGCCCGGTATTCTTCCGCCGATGACGCTTGAGGAGACACTTGAAACCAGCCGTATTCACAGCGTCCTCGGGTTGCTGGAGCCGGGCAAGCCGCTGGTCAACCGCCGCCCGTTCGTCGCTCCGCATCATACCGCCAGCGACGTGGGGTTGATCGGCGGCGGCAAGAATCCGACGCCGGGCGAGATCAGCCGGGCGCACAACGGAGTGCTGTTTCTGGATGAACTGCCGGAGTTCAAGCGCAATGTGCTTGAGGTCCTGCGCCAGCCGCTGGAAACCGGGAGCGTCTCCATCTCCCGCGCCAACGGCAGTTGTACCTTTCCGGCCAAATTCATTCTGATCGCGGCCATGAATCCGTGTCCCTGCGGCCGGGGAGACTACGAGCTCGGCTGCACCTGCAAGCCGGATGAGAAGCGGCGTTACCGCAAAAAGATCTCCGGACCGCTGCTCGACCGGATCGACCTTCATGTGGAGGTCCGCCAGCTGACGCAGGAGGAGCTGCTGAAGTCTCCGGACGGCGAGTCGTCAGCGGCGATCCGGGAACGGGTCATCGCGGCCCGCCGCATTCAGGAGGAGCGGTTCCGCGACCGGAATTTCCACGCCAACGGCCAGATGACCGGGCGGGACCTGCAGAAGCATTGCCGGATCGCGCCCGCCGGGCAGCTTCTGCTGCGCCAGGCGATCGCCCGCTTCAAGCTCAGCCCGCGCGCCTATGACCGTATCCTGAAGGTCGCCCGGACCATCGCCGACCTGGCGCAGTCCGAATCCATTCAGGAGAGTCACCTTTTCGAGGCGATCGGCTATCGCGGCAGCGAGCGTATCGACGCCTGAGCCGGTTTCACCGATAAAAAATGAATTCCGGCTTGCTTTTTCGATCAAAATGATCTATAATTACCGAAGCAGGAAGGTAGAACGTTCCACTGTTCCAGTAACGCAAGGTGGGAATTATCGAATCATGGCAACGATCAAAGAAGTGGCAAAACTGGCGGGCGTTTCCTACCAGGCGGTTTCCGCGGTATTGAACGGCAATCTCTCGAAAGCGTCTCCGGCGACGCGGGAACGTATCTTTCTGGCGGCGGCGAAATTGAACTACCGGCCGAACCGCTCCGCCCGGAGTCTGGTCTCCGGCCGGAGCGGGATGGTCGGCATCGTCGTTCAGGATATCCGCTCGCCGTATTTCGCGGACCTCACCTGGGAGCTGCAGCGCACGGCGGACCGGAACGACCTGCAGACCATCCTGATGCAGTCCGACTGGACCGATGCGCGAATGCTCCACTGCATCTGCCAGCTCCACTCCGCTTCGGCCGACGGAATCATTTTCCTCGGCGGCGTCTCCCGGAAGGCGCTCCGGCAGGCTGGAATTCCCGACGCCTACCCGTTGATCCAGCTCGACGACGCGGTCGACACCGGTTACGACAGCGTCGGCTTCGATTACCGGCCGGGGATGGACGAAGCGTTCCGCTGCCTTCTTGAGAACGGCCACAGGCGGCTGGCCTTCGTCCACGACCCGGTTCAGCAGATGAAATACGACTCCTACTGCGAATCCTGCCGGAAGTACGGCGTGCCGCTGCGGGAGTTCCGTTACCTTTCTCCTACCGCCGCCGGAGAGGACGCCGTGATCAGCTGCGGCCATGCGGTCGCCGGAGCGGCGCGGGAGCTCGATGCGATCATCGTCGCCTCCGACTACGACGCAACGCTCCTTCTGCAGGGGATGGCCGAGCGGAACATCCGGATTCCCCGGGACCTTTCGCTTATCGCCATTGACGACACGCTGCTCAGCCGGATCGGCACGCCGCCGTTCAGTGCCATCTCGCTCGACCGCCGGGAACTGGCCGAGACGGCTTTCCGCCGCCTCCTGGCACGGATAGCGAAGCGGGAGGACGCCGCCGGTCACCGCGCCGTTCCGACGGCGCTGGTCCGAAGGCAGAGCGTTCTTCGCCGCGACAATGCCGGTTGAGCCGGACCGGGATCAACGGCCGAATTTGCTCCACGGCAGATCGACTTCGGCTCCGTCGTTCAGGATGGCGTCCATATGGAACAGAAGCGGATAATAATCGGGATTTTCACCGCGGGCGCGCAAAGCCCGCGCCACGCGCGTGATGATCACAACCGCCTCAAGCGTGACCCCTTTCAATATCTCCTGCGCTTCCGTGAACGGAATGCCGCGCCCGAGAAGCATACCGAGCCGGCGGGTGCGGCCGCCGAAGATCGTGACGTACAGATCCCCTGCCCCCGGCAGTTCTCCGGCCAGCGCGCCGTCGCCGCCGGCAAGGCTCACGATGCGTCGCATCTCAAGGCAGCTCTGCGCGAACAGTGCGGCCTGCGGATTGTAGACCGGGTTCCGGTCCGGCGCACCCGGCGCGCAGAGCGCCTCGGCTGCCGCCGCGTCGAATTCTCCGACCTCGCGGTCGGCGATTCCGACTGCGAGCGAGACTCCCATTGCATAGGCGTTTTTCAGGGCGACACATCCTTCCACGCCCATGACGTCGGTCGTAAGCTGAATGTGATAGTAGTCCGTGGACAGCAGCGCACGGATTTTTTCCAGCACGGCAAGGTCGGCGCCGCAGAAGTAAACCATGGTGTGACGGCGCTCAAGCAGTTCGAAGCAGATGCAGGGGCCGCCGATCGCGTTGAACGGGATCATTCCGCGTTTCTCCTCCGGCAGCCGTTCCGCGAGCAGGTGCGGGAACGGCGTAAGCGTTCCATCCGGCCCGTCCTGCAGCCCTTTGGTGACCGACAGCACCGGGACGCCGGGACGCAGCAGCGGCAGGACATGTTCGGCGAACCAGTCGACGCCGAAACTGCTGACTCCGCCGATGACCAGTTCCGCGCCTTCAAGCGCCTTGTCGAGTTCTTCGGCCTGAAATGCGGCGACTGCCGCCGGAAGCTGCTGATGCAGCGTGGGATGAAAGCCGGTTTCCCGGACGGAGTCGATGATTTCGCGGTCGAGCGGAGTTCCGACCAGCCGGATTTCGTGGCCGTTGTCGGCGGCGGGACCGGACATGGCCGACCCCATCATGCCGGCGCCGACGATGGTGATGATGCTCATATGGATTTCCTTTCATATGGTTGCGGTTTCAACAGATGAATGATCCGGTCCGGCGCATTCGAAGTGATCGTGTCGACGTCGCAGTCGAGCATCCGGCGGAGCTCCTCCTCATTGTCGGCGGCCCAGGAATCGACTTCGATGCCGAGAGCGTGCAGTTTGGCCGAGAAGGTTCCGGAGAGTTCTCCGCGCGACACGCCGACGCGCCGGACCAGTTTCAGATACCCCTCCTTCTCCGGCAGCCCGAGTTCCGATTCGTGAATGAAACCGTGCGGGAACACATTCTCATTCATTCCTCTGGCGAAATAGAGCATGCCGGGCTGGAAGCTGATGATCGAGCAGTTGCCGAGACGGTTCCGGCGTTCGAGCTCCCGGATTACCTTCCGGGCGCAGACGCAGTCGTCCTCCTTCAGCTCGACGCAGAGATAGAGTCCGGGACGTCTCTTCTCGACGAGATCGAGCACTTCCGTCAGCGTCGGGATGCGCGTTCCGGCGAATTCCGGCGCTTTCCAGCTGCCGAAATCGAGACGGCGCAACTCTTCGAAGGTGAGATCCCGCACCCGTCCGGTTCCGTTGCTGCAGCGGTCGATCCGGTCGTCGTGCGTGATGACCAGTTCGCCGTCCCGCGACATATGAACGTCGAATTCGATGGCGTCGACGTCCAGCCGCAACGCCTGCTCGAAGGCCGGAAGCGTGTTCTCCGGGTACGTCGCGGAAAGTCCGCGATGGGCGATCAGCATCTTTTTCCGTTTCATGATTCAGCAAACCCTCCCTGTTGGTCTGGCCGAATATAGAGCGTTCCATCTCCCGCCGCCAGTGCATTCGAACATGAAACAGAGAATATTTTTGCAAATGAACAGAAAACATGATCATTCGATCACGTTTCGATTTGCGATTTGCGCACGGAACGGTTATGTTGTACGGAAACAGGAGGATTTTTTCATGCGGAACGAATACGAAAAAACGGTTCTCCGGCTTCTGGCCGGGCGGGATTTCATCGCGACGGAGGAGGTCGCCGGCCTGATCGGCGCAAGTCCTGCGACGGCGCGCCGGCTCATCAACCGCCTGGCCGAGAACCGGCTTCTGCGGCGGGTGCACGGCGGAATCCGGCCGCTGCCGCCCGAATCGAACCCGTCGATTCCGTTCGGATTGCGGGAACAGTGGTTCAGCGAAGAGAAGCGCCTGCTCGCGGCGGAGGCGTTGAAGCTGGTCCGCCGCGACAGCGTGCTGTTCATCCACGGCGGCTCGACGACGGCCTGTCTCGGCAGCGGCATCGAGAGCGGCAGCGTGATCACAAACTCCCTCCGCCTCGCGGAGCTGCTGCGGGAGCGTTTTCCGGCCGACGACGGGCCGGAGGTCATTGTTCCGGGCGGCACGCTCGACCGCAAAGCCGGCATCCTGACCGGAACGCGTGCCGAACGGGCGATCGGCTGCTACCATGCCGACGCGGTATTCTTTTCGGCGCGCGGCCTCGACGCCGAAGGCGTACTCGACACAAGCGACGCCACCGCAGGGGTCGCCCGGGCGATGATTGAGCACGCCCGGCTCGCCGTCATGCTGGCCGACCACAGCAAATTCAGCGGTGACGGTATGGCCCGGATGGTGTTCTGGAGTCAGGTCGATGTCCTCGTGACGGCGGACCGGACCGAAAACCGCCCGCTGCTCGACACCATTCGGCGGCAGGGGGTCAAAGTTATCGCAGTTCCCGCTGCGGAATGACATTCCGGTACGAAGATTCATAAAAATGGATTACCTGACTTGATTTTCAATTAATTCCTTGTTATATTAATTTTTACAATACTTATTAAAAGTCTTGTATTAATTTGAGACATGCATTGAAATGAATGAAATGAACGGCACCGGAATTCGTCTGCGGGAGTTGAATTTCGAACTGCTGAAAGCTGTGCTGAAAGTGTATCCGGGCGGAGTCACCAAGCAGTTTCTGGCCGAGAAAACCGGCCTGAGCCTCGCCACCTGCGGAACGCTGGTGACGGAACTGGTAAAGACCGGCGAAGTGCTTGAGTCGGCTCGTTCCGCCTCCGGCGGCGGGCGCCCTCCCCGGCTCTATACCTACAATAATACCTATGCCATGAGCGCCCTGCTTCATCCGGCAGTCGAAAACGGCGTCCGCATACTGACCTGCTGTGTGGCGGATGCGGCGGGTCGGATCATCTGGCGCGAATCGCATTCGCCGGGAGTGATCGATTTCGGGACGCTTGCCGGAGCGCTCGCCACGGCGGCAGAACGCTTTCCGGTCCGGGCGGCTGCCGTGTCGTTTCCGGGCCCGGTCCGGAACGGCCTCCCCGCTTCCCGCGAACTGCCGGAGCTCGACGGACAAAATTTAACCGGACGGCTGCAGGAACGTTTCGGGTTCGCGGTCTGTCTCGACAATGACATGAATTTTGCCGCCGCCGGTTATTACAACCGGTTCGTCCGCCATGCGGAGAAATCCCTCTGCTACCTCTCATTCCCGCCCGGACGTTATCCGGGCGGCGGGATCATCGTCGACGGGAGGCTGACCCGGGGCTTCTCCGGATTCGCCGGAGAAGTCTCGTTTCTTTCCTTCGGCATCAGCCGGGGACAGCAGGCGCTGAGGCTGGCGAACCGCAACGGCCTGATCGGTCAGATTGTCGATACGCTGGCGGCGCTCGCGGCTGTGGTGAATCCGGAGATTGTCGTGCTGGCCGGAGAACTTCCGGAGGAATCGATGCGCGAACCGGTCATGAAGCTGAGCCGAGAGCTCATTCCGGCGGAACATCTTCCCGCTCTGGTGTTTCGCGGCGATCCGCTCGACGACTGTCTGTTCGGCATGTCGCTGGCCGCCCAGGAGCTGCTCGCCCCGCCCGTGCGGCTGGTCCGGCGGCGCTGAAACTGCGTCGAACGCAAACCTCGTTTTTTCCGGCGGCAAAAGAAATCGATTTTTTTTCATTTCCGGTTTGGAAATTCATAAAAACGCTGTATTTTATACTTTGTAAATCATATTAACAAAGAGGAAACATGGCGTCTTCTTCCGAAAAGCTTCTGCTTCTGCTGCTCCGGCAGGGTTCGTGTTCGCGGGCCGATCTGGCCAAGAGCATGCACCTGAGCCGCCCGGCGGTGTCGTCGCTGGTGGACGGGCTGATCCGGCAGGGGATTCTGCGGGAATCAGGATGCGGCGTGTCGAGCGGCGGCAAGCCGCCGATTCTGCTGACGCTCGAGCCGGACCGGTTTGCGAGCATCGGAATCGACATCGGCCACGAGTCTCTGCTGCGCGGCGTTCTCTGCAATGCGGCCGGGACTCCGGTCGTAACCCGGGAGATCACGCACGACAACCGTTTCGAAACCATTCTTGAACAGGCGGCCCGGCTGGTCGGAGAGCTGAAGGACGCGGCCGCGGCTCCGGTCTGCGGCGTCGGCGCCGCCATAGCCGGGCAGATCGACCATGCGTCGAACGAGATCGTTTATTGCGCGAACTTCCCGCTGAAACGGCGGAATTTCGCCGGTCTGCTCTCCGAACGGACCTCGCTGCCGGTTCTGCTGGAAAACCGGGCGCGCACCGCCGCTTTATGGGAATACTATTTCGGCGCGGCCGGACGGACGGAGGACTTCATCTTCATCTCGGCCGAGCGAGGCATCGGCACTGCCATCTACCTGGGAGGACGGCTGCTGCAGGGGCGCTCCGGTGCGGCGGGGGAAATCCGCACGTTGTGCGTCCCCTCCCCCGACGGGCGTTCCCTGCTGCCGATCGAGCAGGCGATGAGCGAAAAGTTTCTGCTTGAATATGCGGGCGGCAATCCCGATGCGGCTTCGCTGGCCGAAGCATGGAAACGGCGCGAGCCGGGTGCGGTGACGGCGATCGGCTATCTGTCGGATGCAACGGCTTATGTCATCACGTTCCTGACCATGCTGCTTGATCCGGCCCAGATCGTGCTCGGCGGCCGTTTCCGCGACCTCGGAACCGAATTTGCGGCCGGACTGGAAGCGCGTCTCGCCGTGGAACCGGTCCGTCCTCTGGCGATCACAATCTCCGAAAGCGGCCGCATCGGAGCGGCGCTCGGGGCGGCGCTGAAGGTCATCATCGAGAACATCAATAAGGAGACGGCGTAGAAGCGCCGTCGCCAACATTAACATACGCTCCGGCCCGGCGCCGGAGGCAAGGAGGAATCATGAAAGTCGATTTAACCGGAAAAGTGGCCGTCGTCACCGGCGGCGGCGGGATCCTGTGCAGCGTCATGGCGAAGTCCCTGGCGGCGAGCGGCGCAAAGGTCGCAATTCTCGATCTGAAGGAAGAGGCGGCCGCGAAGGTCGCCGACGAGATCGTCGCGGCGGGCGGCCGGGCGGTCGGCGTCGCTGCGAATGTGCTCGACATCGAGAGCCTGAAAAAAGCTGAAGCGGCAGTCAAGGCGGCGTTCGGCGACTGCGACATTCTGGTCAACGGCGCGGGCGGCAACAATCCGAAGGGGACCACGAGCAAAGAGTATCTGTTTCCCGAGGATCTGAAGAATCAGGTCGAGGGGCTCAAGACCTTCTTCGATCTCGACCCGGCCGGCGTCGGTTTCGTCTTCAACCTGAATTTCCTCGGCACGCTGCTGCCGACGCAGGTTTTCTGCCGCGCCATGGCGGAAAAGGGATGCGGCAGCATCATCAATGTTTCGAGCATGAATGCGTTTACGCCGCTCACGAAGATTCCGGCCTACTCGGGCGCCAAGGCGGCGGTCAGCAACTTCACGCAGTGGCTGGCGGTTCACTTTTCGAAGGTCGGCATCCGCGTGAACGCGATCGCTCCGGGCTTCTTCCTGACCGAGCAGAACCGCACGCTGCTGACCAATCCGGACGGCAGCCTGACGGCGCGCGGCAACACGATTCTTGCGCATACGCCGATGGGGCGTTTCGGTACGCCGGAGGATCTTACGGGGGCGCTGCTTTTCCTCGTGGACGACTCGGCTTCGTCCTTCATCAACGGCGTGGTGCTGCCGGTCGACGGCGCGTTCTCCGCCTTTTCGGGAGTCTAGGTCATGCCGTACAATATGGAACAGACTTTTCGCTGGTACGGGCCGAAGGACCCGGTTCCGCTCGCTTTCGTCCGCCAGACCGGCGCGACGGGCGTGGTCAGCTCACTGCACCACATTCCGTACGGCGAAGTGTGGACGGTCGAGGAGATCGAGAAGCACAAGAAGCTGATCGAAGACGCCGGGCTCACCTGGAGCGTCGTCGAGAGCCTGCCCGTGCATGAGGACATCAAGACCCGCAGCGGCCGTTGCGAAGAGTACATCGAAAACTACAAGATTTCGCTGGAAAATCTCGGCAAGTGCGGCATCCGCGTCATCACCTACAACTTCATGCCGGTGCTGGACTGGATCCGCACCGACCTCGCCTACCGGCTGCCGGACGGCTCCGAGGCGCTGTACTTCAACCAGGCGCAGTTTGCGGCGTTCGAAATCTTCATCCTGAAGCGCAAGGGCGCCGAAAAGGAGTATACGCCGGAAAAGGTCGCCGAAGCGAAGGCGTTCCATGAGAGCCTGAGCCCGGAAGCGCTCGAAAAGTTCACGACCGGCCTCATCGACAACTTCCCCGGTTTCAAAGGCGTTACGCTCGAAGACGTCCGCGCGATGCTGAAGAAGTACGAAACGCTCACGCGCTCCGATCTTGAGTCGAACCTGAAGCACTTCCTCTCCGAAGTGTGCCCGGTCGCCGAAAAGGCCGGCTGCATCATGGTCATCCACCCGGACGACCCGCCGTACTCGATCCTCGGGCTGCCGCGCATTTTCAGCACCATCGACGATGTGAAGAGCCTGCTCGCCATGGTCGATTCCCCGGCCAACGGCATCTGTTTCTGCGCCGGCAGCTTCAGCGGGCGTCTCGACAACAACGTGGTCGAGATGTTCAAGGCCTGCGCCGACCGGGTCGGCTTCATCCATCTGCGCAGCACCGCCCATGACGGAAAAGGCAACTTCTACGAAGCCAACCATCTCGAAGGCGTTGTCGATATGTATGGCCTGGTGAAGGCGATCATCGAAGAGCAGATGCGCCGCAAGAAGGCCGGACGCGCCGACTGGCGCATTCCGTTCCGGCCCGATCACGGCCATACGATGCTCGACGATCTGGCCAAGCCCCCCTGCCCGAATCCCGGCTACACCGCGATCGGCCGCCTGAAGGGACTGGCGGAAATTCGCGGACTCGAGCATGGAATCCTCAAATCCATGGGAGTCTGAACCGCATTATGAATTCCCGGAGGAAGACGACATGCTTCCTCCGGGAATTTTTCGTTTCAGCAGATTTCGATCAACTGTGCGCCGGACATGCGCGCATAGTCGCGCATGAATTCGAACGTCAGCGCCGGAGCGTGAACGGAGTGGTGGGCGCCGCCCGCTTCGATCCAGAGCCGGGCCCCCTCGGCGAGATCCGGCTTCGGAATCCAGACCGTTCGGGCGACCGGGAGTTTCGGCAGGTCCGCGTCGGGAGCGACGACTTCAACCTCGTTGACCACGAGCCGGAAACGGTCGCCGAGTTCGATCATGCTCGCATTGACGGCCGGGCCCGGCCTGGTGTTGAAAACGAGGCGGGCCGGATCGGCCTTTCCGCCGATGCCGAGCGGATGCACCTCAAGCGACGGCTTTCCTGCCGCGATCGACGGACAGACCTCCAGCATGTGTGAGCCGAGCACCCGCTCGCGGCCGCGTTCGAAGTGGTAGGTGTAATCCTCCATGAAGCTCACCCCGCCGGGAAGGCCGGACGCCATGACCTTCATCGAGTGGAGCAGCGCCGCGGTCTTCCAGTCGCCTTCGGCGCCGAAGCCGTAACCGTCGACCATCAGCCGCTGCGCGGCAAGGCCCGGCAGCTGCCGGAGTCCGTGAAGGTCTTCAAAGGTGGTCGTGAAGCCGGAGTAGCCTCCGGTCTCGAGAAATGCGCGGATGCCGAGCTCCTGCCGGGCCGCTTCGCGGATCGAGGCCATGGCCGCGCCGGAGCGGTCCGGAACCGTGTAGAGCTCGAAATACTCCTTTACAAGCGAATCGACTTCGCCGTCGGTGATCCGGCCGATATATTCGAGAAGATCGCCGACGCCATAGCCGTCGACCGTATAGCCGAAGGCGATCTGGGCCGACACCTTGTTGCCTTCGGTGACGGCGACTTCACGCATATTGTCGCCGAAACGCGCGATTTTCATGGTCTGCGAATCCCGCCACGCCACGGCTACGCGGACCCAGACGTCGATCTTCCGCTGCACTTCGCGGTACTTGTAGAAGCCGTTGACAACCCGGCGCGAAAGAGCGAGCCGGGTGCAGACGAAGCCGAATTCCCGGTCGCCGTGGGCCGCCTGGTTCAGATTCATGAAGTCCATGTCGATTTCGGACCACGGAATTTCGCAGTTCGCCTGCGTATTCAGATGCAGCATCGGCTTCTGCAGCAGTTTGAGGCCGTTGATCCACATCTTGGCCGGACTGAACGTGTGCATCCAGCAGATGACGCCGGCGCAGCCGGGATCGCTGTTGGCCGCGACGATGGTTTCGGTCACTTCAGCCTGCGTCGTCACGGTCGGACGCCAGACGATGCGCTGAGAAATGTTGCCGTCCCGGTTCAGGGCATCGACGACGGCGCGGCTGTCGGCGGCGACCTTCTTCAGGGTCTCTTCCCCGTACAGGTGCTGGCTGCCGGTGATGAACCAGATGTCATACTTTTTTTCGTCAATTCTTCTGGCCATAATAAGCGTTCTTTCCGTGTTTGCGACTGTAGTGCTTTTCGATCAGCGAAGCTTTGAGGCGCGGCGCATCCGGATTGATCCGTTCGGTCAGGTATGCCATGCGGCAGAGCTCTTCGAGCACCTTCGCATGGTAGACGGCCTTCTCGGCATTGACTCCCCAGGTGAACGGGCCGTGCCCGGCCACCAGAACCATCTGAATCTCATCCGGATTCAACTTTTCCGCCCTGAAGCTTTCGACGATCTGGTTGCCGGTTTCGGTTTCGTAGTCATTGGCGATGCGTTCGTCCGCCATCAGCGGCGTGCAGGGAATGTCGCCGGCGAGATGATCGGCGTGCGTCGTGCCGTAGATCGGCACCGGACGCAGCGCCTGCGCCCAGGCGACCGCATGGGTCGAGTGCGTATGCACGATCCCTCCGATGTGCGGAAATGCATTGTACAGGACAAGGTGCGTATTCACATCGCTGGAGGGGCGCAGCTCGCCCTCGACGACGTTTCCGTCCAGATCGACGATCACCATGTCCTTCGGCTCCATCCGGTCGTAATCGACGCCGGAGGGCTTGATGGCGAAAACGCCGCGATTGCGGTCGATCGAGCTCACGTTGCCGAAGGTATAGATGACGAGCCCGAGCTTCGGCAGCTCGAGATTCGCCTTCCAGCACTGTTCCCTGAGTTTCTTAAACATTCTTCATGGTCTCCTCTTCCAGAAGTTTGCCGTATGCGAGATATCGCCGGTACTCTTCCTCATAAACCGCCGCGTGCGCCGGATCCGGTTCGTAGACGCGGTCGACCCCGGCGCCCATTTTGCGCATGGCCGTGTCGAGGTCGGGATAAACCCCGGCCGCCGCCGCTGCAAACATCGCCCCGCCGAGCGCACACGCCTGTTCGGCGGCGGGCGTCTTGATCGGCAGGTTGAAGACATCGGCGCACATCTGCATGATGAACGGGGATTTGCGCGCGATTCCGCCGATGGCCGCGACGGCCTTGACCGGAACGCCCTCTTCGCGGAACCGTTCGATGATCCGGCGCGCGCCGAACACGGTCGATTCAGCCAGCGCCCGGTAGACCATCGGAGCGCTCGAACCGAGATTGAGCCCGAGGACGGCGCCGCGCAGGTGCGGATTCGCGTCCGGCGTGCGGCGGCCGTTGAACCAGTCGAGCGCGAGGATGCCGGTTGAACCCGGCGGAATCGCCGCCGCCTCTTTTTCCAGCTCCGGAATCGAAACTTCGCCGGCCCAGCCGAGCAGCCGCTTGAACCATGCGTAGACGTCCCCGAAAGCGGATTGCCCGGCCTCGAGTCCGACCATGCCCGGAATCACCGAGCCGTCGACCTGCCCGCAGATGCCGCGGACGCAGGTGTCCACCTCCGGCGCGACCAGGATGTCGCAGGTCGAGGTTCCGACCACCTTGACCAGTTCATAGGGCGCGATCTGGGCGCCGACCGCGCCGAAGTGACAGTCGAACGCGGTGCCGGCGACAACGACGTTTCCAGGCAGTCCGAGCCTGCCTGCCCATTCCGGCGAGAGTGTGCCGACCGGAACGTCGGCGGTGCAGGTTTCGGTGTAAAGCCGGGAACGGAGGCCGGCCAGCAGCGGATCGACTCCGCTCAGAAACTCCTCCGGCGGCAGCCCGCCCCACGATGCATGCCACATCGCCTTGTGTCCGGCGGCGCAGCGGCTGCGGACCATGGTCAGCGGATCAGTGCGTCCGCAGAGCTCGCCGGCAATCCAGTCGCAGTGCTCGACCCAGCTGAACGCGGCGCCGCGGACTGCCGGGTCGCTCTTCAGCGTGTGCAGGATCTTGCTCCAGAACCATTCGCTTGAATAGATGCCGCCCTCGTACATCGTGTAGTCGGTTCCGCCGTGCGTTTTCGCGTATTCGTTGATCCGGGCGGCCTCGGCGATGGCGGTATGGTCTTTCCAGAGGATGAACATCGCATTCGGATTTTCGGCGAATTCCGGCTTCAGCGCGAGCGGCGTGCCTTCACGGTCGACCGCACACGGCGTCGAGCCGGTCGTATCGATGCCGATGCCTGCCACCCGGGCCGGATCGACTCCGGAGACGACGCGCCGGATGACGACTTCAATGCCCTCCAGATAATCGAGCGGATGCTGCCGGAAGCGGCTTTGCGCCGCATCGCAGTAAAGTCCTTCGCTCCAGCGCCGGTAGGGATGGACGTGCGAAGCGAGATTTTCTCCGGTCTCCGCGTCGATCAGAACCGCCCGGACGCTGTCCGAACCGAAATCAATGCCGATCAGAAGCCTGCTCATAACTCTCCGTCTGTTTCAGTTATTGGTTCATCTGGCCCTCCGCAGGACGACGGTGGACATCGGGGCGACCTTCAGCACGGTTCCGCCCGCGATTTCGCCGCCGTCCGGCAGGCGCTTATAGACAATATTCTTCGGCGTCGTGAAGGTGAACTCCCGGGACGACGCATTCATGGCGAAGAGATACGGACCGTAAAGAAGCTTGTAGAAATCGCCCCGTCCGGCGAGCGGATTCTCCTGCCCCGTTCCGGCCGTTTTCGGAAGCCGGGCGATCGGAAGGGTTTCTCCGGCATGGATCGAGCGGACGTTGTCCGGGTAGTTGAGCCCGCCGGCACCGACGCCGGAATTGGTCCAGCCGGGCCGGACGAAGATCCGGCCGGACGGCTGGAATTCGACCTCCTGCCGGACTGTGGCCAGACGTTCGAGCACCGGCGTGACGTGGTGAATCCGGGCGAGGAAGTTCACCGCGTGCGGAGCCCGCCAGTAGAGCGAGGCGTACAGGATCTCCGAGCCGTATTTGACCGCGAGCACACCGCTCTCTTCGTCGCTGAAGACGAAGTCCGGCTGTCCTTCACTCATCGGCAGCCGGGAGGAGCTCGCCGGCTGCGCCGTCAGCAGCCGGTAATGCTCCGGCACATGCAGCAGCCCGAACGTCGTGCGGAACTCCCGGTCCTCCATCTGCCTGTCGAGCGACGGAAAAAACTGCCGCTCCCCGAACATCTGCTGAACGATTCCGGTCGAGTACGGTTCGAGCGCCGCCGCAGCCGCCTGCAGCACGGATGCACCGCTTTCGGGACGCTGGACGTAGGTCACATCACCGGGAAACTGCATGTCGCGCCAGCCGATGACCGTCTCGAGCCGCATGACCGGATTGTGCGCCAAATTCAGCGCCGGATAACGGAAAAAGCTGCGTGCCCGGATCATTTCGCGCAACACGCCGAGAATCCGTTCATCCCCCGGCTTGCCGGGCTCCGGCCGCGTCGCCTGATAGATCGCGGCAGCCAGCGCCGGCAGTTCCCCGTCATTGCCGTCGTAGCCGAACTCCTTCGGCAGCCGCTTCGCGGTGAACAGACGATCGCTCCCGCCGGACTTCAGAACCGGTTTCCCTTTGCCGTCCAGGGGGCCGGACCAGGGTTCGAGCCCGACCGACTCGTAAAGACAGCCGAGGACCACCTCCGGCGGCAGCCCCTTCGACGGATCGAGCAGCCTGAGCCCCCGGTTGTTCCGGTACAGGTTCAAATCGACGATCATCGACTGCTTCGGATGACGGCTGCGGGAGGCGGCCAGGTGACGAACGCCCGCCTCAAGCATATCGGCCCACGCCTTGCGGCGCCGGACCGGCTGCCCGTCCGGTCCGCGCAGCTCTTCGTCAAGATACGGACCGAGATCCTTGTGAAGCAGCCGGACCGCCTCGGCGGCCGGGCCGAACCCGGTCCATGCCGGATAGACCGCCGAACGGTCGTCGGAGGCCAGAGACGGGTCCTCCCGCCAACGCAGGTAACAATTGTCCAGCCCGGCGACGATCCGCCTGACCGCCTCCGGATTCCGGCAGGCCCTGCTCCACTCCAGCCCGGCGGCTTCGGCGGCCATCAGGAGCTGCATCTGGTTCGTAAAACGCCCGTCCGGACCGAGGAGCCGGTCGAGTTCGCGGTTGACGCGCTCTTTCAGCGCCTCGAACGACTCCGGCTGCTGCGGCGGAAGCACCGGCTCGGGACGGGCGCCCTGCCTGTCCTCCGCCGGCGGTTTGAAGTAGCTGTGATCGTGAACGTAAAAGCGGTAGAGCCCGCGGCTCGGCGTGAGCATCTTCTTCTGGTACTGCTCGAAGGTCCGTCCAGGTTCCCAGATGCGGCCGGTCGAAACGATCTCGAATTCGACGCGCTCCCGGCGGTAGGTGGCCGACATCGGCAGCGGCAGCGTCACATAGTAAAACCGGCCCGGAACGGCCGGTTCCGGGCTGCCGTAATCGAGCAGACCGATATCCCCGCGGCTGCGGTAGCCGACCTGCCTGCCGTCGGCATGCAGTATCAGCAGATTTTCGTTCACGTCGCCGCCCCAGAGCTTCAGCGTCACGTAGTTCTGCCGGTTCGGATTGACCCGGAGCTTGAATTTGACGCTGCCGCCCTGCCAGGAGGCCGGGGCGCGGGGCAGAAGGATTCGGGCGGGCTCATCCAGACCGCCCCGGATGACTTCGCTGTCGTCGCTCTCCAGCCCGTGGCTTTTTTCGGAACCGGGTTCGCCGAACTGAATCGCGTCGTAAATTGCCGCCCGGGCGCTCCAGGCGGCCAGGAGCGCCGCCGCAATGCCGAGCATGGTCAGAATCGATTTCATAACTGTGGATGCCTTTTCGTTGTCTTCGGGCGGAACACGCTTTCCGGAGTGAGACCGCCCGATTTCCGGTACTTTTCCTTACTTTATCACCGCACAACGGATAATTCCAGTTGCCGAAAGCTTCTTTCTCGACCATTCCCGCCCGAAAAAAAGAAATCCGGCGCCCGGCAAGGGAGTCGGATCGATCCGGCAGACGGGAGAATGAACTTTCAGCCGTGCTCCAGCAGGTGAATCATCGCCTCGCCCACGGCTGCGGCGGAATCCGGATTCTGCCCGGTCACGAGGTTGCCGTCGACGACGACGTGCGAAAGCCACGGTTCGCGGCTCAGGTAATGGGCTCCCGCGCTCTTCAGGCGGTCCTCCAGCCGAAAGCGGACGGAAGAAGAATCCTCCGGATTCGCATCCTCTTCCGCGTTCGAGAGTCCGGTCACGCCGCGCCGGAACACGAGCGGATGCCCGTCGCAGCGGGTTCCCCCGAGCAGCGCAGCAGGGCCGTAGGAGACGGCGCCGACCACCTTCCCGGAGTCGAGCATGCGGCCGAGCAGCCGCGTGTTGCCGGGGTCGGCCGCGAGCCGTTCCCCGGGACAGCAGCAGCGGCCGCCCGGGTAGAACACCGCGTCGAACTGCCAGTCCGCAACCGATTCGAGCGGGAAAAGCCGCGCCAGCGCCGGGTCGAAACCGTCCTTCCAGCACTCCTGCAGATACTCCGGCGCGTTTCCGCGCAGAAGTTCGAGATCCAACGTCCTGCCGGCGCAGTGCGGGGCTGCCACGAAAACCGCATAGCCGGCCTTGCGGAACAGGTAATACGGAATCGTGAATTCGTCCAGCCCTCCGCCGTTCACGCAGCGGCGGCAGGTCTCTTTGTCGAGCGACGCGAGAATGATCAGTACCTGCTTCATGTCGAACCTCCCAAAAGCGACCGCTGCGCCGGAATGTCCTTTTTTTCCGGCGCATTGCAACTCCACTCTTCACTTATTCATTATACCTGTTATTTCCGAAAAAGCAAGTGCGGATTCGATTTCCGGGATGCATATCCGTCTCTTTCACAACAGCTCTCCGTACCGCCGGATGTAGCGCCGCTTCATGAACTGAGTCAATGCCATGTAGAGAATCAGCGTCAGCGCCAGATAACCGAAGTAGATGCCGGGGAGCGGAGCCAGCCCGATCCGTTCCCCGAACCCGGTAAACGGCAGCGCGGTCGCCAGAGCGATCCCGGCGCCCGAGAGCACGAACACCGGAAAGGAAGCCCGGCTCTGCAGGAACGGGAGCTTCGGCGTGCGGATCAGATGAATCACCAGCGACTGCGACCACATCGATTCGATGAACCAGCCGGCCTGGAACACGGCCTCGTAGTATTCGCGCAGCTCTTCGCTGCCGAGCTGGTGATACAGCAGCCCGCCGCACACGGCCGGACAGATGACGTAGAACATCAAAAGATAGGTCGTGATGTCGAACACCGAGCTCGACGGCCCGATCCGCAGCATGAAGCCGGCCACCGACGATGCATCCCAGGTGCGCGGCTTCTTCAGGTAGTCCGCATCGACGTTGTCCCACGGAATCGCCGTGCACGAGATGTCGTAGATCAGATTAAGCAGCAGGAGCTGCATGCTCAGCATCGGCAGGAACGGCAGGAATGCGCTGGCGATCAGCACCGAAAACATGTTGCCGAAATTCGAACTCGCGGTCATCTTGATGTACTTGATCATGTTCGCGTAGGTCCGCCGCCCTTCAAGGATGCCGCTTTCAAGCACCATCAGGTCCTTTTCGAGCAGGATGATGTCGGCCGATTCGCGCGCGATGTCGACCGCGGTATCCACCGAAATCCCGACATCGGCGGCCTTCATCGCGGCTGCGTCGTTGATGCCGTCCCCGAGAAAGCCGACGGTGTGGCCGTTGCGGCGCAGCACTTCGACGATCCGTGCTTTCTGCTGCGGCGAGAGCTTCGCGAACACATTCGTCTTTTCGACGGCAGCGGCAAGTTCGCCGTCATCCATATGCTCGATCTCGCTGCCGAGCAGCAGGCGGTCGATGCCGAACTTGACCTGGCGGCAGATGCAGCGGGTCACACGGTCGTTGTCGCCGGTCAGCACCTTGGCCGCCACACCGTGTTCGCCGAGCACCCGGATCGCTTCCTCGGTCGTGCTTTTCGGCGGGTCGAGAAAGGCGAGATAACCGATCAGCACCATGTCCGCTTCGTCCCGGACCGAAAACGCGCCGACCGGAGACGGGCTGTTCTTCTGCGCCACGGCGATCACCCGCATGCCGTTGTCGTTGAAGCGTTCGACCGTGCGCAGGATTTCGTCTGCGATTTCGTCTGTCAGCGGCTCCACGCGGCCCCGGTACTCGACATGGGACGATACGGCAAGCATCTCCTCGACCGCGCCTTTGGTGATCATCTGCGTTTTTCCGCTGCTGCGGTCGGCGACCACGACACTCATGCGGCGGCGTTCGAAATCGAACGGAATCTCATCGACCTTCTCGCAGGATTCGATGAGCGAATCAATGCCGTCCGGCCACATCTCCCGGCTCTTTTCGATGATCGCGACATCCATGAGATTGCGCAGACCGGTCTGGTGAAAGCTGTTGAGGAAGGCATGGCGCAGCACTCGCAGGTCCTCGTTGCCGTGGATGTCCATATGGATTTCAAGCACGACCTTATCCTGCGTCAGCGTTCCGGTCTTGTCGGTGCAGAGGATATCCATCGCGCCGAAATTCTGGATCGAGTTCAGATTCTTGATGATGCACTTCCTTTTCGACATCGCGACCGCGCCTTTTGCAAGGCAGGTCGTCACGATCATCGGCAGCATCTCCGGCGTCAGGCCGACCGCGATCGAAACGGCGAACAGAAACGCCCCCTGCCAGTTCCCTTTGGTGAAGCCGTTCAGGAAGAGCACGACCGGCACCATGACCAGCATGAAACGGATCAGCACCCAGGAAACCGAGTTGACCCCCTTCTCGAAACCGGTCGCCGGCCTCGGGGCGTCGAGCGAACCGGCCATGCCGCCGAGCACGGTGTCGTCGCCGACCGCGAGAACGACGGCGACGGCGGTGCCGGAGACGATATTGCTGCCGAAGAAGGCCAGCGCCGGATTCTCCAGCAGGGTTTCGCAGGACGAAGCCGCGGCGGATTTCTCCAGCGGTTCGCTCTCGCCGGTCAGGGCGGCCTGGCTGATGAAGAGATCCTTCGAGCGGAGGATGCGGACATCGGCCGGAACCATGTCGCCGGCGGCGAGATGGACGATGTCGCCGACCGCGAGCTCCTCAAGCGGAAGCTCGGCTTTTCCCGCCGGATCGCGTTCAACGGCGGCGGTGGTACGGACCATCTCGCTCAGCCGGGCGGCGGCATTGCCGGAACGGGTCTCCTGAATAAAGCGCAGGAACCCGCTCACGAACACCATGGTCAGCACGATTCCGACGGTCATGGCGTCTTTCTCTTCCGGCACGGCGAACCAGACGTCGGTCACGAATGAGACCGCCGCAAGCGCGAACAAAATCAGGGTGAACGGGTTGATGAACGCTTCGGCAAGCCGCGAAAGAAACGGTGCTTCCCCGTGGCGGGTGATCTGGTTTTCGCCGTATTCGCGGCGCATGCGGCGGAGCGTATCCTCCTGCAGTCCCCTGACGGAAAACTCCGGCAGCACCGATTCCGCGCCGTTTCGTGCGGCGCCCAGCAGCCGTTCCCGGACCAGTTTTCTCCTGCGTTCGAGTTCGGCGGTAAAAACTTTCTTCTTCATGCTCAAAATCTCCAGTTTGCGTCAGTGTGCAAAGGGGAGGAGCCGGGGACGGAATCACTTCCGGCGCCGCGAAGAATGCGGACAGCCGGAAGCGCCTCGTCCCGGAGGCTCCACGTTTCGTTTGCTTCCTTCGTCCATTTTTTTTCACCTCTGGTTGGTTTGCGCCCGCTCCGGTTTCCGGCGGAACGGCATTCCGGGCATAAAAAAACCGCCGTGTGCGGACGGCGGCGGATGCATAACTCTCGAGTTCGTTCCTGCGGCTCTTTCTTTTCGAACCGCCCACCGTCCAAGCTTCGGCATCGGAGGGCGATGAAATTACATTAGTCCACACCTTGGTTTCGATGTGGACTGCTGACCGGCTTGCAGTGTCTCCACTGCTTCGCGGCAGTAACCCGTATCCCTCCGATAGCTTCGCCTACCGGAAAACTGTTTCTCAGTATAACACGAAACAGCGGATGTTTCAAGTCCTTTTCGAAATTTTCCCTGGTTTTAAGCAGCAATGGAGCATTCGGCGAATGTATTGATGAGCGAATGTTCCTTTCGGAAAATTGCGATCGGTCAAAGACTGAAGAATCGGCAGGAAAGCCGGTGAGGCGAGAAGTTCAACTGCTTCGGAAATATAGTTGAATTCCATTTCTCCATCGCTTCTGGAGAGTTCGGCGATCAGTGCACTTTCCGTGCCCGCTACATGACGGCGGGCAAGGGAAAGCAGCGCCTGACCGCGCATGACCGGGAGCTTCGATTGTGTCAACTTCCACAATGTCTCATGCAGTTCCGGATAATCGGTTGTACAGCAGGAGAGGTTGAAGAGCGCCCAGTCGCAAACATCGATTTCAGTATCCTGCGAGAGTTCTGCCAGCACCTCCGCCTCGTCCCGGTTTTCGCCCGGCAGTCCCCAGGCGACGACATGCCGGATTGCCGGATTCGGATGGCGGGAATAGATCATAAGCTTCCGGAATCCCGCCGGAATTCCCTGCCAGCTCAAGGCTCGGAGCAGCACTTCGAGCTCTTCATCGTCCGCAGCCTCATCGATCGCCGGCAGCAGCAAAGCGACCGTTTCGGCCGGCAAGCTTCTTCGCTCACTCCTCCGTCGCTGCAATTGGGAGAGGATTTGCGCCCCGCAGATGCGGTTCAGGCGCACCCCGCTCTCCAGGTATTTTTTTCCAATTTCAAATTCATGCCGGCCGCCGCGTTCGTGAAGAATGGAAAGCGGCTTCCACGGATTCAAATTGCTCCGCTCTATTTGAATCCGGCACTGTACTGCGATTCTTTCGCTCGACATCGCTTTCCAATTCATCTGCGATTTCCCGGCGAGCAATTTAACGGGAGCGTTGAAGTTCCGGCAGCCTGGGCGCGAGGTCGCTCAGCGCGAGATTCAGCGCCTGCCGCATGAGGTCCGCGTAGAGGCTGACGTCTTTGCCGATCCGCGCATAGATCCAGTGGACGATGTAATCCTCGCCGTCGTAATCGTAGCGCCAGACGATTCTGCCGGTTGCGCGCTCAACCAGCTCGAAGCTGACGCCGAGCGCGTTGCGCGACACACCTTCAGGCGCTCCGACCGCCCAGAGCGCCGGGGAGAGAAAGTAACTGATGCAGTAGGTCAGCATCGCACCCGAATAGAACGTATTGTTGACACTCCCGCGCCAGAGGTACTCCGCGTCGGTCCGGCCGGCCGAATCGGCCAGTTCCACGCGGCCGAAGAGGCGGGACGCCTTCAAGCTCAGCACCGAAGCCTCCGCCAGATCCAGAGACGGATTGAAGTGGAACCGCCCGAGCGACACGAAGTCGTCGCTGCGTTCCGGGAACGGCTTCTTCACGTAGCCGTACGGCATCAGCGGCAGAAGTCCGAGGTAGAACGATCCGCTGTCCGCCGCCGGCGCAAGCTGCTGCAGGCTCTTACGGCTCCGCTGATCGAGGAACGGCAGCACGGCGATGCTTTTCGCCTCCGGCGGCCCTGCGAAACTGACCATCGGCTCCGCGGCGGCGCTGTAATCGAAGGTCGCCACATTCGTGCACCCGGCCAGCAGCAGGAAACCGGCCGCCAGCAGAGCGCTCTGCAACAGAAGTTTTTTCATGATTTCTCCCCTTTCCCGGCCCGCCCCGGATGATTACCAGCCGAAGCTGCCCTTGATTTTCTTCGTGCCGAACGGCTTGTTATAGGTCCAGATCACTTTGCCGGTGTCGATGTCGGCCAGCTTCAGATTGAAGGAGTAGACCTGCACCTTTTCGCCGTCGGTGTCGACGCGGTTCCAGAGGATGCCGCCTTCGAGACTGAGCCGGGGCGCTTCCAGCCGTCCTTTTTTGGCGACGGTGCTCTGGTTGAAGTTGTCGTCCTTGCGCAGGTCGCGCGCCTCGGAAAAGGTCGCCGAGGCATCACGGCCGGTCGCCAGCGTGACTTCGACCTTCCCGGAATTCAGCAGCGCGGTGCAGAGTTCGTCGGTCACCAGCCCCATCTGCAGATTCGGATCGTCGGTTTTGTTCTGCAGGTGTCCAACCTGCATGAGCGGCACGGCGAGCGTGTCGCCCTTCTCCCGCCGGTACTGGGCGAGAAAGCGGTCGAAACTCGGGCTGGCCATCGCGTTCTCGGCCGCCGCCCGCGCGGCCATGAAGCATTCGGCCTGCGACACCGTGCCGAGCGCCCGGGCCGTGTTCGCGCCGGGATCGGTCGGGTCAAAGGTCGTGGTTTTCGTCGAAGAACAGCCGGCAGCGAGACCGGCGGCAACGAGACCGGCGGCAAACAGCATGATTGTTTTCATCGGTATTTTTCTCCTTATTGGGCGGGATGATCTTCCGTATATTCATCCCAGTTATACACTTCAGTTTTCGTTTCGGGGCCGCTGCAGCCGCAGAGAACGGCACCCGTCACCACGGCAGCGGCGGCCGCCAGCAGCAGCGCGCGCATGTTATTCCGCCTCCTTCAGGCTGATGGAGAAGTCCTTGCAGTCGCGGCTCGGAGCGATCGACTGGATCTGAACCTCTTCGCCCGGAATGACGGTCATCTCCTTCCAGGTCGAGACAATCGAATCGACCGCCATGCCGTCCTTGTCGAACCAGGTGAAGCGATACTGGATTCTGTACGGATTTTCTCCGGTCAGGCCGCTCCACATCTGCGAGAAGAAGCCGACGCGCACGTTGACCGCCGTAATCTGGACCCGCAGCAGGCCGTCCGGCGTCGTCGCCGTATTGATCCCGGTCAGCTGCAGGCGGTCGGCCAGAAAGCCGTCGGTCACGAACCGCTTGTCGTTGACGACGTTCGGCGTCATGGTTTTGTCGGCGTTCTCGACCCGGTTCACGGTATTCTGGCACCCGGTTCCGGCGAGCAGCAAGCCGCCAGACAACAGAGACAACCACAATTTTTTCATATCGGACTCCTTGTTTTATTGAGGCAACCCCAGCACCTGCACGCGAAGCTCTCCGGCGGCAGGGGCGTTGACGTAAACAATGGCGGAACGGTCCGCCTCCGGAATGACCACGCTTCTCTCTCCGCTCTTCCGGCCGTCCGGTTCAAGCACGACGGTCCGGTTCTCCGGCATCGGCAGAATGCAGAACTGAAACTCTTTCGGCAGAATCTCCCAGCTCCGGGTGTCGGCCGTGTTGAATGCCGCGCGGTAGACCATCGAGGCCAGCAGAACCGCCGCTCCGGCCGCTTCATTCTCCCGGCCGACCGCCCAGGCGCCCGCATAGCCGGCACCCTCCTTGATCGCGGTCGAAAGGACGATCCGCGTGATCATGCCGGGCAGCCGCTCGTCGTACTCCTGCGCGAGAATCGCGTCCATGTCGGCCAGAAGCCGGGTTTCGCCGCTCTGACCGCCGGCGATGACCTTCAGAAAGCGGTACGGCGCCGGATAATATTCGCAGACCGGATAAGCGGTCATGACCGGATAATAAATCGCCACCTGCCGGAACGCCGCGCTGCGCCCGTTCGCAAAGAGCACATACACGCAGTCGCGGTCAAGCGGAAAATCGAACGGCCTGACCTCTTTGAGGTCCTCCGGCACTTTCTGTTTCGTCCGGTCGAGAATCGTCACATACAGCTGCCGCACCAGCGGATTCGACGGCAGCGCCTCGTAAAGCCGCGCCCAGTCGATGCGCGCATTGTCCGCATCCCCTTCCAGCAGCGAGCCGAGCCCGGACAGGAACAGCGCAGCCGGATTCAGGAAGTTTCCGTAGCCGCGATGCGCGATTTTCCGTGTTTCGGCCAGCGCCGCGTTGAATTCCGCACTGTCGCTCCGGCCTGCCACGGCGGCACCTCCTCCCCTGACGCTGGAGGCGGCGCCGGGATTGCGCTTCTTCGCCTCGGCCAGCGATTTTTCTTCCTCCTCGAAGAACTTCCGGTACTTCTCGTGGACCTCCTTCTGAGCGGTGCGGAGCCGCCGGAGCTGAGCGAAAAACGACTCCGGCCTCCCCTCGCCGAGATAGGCCAACGATTTGAAGATCGAGAGCGCGATGCGGTCCCGGCCGAAGCCGCGATACGGCAGCGCATTCAAATTGGTCAACAGCGCGCCGCCCTCCCCGCCCGCATCGCGCACACTGACGGTCGGCCGGTCGTCGTAATCGGCGATCAGCGCCTCGGCCCGCTCGAACTCGTTGACGCTGCGCCGGTAGTCGCCGATATTGAAAAAGAAGGCTCCGGCTTCCAGCCGCCACATGAGCTCGTCGCCGGTGTTGAGGGCAGACTTGAGCTTTTCCGAAAGACGCAGCTCGACCCGGGCGTCCTTTCCGGCGAGATACTCGGCCATCAGCGGCTCTTTCTGCAGATGCGAGTTCGTGATGCTCGAGCAGCCGGTGAACAGCAGCACTCCCACGGCCGCCGCCGCAAACCGGAACCTGGTCAGAACCTTCACCCGAGCCTCCCCGCGAATTCTATCGGCCGATCGCCCGGAACACGTTTTCGCCGATGGCCGGAATCAGCTGTTCGACGGCGTACTTGCCGTAATCCTCGGCGGTCCAGTCGTCGGTGTCCTCCTTCGCTTCAACATCGTCGAAATCGATCTTCTGACGGAACGGAATAACGGCGACGACCTCCCCGGTTCCGGTCGATAGAATCCGGATTTCGCCGTCAAGATTGCAGATCCGGCGCTCGACGGTCCGCTTGGAGGCCGCGATGTACTCCCGCTTCACCGTAACCGAAAAACGCGTGATTTCGGGACGGATCAGACTGTCGACCCGAAGCAGCTCGCCGATCCGGGCGAAGAGCGCCGGCTCGGCCGCATCGAGGCTGCCGATTCCGTTTTTACGCAGAATCGGGTCGACCGTCTTCAGATTCTGCAGCCGCATCCCTTTTCCCAGCAGGAAGCTTTCGAGCCCCGAGCTGAAACTGGCCGACAGGTAATCGGGAGGATTCTTCGCAGTGATGACCGGGTGCAGCATGGCGTAGATTCCGCGCTTCTTCGCCTCGGTGCCGAGCCCGATTTCGCGCAGGAGCCCGGGCAGCCTGTCCGCCAGCTCCTCAAGCGTGCCGACCGTATCCGTCACCTTCCGGTCCGGCAGGACATCCCCGGTGGAGGCGTCGATCAGCGAAAGCGAGAGATTCAGCCTCCTGCCGAATTTCCCGATGGTCGAAACGAGGATATATTTGACGGTCCTGATTTCGCCGAGCTTCGCCTTCTGCTTCGCGTTCAGCTCGGCCAGTCCGGAGTTGTCGGTGAAACCGATTTCGGCCAGCATCTGTTTCAGCGCCGAACGCGAAACAAGCTCGTAACCGCCGTCGACCGAACTCTCCAGCATGCCCCAGAAAGTTTCGATCTCCTGCGGAGTCACGCCGCCCTTCGCGGCCGGTTCGGCGATGGCGATCCGGTCGGCGGAAAAAAGAGCGCCGAACAACATGCAGACGGCGGCAATCGCCGGAATTTTCCTGATCATTCTGCTATTCTCCCTGTGATTGCGCGGCGGGCGCCGGGGCGCGGAAGCCGTTTTCGGCCACTGCCGCGAGGTCTTCGGCCGCCTGTTTCAACGCGGAGGTCATCAGCGTCTGAAACCGGTTATGGTCGATTTCGGATGCGGACGGACGCTGCTGTTCGCTGAGCGTCCCGGTGTAGACATTGCCGTACACGATCTGCCCGGTTCCGAGGTCGGCCACCTTCAGAATCACGTCGAGCTCCCAGGTGATGGTTTTCGTCTCGATGCCGTATCCCCTGAACGAACGTTCGCGGCTGCGGAGGTCGGAGACGGTCCCGAAAATCAGCAGCTCGGCACCGGATTCGGCCGCAAGCTGCTGCTGGAAATGTTCCGGAAAGCCGGGCCGGGCCGCCACTTTCTCCATTGCCGCAGTAACCTGCGAAACCTCGACCGGGCGAAACAGATGATTCATCCTGCCGAGATACGCGGCCAGATATTCGCCGCCGAGAACGACCGGGCGGGCCTCTCCCCTGACGGTAAGATTGTACAGCTCAAGCGCTCTGGCCCGATTCCAGCGGTTGTCTTCGATCTGCGCGTCGCGGTTCGCCTGGTTGGTGCGGGCGCTGTCGAAGGCGTCGATCATCCGGATAAAACCCTGCATGACCCGGTTGATCGAAAGCCGGTCGGCCGTATTCAGACTTTCCTGCGCCGGAATTTCGATCTTTTTGTTTGCCGCATCGAGAAAACGTTTCTGCCCGATTATATCGGCGGTCGTGAAGTCGAGCACGCAGACCTTGTACGGGGCCGTCTCCCCCGCATACAAAGCGACGGCGGCGGCAAGGCCCAATAAAAATGAAACCGTTTTTTTCATAACTCCTCCTGTGCGGCAGAACGGCGAAACGTCCTTTCCTTCAATGAATCTAACATAATGTGCGCGGCGCTCCGTGTCAAGCGGCGGCACGCGTAAAATGCGGAAAAGAAACGGCGGGACTCAATGCGCCAGCAGCACGGCGAACTGCTGCAGCAGGCCGACGGCGGCGCCGAGGATGTAGCCGAGCACCTGAATGGCGCCGAGATGTTCGGCCGCGATCCGGTTGATCATGGCGTGAAATTCCCGCACGTTCTGGTCGGCGATGGATTGCTCGATGCGGCGGTTCATGTCGAGCATGTCGATGATGAGCCGGCGGCCGTCGCGGGCCATCCAGTAGTCCAGGTAGCGCTGCAATGCCGGCAGCAGCTCCGAACGGACCCAGTTCCAGAGCGCATCCGAGCTCAGGATCTCATTCGCGGCCTGCGGAACGATTTCGGCGAGGTAGGCGTGCAGGAAATCGGCGAGCTTGACCTTGGCGCCGTCGAGAAACGCCTGGAGCTCCGGAGCGGCTTCGTCGCTGTGCAGCCACGCGCGCAGCCGCTCCGTCTGCATGGCGAGCTCTTCGCTGATGAGGCCGTGAATTTTCGCATCGCCGAGCTTCCGGGCGATCTCCCGCTCGATATCGTTCCAGTTCAGATGGTTGACGATTCCGGATGCGAAATCGCCCGAGCGCGGGATGAAGGCCAGCCGGTCGTTGACGTAGTTCCGGACGCCGTCGCGCATGAATTCCCGCAGAAGCTCGCGGATCTCCGGCGTCCGCGTTTTCAGCCCGGCGACGATGCCGGAAGCGATCCGTTCCCTCGCTTGCGGCGAAGCGAGCTGCCCGGCCAGAACGTCGTCCCAGAATTTCCGCAGATTTTCCGGCGTCAGGTTCCGGTCGAGCGCCGCAAGCAGCGACTGTTCGACCCGGGGCTGCAGAAATGCGATGACCGACTCCTCGTTCTTCCGCAGCAGAAGCTGCACGGCGGAACGCACCTGCGTGAGCAGCTCGGGATCCGAAGCCATAGCCGAAATCCGGGCGCCGATCTCGCGCGAGATTTCCCCGGGTTTCAGCAGCCGCTCGGGAATCTCTTCGCCGAGTACATGGCCGATCTTCGCCTTGTTGGCAGGAACCATCCCCTGCTTCCAAAGTCCGAGTGAAAGCAGCCGCAGCCAGTGGAAACCGGTTCGTTCATACGGCTTGAACAGCATCTCGATCGCAATGAAATTGGTCAGGAATCCGACCGCCGCCGCGGTCATGACCGGAAAAATCCAGAGCGAAAACCAGCCGGGGCCGCTCCAGCCGGTCGCGGCCTTCACGACGATCATAAGGATCGTCAGCCAGCTGATTCCCGAGAGAAACAGTAAAATTCGCGACATCCACCGGTTGTTCATGGCTTCTCCTGCAGCCCGGCCGGGAAGAGTGCATCCTCCCGGTTTCCCGCCGTCAGCGTTCGCGGTGGTCGATGACGCGGCGCGCCTTGCCCTCGCTGCGCTGGATCGTGTTCGGGGCGACGAGCTTAACGCGGACGCGAAGTCCGATCACGCCTTCGATGGCGGCGGTCAGCCGCTGCTGAAGCCCTTCCATCGAGCGGACCTTGTCCGAAAAAAGCTCTTCCGTGACTTCAACATCGACTTCGATGTTGTCGAGTCCGTGCTCGGTGGTGAGAAGGATGTTATAGTTCGCGGTGGTCCCCTCGACCGAAAGCAGCGCCGTTTCGATCTGCGACGGAAAGACGTTCACGCCGCGGATGATGAACATGTCGTCGCTGCGGGACGAGATGCGTTCGATGCGGCGGATGGTCCGGCCGCATTCGCACGGCTCGGCGACGATGCGGGTCAGGTCGCGCGTGCGGTAGCGAATCATCGGCATCGCGTACTTCGAAAGCGTGGTCAGGACCAGTTCGCCGAATTCGCCGTCAGGCAGAACCTCCCCGGTCTCCGGATTGATGATTTCCGGGTAGAAGTGGTCCTCGAAAATATGCATGCCCTTCTGACAGCAGCACTCGATGGCGACGCCGGGGCCGATGATTTCGGAGAGGCCGTAGATATCGTAAGCCTTGATGCCGGCGTCGTGCTCGATGCGCTTGCGCATCTCCTCGGTCCACGGCTCGGCGCCGAAAATGCCGGCGCGGATCGGCAGCTTGTGCATGTCGATGCCGACCGCGGCCGCCTGCTCGACCATATAGTAGAAGTAGGAGGGCGTGCAGCAGACGGCGGTGGTGCCGAAATCGCGCATCAGCATGATCTGGCGCTGCGTGTTGCCGCCGGAAGTCGGCACGACGGTCGCACCGAGCGCTTCGGCGCCGTAATGGGCGCCGAGTCCGCCGGTGAAAAGCCCGTAGCCGTACGAAACCTGAATGACGTCCTCGTGGGTGAGCCCGCAGCTCGCAAGCGCGCGCTTCATGACCTGCATCCAGATGTCGAGATCCTGCCGGGTATAGCCGACCACGATCGGCTTGCCGGTGGTGCCGCTCGAGGCGTGAAGCCGGACGACCTGCGACATCGGAACCGCGAAGAGCCCGAACGGATACGTGTCGCGCAGGTCGGCCTTTACCGTAAACGGAAGTTTGCCGAGATCGCCCAGCGTCCGGATGCAGTCGGGCGTGAGCCCGCGCTCATCCATGCGGCTGCGGAAGAGGGTGACGTTCGTATAGGCGTGGCGGACAATTTTCTTCAGGCGTTCCAGCTGCAATTCGCGCAGGTAATCGAGCTGCACGTAATCGAGCGCACTCAAGTCATCGTTCAGGTAAAGCGACATTTTTTACAGACCCTCGTTTGTTTGAATCGGGTAATATACACCGCAAACCGCCGAAAAACAACCGTTCCGGCGAGAAAAGGCGGCGCTTCATCCGCCGGAATCCAGAAGCCGGAGCGCGCAGGCAAGCGCCTCCTCCCGCGACGCGAACGCCCCGGCAAGCTGCCGGTCGAACACCTTTTCCAGCACAGGCCGGAAGCGCGGCCCCGGCCGGACTCCCGCCGCAACGAGGTCGCGCCCCATGACGAACGGCTCCGGCAGCGTCTGCAGATGCGGCGTTTCCGCCAGCCGGTCGAGCAAAAAGACGAAGACGTCGAGAATGCCGTGACAGGCGATGCAGTCCAGCCGGTGCAGTTCGAGCTCAAGCGGAAAATTCGGGTCGGCCAGAAGCCGCCGCAGCTTCGCCGGCTTCATCCGGAGAACCGAGGCGAACCGCATGTGGTTCCGGACCGCCTGAACGATGCCGTCGCGCTCCGCCGTCGAAAAGCGGAACCGTTCGAGAATGGCGGCCGCCGTCTCCGCCCCCGCCGTCTCATGGCCGAAGAAACGGATGCGCCCGGTTTCATCGCGGCTCTGCGTGACCGCTTTGCCGACGTCGTGCAGCAGGACGCTCCAGGCCAGCAGCGGGTCCGGCTTCGCCATATGCTCGAGCATCAGCAGCGTGTGAGTGAGAACATCTCCCTCCGGGTGAAATTCCGGCGGCTGCTCGACGCCGCGCAGCACCGCGACCTCAGGCAGCACGACCGCAAGAATCCCGGTCCGTTCGAGAAGCCGCACGGCTCCGGCCGGGTCCGGCCCGGTCAGCATCGAAGAGAGTTCGCCGCGCAGCCGCTCCCCGGTGAGTTCGCCGCACTTCGCGGCGAGACGGCGGATTGCGCGTTCGGCCGCCGGGTCCAGCCGGAACCGGAGACGCGAAACGAAGCGCACGGCCCGGAGCATCCGCAGATAATCTTCCGAAAACCGTTCTTCGGGCTCCCCGACCGTGCGGAGGACGCCGCGTTCGAGATCATCGATTCCGCCGACCGCATCATGCACGATTTCCGTCACCGGATCGTACCAGAGCGCATTGACGGTGAAATCCCGCCGCTGCATGTCGACGGCGAGGTCGCGCGTATACCTGACCTCGCCGGGGTGGCGCCCGTCGAGGTAGAAACGCTCCTGCCGCGCGGCGGCGACCTCGAATTCGAAACCGCCATGCCGGACCAGCGAAACGCCGAAGCTCGCACCGACCAGACGGCTCCCGGGGAACAGTTTCGCAAGCTCCTCCGGCCGCGCCGCAGTCACGATATCGCAGTCGGAGAGCGGCCGCCCGAGCAGGGAGTCGCGTACCCCTCCCCCGACAATCCCGCTGTCGAATCCGGCGCCCTTCAGCGTGCGGATCACCGAAGAGGCGGCTTCGAGCAGCGGCGTCGGCCGGAACTGAACCGGGAGGAGCCGCATCTTATTCGACCGAGTGCATTCCGGCCGGATCCGGCTGCGTCGCGCGCGGATAACGCAGGCCGGTCGGCCCGAACAGCATGCAGTAGCCGGCTTTGTAGCCCTCCGGCAGTTTCAGCCGCGCCATAAGTTCGGGGAAAGAATTGAGCGTTCCCAGGGCAAGCCCGCACCAGACCGTCCCGACGCCGAGCGACTGCGCGTAAAGCTCGAAATACGACAGCGCGATGACCGGATCGTAAGCCGGACACGGCGAATCCTCCTTCGCCGCCGCAACCACCATATGCGGCGCGCCGCGGAAGATCACGTCGCGCCCTTCGATGAACTGCCTGCGGTAACGCTCCATCCGGCTCAGGAACGGGTTGTCCGGGTCCTCCGCGAGCATGCCGGCGACCCGGTCCATGACATAATTGCGGAACGAATCCATGACCTCGACTTCGTCGATAAAGGCGAAATGCAGCGAATGCGCATTGACCCCGGTCGGCACGAAACGCAGCATGTCCTTGAGCTTGTCGAGCGTTACGCGGTCGAGATTCTCATGCCGGTAACTGCGGAACGAACGGCGATTCGCAATGAGCGACAGGATTTCGTCCGGGTCCGGAACCGCGTTGCCGGGCAGACTTTCTTCCGGATCGCGGCCGAAAATTTCGACCGCCGCGCGCGGGCAGACCGCCAGGCAGTGCTGGCAGCGGGTACAGCCCGGCTCCGCCCCCGGGATCACCCGGGGATACTCGGAATCGGGATCGAATTCAAGAATCGCCGGCGCGCAGTCGCGGATACAGGCTCCGCAGCGGATGCATTTCGATTCATCGACATGGAATTTCAGTTCTGTCATATTGCTTTACTCCTGTTCGGGCAAACAGCTCTCCCGTGAAACCGGTCACCGGTAGGCGAACTCCACCATCTGATGGCAGAGCAGCTCCGGCACAGTGAAGGAGATGCGCCCCTCTTTCTCCCGGTACGGCAGCTCCGTCCCCTGCGGAACGAGCCGGACGGAGCGGACCGGGCGGCCGAGCTTCACGGAAACTCCGACGTCGCGGAGCGGCAGCAGCTCTTCGACGACCTCGATCGGACGGCTCTCCCTGAACGGCGAATTCGGAATTGCGATGCCCGGGCCGCCCCGGTTGACCGTATTCGCATAGAGCAGGTGCAGGACCGCCCGCTGTTCGGCAGGCTGCTCGAAGAGCGTGACCCGCGCCGTGGTCGGCAGGTTCGATTCGACCTGCCGCTCCGCGCCGATGAAGCGGCGGATCGCCTTCAGGACGAACTCCTGCAGATAAACCATGCCGAATGCGCGGTAGATCGTGAAGACCGGGTGTGCGAAATAGAGCACATTGCCGCTCATCGCGCCGGCGTCGAAGCCGGAGGGCTCCGTGCGGTACGGCGCATGCTGGTGGCTGCAGAAGTGGCGGAAGCTGCGGTTGAAATACGGGTCGAAGACCTTGCCGAGCGATTCCGCATCGCGGACCTTGATCCGGCGCGACGGAAGGTACATGACGAACGGCGTCTTCGCAAACTCCGGCGCGAAACCCGGCGCCGCTTCGATATAGTCCGGCGAATACGGACTCCAGCCCGCATCGGTGAACGGCAGGGAGAGCGCGAACGCATCCGATCCCGCCGCGAGCCCGCTGCCGGCCGACAGGATCAGTTTGCCGCCCTGCGCGGCAAAGAGTTCGAGTTTGGCCTTCAGCGCGTCGTCGAGCCGGATGTCGTCCGGCAGCAGCAGGAACTTGTAGCGTCCGAACTCCATTCCGGAATCGATCACGTCGAACGGAATATGCGCCTCGAGCAGCAGCCGCCCGGCGCCGACGTCGCTCGGCGACTCGCGTTTGCAGTTCACCGCCGAAGAGGCGAGAATCGCGATTTCGGCCAGCGACTCGACATTGTCGCACCACGCCTCTTTCTGCTCGACCTCGGCATAGGCTTTGCCGATCAACTCATAAGTGCTCTCGTCGAGCTCGCCGTCCGGGTGGAGCTGGTCGCCGACGCTGCATTTCGAGCCGTTGGCCAGCATCGCGGCGCACTCGTAGCGCAGCGCGTTCGGATGCTTGATCCCGCCGAATTCCCCCCAGGTCGTATGGAATTTCCCGGTCATGCCGAGAAAGTCCAGCCCGAGGTTCCGGCAGTAGGCGGCCGACATCGGGTAGTGGTCGTATCCCCAGCCGCCGGTCGGCAGGCTTTCGAGTTCGAGGTGGCTGAAATGTTTCAGGATTTCCGTGTCGCCGACCGTCACGTGGCCGCTGTTGTGGAACACCGGCATGTCGGGATTGAATTTCCGCGCCGCGGCGGTGGTGCGGACGTAATAATTCTCCAGCACCTTGCGGGCGAAGGCGATCCGGTCCGCCTCCTTCTCCGGGTCGAGCCCGGATTCCAGCATCCCTTTCATGCAGTGATTGCAGCAGCACTGCCCCTGGTTGATGATGTCGAGAAAAATGCCGTTCGCATCCGGGAACAGTTCGACCGTCTCTTCGATCAGGCTGCACAGATAGTCGAGGTACGGCGTGTTGAAACAGAGCTTGATGAAACCGCCGGTGAGCGGTTCGGGCCCCTTCCCCTCGTGCGAATACTCGTTCCATTCCGGGTGCAGCTGCGAAATCCGGTAGTTGAATCCGGCGGTCACATAGACCGGCACCTTGACGTCGATCTCCTTCGCCGCATCCATCTGCTCGCGCAGCAGGTTGAACTTCAGATGCGGATGCATCGCCCCGACTTTGGTCGGATGGTAACTCCAGCCGTGATGACAGGCGGAAAAGCAGGTGATCGAATCGACGTGCGCTTTCTTCAGCCGCTCCTGCCACTCTTTGCGGTCGAATTTCTCTCCGATGCCGGGGATATCCGGCGAAGTGTGAAAGTCAAGATGAACCTGACGGAATCTCAAGTGATGCATACAACCTCCCTCGTCGACCTGTTTTATCGTTCAAAATCCCTTGATTGCCATGACGAATTCCGGGAACGACCCGACTTCGAACTCAAACTTTTCCTCGCGCGGCTCTCCGAACCCGTAACGGGCGAGCGCGCGGTGGCAGCCGGCCCGTCGCGCGGCTTCGAGATCCGTATAGTGATCGCCGAACATCCAGCACTGTTCAGGCGGCACATTGTGCTTCCGCATCAGAGCGAACAATGCGTCCGGCTCCGGCTTGAGCGGGAAATCCGAGTCGCCGCCGATGATGTCGGCGAAACATCCGCCGACGCCGAGGCAGTCCAGAATCCTCCGGCTCGCATCGGTCGGTTTGTTCGACAGAACAGCGAGCTGGATTCCCGCTTCGCGCAGCTCCGCGAGTCCCCGCGAAACGCCCGGATAGAGCGCGGTCGTCTCGACCAGATGCCCGGCATAATAACGCTTCATGCGCCGCAGGGCTTCCTCGAAATCAACGTCGGAATCCGCAATCGCGCGGCGCACCAGGTTCGCCACGCCGTTGCCGACGAAACGGACGATCCTCTCGGTGGCAAGCGGCTCAAGCCCCATCGAACCGCGCATATGGTTCACTGCTCCGGCCAGATCGTGCCGGGAGTCGATCAGCGTCCCGTCCAGATCGAATACAATCAATTTCACCATTGTTCCGTATGACTCCTATCCCAGAAACGGAATCTGCGTGATCTGCGGCAGCCGTGCGAACGAATCGATGTCGAATGCCGAAAATTCATGCTTCTTCCAGTAATGATATCCCAGGCCGCCGATCATGGCGGCATTGTCCGTGCAGTATTTGCGGGCCGCGAGGCGAAGCCGGACGCCCGGCGGCGTCAGCCGCTCGAACCTCTCCCGCAGAACGCTGTTGCAGGCGACGCCGCCGGCGACCACGATGGTTTTCGCGCCGGTCTCCTTCGCGGCGGCCAGCGTCTTGCGGGTCAGCACGTCGACGACGGCCTCCTGATAGGAGGCGACGGTATCCCTGAGCAGCGCCTCCGGCAGTCTGCCGCTTTCGTCCGCATGATGCTTCACATGGTAGAGCAGCGCAGTCTTGATGCCGCTGAAACTGAAATTATACCGGTTTTCCGGCGCGAGCGGTTTCCCGGCCGCACCGGTCAGCGGGCGCGGGAATTCGAACCGGTGCGGATCTCCGCCCTCGGCCGTCCGCTGCATGACCGGGCCGCCCGGATAGCCGAGATTGAGCAGCTTCGCGCCCTTGTCGAGCGCCTCGCCCGCCGCGTCGTCGATCGTGCCGCCGAGCGCGGTCGCCTTTCCGTCCCGCCCGATGAGGACGAGCGAGGTATGTCCGCCCGAAACGACGAGCGCGAGCAGCGGGTAGCTTGCCCCGTCCTCGAGCGCGCGATTCGCCTCATCGAGGAACGCGCCGTAGATATGCCCGATGAAATGATTGACTCCGACATACGGAATCCGGTTTCCCATCGCGAGTCCCTTTGCAAACGACAGCCCGACCAGCAGCGCCGGGATCAGGCCCGGCCCCTGCGTGACCGCGATCGCGTCGATCTCCGCCAGCGTGACGCCGGCCTCGCGCAGCGCGCCGTCGAGCACCGGCGTGAGTGCGGTCAGATGCTCGCGCGCCGCAAGCTCCGGCACCACGCCGCCGTGCGCCGCATGTTTCGCAATCTGCGACGCGACGCTGCTCGATAAAACTTCATATCCGTCTTTCACAACGGCAGCCGCGGTTTCGTCGCAGCTGGTTTCGATTCCCAGAATCAGAGCCATTTTGAAAAAATCCTTGCACAACTTGATATTTGAGAAATATACTATATCTTTGATGCAAACACAAATACCGTATGAAAAAAACCGTCGAAATAACCCGGGAGCTGCTGTTCGGCAGACGGCGCCTTCCATCCAATCTGCGGGCCGGCTTCACACTGGCTCTGGCTTTCGCCGTCTGGCTGCGGCCGCCGCTCGGGGCGCTGGCGGGCTGCGCGGTGTTCTTCCTGCTGTCCGGCGCGGCGCTGCTCCGCGCGCTCGCGGCACCGGCCCGTTACTGGATTGCTTCGGCGCTTCTCGCGCCTGTCGCCTCCGGAGCGGTTTTTTTCCTCTTTCCCCGGCGCGACCGGCTCGGCGTGATCGGCATCGGGCTCTGGATCATCGTGCTCGGACTCGCGCATCTGCCGGAACTCCGGCGCGGCGCCGGGAGAACGGCGGAAACCGTGACCGCCTTCTTCGAGACGCTGCTGCCGTTTCTGCTCGGCTGCACCTTCATCTGGTGCGTATACGGTTCGTTCGATTTATCAGCGCCGTTTTATGCGCTGACGCTCGGTATTCTCGCGCTGCAGCGTTTTCGATGAGCGTCACCGGTTGCATTCCGGAAAAAACGAGATATGGTATCGATATCATGATCCCGAACAGAAGGAGGCCGGAATCGATGGCATGTTTTGAATACGGTGACGAAGCGCTTGCACATCTGTCGAAACGCGACAGGAAATTCGCGGCGCTGATCGAACGGATGGGGCGGCTCGAGCGGGAGCTCACGCCGGATCTGTTCGCCGCCCTGACCGGCGGCATCATCGCGCAGCAGATCTCCGGCAAGGCGGCGGTCACGGTCGAAAACCGGCTGCTCGACAAGGTGAAGCGCATCACGCCGGAATCGGTCGCGGCGCTGTCCCCGGAGGAGATTCAATCCTGCGGCATGTCGATGAAGAAAGCGCGCAACATCCGGAGCGCAGCCGAAGCCGTGCTGGCAGGAACGCTGCCCATCGGCCGTTTCCCGGAGATGAGCGACGCCGAGGTCGTCGAACAGCTTTCGGCGCTGCCGGGCATCGGCGTCTGGACGGCGGAGATGCTGCTGATCTTTTCACTCGGACGGCAGGATGTGCTGAGCTATGGGGATTTCGGCATCCGGCAGGGAATCATGCGGCTTTACGGACACAAAGTCCTGCCCCGCGAACGTTTCCTGCGCTACCGGAAGCGGTATTCGCCCTACGGCAGCATTGCGGCGTTCTATCTGTGGGAGCTCGCCGGGGAATGATCGTCAGCGCCAGCCGCCGGACCGACATTCCGGCCTTCTACATGGAGTGGATGCTCGCCCGGCTGCGGGCCGGCTTCGCGCTGGTCCGCAACCCGATGAATCCGGCGCAGGTCCGCCGGGTCGGGCTGACGCCGGAAGAGGCCGACTGCATCGTGTTCTGGAGCAAGAATCCGGCGCCGCTTCTCGCCCGGATCGGAGAACTTGAGTCGTTCGGCATTCCGTTCGGCATCAACTTCACCCTGAATGCGTACCGTGCCGACTTCGAACCGAGGCTGCCGCCGGTGGAAACGCGGCTCGACACGTTCCGCGCCCTCGCCGGCCGGATCGGAAGGCGGAAAATGACCTGGCGTTACGATCCGATCCTCTTTACCCCGGAGTACGACGAAGCGTTCCATATCGACCGTTTCGGCCGGCTCGCGCAGGCCCTGGCCGGTCATACGGAGCGCTGCATCGTCAGCTTTCTCGATTTCTACGCAAGGACCGTCCGGAACACCGCCGGGAAATCGGTTTGCGACCCGCCGCCGGAGGACAGGAACCGCCTCGCAGCCGAGCTTGCCCGGATCGGGCGCGAATACGGCATCGAAGTCGAAGCGTGCGCGGAGTCCGGCCTCTGTCTGCCGGCGGCCGCCTGCATCGGCAGCTCCTGGGTCCGGGCGATCTGCGGGCGCGGAATCGATGAGCGGAAAGACCCGGGGCAGCGCCCGCTCTGCAATTGCGTCAGAAGCGCGGATATCGGCAACGTCAACTGCTGTCCGCACGGCTGCCTCTACTGCTACGCCAACCGCACTCCCGGCTCGGCGCGGAAAAACGCCGCCGCTTATGATCCGGCTTCGCCCTTCCTCTGCAGTTCGCCGGCGTGATAGCTGCTCCGCACGAGCGGCGAACTGGCGACGGCGGAGAAGCCGAGCTCCTCTGCGATCTTCCCGAAACGAGCAAATTCGTCCGGCGTCACGAACCGGTCGAGCGGCCAATGATCGGCCGACGGCGGCAGGTACTGGCCGATGGTCACGATCGACACGCCGGCCAGGCGGAGATCCTTCAGGGTTTCGACAACCTCATCGTCCGTCTCGCCGAGTCCGAGCATGATGCCGGACTTGACCGGAATTCCGTTCCCGGCCTTCGCGGCGAGCCGCAGTACCTCGAGCGATTTCCGGTAGGTCGCTCGGGTCCGGATTTCATTCGACAGCCGTTCGACCGTTTCAATGTTGTGATTGAACACCGTCGGTCCGGCCGCGAGAACGGCCGCAATCGCTTCGCCGCTGCCGTTGAAGTCGGGGGTCAGCACCTCGACTCCGGCTTCCGGCAGCCGCCGGTGCAGCGCATGGATGACGGCGGCGAAAAAGGAGGCGCCGCCGTCCGGCAGGTCGTCCCGGGTCACGCTGGTGACCACGACGTAATTGAGCTTGAGCCGGGCGGCGGCCTCGGCCAGGCGCTCCGGCTCGTCCTCCTCGGGCGGAGCCGGATGCGGATTGTGGTCGATCGCGCAGAATCTGCAGTTGCGCGTGCAGCTTCCGCCGAGGATCAGGAACGTCGCGGTTCCGGAACAGAAGCACTCACCGATATTCGGGCAGAGCGCGCCGGAACAGACCGTGTTGAGCCGCAGGTCGCGCAGGATTCCGGCCACCCCTTCCCCGCCTCCGGCGCGAACCCGGACCTTCAGCCAGTCCGGCAGTTTCGGCCGCAGCGGCCTGCCCTCGCCCCTCATGTCAGTTCCCGCAGTCGGAGATGACGACGGCGGCGTTGGTGCCGCCGAAGGCGAAACTGTTCGAAATGCCGTGCCGGATATCGACGCCGTCGCGGCATTCGCGGACCAGGTCGGCCCAGCCGAATTCCGGGTCCGGATTGTCGAGATTGATCGACGGCGACAGGAATTTGCGCTCAAGCATCAGCGACGTGAAAATGATCTCCGCCGCGCCGGTCGCTCCGACCATGTGGCCGGTCTGCGATTTCGTGCTGTTGATCGCAGCACCGGTGCCGAGCACTTCGCGGATTGCGGCCAGTTCGACCGGGTCGCCGACCGGAGTGCCCGTGCCGTGCGTATTGACGTACCCGACCGCATCGGGACGGAGCCCCGCATCGGCGATCGCGGCGCGCATGACGTCGGCCGACGCCGTCGCGTCCGGCACAACCATATCCTTCGCATTGCTGTTCGACGCGATGCCGGAGACCTCCGAAATCGCCCGGCCGCCGCGCGCCTTCAGGTGTTTTTCGGATTCGAGGACCACGTAGGCCGCTCCTTCGGCAAGCACGAAGCCGTCGCGGTCGCGGTCGAACGGACGGCTCGCCTTTTCCGGCGTATCGTTGAATTTGCGCGACAGCGCGCGGCAGGCGCAGAAACCGAGCGCCTGGACCCAGTCGAGCTTTTCGGCGCCGCCGGCGATGACGACGTCATACTGTCCGGAACGGATCAGCCGGGTTCCGACCATGACGGAGATCGCGCTCGACGCGCAGGCGGCCGAAATATCGTACGATTCGCCGGTCAGCCCGAGAATCAGCGAAAGACTCGCCACCGCGTTCGACGGCATGATGCGCGGAACGCAGTACGGACTCACGTTGCGGAGCCGGTAATTGGCCTTCATGTAGCTGTCGGTCTCCTTGTAAAGCTCGAGGTAGTTGCCGCCGGCAACGCCGCCGATGACGGCGACGCGCATGTTCCGGAGCTCGTCAAGCCCGATTCCGGCCTCGTTCAGTGCTTCGAGAACCGCGACGACGGACATGACGCCGACGGGGGGGCAGAAACGGAGCGTCTTGCGGTCGATGAGCGAACAGGACGGGACGGGCCCGGCGCTGCCGCCGACGATGCTTTCGAGTTTGTGCTCGACAAAGGAGGGTTCCTGGATGATTCCGCTTTTTCCGGACCGCAGCCCGGCTTCATTTTCCGCGACCGTTCCGCCGATGGGACTGATCAGCCCCCGGCCGGAGATAAATGCTCTTTCCATGCATCCTCTTTCCGTTGATGGATTTCAAATCATTCAACCACATTTTCGTGATGTAATATAACTGCGATTTTCCCTTTTTTCTACTCCCCGCATCGAAATATTGTGGAATCTTAATGGATTTCGTGTTATATTGAATAAAAAATATCACGGCGTTTTTTCGGATTCTGCGACATGGCTCTTTTGACGGTGAAAAATCTCTGTATCGCATTCGGCTCCCGGGCTCCCCACGTGGTCGACAACGTGAGCTTCGAGGTCGAGCGCGGCGAAATTCTCGCTCTCGTCGGGGAATCAGGATGCGGGAAAAGCATCAGCTGCCTGGCGCTGACGTCGCTTCTGCCGACGCCTCCGGCCCGGGTCTCCGCCGATGCAATCCTGTTCCGGGAGGGGGCGGAGGAGATCGATCTAGCCCGCGTTTCCGCGCGGCGGCTCCGAAAGGTCCGCGGCGGCGGCATCGCATATATTTTCCAGGAACCGTCCGTCTCGCTCAATCCGGTGTTCCGCATCGGCAGCCAGATCGCCGAGGTGCTTGAACTCCACCGGCCGGAGGTGACCGACCGCCGCGCGGAGGTCGTCGAGCTGCTGAAGCTGGTCGGCATCCCCGCGCCCGAAACCCGGGTCGACGCCTATCCGCACGAGCTCTCCGGCGGCATGCAGCAGCGGGTCATGATCGCAATGGCGCTGGCCGGGAACCCGAAGCTGCTGATTGCCGACGAACCGACGACCGCGCTCGACGTGACCATTCAGGCGCAGATTCTCGAGCTGATCGACGACCTGCGCCGGAAGCGCGACATGGCTGTGATCCTCGTCACGCACAACCTCGGCATCGTGGCCGAGAAGGCCGACCGGGTCGCCGTGATGTATGCCGGCAACATCGTCGAATACGCGGCAACCGGGCAGCTTCTGAAGCACCCGTCGCATCCGTACACCCGCGCGCTGCTGAAGGCGGTGCCGCATCTCGGCGGAGACGGGAAACGCCTCTCCACCATTCCCGGCCATGTGCCGTCGGCCGACGATTTCGCGCCCGGCTGCCGGTTCAGCGACCGCTGCGAACGGTTCGAAACGCTCTCGGAGGCCGAACGCGAACAGTGCCGGAACTGCATCCCCGGGCGCACGGAGCCGGAGAACGGCCACTTTGTCCGCTGTTTCCACCCGTTTCCGGCGGAAAGGGACGCGCTCGGATGAAGCGGGATTCCTCGAAGCTGTTCATCATGGCTGGCTCGCTGCTCGGCGTCGTGCTGCTGACCGCCGCGGTCATTTACAGTTACGGCGGCCAGAATGCGGCAAGCCGCCGGAGCGCTCGGCTTCCGGCCCCCTCCCCGCAGATCATCCGCCAGCTGCTGAGCCAGTCGACCCGGCTCTTCGAAGAGAAACGCTATCCGGAGGCGGAGCGTTCACTCAAACGGATTCTGAATCTCGACCGGGACAATATCACGGCACAGCGGATGCTCGGAAACGTCTATTACATGGCGGGGCGCTACTACGACGCAAGCAACGTATTCCGCGCCATCCTCGCACGTTATCCGAAAGACCCGGTTGCCCGGAACAACCTCGGGCAGTCGATGGTCCGCATGCAGTGGTACGAGGCGGGCATCCGCGAGCTTCTGGCCGCGCGCGCCATCGACGCGAACCTGCCCGGAATCGACCTGAATCTGAGCATGGCCTACAAGGAGCTCGGCGACGACGGCACGGCGGCCTATTATCTTTCCTTGGCCGAAGCCGACGCCAAAAGAAGAAATCACCCCGCAGGGGGAACGGCCGCAGAGCCGGCCCCCGCCCAGGAGCCGGATCATGAGTAAAATCAAAGTAATGTCCGAACAGCTCAGCAACCGCATCGCGGCAGGCGAAGTCATCGAACGCCCGGCGTCGGTGGTCAAGGAGCTGGTTGAAAACGCGATCGACGCCGGTGCCCGGCGGGTCCGCATTGAAATCGAACGCGCCGGCTCCCGGCTCATTGCGGTCTCCGACGACGGTTGCGGCATGGACGGGGACGATGCGATGCTTTCGCTCGAGCCCCACGGCACGAGCAAGCTGCTGAGCGAAGACGACATCGACAATATTGTAACGCTGGGATTCCGAGGGGAAGCACTCCCCTCGATCGCGTCGATCAGCCGCCTGACGCTGACGACCCGCACGGCCGGGCAGCTGGAAGGAACGCAGATCGTCGTGGAGGGCGGAAAACTTATCGACGCCGGTCCGTGCGGCGGCGCGGTCGGCACCACGATCCGGGTGCGCGATCTCTTTTTCAACACGCCCGCGCGGAAAAAGTTCCTGAAGGCCGATGCGACCGAAGCGCACCATATCGAAGAGGCCGTTCTCGCACTGGCCATCCCGCGCCCGGAGGTCGCGTTCGAACTGGTCATGGACGGGCGAAGCGTCTTTCACTCCCCGGCAGCGGAAAACGCCGCGCCGCGCCTGCGCGAATTCTTCGGGCGGGTTTACGCCGATTCCCTCTGGCCGGTCAGCCACCGCGAGAACGGAATGGAGATCACCGGCTATATCGCCTCTCCCGGCTTCACCCGCAACAGCCGCCGAGAGCAGCGGACCTTCGTCAACGGGCGTGCGGTCGAGTCGCTAGCGATTTACCGGGGAATCCGGGACGGCTACGCGACGCTGGCGGAGAGCGGCCGCTTTCCTCCGGCGATTCTGTTCCTGGTCATGTCGCCGCTCGACGTCGACGTCAACGTGCACCCGGCCAAGCGCGAAGTCCGTTTCAAGCACGAATACGCGGTGAGCCGGGCGATTGCGGCGGCGGTCGGGAATGCGCTCAAACGCACCCGCGAGGCCGGGCCTCCGGCCGGGGCGGAGGGACTGCCGCTTTCAGGACAAATCCCGCTCCGGATGGTGCTGGATTCCGCTGCGGTGCAATACGAGCCGCGGCGGAGCGAGCAGCCGGTGATGCCGGAGATCATCCCCCCTGCCCCGGGACAGCCGTCCGCCGAAGAGTATGAGACGACTCCGCCCCCGCAGGCTGCGACGCCCCCGGCGGGGCTGTCTCCGGCGGACTCCGCCGTTTCTTCCGAATCGCGGCCGGAGCCGGCGGAAAACGATCTTTATGTCTCCCCGGCACCGGATTATCCTCCGGTGCCGAATGAAAACGCCGGTTTTCTGACCGACACAGCGCCGGGAACGGAGCCGGAGGCGGCGGCTGCGCTCGCGGTCCGTTCAAAGTTCGACTATCCGGATATTCCGTTCAACGGCGAATGGCCGACCGGAATCATCGGCGTGCTTGACGACACTTATTTGCTTGCCTCCGGCAAAACCGGGCTGATCCTGATCGACCAGCATGCGGCGCACGAGCGGATCATGTTTGAGCGGCTGCTTGATGCGGCGCGCCACGGTGCCGCCTCGCAGGCGCTTCTTCTGCCGCAGACACTTGAGCTGCCGCAGACGATGGCCTCCCTGCTGCTGCGGAACCGGAAAATCTTCGAAGCGGTCGGCTTCGACGTGGAGCCGCTCGGCAGCAACACGGTCATGCTGAATGCGGTTCCTGCCGCGCTGCCGAGCAGCCGGGAGCTGACGGTGATGATTCCGGACATGCTTCAGGAGTTGCTGGACAATCTCGAGCACAAGCTGCCGGTCGAGCTGGAATACGTTGCCCGCGCCGCCTGCCGCGCGGCGGTCAAAGCGCACGATGCGCTGCCCCGCCAGGCGGCGGAAGAGCTTCTGCGCCAGCTCGGAGAGTGCCGTCAGGGCACGCTCTGTCCGCACGGACGTCCGACGATGATCACGATAACCCTGCGGGAGATCGAAAAGCGCTTCGCCCGGCGCTGACAGGAATTTTTCTTGAAATTCCCCTCAAAGCGGCTTGCTTTTCCGCTCAGGCGGGCTATATTAAATAATATCATGCGATGCACCCATAGCTCAATTGGATAGAGCGTCTGGCTACGGACCAGAAGGTTAGGGGTTCAAGTCCCTTTGGGTGTACCATTTTACCCTAAGATTCCTCAAAAAAGTGCCATTCGGTGCCGTTCCCGCCTTTCAATCCTCGAAATCAGTGGTATTTTAGCTCACAAGGATAGTTACGAGGAAACAGGGCAATGGCGAGGAAAGTCATGAAGCAGGAAGTCGGCACCATCTACCAGAAACCAAGCGGAACTTACTATTATCGCTATCAGATCAATGGTGAACGAAAAGCGATCAGCCTGAAAACCAAAAATCAGGAAGAAGCGAAGCGGAAAGTCAAAGAGTTGCTTCCGGTTCTGAAAGCAACCAGCATAGAGGTCGTTTCGGCACACGTCGCTCACGCGCGCAATCTGATCAAACCGGCAAACGTGTTGCCGCTTGCCGAGGTGTGGAACACTTATTCCAAGCATCCGAACCGCGCCACCCCTGCGACCGTAAACGAACGGCTCAATTATGAAGCCGACTTGCGGGACTTCCTGGCATCTCTGCCGGAAAGCTGTCAATATCTTCACGAAGTGACGCCGGAACTCGCCGATGCCTATGCGCAAAAGCTCCGGGAACGTCAACTGGCCGTTGATACGCACAACCGCAAGATCAAACGGCTGCGGAAAATCTTCTCTACTCTTATTGAGTATTGTCCCGACGGTTCCCCGTTCCAATCGCCCGTCCTGTGGCGTAAAGACCGCGAAGAGCAGGAACACAATACACGCCGTCTTGCTTTTACTCGTGAACAGGAACAGGCATTGCTGGACGTACTGGCAGATTCCACCCACAAGGTGAAGAACAAACCAGAAATCCGGGTCATCTATCATCTGGGGATGTTTACTGGCCAGCGGCTGAAAGATTGCGTTCTGCTGCAATGGCATAAGGTTGATCTTGAACGGCGGCGCATCTGGGTCAAGCAATTCAAGACCGGAAAAGAAGTCACGATTCCAATCGCCGATCAGCTATTGACGGTGCTTCGGGAAGCGTGGGCATGGAAGTGTGATGAATATATCTGCCCAAACTGTGCGGCTCGCTATAAGCAGAAAGACGCCAGCGGCAAAGATGTCGGATGCAATAAAGTCGGCTTGGACATTCTCCGGGTAATCCGCTGGATCGGGTTGGAACCATCCGTGGAGGTGCCGGGGCGCAAGAAGAAGGCTACGGTTTATGGCTTTCATTCCCTGCGCCACAGCTTTGCCAGTCATTGTGCCGAAGCGGGTGTGCCGAAAGCCGTATTGCTTTCAATCCTCGGCACCGATTCCGATATTGCAGATAAATACTATGTTCATATCGGCGAGGAGGCTCAAATGGAAGCGATTGCGGCGGTGGCTTCCATCACGACCAAATCCGATCGCCAGCGGATCGAAGAAGCATTAAAGTTGCTCGATACTCCCGATGTCCCTGCCGAGGAAATTTTGAAC
>ENA-UERG01000032-UERG01000032.1-human-gut-metagenome-genome-assembly--contig:-NODE-32-length-110779-cov-13.429188_pt1 | contig 110779 bp, 75 predicted proteins | sample MGYA00242954_ERZ507954 | MGnify/ENA primary metagenome ERZ507954 (study PRJEB26167, sample SAMN06115478) | human gut metagenome | host: Homo sapiens | place: China:Sichuan | collected 2015-01-21...
CTGTACCTTGCCCATCAAAGCATTTATAACATTTCAAGTTACAAGAAGAATCATCAGAATATCGAAATATGATATTATTGTCAACCAGGTGTCGTACTTCAAAATACATATTATCCTCTTGTACAGCAGGTTATGGTGTCTGATATGAGCTGGGCAACTGCTTCTCCTGTTTTTAAGCTGCCATTAATAGAATCAGCATTAACATTGCCATTTTCATCTATTGCAGCGTGAATGCATTGAGTAAATTCTTTACGAGTTAATCCTTCTGGCAAACATTTTACCAGCTTACATTTGTCGTATAAAGAATCAATGCACTTATCACTGTTAAAAAGCTCTTTTGCTAATCGTTCTATTGCCGATGAAAATTCAGTCCGGTTATTTTTTGAAACAGTCTTGTCGGCATATGCTAAAGCCTCTTCAAATAAGTCACCATACGAAGCGATTGCTGAGTACAAAATCAGCTTTTTATTGGGATATTTTGTGGCAATTCCTTTTATTAAGCCCACTCCGTCGTTATAACCAAGTGCGACCCCTACATCATGAATATCTACGCAGATAATTTGCGACGCCAATAAGCGTGAATTTGAGTAATGGTCTAAATCTTTTATCGCATCGACCTGCCATTCTTCTTCCAAATATTTCCGTAAAGACGCAATCCCTTCTATGTCGTTGTCTATAATCAGGATTTTTATTCTTTTTCTTATTTCGCTTAAATCATACTTTTTAAATATAAATTCGTTAGAATTCGTGCTTTCATTACTTTTTTCTGATGACGAGTTCTCGGTTTGTGTTGCATGTATATGGACTTGTGCATTTGGAGAACCCGCAATAGAGATGGTTTGATTATCACACAAAGTACCAGACGTAGCATTCATATCAACATTGGAATTTCGATGCCCATCGTTTATCTTTGTTTTGTTTTCATTTCCAACAAATTGCATCTTTTTTTTAGTTATGGCTATTTTTACAACATATGCCCCTCCACAGAGCACAGTCAACAAAGATATGACTGCAATCACAATCTTAGAAAAGTATTGAACAAGAAACTCGCTCATCATGAATCCTCCCTATGAGTTATTTTTGTAGATTTAATTCAGCTATATTCTCAATAAATTTTGCTCCCACGCGGTCAAACACGCGCGGGATATAGGAATCCGGTCTTAACACCTTCTGGCCGGAGCAGAACTTTTTCCGGTTAATCGCATTGGCCGTGGCCTTGGCGATTTCGGCGGTGTGCGCAATGGTGATGACCTCGGTCTCTGCCAAGACCTGTTTGCCGGATTTCAGGGTGTAGATTTTGGCCTTTTTGTCAAATCGCTGGATTTTGTCCCATGCGGCTTGCAATGAAAGTTTTCCGAGTTCGTAATCCCAACGCATGTAGACGAGGTATTGGGTTTCCTCTTCCAATGAGTGGCTGACGACTTCCGCTTGACAGGCTTTACGAAGAGTACGGATGATTTTCGCATTGGCCTTCAGGAGTGTTGCCCGCTTTTTCTCGTATCGCAATCGGAGTTGTTCGAGCCGGATGTTTTGAAGTTCTGTGATGTTCCGGCGTTTGGTTGCCTGCTCTTCTTGGAGTTGCGCTTTCTCTTCATCCGTATCGACCAATGACAGTCGGAGGCGCATGTCCTGATTCAGGATTTGCCGCTTGTCTTTGTAAACGTCCTTGATTTTGCGGACTTCCGCTTCGTATTCTTCACCCAGGCGGTCTTCGGATTGCAGTTTGTTTGTGTCCAGTGTCGGCAGGAACTGCGACAGGGCATCGTCCGTCAATCCGGCGAGCGTATCCAATACATACGGGCTCTCCTTAGCCAGCTTTGCCGCTCTGGAGATGCTAAGTGTTCCGTTTAACGCCAGCCCAATCAGATTGTCATTTCCGGTATCGAGGATGCGTTCGGCTTCGGCAATCAGCCGGGAAGAGATTTTTATCTTTTCGGCGGCGGCGTCTCTGGCGTGGTATTTCGGAATGAAGGTCTGACCGGAACCGCCCGCCGATTGATTCGCTTTGGATTTTTCCCGGTAGAGCTTCTTCAGGTACGCCCCAATCAACGCACGATGCGCCTTTCCCAATTGGAGCGAATTTGTTTTCAGCAGATGTTCGACCAGCTCTTCGGCTGTTCCGGTATATTCCGTGGTGGTGTACGGCAAATCGAATTCCAGACAAGCGCAATATTCGGGCCAATGCTCAATGACTTTGCTTTCGAAGAGAACAACCGGATGTTTCAGCTTTTCGGCGTGAAAGATGCGCCTTCGCAAGGCATCCAATGCGGCGGCATCGGGAGCGGGAAACAGCTTCGCTACCGGATGTTGTTCTAATTTCTTCTGAGTTTTCGCCATTGCCGATTGTCTCCCGCTTGATATTTCAAGGGAAATGTAATATTGTTAAGCCGGAAATTCAAGCAGGAAAGAGAGATGCATCCGATTTTTCTGAAATATTGGGCCCATCAACTGACGCATCGAGGTGAAGACGGCGGCGCAAGCAATCTTGCGCTCACGTTGAATGACATCCGAATCAATCCGATTCCGTACCAGATTTCAGCCGTCAGTCGGGCCCTGAAAACCCTGCGAGAGCATAATGGGGCGATTCTCGCCGACGAAGTCGGGCTCGGCAAAACGATTGAGGCGGGTATCATCATCCACCAGCATTGGCAACAGGGCAAGCGGAAAATCCTGATTGTTGTTCCGGCAAGCCTGATTGAGCAATGGAACAAGGAACTGAGAGAAAAATTCAACCTATCAACGACTGTGGTGGACAGCCGTTATTTGCGGCGGAAGAATCCCCCGAATCCCTTCATCAGCGATAAAATTGTGCTCTGTTCCTACCACTTCGCCAGCAATAAGGCGAAGTACCTTTCTGGATTACCGTGGGACCTCTGTTGCATCGACGAGGCCCACAATCTGCGTAATCGTCACGGGCGAAGGGCTACGGCGCTCAGGAATGCCCTGCGCGACGTTCCCAAGCTCCTGCTGACCGCCACGCCGATTCAGAACTCGATGGAGGATTTGTACGCATTGGCGGGTCTGATTGACGAATATTTCACCATCCGGCCTCAAGCCGAAACGTGGAGCCCGATTCTGATTCGGAACCTTCGCAAGGATTCGGGAGTCCATTTCGTCAATCGCATTGCGGCAACCCATAACTTCAAACTGAATGCCGCCGAACGCCGCTTATACGCTCGCCTGGAGAAGTTTCTGCAACGGGACAATCTGCATTATCTCAATATCGGCAACCGTCAGTTGGTGAAAATGACCTTGCGGCGGTTGCTGGCTTCCTGTCCGTCGAATCTGGCGGGAACGCTGGACCGGCTGGCCGAACGGTTGCAGGAAATGTATTCGCAATCCGTCACGCCAACGATTACCGCCTCAGCCGATGAATTGCGTGAAATGGAAAAGGTTCTCCTCAAGCCCAAGCGTCATAAACCTACGCCCAAGGAATTGGAGGAACTTCAACGTGAATCGGAAGAGTTGCGGGAACTGCGCCGGTTGGCAAATCAAACCGCCAGTGCCGGAAAATCACAGGCGTTGCTTCGCGCCCTCGAAGAAGGATTCCGTTCCGGCAAACGGAAAGCGGTGGTCTTTACCGAATTTCTCCAGACGCAACGATTCCTGTTTGAACTCCTGCGGAAGAATTTCCGGGTGGTCATGATTAACGGTGACAATCTCAATCCGCAAGCCAATGAAATTTATCATGCGTGGAAAGAGAAAAGACCAAAATTGAAGTCCAATCCCAATCTCGACCGCAAGACAGCGATATTGGACCACTTCCGGCGCAAAGCCGACATTCTGATTGCAACCGACGCCGCTTCCGAGGGGCTGAATCTGCAATTCTGCTCATTGCTGGTAAATTATGACCTGCCGTGGAATCCGCAACGCATTGAGCAGCGAATCGGTCGTTGTCACCGTTGCGAACAGAAGAATGACGTGGTAGTTGTGAACTTCCTCAATGCTGATAATCAGGCGGAACAACGCCTGTTGGAATTGCTCATCCACAAGTTGGAAATCTTCAATCGGGTATTGGGCAGCAGCGATTCCACATTGGGGGAAGTTGGAGACGGCAAAAAGTCCGAACGTCGGATTGGAGAAATTTTCCTTCGGTGCCGAACTTCGGAGGAAATCAATCGGGCATTCGACCGAATGGAAATCGTGCCCGCGCAATTGGATGATTCCATGAAGCAAACGCACCTGTTTCACATTACCGCCGAAGTCGAGGAATATCGTCGCAAACTCTGGGAAGTCTGCAAATACGCCTATGGGAAATGGGGAACTTTCAGCGATAAAACCATGACCTTCCGCATTCCCGAAGAATTGGAGTATGAGCGAACCGAATTGAAACCGGGCAAGTATTCGCTCCTTCCCCAATCGAAACGACGCGGATATAAGGCATTGGACCAGCAAAGCCTAATCGTGCAAGCCGCATTGGATTGTTGCCGAAAACTTCCCAATAAGAGCGCCATTTTGCAAATCCCTGCCGGAATCGTACCGGGAACCGGGGGATTCCTCCAAGTGAGCCTCTTGAAATGCCGATGCCATTACGAATACGAAAAACTTATCTACACCGGCTATTCCGACGCCTGCGAAGCATTGACCGAAGAAGAGTGCATTCGATTGCTGGAACACGGTCAAATCATCTCCGGTAGCCCCCGCAGACCGCGCAAGGCATTGGAGCAACTCACAGCTCAGCAAATCGCCAATGAGCAAACACGCTTGCAGGAAGCATTCAAACAACACATTGCCAGCTTCGAAGAACGCCTCTCCCAATGGGAAGCCGAAAAGCTCACCCAGCTCCGACAACGCTTGACCACCCTGAAGCCGGATTCATTGGAATTCGACCATCATTGGCAGCAATACCGGAATGAAAAAGAAGCTCTCGCCCAGAAAAAGGAGCTCACATTGATGCAAGCCCGCAGGGATTACGCCCCCGCATTGGAAGCACAAGAACTATTCACTCTGCAATGGATTATGATTTGAACAAAAATTCTGACCCCAATTTATCGCCCTCACGCATTTCGCTCGCGCAAAATAACGCAAGATTTTTTGTTTGAAGTATTGAACTGAAATAATCGCTCTATTTTGCCAAAAGATAAATTATGTAATTTATTGAAAATAATTGATTTTATCTGAATTTATCTGGTTTTATTTTCTCTTAATTCAAGATAGATAAGTTTTGGCAATTTTTAACAAAACATAGATTTTGAGCTCAAAATACTCCATTGGCAATGATAGGACACCAATAGGATACCAGTTTTGAGTTTTTCGACTCTTCGGGAAAAATTTTTCCATGACTTCCAGTGCGGGCAATCGGGGGGATTGTGAATAAAGACCGGAAAAACCGGAGAAAATATCGTTACTCGAAAAATAGGATACCAGTTTCAGGATTTTGAGCTCAAATAGTGGTATCCTATTGGTATCCTATTTGGGAAAAGACAGACGTGGAAAGACGTTGACAGACCTGGACACGAAAAAACCGCTCGGATTTGCAACTTGCTTGCCCTGAGCGGCTTTGAACTTCAAAAATGGTGGAGCTGGTGGGAGTCGAACCCATGACCTATACGATGCGAACGTATCGCTCTAGCCAACTGAGCTACAGCCCCATTTTAGCATCATCCCCGGGGTCACCGGAGCTGACAGTTTATAATATAGTAATCATCGGAGAAATTGCAAGGCGCGGAAAAGAAAAAAACGTGATTTTTAACGGAGTTTCCGAAAATTCCGCTTCCGGCAGGTGACTGGCTGGAGCGTTTCCAACGGTTTCCGGGACCGCTCCGGGCCTTTGGGCCGGTTTCGTCGGGCTTTCCCGGTGCAAACCGTCAAAATGAGAGCAAAATCAGCCGGGAGGACATCGGAAAAGTTGAAGTTTTTTTTTTCTGCATTATAGTAACAATGTACGGATTGAATTCTGTGCCGGAATTTCGGCGCGGACAGAACAAAGGACTGGCCTGGAGCGGATCGTTCATCCGATTCAAGCCCGGATATTTCTGGATTATGAGCAATATGAATTCAGCTGACAGGGGAGAGAAGCCGCCGGTTCCGGAACCTTCGGTCAACGCGCATTCGCTGCCCGAAATGGGCTCCGATGATTTCGCGGACTCCCTTTCCAGTTATCTCCGGCAGATCGGCAAGCTGCCGCCCCTGCCGCCGGAACAGCAGGAGGAGCTCGGCAATCAGATCGACGCCGTGACCCGGACCATGCGCAAACAGCTGCACGCATTCGGGTTTGTGACGCAGGAGCATCTCCGGCTGCTTGACGAATGCCTCAACTCGAATTCCGACCCGGCCGACTATTTTCAGCCGTCGTCGCTGCGTAAAGAGGAGATCTCTTCCGGGGAGCTGCTTTCCCAGCTCTCCATCTGGCGCGAAGAGCTCAAGCGCAGCCACGGAGAACTGGCGGCCGCCTTCAAATCCAGGAGCAAGGATTATCCGGCGCGCCGCGAAGCACTTGCCGGCATCCTCTCCAAATTCGATGTCTCCGGCGACCAGCTCGGCGAATATTTTCAGATCATCATCGACTGGGTCAAGGTGCTCCAGCCCAGCATCAACCTCGACAGCCGGATCAAATTCACGCCGGGACCGGTCAACCGCCAGCGGCTCCAGATGCTTGAGGACCGGTTCCTGATGACCCTCACCGAATTCACCGGGTACATCCGGGAGCTGCTCGATACCCACGAGCAACTGCAGGAGCTGCGCCAGAAAATGATCGAGGCCAATCTCCGGCTTGTCATCAGCATCGCGCAGAAATACCGCAACCGCGGGCTGCCGTTCAACGACCTGATTCAGGAAGGCAATCTCGGGCTCCTCCGCGCGCTCGAAAAATTCGACTTCCGGCTCGGCAACAAGTTCTCCACCTATGCAAGCTGGTGGATCAAGCACAATATTTCGCGTTCGATCGCCGAACAGTCGCGCGTAATCCGCATTCCGGCCCATATGGTGCATGCGATCAATTCCATGACCTGGGCGGAGCAGCGGTTCATTCAGACCAACGGCCGCGAACCCGAAGTGGAGGAGCTGGCCGCCATGCTTGAAATGCCGGTCGCGCGCGTGAGCGCGATCAAGAAAATGTCCTGCCAGACCATTTCGCTGCAGGCTCCGATCGCCAACAGCGAGGACGGCGCCATGCTTGAGGATCTCATCGCTGACGACAGTTCCGCCAATCCCGTGCGCGAGTTCGCCCGGAATCTGCTCTATGAGAAACTGTACGAAATGCTGCGGACTTTGCCGGAGCGCGACCAGCAGATCATCATTCTGCGCTTCGGGCTTTTCGGACAGCCGTGTCTGCCGCTCGTCGAAATCAGCAAACGGTTCAATCTGACCCGGGAGCGCATCCGGCAGATCGAGGCGAAAATCATCGAGAACCTCCGTTCCCCCGCCAAGCTGAAGTATCTGGACGGCTGCGTCCAGACCGAATAGCCGCTGCGCGGGAAAATCCGAAGTTGTCCGGTTTGGACGTCCAGATTTTACTGACCGGGTAGAATTTACCTTTTTTATTTTACTATTTATCAAATTTTATTTTGTATTTTGATTTCAAATCAATATATTATCAGAAACGGAGACGGTTATGCGGGAACAGCTGATTGTGCTCGGCACTAGAATCAAGAAAATCCGGAAAGAGCGTAAAATGACGCTGCAGGCCCTGGCCGACCGGACCGGGCTGACGGCCGGGCTGCTGTCGAAAATCGAAAATTTCCGGACGATTCCTTCGCTTCCGGTCCTGGTCGGCATCGCCGCCGCTTTGCAGATCGACCTTGCGGCGCTTTTCGAAGGGATGACCGCCGGAAAAAAATCGGAATGGCTGCTGGTCCGGCCGGCCGACCGCAGCCCGGTTGAACGGGAGGAAGGGCGGAACCTCACCTACGAGATGATTCTGGAAGCCCCTCTTTCGGCCGTCAATATGCAACTTTTATTCGTCACGATTCCACCCGGTCCGGTCCGTGAGATGGTATCGACCGAGGCCGACGAGCTGCTGTACGTCCAGAGCGGCAGTTTCGCCTACCGGATCGGGGGCGACCGGATCGAACTGACTGCCGGAGACTGCCTGTTCTTCAACGGCGCTCTCCCCCACGCACCCGAGAATGACTCCGGCGAAACGGCCGCGTTGCTGGCTTTCTATTTCATCCGCGAAACGGGCAGCTGAACGGGGAACTTCCTCCTCAATTTACAGGAAAGGTGCTGAACATGATCGAATTTCACGGGAAGACGCTCGAAACGTTCAAGGCCGGTCTGCACACGCATTCGACTGTTTCGGACGGGCAGTTTCCGCCGCAGGAGGTTATCCGGCGCTACGCGGATCACGGTTACCGGGCTCTGGCCCTGACCGATCACCGCAAAACCCACCCGGTCGGATGTTACGACAGCTGCGGCATGACTCTGATTCCCGGCATCGAAATTCATCCGCAGGGACCGCGCGGGATTCCGTGGCATCTGCTTTCACTCGGCGTGCCGGAGGAGTTTCCGGCCGAATACGCCTCCGGCCAGGAGGCGGTCGACGCAGTCAACGCCGCCGGCGGCATCGTTTTCGAAGCGCATCCGTACTGGTGCGGCTTCACAGCGGCCGAGCTTATGACGCTCAAGGGCATCTGCGGCATCGAGGTTTACAATACAAGCACGCGCTATATCGGCAAGGCGTACAACATGCAGATCTGGGACGAACTTCTCGATGCCGGGTGCCGTTGTTCCGCGCTCGCGGTCGACGATATGCACCGCTCCTGCGACCTGTTCCGGGGATGGACCGTCATCTGCGCCGAAAACTCGGAGCCGGATTCACTGCTTGACGCGCTGCGAACCGGTTCGTTCTACTCCTCGCAGGGGCCGGAACTATACCGCATCCGCTGCGAAGGCGGCATCTTCGAAGCTGCATTCTCCCCCTGCGTCGAAGCGATCCTGATGACTTCGAAGTCAAACGGCTTCTGCGGCTGTGTGCCGGATGAAGCAGGGCCCGGATCTCCGGCAAGGGAGGTCACCGAGGTTCATTTCGATCTTCGCGGCTGCAATCCGCAAAACTATCTGCGGCTTCAGTTGCGGGACCGCAACGGCTGCTGCGCCTGGAGCATGCCGCTCTATCTTTAGCCGCGGTGCCGGAGGAGGACGGAGCGTCCTCCTTCGACTTCCGCGATTCGGCAGGCAGTATCGCGGGCGGTCAGAGCAGTTCGTCCTGCAGCTTTTCATCCGGCACGGGATAGGCTTCTTCGGTTTCTTCGGTGAATTTCATCTTCGTCCTGGCGATGATGAACCGGACCAGCGTCGGCACCGGCAGCGTGGTCACGATGGACAGGATGATGATCGCATTGAAAAAGTTGTTGTCAATCATGCCGAGGTCCTTGCCGATTGCTGCGGCGGCCAGCGTGGCCGACAGCTGCGGAACGGTCATGAGTCCGGCGCAGAGCCCCTGGGTTCCGCTGAACCCCGAAACGCGCATCGCCAGCCAGCCGGAAAATACTTTACTGCCGACAAGCCCGATCACCGTGAACAGGATGATGAGCCAGTTTCCGGCGTCGCCGAAGGCCCGGAAATCGGTCTGCATGCCGATCGAGATGAAGAGGAACGGGATCAGCAGTCCGTAGCCGATGCTTTCGAACCGCTCCATCAGCGGCCCGTTTGAACCGCGGTGCTCCTTTACGAGCCGCGACAGCGCGAGCCCGGCGATGAATGCGCCGACCACGAGATTCACTCCGAGGAATTCCCCGAAGAGCACGGTTCCGAGAATGACCAGCAGCAGGATCGTGATCAGCATGTCCTCGCCCGGCTTGAAGAGCCGGAGCAGGAATTTGCCGAGCTTGTAGACCGCGTAGACCGAGACGGCCAGGTAGGCCAGCACGATGATGAGGAAGAGCGGCGTGAACCAGTTCCCGAACATGGCCGGATCGACGTAGTCGAAGAGCGACAGCGTCCGGTTCCCGTTTGCGGCGGCGACGCCGAGCGACTGCCGCTTCATCTGGACGCTGACCGCCAGCAGGATGATGCTTGCGATATCGGTGATCACGGTCGAAATCAGCACCGACGCGCCGAAACGGGTTTTCGTGAGCTTGAGTTCGCGGATGACCGGGAAGACGATGCCGACTGAGTGCGACGCGAAGAGACTCGCATAGAGCAGCTTTCCCGGGAAATCGTCCGGACGGAAATAGCTGTAGACATAATATCCGGCGACGGCCGGTAGCAGGAAGGTCAGAATGCTGAGTGCGGCAACCGGTTTTCGCGCCGAGTTGATGAGCTTGAAATCCGCCTCCATTCCGGCCAGCGCCATGAGAAAGACGAGCCCGAGCGAACCGAATGAGCTGATCAGCGAGTCGAAGTTCTGGACGACCACATCGGTCTTGCCGCCGAGAAAGCTGAAGGTGTCGGCCAGCATCCGCACGAGATCGAGGCAGTTCGGCCCGATCAGCATGCCCGCGATCAGCAGCGCGATGACGCCCGGTATCTGGAAACGGCGCAGCAGAAGCGGCCAGAGGGTCATGATGGCGATGAAGACAATGAACAGGATCAGGAATGTATCACTTCTCAAAAGGCACCTCCGGCAATGATGAATCGATCGAAAATAAACTAGTGCCGGAGGTGCTTTTTTTCAAGTGGCCGCACCGGATTTTCGGGAAAAACGGTTGCGGCGCTCGATCCGGGATCAGCGCACACGGTCGAATACACGCTTGACCGCTTCGAGATAGGCGTAGCCGTATTCGGCTTCAGGCTCGAGCATGCTGCCTTCGGTCCACTCGTTCCAGCAGTTGATGTTGAAGGTCGATACGCCGGTCCGGGCGACACCGTCGCGGATTTCACGCAGGGCGGTTTCGAAGGCTTCCGGCGTATTGCCGGAGAGGACGGGGGTGTACGGATAGCCGCTCGGCGTCCACTTTTCGCTCAGGATCGTGCGCGGGCTCGGGTCCCAGCCGACGGTCGCGTTCGGGTAGTACGGCAGATCATACGAGGAGCACATGTTTTTCCAGTGTTCGAGATAGAGCTCCATTGCCTTGCGGTACGGGAATTCCGGCCGGTCGCCGAGCCGCATATGGTGAATCCAGACATAGCTGGTGACCGAATCGAAGCCGAGCTTCCTGACGACTTTCGGCTGGTCGGCCAGTTCGCGTTCTCCCGGCAGGACCGGCTGGCCCCAGACGACCATGTTCAGATGCAGGTCCGGAAAGCCGGCCGCTTTCGTCATGTCGCGGAATTCCCGCAGCGCGGCGGCCGTCGCCTCGACGCTGCCGAACGAGGCGAGCAGGCATTCGAGGTGATAGATCGAAAAATACGGCGCGCCGTCGATTTTATAGTAGGACGGATGCCGGAAATAGGTGTCGACGGTCCGGCGGCAGAGACGGCGGAATGTCTCCGGCGTCACCTTGCCGGGCCAGAGCAGCGGGCGGCTCCGGCGCAGGCTCGGGTGGATGTCGAGCCAGTCATGGTTGGCCCACATGAAGCAGAATTTGAGCTTGTCGACGTTCGGGGATCTCAGGAAGCCGTCATTCAGGCAGTTTTCGAGAAACGGGCCGTCGTCGTAGTAATAATAGTCGAAGATGAAGTAATCGATGCCGTGCGAGGAGGCGTCTTCGATCTTCTTCGCCATAACGGCGGGGTCCGCTTCGTCGGTGTAGCCGAGGACGGGCACTTTGGGCTGGCGGTGGCCCGGGAAACGCGGCGTCATCGCCTTGACCAGCTCCCATTCGCACCAGCCTTCGCCGTGGACGGCCGCGTTGCGCGGTTCGCTGCGGTGATAGTTCGGAAAATAGTAACAGCCGACATCGGGACGTTTCGGACTCATCAATGCAGTACTCCATATTGGTTGAGGTTCACCGAATTAACATAAAACCGGCCTGCGGGGAAAACAACCGGTTTGCGGGAATTTGCGGGAACGGGCAACCGGGCCGGATCAGCCCGCAATGCGTTTCCGATACTCGGCGCGGAGTGCGACGGCGTGGTTGCAGGTCATTGCGTCGACTCCGATGCGGGCCATGGCGAGGCCGAGTTCGTCCGACCTGACGCCCCAGCAGACGACGCGCATCCCGGCCCTGTGCAGCGCTTCGACGAAGGCGGCGTCCGCCTCGGCCGTCGCCAGGAAACTTATGCCGGTGCAGCGCAGGGAATGCAGGCAGGCGACGACCTGTTCCGGGGCCGGAAATCGGCCGAAGCGGCGTGTGAGATCGGTGAGCAGCAGCCGCGGCAGCTCCGGGAAGACGTCTGCGGCCGCGCGAATGGTTTCCTCATCGAACGAGCTCAGCGCGAGCCCCTTGCGGTCGCCGCCCCGGCGGTCGAGGACCGCTTTGACCGGTTGCAGCTGCGGCCAGGGACCCTTGAGTTCGATCTGCATCTGCTTGCCGGGTTTCAGGACGGCGAGCGCTTCGGAAAGCAACGGAACCGGATGGTATTGCCGCAATGCGGCCAGCGTGGCATCGGAAACCGCAAGTCTCACGCCGGAAACGCGTTCGATGGTCTCGTCATGAACACATGCAGCTTCGCCGTCGGCGGTGAGCCGGATATCGAGTTCGATGCCGTCAGAATCGCGCTCCATGGCGAGTTTGTAAGCGGACAGCGTGTTTTCGGGGGCATCGTCGGATTCCCCCCGGTGAGAAAGAAATCTGGTCATCGTAAAAAACTCCTGTGTGTGAGGTTCATTGTAACATATCCCGGACGAAGGGGAAAAGCAACGGCCGTCCGGAAATAATCGAATTTCTCATGTGATTTCCCTGATCCGGTCAGGAGCCGGGATATTGCATCAGGAGCATCGGGGGCGTGAATAGTCCGTACGGGGTCAGGTTCCGGTATTCAGGGTGGGCGTATTCGCGGAACTCGTTTGCGCCGAAGCGCAAAGGGTGCGGATTCGAAAGAAAGAACGGTCCGAGCGCATTCCGGCGCGAACCGACAAGTTCGATGCCGAGTTCGTTTTCTCCCGTCCGCAGGCCCTCCAGTTCGAGTTCGTAAGGTTCCCAGCCGAGGACGCCTGCTTCTTCGCCGTTGAGCAGGATGCGCAGTGCGGTCGACGCGTGTTCCCCGAGCAGCAGCCGCACACGGCCTTTCCCGTTGTGGCGAAAGGAGGTGCGGTATGTCATATTTCCGGCGTAGTACGGAAATCCCAGTCCGCACCAGTCCCCGGCCGGAAGAGTATGGCGCACGGCGCTGACGGCGTCGTTTTCGACGCAGAACTCTCCGAGCAGGTAGATCGCCTCAAGTCCGGCGCTGTCGGAGCGGTACTCCCGACGGAGTTTCAGATTATTGCGTCCGGCATGAAGTTTGTCTTTCGGAATCAAGCGCTTGCGGATTGATTCATCGATCCAGAATCCGCAGTCGGTCTGGGGGCGCAGCGGAGAACCGTTGAGTTCAAGCTCCCAGCTCTCCGCTTCTTCGATGGCGAGATGCAAGTCGTTTCCCGGAAGTTGGTTGACTTGAATCTCGTATTCGAGCTCGAGCGGGGCTCCGAGCGGCTTTCCCGGGCGGCGCGCCCAGGGTTGAACCATTCGTCCGCCGCGTATCGGGATGCCGAGCTCGCGTCGGATGGCGTCGTCGATGCGCAGAATGAAATCGCGTTCGTGCCGCGTGCCGTTCCCGAGCTGCCAGGTTGCATGGTCGAGTACGAGAACGTTCGGTTCGTCGCGTGTGATCCGCCATTCGGCGGGTTCCAGCTTCACGGAGGCCGCGATAGGAAAGGGGGCGGCTGCCACCGCTCCCGGAATGGCGGATTTGGAGAGGCGGAATATTTTGCTTTGCAATGCTTTGAATGATGTTGTGAACCGATGGGTGCCGGCAACCTTTTCCGCCGTGAGCTTGCGGATGGCACCTGTTTCGGGGATCAGCTCGTACCAGAATCCGCTCCTGGAGGTAACTACTTCAATCGCAGCGAAATCAATCTCCCGCTTCCGTTCGGAGCAGCGGATGTGGTGCTCGTCCGGTACCTCTGCGGAGAAGCCGGTGTTGCAGAGAAAGAGGTCGATGGATTCATCCGACTCGCGGAGCTGGTAAAGTGCGCCCTTCAAACGTTTTCCGTCTCTCGACCGGATGCTGATCCGGCGTGTCGCCGGTTCGATGGGTGCGATGCCGCCCGGCAGTTCGCGCCAGAACGCCCCGGCCTCTGAGCCGGGGACGCCGTCGATGAGCTTCGGAGCTGCGCCGCAGGAACTTACGATTCCTCCGGCGGCGATGAAGCGTTTCAGGATATCGATCGTGCTCCGCCGGATCGTCGTCATTTCCGGCAGCAGTACGGCTTTGTAAACGCCGCTGCCGAGCCTGAGGCGGCTGCCGTCGACGGAGCCGTGTGCGGCAAGGTGCTCTTCATCGCCGTAGTCGAAATCCAGCGAGAGGTCGAGCAGCCGGTTGCGGAGCTGTGCCAGCTTCCGGTCGAACGCGGCGGCGGCGGCGAAATCGCGGTTCATGAGCGTCCATGCCGATTCGACCGGGTGGATGACGAGCAGGTCGCGCACTTCGCTGCCGCGGCTCAGGATCACGCCGAGCCGGGCGAAGTAATCTTCGAGATGCCGCAGCACCTTCGCAAAGCTCGAATGCCGGGAGAAGGAGGCCGGATAATCCCGTTTCGCTTCTCCGGCCATCGTATAGAACGAAAGATGCAGACAGCGCATGTTGACGCCGAGCGCATACTGCCAGTCTCCCATCGCCTTGTAGCCGGCGAAGCTCATGTCCCAGCCGGTGCAGCCGTAAATTTCGCTGATGCGGCGCGGGCGGTTGAACTGCCGGGCCGCGCTCGACAGCTGCTTGCAGGCGTCATACAGCTGCGCATATTCGGTCAGCTGGTCGATGCCCGGAATCTGCATGTGCGGGTAGTGGCGCATCGAAGCGCCGACGCAGCGGGTCTGGGTCGACGGCGCATCCTCCCAGAGCAGATGTCCGGTCAGCGCGATGTTGTGCCGGCCGCACCATGCGCCGACCTGCTTTGAGAACGAATCGACGAAGAGTTCGGTCAACAGCCGCCAGTAGTGGTAGCGGGCCGGCGACTGCGGCCGGTCCGGGCAGTCGTAGAAGAGCTCCGGCAGGTGGTCGGCCAGTTCGTAGCCGAACCGTTCGCGGAAGAGTTCCGGCAGGCGCGGAGTCCATGCCGCGGTCGTGCTGTCCGGGTACGGCAGCTGCACGCCGTTGCCGTAACGCCAATAGTGCGGTTCGTCGGTGAAAACGGCCGGGACGGTGCTGCCGAAATCCGCTCCGAGTTCGCGGTAATAACGTTCGTAGGTGACTTCGATGAAACGCTTTACGGCTTCCGGATTCAGCATGTCAAGATAGGTGAAGCCGTTGAACCAGTCTGAACACGGCTCCTCCTCGGCGAACAGCTCGAATCCGGTTTCGCCGGGGGCCGGCGCGCCGCGGTGCAGGCCGTATGCCGCGGAGCCGTTGAGCCGCGCGCTCCAGAAGCCGAAGCTGTTCGGGTGTGCCGTTCCGGAGTGGATGCGCAAGTAGAGAATCCAGGCCCGGTACCGCGGGTCGCGGGTTACGAAACCGCCCGCCGCTCCGGAGGCCCATCGGTCCTCGTCATAGAGGTATGGAGTCAGCGACTGCTTTTTCGCCTCGTCGATCGAAGCGCGGATGCAGTCGAACCACTCTTTTCCGAGATACGGGGTTTTGAGGCCGACCCGGGAGTGCATGAAAAATCCTCCGAATCCGAGTTCCCGGAAGCTGCGGATCTGCCGGCGCAGCTTCTCCGGTTCGAGTTTCCCGTTCCAGCTCCAGAACGGGATTCCGCGGTATTCGGTGCCCGGCGCGGCGAATTGTTCGGCAAAATTTTCCGTCATCGAGGAGTCTCCTGTGATTGTTTTGCTGATCAATATAGCCGGAACGGGAGGAATCTCCTTGAATTTTCTTTCAAAAAGGAGTACAATTATTTCAAACCGCGAAAACGAATGGTTTCCGGAAATGTGCATGGGAGTGGATAGGCAGATGGATTGCGCCGAACATAAAACGGTTGCCGCTTCGGGAGCCGGTGCGGAAATTCCGTGTCGAACCGGGCGCTCGCTCTGGACGGACGGCTTTCCGCTGCGGGTCATCCGCTACGATCACCGCCGGAGCCGCGGCATGCACAAGCATGATTTTTTCGAGCTGGTGATCGTGACTTCCGGCTCCTGCATGCACGTGACTCCGGCCGGGAGTTGCGGGATTGCGGCCGGCGACGTTTTCCTGATCCGTCCCGGCACGGCCCACTCCTACGAGGCGGTCGCCGATTTTTCGCTCGTGAATCTCGTGTACGCGCCGGAACTGCTGCCGCTCTGCGACCTTGAGAGATCTCCCGGCTACCAGGCGCTGTTTGTCCTTGAACCGGAACATGTCCTGCCCGGGGGCGCTTACCGCCATCTGAAGCTTGACCGGGAGACCCTCGACCGGGTCGGAGGCGAGATCGACCGGCTGGAAAACGCGCAGGCGGAGGCAAAGCCGGGACACCGCTTCCGGGCGCTCGGGATTTTCATGGGGATCGTCAGTCTGCTGGCCGATTACTTTTCCGGGGTTTCCGTGGGGGAAGCGTGTTCGGATCTGTTCCGGCTCGGACGGCTGCTCGGTTTTCTCGAGCAGAATTACATGCGGCCGCTGACGCTGCCGGAGATGGCGAAACAGGCCGCGGTCTCCGAAGTTACGCTCTACCGCCTGTTTCGGAAGGGAACCGGCGAATCGCCGGTCAACTGCCTGAACCGGGTCCGGCTCAGGCATGCGCGGGCGCTTCTGCTGAACACCCGGCTGCCGATTTCGGAGGTCGCAGCGGCGACCGGTTTTGCAGACAGCAACTATTTCTCCCGCCGTTTCCGGAAATTCGCCGGAATGTCTCCGCGCGAATTCCGGGAAAGCGGCGGAAAAGCAGGAAAGGAATAAGCATATGTCCGGCAACTGGTACGGGGAGCATTGCTGTATCGGGCTTCATTACGATCTGCATGCGTCGGAGAGGGATACGGAGCTCGGCACGCGGGTCGGAGACGCGCTCGGCGATCTCCTGCATGAGCTCGGCGTCGATTTTGTGCAGACCGACTGCAAGGGGCATCCGGGCTATCTGAGCTGGTTTTCGGAGCTGCCGGCGTCGTCGGTCCCGCCGGGACTGGAGCGGGATGCTCTGGCCGGATGGAGAATGCAGACGCGGCGGTTCGGCCTGCCGCTGCACTGCCACTACTCCGGCATCTGGGACAAGGCGGCCGGCAAACGCTTTCCGGAGTGGCACATCCAGCCGCCGCCCGTTCACTCTGCCGCTGCCGGCGGCGGTCAGAATTGCGGGACGGACAATGTTTCGGAGACCATGTGCCCGAACCGCGGTTATGCGGACGGCCTGATGCTGCCGCAGTTGTTCGAGCTGGTCGAACGTTACGGTGTCGACGGCTTCTGGATCGACGGCGACCTCTGGGCGGTGCGGCCCTGCTATTGCGACCGCTGCCGCGAACTTTACACGGCCGAAACCGGAAAGGCGGAAATGCCGGTGAATGAAGATGATCCGGACTGGCCGCTGCTCTGGAACTTCATGCTGCGCAGCTTCAACCGCCATGTGACGCACTGCTGCGACGAACTGCACCGGCGTCATCCCGGCGTCAGAATCTGTTCGAACTGGCTTCAGACCTACCGGAATCCCGGGAAGCCGGAGGTCCCGACCGATTGGATCAGCGGGGATAATTCGCACCGGTTCGGGCTCGACGCCTCGCGCTGCGAGGCGCGGTTCCTGGAGACGCGCGGCAAGCCGTGGGACATCATGCTGTGGACTTTCTTCTGCAACAACGGGTTCGGCCTTCCGGAGGCTCCGTGGACCTTCAAGCCGGTCGAGATGCTCGAACAGGAGATCGCGGTCCTGCTCTCGCGCGGCGGGAACATCCAGCTCTACGAGACTGCCGCCGGTTTGCGGGATGGACGGCTGGTGCCGTGGCGTATCCGGCGGCTGAAGCAGGTCGTCGATTTCATCCGGAGCCGGCTGCCGGTCTGCAAAAGCTCGGAGTCGGTGCCGCAGGTCTGCGTTCTGCACTCCGAGATCCACTTCTACCGGCATGTGAAAGGGCGGAATCTGCTGACCGGCGGAGATATCGCTCCGGTCAACGGCGCGGTTTATCTGCTGCTCGAAAACCATTTTCATACCGATCTCTGCGACGAGTGGGCGCTTGCGCCGAAGCTTGAGGGTTATCCGGTCGTCGTTGTTCCGGAACAGGATGATCTGTCGGAGGAGATGGCCGTTCGACTGAAAGAGTATGTCCGGCAGGGCGGCACGCTGGTGTTGACCGGCTCCGGCCTTTTCGACCGTTTCGGCGCGGAGTTCATCGGCGCGGAGAGCGTGCGTGTCGAAGCGGACGCGCGCCGCTATGTCCCGGACGGCGACGGCGGGACGGTGCCGCTTTACAGCAGGGCGTTCCGGCTGCTGCGCCCGGTGACGGCGCGCGGTCTGCTTCCGCTCTTCACGCAGTGGGGTGTCGGCGGGGACGAAGCCGGGTTCCCGGCCGCCGTCCTGAACCGGGTCGGGAAGGGGAAGGTGGTTTATATTCCGGCTGCCGTCGCGCGCGATTACGACTTCAACCGCATGCCGGCGATCCGGGCCTTTTTCGGACTGGTCCTGCGCGAAGCGGCTGTCGGAACGGCCGTCGCGCTCAATGCTCCGAGCTGGGTGGACCTGACGCTGCGCCGCAGCGGCGAACAGCTTCAGATTCACCTGATCAACCGGGCGACCGGCATCCCGAACCTGCCGAATCAGGGCGCGGTTGCCGAGATTCCGGCGACAGGGCCGCTCGCATTCCGGCTGAAGACCGCTCGCAAGCCACGGAGCGTCCGCGGCGCGTGGGAGCATGCCGCGGAGCTTGAATGGAGCTGGGAGGAGGGCGTCCTTTCGGGTATTCTCCCCCAATTGCGCCTCTATGAGGCGGTCCTGATCGACTGAATTTTACTCCGCAAGTTCGGCCTTCAGGTCGCGGAACTGGATTTTCCCGGTGACTCCCTGCAGGCCGAGCAGGATGGCAACGGAGCGGACTCCATACGGAATGTCGGTCGTGAAGCTGACCGGTTTCCAGCCGAACGAGCCGCCGCCGATCGTCGCGGCGGGCCAGTCGACTTTGCCGTTTCCGCCGGTCACCATAAGCCCGAACTTGCCGCCGAGATGGCCGGCGGAGGGCTTTGAGATGTTTTCCGCCCTGACCAGAACGGTGAATCTCACCTTTTCTCCGGCGATCCCGTCGGACTTGAGCCAGAGAAGGACGCACGGGTTGGTTTTGCCGTCGCCGGCGGGCCAGTCGATCGCGAGCGCGGGTTCGCCGTCCTCCTGCTGCCGGATCGAAGCGAATTTCGCGCAGGAATCCGCTACCCGGAACGAGTTGTCGAACTTCTGCCGGTAAACCGTTTTCCGTTCGTCGGCCGGTGCGGGCGGCACGGCGGGAGCCGGTACGGCCGCGTGTTCGCTCCAGACCGCGGAACTGCCCGGAGCGGCGGCCCCTTTCGGCTGCGCTCCGATTTCCGCGATCACCGCCTGCTGCTGTGCGATGACGCGCTCGAGGTTCCGGTTTTCGCGTTCGCGCTGCTTGTTCGCGTTCGCCTGTTCCGTCCAGCGCGCTTCGAGATTGCGGATCTCCTGTTCGATCCGGCGGTTTTCCTCCACCTGTCCGGCGGGATCGGCCGCGAAGAGCGGCAGCGTGAAGAGCAGGAAAGCGAAGAGGGGCGGTATGGATTTCATCGGTGGTTCCTCCAATCGATTTTCATGATCCGGTCGAAGCCGGGCCGGGCGGCGTAAGCGGCGCGCCCCGGGATATCGACGACCCGGGTTGTTCCGCCCGCGCTGAGGCGGTAGCGGCCGGGACGGGGCAGGGTGAGCCACGCCGTGCCCTTGCCGTCAGCCATAATACCGTATTGTCCGGCGGGATTGTCCGCGGCTTCGGCGAGGACGACGCGGCCGGCCCCGCCCGGACCGAGTTCAACCAGGCATTCGGCGTCCGGCGCGGCGGAAACCGGCGGCATCGGGCGCAGCGCGGCGCGGTATGCCTCGTTGACCGCGTTGCGGATATGTGACGGACGGGAGGCGTCGAACCAGTTGAAAACGGTCATTCCGCTTTTTTTCACGTCGATCGACGTGAATTCCGCCTTGAGCCCGGTGCCGGAGAGCGACGGCCACGGCAGCCTGAGCCACGGATAGCCGTTCATGCCGGGGACATTGCCCGCGTCGTGCTGCGCGGCCGTAATTCCCCAGACATTCCCTCTGCCGGTGTCGTCGAACTGCACGAAGCCGTCGTGAGAGAGCCCCATGTAGATCTGGCCGGGAACGTCGAGTTTGCGGTAGAGCCGGGCGACTTCGGCGACACGTTTCGCTTTTTTTCCGACCTGTTCCGGGATCGCGCCGATCCAGTTGTCCCACGCGCCGTATGAGTAATAGAGCGTCTCGCCGTAGATGACCGGCCGGAAGCCGAAAACGCTCTGCCAGTTCCGCACATAGCTGTCGATATTGAAATCCGGGTAGTGGTAGTTCGCGGTGTCGCAGGGCGGGTCGTCATGGTATTTTTCCGCGAATCCCCAGGTGCCGACGTCGCCGTTGCGGGTCAGGACCCGTTCCGGGTCGAGGTTTTTGACGTACTGACCGTACAGCGCGCCGAGCCGGTCGTTGCGTACGTTGAACTTCTCCTTGGCCGGGGTGTCCCACGCCTGCGTGAAGATTTCATTGTCGGTCGAGAGCACGACCACGCTCGGATGGTTCCGCACCATCCGGAACCAGCGCCGGTAATTGCGCAGATTGTACGCATGGCGCGGGCTTGCGGTGAATTCGTCGTACGGAATGAAGGTTTCGGGCGTGTCGCGCCCGTTTTCGTGCAGCACCGGGTACATGTTCGCATAGGCGAGCATGCCGAGCCGGTCGCAGGAGCGGAAGAACTCCGGCGACTGGAACGCGCCGTCGTGGTTGCGGATCGTGTTGATGCCGTCGGCGCGCAGCAGCGGGAACAGCACGTCGCAATGCTTGCGGTTGTCGAGTCCTCTGGTGCCGACGTCTCCCTGCAGGATGATATGGCGCCCGTTCAGGAAGAAGTCGCTCCCGGCGATCCAGAATTCGCGGAAGCCGAACGGCCGGACGCTGCGGTCCGCGAGCTTCCCCCCGACGTAGAGGTCGCTGACCAGGTCGTAGAGGACCGGATTCCCGTATGGGCCGCCGATTCCCCAGAGTACCGGGTCGTTCCAGACGTCGGTGCTCCTGAGCGTCAGTGTTCCGCCGGGCGGAACGGTCCCCTTCATCTCCGGCAGCCGGAAGCGGACGCGTCCGTCGAGTACGCAACTGTTGACCAGCCGGACTTCCGCCGGCGCCGCCGTGCGGTTCACGAGTTCGTTTTCGGTTTCGATCGTGTTGTTGCGGAACCGGGTTTTGACGGCGGCGTCCCGCAGATGCACACCGGCGGCGGCCGATTCGAGCAGGAGGTCGCCGGTGATGCCGAACCGCTCCTGGAATTGCGGCGTTTTCGTCAGCTTGAATTCGGTGACCGGGTCCGAAAAATAGAGTTCGAGCCGGTTCGCGCCGGGCTTCACGCCTTTGAGCGGAATCCGCACGATGCCGATGTTTCCCTCCCAGCGGCCGCAGTATTCGCCGTTCAGGCAGACTTTGAGCAGGCCGTTGACCGTTTCACAGACGAACTCCCAGCTGCGCTCCCCGGCGTCGGGTCCGAGATCGATGTCAAGCCGGGCCCGGAATTTCTGCCGGGTCAGGGTTTCGTCGAAGGTGAAGCTTTCCCAGCCCCTGCGGGAGACTACCTTGCCGTAGGGGTCCTGCGGATTGGCGTTTTCGACCGGATAGTACCAGGTCCGGAAATAGCGGTTGAAATGGGGGCGCGGCAGGATGCCGGGTTTCCACATCTCCTCGGGCGGAGGAGTGCGGCCGTTGTTTTTCGCGTCGCGCGAGAAGCCTTCACTTATCTGCCAGCGGTCGCCGTTCAGCAGAATCCGGCGACGGAGCGCCCCGGGTGTCGGCGCGAGCGGTTCGTCGATCGACTGCGCTTCGGGCCCGCCCCGGTTTTTCCGGCGAAGCGCTGCGTAGGCCTCCTCCTGCATCTTATAGTGTGCGGCGTGGCGCTGTTCAAGTGCGGAGCCGGTACGGATCAGTTCCTGTTTCCTCTTCTCTTCCGCCTTGAGCTTTGCGAGCCATCCGGCCCGCTGTTTCTGAAGCTCCGCATTGCGTTTCGAGACGGCGGCGGGGTCGTGGATTTCGAAGGTTTTTTCGAGGATGGAAAACGGCTTTGCATCTCCCGTGCGGGTCAGTGCGAGCACGGCCCGGCAGCTGCCGGGCGGCAGTTCGACCGGTTCGCTCCAGACGACCGGCCTGCCTGTGAATTCGATCCGGCGGCGGAAGGCCAGCGCGGGTCTGCCGGGAAAGTTGACGGTCAGCAGGGCATCGCAGTTGCCGCGCTTTTCGCTGCCGACGGTGACGCGCAGCGTGTTTTTTCCGGCGAGGCTGATCGCTTCGGCGAACGAAAAGAGCGCGTAAGCGCCGTTGTCGAAGGCGTCCGGCGTCCGGGCGAGGTTGTCCCGCTTTTCCGCCTCGCGGGCGGGATCGTCCGTCCGGATGACGAGGTCGGTCATCGGCCGGTTTTCGCGGTCGCTGACCGCAAGGCAGAAGCCGCTGCCGTGCGTGCGGTCAACCACCTTCAGCACCAGCACGTTGAGACCGCGCCGGAGCTCGGCGTCATGCAGGAAATTGTCCGGCACGACCCCCTGCGAGGAGTTGGCCGAGCCGACAAGTTTGCCGTTCAGCCAGGCTTTGAAATCGTCGTCGCTGCCGATGCGGAGCCGGATCTTCCGCGTCTCGGGCGACTCGATGCGGCAGGCGGCATAGACGATCATGTGGTCGTCTATGGGGCCGAACCTTCCGTCGAGCGTGACGACAGGGGATTCGCCTTTCTGCGTGAAGGTCTTCCAGACGACCGGAAAGGTTTTGTCCTCTTTGAAGCCCCACTCGTTGGTCGAGCCGATTCCGGCGATGAGTTTTGATTTGTCCGCTTTGAAGAGTGCGGTGTCCCGCATGCCTTCGTACGGGCGGAGGTTCGCTTCTCCGCCCTTTTCGGCCAGCGGATCGTCCCGGAAGCCCCGGTCGGCGCCGTCGACGAGATAGGACGGGTAAGCTCCGCCGATCAGCCAGTCGCGGATGAACCCCCGGGCGTCGGGCGACGCCCCCTGCAACGCTGCGGACACTGCGGAAAGCAGCAGAAATACGGACCATGTTTTCATATCGTTTCCCTGTGATCTGCCGGAATTGTTTTCCCGGTTTTTCGTATCGTCTTCAACGGTATTGACTGCAAACCGCGTTTTTCGAAAAATGCGCGAACGATCCGGCGCAGTAGATGCCGGTCCCTGCATAGCGTTTGGTTTTCGCATGACCGTCTGCATAACCGACGTTGAAGCTGAGCCCGCCGTGCCGCGCCGTGAAGCCGTGCTCGTTCAGTTGGGCCTCTTCCCCCGCCATATTGACCTTCCACTGGCAGTATTCGCCAAGCGAAGCGTTGACGGAGTAGCCGTCGCCGAGCAGGACCTTCTGCGACGGCAGGACGAACTGCTTGAGCGATTTAAAATCGTATTTCGCCCTTTCGTCGCCGGACTGGTTCTGGGCGGAATTCAGTATGCCGTACGCGCCGTTTTTCGCGGAGGCCGGGCACCGGGCGGCGCCGTAGGGCTGCCAGGTCCACAAGCCGGAGTCGGGCGGTCCCGGGAGGTGCCGGTTGTCGGCGAGCTGCCGCCACCACGATTTCTGGTCGCCGGAGGTGATATTGCGCGGAACCTGTCCGGTTTCGTCGTCGTAAGAGATGACGGCCAGTGCAAGCTGTTTGCAGTTGTTGAGGCAGCTCGCGGTTTTCGCCCTGTCTCGCGCCTGGGTCAGGGCGGGCAGCAGCATCGAGGCGAGAATCGCGATGATCGTGATGACGACGAGAAGCTCGATGAGAGTGAAGCTTTTCCGGTACATGGGTTTCCTCCGTCCGATAATAGTAACTACGTGATGGAAAAACGCCTTGCATACCGCGTCCGCAGGAAGGTTCCGGCAGACGGAAAGTCGTGTGAAAACAGTCGCCGTACATCATGAAGTGATTCAGACGGAGTTGGTTGCATGCGGCCGACGAGGCCATACAATATTTAACATACTTACTATTATGCGCATAATATCCGTATTCGTTCCTATGTAATTTATTATGGGAGTAAATCCATATTGATGTCAATAGCGGAATTAAATTTTTTCATGAAATTACTTCTCCGGACGACATTTTCGGACAGACCGCACTGATTTGAAGGATGTTTTCGGAAAAGATGCCCTTGTGCATGCCGGCAGCGAGAAAATCCGGGAGGCGATTTCCGCCTCCCGCGCCGTCTCCCCGCCGCAGGCATCCGCCCGGAAATGACGGCTGTTGCTGCGTCTTACCGGACTTCAGGGTTTTGACTTCAGGCAGGAGTGTGCGTATTTCGCGGCCCCGGCGGCGGCTTCCTCCTTCGTTTCGCGTATTTCGAGCGGCAGTTCAAGTTGTTCTTCGAGACGGGCGCGGAGCGAGGCGCAGAGACGAAGCGCGTTGCCGGAGCCGGCAATCCGCCGCCGGCTCCGCAGGAGTTCCGGCGGCATCGGTTCCGCCAGCTGCCGGACGATGCCGTCGGCAAGGGCGGCGGCGAGGTTCGGCAGCGTGAAGTTGTCGAGCGTGATTCCGCCGATGCTGCCGCGCCGCTCCGGCGTGGAGCGTTCCCCGAGGAAGGAGGGGGCAACCCGGATTCCGGATTCCGGCGCGGCTTCGGAGGCGAGCGCGTCGAGCCGGTCGAGCAGCTCGTTTTCTGGGAAGGGCGGCAGTCCGAGCGCGGAGAGAAAACCGTTCACGCTTTTGCCGAGCCAGCTCCAGGCCCGGCCGCCGCAGAGCGGAGCCGTCACCGCCAGCAGCCGGTTCCCCGGATACGGCCGCAGTTCGACGCCGGGCGCGGCGGGCGCGGCGGCGGCTTCGGCAGCGGTCAGCACGATGGAGAGCTGCGCCCCGGTTCCGATGGTCACAAATACTTCCCGCTCCGGGTCTTCGGAGCTTCCGGCGATTGATGCCTGATTGTCGCCGAGCGGTGTGAACACCGGAATCCCGTCCGGCAGCGGCGCGAAACCGGCCGTCCTGCCGACCAGAGTCCCGAAAGGACACGGTGCCGGAAGAAGCTGTTCCGGGATGCCGAGCGCGGCGAGTGCCGCCCGGTTCCAGCCGCTGCTGGTCCGGTCGTAAATTCCCCACGACGCCGCGAAACTCGGGTCGATTCCGGCGCGGCTTTTCCCGGTCAGCCGCATGGCGAGAAAACCGGCCGGAGTCGCGGCGTGCCGCCACCGGGCGAATTCGCCGCTCCGGCGCAGAAAGCCGAGCGTGGTTCCGCCGAAGCCGTCCGCGAGCGGGAGGCCGCTTGCCGTTTGGAGGAGTTTGAGTTCGCCCGCTTCGGAGGCGCGCCGGTCCTGCCAGGTGATGACCGGAGAACACTCCGTTTCGTTCCGGAGCAGGATCGAGTGCATCTGCCCGGTGAGCCCGACGGCTTCGACTCCGGCCAGCTTCGCCACGGAAAACCGGTTCAGGAGTTTACGCACCGATTCGACGAGCGTCTCCATATCCTGCTCGGCCCGGCCCGGCGCGGCCGGGAGCGCCGCATGGTGGACGGCGGATTCCGCCCGGCTCTCCGCCGGTGTTGCCGGGTCATACAGCACGGCGGCGGTTTTGGTGGTTCCGAGGTCGATTCCGAGTATCATCCGGTCAGTTCCTTTCGATTTGCAGGCCGGTTCCGGCGAGTTCCCGCTCGAAGCCGGCGACGGTTTCAGGAGACGGCGGCGGCACATTTTCCATCGGGCAGGGTTTGCCGAGCGCGCGGTATTTGGGGTCGCCGAAATGGTGGAACGGCAGGACTTCGACCGCGAGCGGTTCCCCTTTCGCCCTGCGGCGGCTCCGGTTCAGCGTGTCGAGGATTCCGGCCATTGCGGAACGTTCTTCCGGCGCATCATTGCAGCCCGGCACGAACGGGATGCGGAGCAGCAGCGCATCGGCCTCTTCCGCCGCGCGGGCGAGATTGGCGAGCACCGTGCCGAAGTCGCCGCCGGTACAGGCCCGGAACGTCTCCGCCGTGCCGGATTTCAGGTCGGCGATGACGAGATCCGCCTCGGAAACCAGGAGCGGGAAGGCCGCAGTCGCTGCGTTCGATTCGAAGGCGGTGTGGATTCCGTTCCGACGCAGCGTGCGGAGCAGAGGCGCGAGCTCGGCGGCCTGAAGCGACGGTTCGCCGCCGCCGAAGGTGACGCCGCCGAAATCCCCCCAGTTTCCGGCGAGCGCCGCAAGTTCGGCGGCCAGCGCCTCCGGCGTCGTGTCGATGCCGCACCACTCGAGCGCCGGGTGGCGCAGGCGGCGGCACACCGTGTCGGGGCAGCTGCGGCACCGGGTTCGGTCGAGGATTTGTCCGTCGATTGCTCCGTGCGGACAGAAGCCGCCGAGCGTTTCTCCGGCGGCCCGTTCGGGGCGGAACAGGAGTTCGCCGCTCCCGGCGATGCTCTCCGGCGACGCGCACCAGCGGCAGGCGAGGTTGCATCCCTTCAGATAATAGATCCGGCGGTGCCCCGGCCCGTCCCGGCGGTCGGACCATCCCCGTGCGAAGAGTCTCATATCGTGACGAGCTCCCCCGCAAAGCGTCTGACTTGTCCCGGCTCGCGCCCCTTGCGCTGCCGGCGGAGCGAATCGACCGCTTCCCGCGCCATGGCGTCGATCGGCTGGCGATAGCCTGTGACCGGAGTTCCCGGCACGGAGGGAGGGCGGTCCACGCAGTAGAGCCGCACGCCGGGCAGCGGTGCGCGGAACACGCTCTGCAGCAGCGGCGCGTTGACGCAGATGCAGGCGGCCGGTGCTGCCGCCGGGAACGGCGGTAACGCGCCGCCGGTGCGCGGCAGCCGCACGATGTCGAAGGAGGTTCCGATCTTCTGCATGATGTCGAGAAAAGCGGCTTCGCGCTCGGCATTCGTGTCGACGTTGAGGTCGGACCGGGTCAGGAAACGGAAGTGTGCGGCGCCGTCCGCCTCCGCCTGTCCGATCAGGGCTTCGAGGGCGGCCCGGTTGTCGAGCCCGACGTAATCCGCGAACGGCCCCGGCACGACCTGGTCGAAGAAGGTCATGTTCGCGCCGAGAATCCGGAGGCGTTCGAAGACGCGGAAATCGAACGACCGGTCGGCCCCCCAGATGATCAGGTCCTTCACGCCGCGCGCGGCCATCTTGACCGCGATGGCGAGCTGCTCCCCGCCTGTGTCCGGCTCCGGGATGCCGAGCACGAGCAGCGCGTCGGCGGCGCGGGCGTGGCGGCTGACCGCCTCGACGAACCGGCCCGAGAAGTCGTGCGGCAGCGTCGTGATGAGCCCGATGCTTTCGAGCGGACCCGGGTGCGCCCGGAACGAATCGGCCACCCGGGTGCCGCGCGGCCGGTTCCGCAGGATGATTCCGGCCGCTTCGAGCTGATCGTAGGCGCGCCGCACGGTCACCCGGCTCGCGCCGGATGACTCCGCGAGTTCGCGTTCAGACGGCAGCTTCGCGCCGGGTTCGAACTGCCCGGAGAGGATTTCCCCGACGATGAAGAGCCGGAGCTGCTCAGTCCGGTTCGGCTCCTGCTCCTTCATGCGCATTCGCTCCTTTCCAGCCGCCGGACGATATCTTCCTGGATGGCGGGCGACAGATCGAGGAAGTTCACGAACGTTCCGTGAATCCGCATGATGTAAATCCCGGACGGCACGAGCTTTTCCGGATCAGCCAGAATTCGGCGCAGGTGCGCGGCGCTGTCGATGTTGAAGTAGACGTAGTACGGCGCGGCGCCCTCCTTCCCGGCGGAGAAGAGCGGGCGGACGATCCGGTCGCGCAGGGCGATGCCCTTCGCCTCCGCATCGGGCGTGTCGGCGAATATGGCCGGAGAAAGCCCGATGTGCGAGGCGTAGCCGCCGGTCATCTGTCCGAACGGGAGTTTCCGTTCCGAAAGCAGCTGGTCGGTCAGCTCCGCGGAGACCGCCTCCGGCCGGGGATCGATGCCGTAGCCGAGCATGGTGCGCGCGTTCCGGCCGTCCGGCGTCGCGCCGACCCAGCAGCCGTAGAGCAGGTGCGTGCTCGGCGTCGAGAAGTCCGGCATGAAGGGGGCTCCGGAAGGGTTTCGCAATGCCGAGACCTTTTCGCAGACCCGCGCCGCGACCCGCACGGCGGTTTCGTCCGGCTCCTGCCGGTTGGCGCCGTATTTCGGGTAGCCGAGCAGCCGGGCGCGGAGGAGCTGCGCGCCGGCGAAGTCGCTGCGCAGCGCCGCGAGCAGCGTTTCGAAGCCGCCCGGCTCCTCGGCGAGAAAATGCTTCACCGCGACGATCGAATCCGCTGCGACGCTGAGCCCGTGGATCAGGCAGCCGCTGCCGTTGCAGCGCGTGCCGGGGTGTTCGGCGTCGCGCATGTCCCGGCCGCTTTCGAGTCCCCCGAAAAGCAGCGAACCGAACGGGGTTGGACATCTGCCGATGGCGCGGGTGCAGCAGTTGGCCGCCTCCTCCATGCGCGGCAGGATGAAGTCGAGCTGGCGGAAGAAGGCGTTTTCCAGGTCGTGCGCGGCTTCCTCCGGCGACGTATAGCCGAGTTCGGCGGCGGAGAGGCCGATTTTCCGGCCGGTCAGCAGCGAACGGCCGTCGTTCAACGCGAGTTCGAGCACCTTGCCGAGGTTCAGCCAGCTGTTCGTCGTATTGCCGTTTTCCCTGCCCATGATGAGCGGTTCCTGACAGCCGGCCACGGCCCAGTCCGGGATGTCTTCCGGCGCGATTCCCTTCGCGGCCAGCAGCTCGAACATCATGTCGTCGTTGAAGAGCGACGGCGTCGAGTGACCCGGTATGAAGAAGAATTTTCCCATGGCGCGATAGAGGGAGTCGGGTGTGCCGCGGTGAATTTTGACCGACAGTGCGGGCTGCGGCAGGTTCGAGCGGCGGAACGCTTCGAGGATTACGCCGGTCATGGCGTTCGTGAGGTCGTTCCCGTCCATATCGCGCCCGCCGAGCAGGATATTCTGCGAGATGGCCCAGCCGCGCGCGCCGACCATGTAGAATGCGAGCAGGTGTTCGAAGAGCGCAACCGCCTCTTCGAACGGCGTTTCCCCGAGATACGGCGCGAAGACGCGGTCGAGGTTGCCGGCCGAGAATGCGTACGGGTTCGGCGCCTGTTCGAGGCACATGACCTGCCAGAGCAGCAGATAACTCTGCAGCGCCTCGTGCAGATTCCGGGCCCCGTATCGCGGCACGCGGCGGCAGAGTTCCGCAATCCGGCCGAGCCGGGCCGCCTCGTCCGGATCGGCGGCGCGCTGCACGGCAAGCGTTTCGGCGAGTCCGGCATAACGCCGGGCCAGGATCAGCACGGCTTCTCCGGCCCGGCGCATGACCGGCGCATAGCCGCCCGGCGTGCCGCGTTTCAGGAACGCTTCGAGCCCGTCGGAGAGGATCGGCCGCATATCCGGGATCATGTGCCCGGTCACCGGCTCCATGAAGAAGGCGACTTCGGAAGTCAGCGTCTCGAACCTGCCGTATACGGCTTTGAGGTCGCGGACGAACGGCGTTTCGCGGTAGTAACCGCGCACCGCCTCGATCCGCTCCGGCGGAAGCTCCGGCGTCGGCTCGAGGTCGTCGTAGATCGCCAGCGGGTCGCAGTAGCCCGCGAACGACTGGACCCGGAACGCGGGGTTGATCAGCGCGTAGCTCGGCGAAAAGGCGTCGTCCTGCGTTCCGGCGAGAGCGCTGCCTTCCGGGATCGACAGCGTCATCTTCTCCGCAAGGCGGCAGAGCAGTTCGCCGGCAGCAGCCGGATCGTCCGGATCGGTTCCGCCGCGCCGCATCGTCTCGCGCTCGCGCATCCTGAGTTCCTGCAGGTAAAACCAGCCGTCCACCCGGAGCTGCCGCCGCTTGCCGTCGACGAGCTTCCGGAGTCCATCCTTCAGAATCGCATCCGCCGTATTCATTTTTTTCTCTTTCCGTTATGAAAGGCTTGCAGTTTGTTGTCTATGGTATTATAATATAATGCCATGAGAAACGAATGCAAGCGGAGGCGCGCGGGAAAATGAAATTGATTCGATTTGCCCCGAACCGGGTCGGGAGGGTGTATGCGGGCGGCGCGGAGATCGACCGGCTGCAGGGAGTGGAAGCTCCGGCGGACGGCGGCTGCCCGGAGGAGTGGATCGCTTCGACGGTCGAAGCGCAGGGACCGCGCCGTCCCGGCGAGGGAGTGAGCCGGGTTCTGCTGCCGGACGGCGGCAGTGTGCCGTTCGACCGGCTGCTCGGGGAGGAGGCGGAGGAGATTCTCGGCCCCGCCCATGTCGCCCGGTTCGGAAAAGCGCCGGGTTTCCTGACCAAGCTGCTCGACTCGGCGATCCGGCTGCCGGTGCAGGCGCACCCGGACCGCGCCGCGGCGAAACGGCTGTTCGGTTCGGAGTACGGCAAGACCGAGGCGTGGATCGTCATCGGCGGCCGGAAGATCGACGGCGAGGAGCCGTATCTGCTGATGGGGTTCAACGAGTCGTTTGATTACGAGGTGTTCCGGCGGGAGGCGCTCGCGGGCGTCATGGAACGGACGGTCGGCATGATGCACCGCTGCCCGGTCGTGCCGGGGGAGGTCTACCTGATCACGGGCGGGCTGCCGCATGCGATCGGCTCGGGCGTATTCGTTCAGGAGATCATGGAGCCGACCGATTATGTCGTTCAGCCGGAACTGCATTGCGGCGGAACCCGGCTGGATGAACGGGCGCGCTGGGGCGGGCTCGATCCGGAGAAGGCGCTCGGCGTGTTTCACTGCGAAGCGCTCCCGGAGGCGGAACTCCTGCGGCGGGTACGGCGGACGCCCGTGGTGTTGTCGGAGTCGTCCGGCACGGTTCTCCGGCAGTTGCTGGACCGCGGGGAGACCGGCTTCTTCGGTTCGCTCGAGCTCCGGCTCGACGGCAGCTGGACGCGCCCGGAGGAGCTCGGCTGCTTCATGGCCGGGACCGTTCTCGGCGGGACGGCGGTCGTCGCGGCGGGCCGCGAGCGCCTTGCGCTTGCACCGGGGCAGACCTTCGCGCTTGCCGCTTCGGCGCGGCCGGTGTTCGAAGGGAAGGCGGAAATCCTGTTTGCGCTGCCTCCCGCCTTGCATTTGCGGGAATGACGGGATATGGTAAGCGTTGTCTGAATCAACCGTTTCCCGGAACCGCAAAACCGGGGATTACAGGAGAACATACGATGGATATCGTGACATTGCCTTCCCGCTCCGTTCCGGTTCTGGCGGAGGCCGACATCTGCGTCGCCGGCGGCAGCTGCACCGGCGTCTTTGCCGCCGTCACCGCCGCCCGGCGCGGCGCGCGCGTCGCCGTGGTCGAGCCGCAGAACCGGTTCGGCGGAACCGCGACCGCTTCGCAGGTCTGTTACTGGCACAGCATTTTCAATCTGGACTATTCCCGGCAGATCATCGCCGGCATGACCGACGAGATCCTGCACCGGCTCGACCGGCGCGGACAGGTCGATTATGCCGACGGGCCGGACCCGAGCTGGTATGCGCGGCTGAACACCGAGGAGCTCGCCATCGAGCTGGACGAACTGGTGGTCGAGGCGGGTGTGCTGCCGTTCCTGCACACCCGCGCGGTCGACGTCTGGCGGGATGCGGACGGCCGCCCGGCCGGACTCCTCGTTGCGGGCAAGGGCGGGCTCGGCGTCCTGAAGGCGAAGTATCTGGTCGATGCGACCGGCGACGGCGACATCTGTGCCGCCGCCGGGGTGGAAATGTGGCGGAATCCGTCGCTTCAGCCGCCGACCGCCTGCGCGAAGATGAGCCGCTGGCCGGAGCGGGAGGTCGGGATGTTCGAGCTCGGGAAGTGGATCCATGCGGAGGCGGAGCGCTATCGCATGCCGGAGGGGATGATCTGGGGGTGTCCGACTCCCGGGAAAAACACCTTCATGCTGGCCGGAACCAAGATTCCGGACGCGGATTTATCGGACCCCGCCGAGTTGACCGCGGGCGAGATCGAGGGGCGCCGCCAGATCCGCGCGATTCAGGACATCGTGGCCGGGCACGGCCTGCCGCGGCCGGTGCTCGAGGCGCTGCCGTCGCTGATCGGCATCCGCGATACGCGGCATATCAGGTCGCTTTACCGGCTGACCACGGACGATGTCCTCTACGGCCGGGAGTTCCCCGACACGATTGCGCGCGGCACCTACCGGGTCGACGTTCACAGCCAGAACCCGCCCGGCACGCGCTTCCTTTATCTGGATGGAACCGAGGTGTTCATCAGCCCCGACCGGGAGAACGAGGCGACCCGCTGGCGGCCGGAGGGACCGGCGCCGGAGTGCTACAACATTCCGCTGCGCAGCCTGATTCCGGCCGGATTTGACAACCTGATTTCGGCCGGGCGCATGATCGACGCCGAAACCGGCGCCTACGGCGCGGTCCGGGTCATGGTGACCATGAACCAGACCGGCGAGGCGGCCGGAAATGCCGCTTACGAGGCGCTCGACAAAGACACCGGCATCCCGGAGGCCGCCGGCCTGTGACCGGGTTTCCGCCGCGGCGTCAACGGATGATTTCGTAGACGAGGACGGCTTCGCCGTTCAGGCCGGCCGTGTCGGCGGTGAACTTCAGGAGGCCGTCGGCGAATGTCGATGCGACTTCACCGAGGCGCTCTCCCTTCAGGTTGACCGCATACACCTTCGGAGCGCCGCCTGCGCCGAGGTGGAGCGCGACCTCTCCGGCCGCCCGGCGGACCAGGTGCGGAATGTTGCCGTAGGAGTTCAGCAGCTCCATCGACTCGTCCCCGAAGGTCATGCCGGTGTGGGCGGCGTTGTTGAGGTGGAAAAACAGGATTTTCCGGGAATTCCGCAGTTCGTTCCCGTCCATCGAGGAGGCGAAGAACGTGCTGTACGGCGTGCGGTTTTCGACGGAGAGGACGTCAGCCTTGCCGGCGCCTGTCCCGACGAAGACCAGCGCTTCGCTGCGGGGGGCGGCGACCCGGAAGAGATTCTCTTTCCCGATCAGTTCCAGTTCTCCGGTGGAGCTGATGAAGTGGCAGTTCCGGGGATCAAACACTCCTTTGCCGCCGACCGGCGCGCCTTCAAGCTGTCTGACCAGTTTCTGTTCAGACGGTTTCGAGCCGAGGTGCCAGTAATAGCTTCCGTCGGCCGGAACCCGGGTGGAATTCCCGAGTTTTGCCACCAGCATGAGTGCATTGCAAAGCCGCGGCAGCGCTTTCGCTTCCGGATCGATTCCGGCCGCATCTTTCGGCATGACGAGCGTTGCGGAAACTTTTGAGGCGGCAACATCTCCCCGCAGGAAAAGAAGATGGATCATCCGGTCCGACAGGTAGGAGATCGGGTCGCCGTAGAGGTCGAAATAACCGCCCCACGACTCCTTCATGTAATCCTTGCCGCCCCATGCCCACTGGAAGGTGTAGAGCGCATCCCAATCCTGAAACCCGGCCAGGGAACCGGAGATTGCCCCGCCTTCGCCGCGTGCTTTCAGCGGTTTGCACCATTTCAGCTCGGTCAGGGTGTAGGGGCGGCCGCAGATGCGCGATCCGCCGAGTTTGTTCGAATAGGCATCTTCTTCCTGAAACAGCTCCACCCAGCCGGCCTGCCGGCATTTGACGGGCGGCCTCCAGTTGTCGCCTGTGATCTCCGGATGGCCGATATAGTAGTGCATGTCGATGTAGTCGTTGTTCAGGCGCGTCAGGTTCAGAAGCGGTTCGGGGCCGTTGTTCTGATCGGTCAGCGGCGTGCGGATGCCGATGGCGCGGAGCGCGGCGCGCATTTTCGCGGAATGTTTTTTCTGGAAATCCTGGAGGAAACGCTGGCGGAACCGGAGATCGGACTGCTTTTCCTTTGGAATGCCCGCTTTTTTGCACCATTCGACGAAAAGGCCTTCCCACTGCCAGCCGCGCGCGCCGTGGTTTTTCGGGTTCCAGTCTGCGAGAACGCGATTTTCATTGAGGGTGCTGATGAAGCAGAACACCGGGTCTTCCGCGTAAGTCAGGCCGGTATAGGGGTTTTTATGGGTCATGAAATTCTTCGCGAAGGCGAGAAAGTTTTCTCTGGCCGAATCCACAAGATAGACGGCGTTCTTGTAATTCCAGTGGCCGACCGGATGGAAGACTTCGGGCAGTTCCCTGTCCGAAACGATCCGGCTGCAATAAAGGTCGAGCGTCACATAGATGCCGCGGTCCTTGAACTGTTTGATCAGGTAGTCCATGCGGTCGATCTTTTCCGGGTCGAGTTCGGTGGTCGAGCCGCCGTCCTTCCTGACGATGAGGTTGTCGTAGTGGTGCAGCCGGACCGAGTTGTAGCCGGCGCGGGCGATCGACTCCGCCAGCAGCGCGGCGTCCTCTTTGGGCGGAATGTTGCTGATCTCACTCAGGTTGACGCCGAAGAAGCGCTGCTTTACGCCGGGCAGCTTCTCAAACTCGAAGTGATCCCCGACGACCTTCAGAAAGCCGTATTTTCCGGCGGGACGGTGGTGGTTCAGGGCCTTGCCGAAGTCGAGAATCGAGCCCTCCCTGATCTTCGTCACGTCGAAACGGATTTTCCTCCAGTCGTCTCCCTCCCTGACCACATACGGGCCGGCGGCGGCGGTCAGCAGGGAAAAGAGCGCAATGATACTCCAGAGCCAATGTTTCATCGGTGGTAGTTCTCCTGTATTGATTGATCAGAAAGGAAGGTCGGCTTTATTCGCGTCGAAGATGCTCAAACTGCTGTTGACCGCATACGGGCGCAAATCATTGAATCCGGTGCTTGAAGCGTGGCCGTCACCGCACAGGATATTCGCCCGTCCGGCATGGCGGAGAATGACTTTCTGGTGGTTTGTTCCCACCCAGAAAATCTGCTCGCTGCAAAGCTCGTCGCCGGGAGTTCTAGTGGCGCTGTCGGCAATAATCATGACATTCGAAGGAGAGCCCTGCGGGCACCAGTCAAGTACGCCGGCGTTCGGAACTTTTCCGAGCCGGGTGATTTTTACGAAGAAGATCTGCGGGTTTGTGTTGTTCCAGTCCGCATAATTCCTCCATGCTCCGGTGAGGCACGCGTTCATGCCGTAGACTTCGAGCTGCGTATTGCGGTAATTTTTGCTTTTCCCTTCCGGTACGGAGGGGCAGCGATAGGGGTTGTAGGCGTTGTAGGACGCAGCGTCGTACCAGCCGCTCGCGGCGGCCGTCCCGCCGAGGTTCTGGGTGTCGCCCTGGCTTTTGCGCAGCAGCCGCGCCCAGGTTTCGTTCGCATACTGTACGGACGGCAGGTAATCGTGATTGGATATGGTGTACTGCATGGTGAACAGCCCCACCTGCTTCAGGTTGGACATGCAGGAGGTGGTGCGCGCCCGTTCCCGGGCCTGCTGCAGGGCGGGCAGAAGCATCGAAGCGAGAATGGCGATGATCGCAATAACCACCAGAAGTTCGATCAGCGTAAAATATCTGTCTCTCATGTTCCATTCCTTTTTTTGCGGGTTCGTTCCGTCCGGCGCCGTCCGGATGCGAGCTGTTTTGAACTCTGCATTAATTATACCCGGAACGGCTCCGATATGCAATAGACAATCTGTACGAAAAAGTGCCAACATCGCCAGGAAAAATTTATCGAAAAAAATGGTGTCCCGGGTTGATTTTTGCGGAGATGGCGATCAAATTACCGGGAAGGCGGATTGCCGGAATGACCGATCAGGGAAGGAGCGATGCGACAGATGGACCTCTCTATGTATTACCGGTTCAACATCGATGAACTGCCGCCGGTGCCGCAGCCGTTCTATGCGTACGGGACCGGTATTTCGCGGCTTCTGCGCAGTCAGACGATGGTGAAGAAGGGAGGCGTGAATCCGTTTGTCGAAGTGCTCTGGGGCGTGGAGGGGGTCGGGGAACTGGTTCTTTTCGAGCAGGCGTTCCCGATCAAGCCGGGGGATGTGTTTTACTATCTGCCGGGGGAGACGCATGAATGCCGTTCACTTTGCGACTGCTGGAATTTGCGCTGGCTCTGCTTCGACGGGCCGCTGGCCGAGGCGGTCATGCTCTCCTACCGCTACCCGCGGCATCAGCATCCGAGTTCCGCGTATCCGGAGCGGCTTTTTACGGAGCTTGAGCGCAACATCGGGGACTCCGATCCGCTGCAGATCCGCCGGATGGCGGCGCTTGTCCTCGAGGCGCTGGCGCATGCCGGCGGCCGGGTTGCCGGCGGGCTGCGTTCGGAAGTGCTGACGCAGCGCTGCGTTGAGTTCATCGTGGCGAATCTGTCGAATCCGCAGCTCGGGGTCGGGATGCTCTGCGACGAGTTCAAGGTGGCGCGGTCGACGCTGACCAAGGTGTTTTCCGAACAGATGGGGTGCGCGCCGGGGCGCTACATCATGGATCACCGCATGGCGCACGGCATCGCGCTGCTGCGGGGGACGAGTCTGCCGGTCGGCGAGGTTGCGAAGCGGTGCGGCTTTGCCGAGACGCGCTCCTTCTCCCGCTTCATCCGGCGCGGCAATCAGGTTTCGCCGCTGGAAATGCGCAAACAGGGGGGCAGCAGCAGGCGGCCGGACCCGGTTTGCGGACAAACTGCCGATCCGGCGCGCGTCAAATGAACAGAAAACGGACATTTTGTCCGAAAGCGGGGCGCCGTCAGCCGGATTCAGGGCCGGATGGCCACGAATCCGGAGATGTTCCGGCTTCCCGGATCGGGGAGTTTTATTTGTTTGCGCCCGAAGGCAGGCCGCATTCGAAGCGGTTTTCTCCGGCCGCAAGCGTCCGGCTGCTGCCGTCCGGCAGCTCGACGCGGCCCGGCACGCCGTCGCCGATCCGGGCGGTCAGCCGGAACTCGCCGCCGTCCCGCTCCCATTCGACTGAAATCTGTCCGGACGGCGCCCGGTGGGACGCCTTCACTCTGTCGACGCCGGCGGCCGGAAGCGGCCGGAGCGTGACTTCCGAAAATCCCGGATGCTTTTCGTCCGGCACGATTCCGGCCAGATACTGCATCATCCACGCCGCGATATCGCCGAACATGATGTGGTTGCGCGACGCCTGCCCGTCCCAGTTCTCCCACAGCCCCGTCGCTCCGCGGGAGAGCCAGTGGACCCAGCCCGGGAAATCCGGCTGGGTCAGAATCCGGCAGGCCGTGTCGGCATAGCCGTTCGCGGCCAGCGCGCGCGGAACGAACTTTGCGCCGACAATGCCGAAATCGGCCCGGCAGCGGCGGTTTTCCATGTGTCCGGCCAGCTTCGCCGCGACTGCGGAGCGTTCTTTTTCCGGACAGAGGCCGAATTCAAGCGCGAGCGCGAGCGCGGTCGGTTCCCCCTTCGCATAGGTGCCGCCGCCGTGATAGAACGCTTTGTTGAAGGCCTCGCGGATTTCGGCCGCCAGCGCCCGCAGTTCGGCGGCGTCGCCGTCGCGGCCGAGCAGCTCGGCGCACTTGGCGACGGTGACCGTTTCGCAATAGCTGTAAGCAGTCGAAGTGACCTTCGTATCGACGATCCGCGAATGGTCGTAATGACACCAGTCGCCGAGGCCGAATTCAATGATGCGGTTGTCCGCCAGCGTTTCGAGGAAACGGATGTACTGCCGCATCTGCCCGTAATTCCGTTCGATGATCGATCGGTCGCCGGTGTAGAGGTAGACGTTGTAGGGGATCAGGATGAATGCGCTGTCCCAGACCGGGCCGGAACCCCAGTTGAAGCCCCAGCCGCCGGAGGGAATGATGCCGGGCAGCTGTCCGTTCGGGCGCTGCACGTCGGCGATGGTCTGAATCCACTCCGCATAGGACGACGCGAGGTCGAAATTGAAGAGCCCGGTTTCGGAGGCGAGCGATGCGTCGCCGGTCCAGCCGTTTTTTTCGCGGTGCGGACAGTCGGTCGGAATTCCGACGAAGTTCCCGACGAAGCTGCGGCGGGTGTATTCGAAGAGGGTGGTCAGCTCGCGGTTCGATGATTCGAAGGAGCCGATCGATGTGAAGCCGGTGCTGACGACTCTCGCCTCAAGCGCGACGATTTCGGCTGTCCCCTCTTCAACTGCAGCCTCGACGAAGTTGAAGCCGTGGTAGACGAAGCGCGGTTCCCACACCTCTTCATCGCCGCCCTTGAGGGTGTAGCGGTCGGTCTGGGTTTCGCCGCTCAGGATGAAGCTGCTGATGTTCGACTGGTCGATGTCGTCTTCGCCGTCGTTGATGAGTTCCGAATAACGGAGGCGGACGACGGCGCCGCGCTCCCCCCTGACCCGGATGCGCGCCCAGCCGGCGACCGGCTGGCCGATATCGTAAATTATGCCGCCGGAACGGCTTTTGAGTTCGCGCGCCGGTCTGAGAGTCCGTGTCACCCGGCAGGGAGGCATGACCTGTTCGGTGAGGACGCCGCCGGGACCCGGGATGATTTTCGCCTTCTCCCAGGCCGAGTCGTCGAAACTGTTTTCGGACCAGCCCGGAATCTCCTTCCGGGCATCGTAGAATTCGCCGTTGCGGAGCTGGGTGAACGTGATCGGCCCCGCTTCGCGCAGGCATTTCCAGCTCTCGTCGGTGCGGAGGGCGACTTTGCCGTCGATTTCGAGTTCGAGGATCAGCTTCGGATAGTCGTTCCACGACACTTTGTCGAAGTGCCAGACTTCGGAGGTCAGCAGGTTGTACCAGCCGGAGCCGAGAATGACGCCGAAGGTGTTCGCGCCTTTCCGGAGCCGGCTGCTGAGATCGTACTTTACATACCGGGCGCGGCGGTCGTACTGGGTGACGACGGGATCGAGCACATGGTCGCCGACCTTTTCGCCGTTCAGGTAAAGTTCATAATAGCCGAGTCCGCACAGATAGACGACGGCTTCGCCGCGGCCGTCCCATTCGAACGCCCGGCGGAAATACGGTGCGGGCCGGGCCGGAGCCTGCCAGTTGTTGAGACAGAAACCGGCGGAAATCCAATTCGAACTCCATTTTCTCTCGATATCGCACGAAATCATGACAGCATCCCCGTGATTGAAGGTTGATTGAAGTAAAAATACCGTGCATTCGGGCATTTGCAAGCCGGCGGGCGGAGAAATGAGGCGGAAAATAAAAGCGGAGCGCAGCAGGCCTGCCCATCCGTAAAACGGCGGGAAAGGGGCCCCGCGCCCCTTGGAACCCTGTGGGGACCGGGCGGCCCCGAACCCGGTTGCTTTGTTTTCTACAGTGCGGCCAGCAGCGCTTTCGAGAGTCCGAGTTCGTAGACGAGGTCGAGGATCGTGTAGCGTTTGCGGATCAGCTGAGCCGCCGCGACGCCGTGAACGTATTGACCGCTCTCCAGCCCGATCTCCGCCGGCGACGCCGGACAGTGCGCCGCTTTCAGCATCGCTTTGAGTTCCGCGAGCGGATAGAGCTGCTTTTGCGTCCGTTCCTTCAGCGCATCCCAGTTGCGGTAGACGAGCTCCCGCCGTTCCGCCAGCTTCTCCCCTTCGAGGAATTTGGACAGCGCGATCTCCTTCGCTTCGGCACCGTAGCAGCCGCGGATCAGCAGCGCGTCGATTTCCGCTTCGCGGGCCGCGCGCGGCAGTCCGGGTTCCGCATAGCGGCGCGCCTCTTTCTCCGTCAGCGAAAAGAGCGCTTCGTAGAGTGCGGTCGAGGCGACCGTGCCGACCGAAACTTTAAACCCGTGCGAGACGGAGTCGCCGTTGAAAGTCAGGTTCTCCATCTCCCATATGTGGCTCATCAGGTGCTCCGCGCCGGAGGCCGGGCGGGAGTCGCGGTAGAGCTGCATGGAGTATCCGGTCGCCGCCAGCCCCATGAAAACGCGCCTGACATCCGCCGGATCGGATAAATTGTCGCGGAGCGGCGTCTGTACCAGCTCCCAGACGTCCGGCCGGACCGGCTCCATTCCGAGCTGGTCGACGACGATCCAGTCGGCTCCGGCCGGAATTTTCGCCATGAGGTCCGCATAACCGGCTGCGAACATTTCGGGCGGCGCGCTGTCGAGCACGGCGGTGTCCGCGACGATCGCCAGCGGCGCCGGACAGGGCAGCGTTTTCTTGAGTCCGTCGACGTTCAGCGCCGCGCCGTACGAGGTGTAACCGTCCACGGACGGAGCGGTCGGCACGCAGCAGTAACGGACCCCCTTCACCCCCGAGGCGCGTTTGACCAGATCGTTGACCGTCCCGCCGCCGACCGCGACCGGCACGCAGTTTTCCGGGAATGCGGCCAGCAGTTCGTCGACATGTTCGACCGTCGCGTGCAGGATCGGCCTGCCGGGGAACAGATACGGCGCGCAGCGCCCGATTCCGGCTTCCTCGAAAATGGCGTTGAGCTTCTCTCCGGCGGCGGCCCAGGTGTTTTCGTCCGCGACGATCCACGCATCCGGACCGGCACCCCAGTGTTTGCGCAGGATTTCCGGCGCATGGCGCAAGGCGTCCGCTTCGAGCACGAAGCTCTCCGTTTCCAGTCCGGGCGGGATGGTGATCAGATTCATGGCAATCCTCCAGCGGTTGATGTTTCGTTTTGTTTATTATAGTACGAAACTTTGTGGAAAACAAGTGCGGAACCGATCTTTTTATCACGGAAAAGAGTCCGGCTGTTTCCGACAGTCTCTTCCGGAAGAGTTCTGAGATATTTGCGCGCGGCATTCTTATAGTCAGACGATTTTATTTTTTTACGGGAAAATCCGGCGGGAATTTGCGAAAAAAACGATCCGGCGATATATTACGGACTTGAGATTTTGCCCGTTACAATTTTTTCTCACAGGAGTTCATGCCATGGCCAGAGGGACCGTTGTTCAGAAAATCATCGAAGCGCATTTTGTGGAAGGCAGCCGCGAAACCGGCAAGCCCGTCGCGATCCGGATCGACCAGACCCTGACTCAGGATGCGACCGGGACCATGGCCTACCTCGAACTCGAGGCCATGAATGTTCCCGGCGTCAAAACCGAGCTTTCGGTCTCCTACGTCGACCATAACATGATGCAGAACGGCCCCGAAAACCGCAACGACCACCTGTATCTGCAGAGCGTCGCGGCTGCGAAGGGCGTCCGTTTCTCGCCTCCCGGCAACGGCATCTGCCACCAGGTCCACCTCGAGCGCTTCGGCGTGCCGGGCAAGACGCTGATCGGGTCGGATTCCCACACCCCGACCGGCGGCGGCATCGGCATGATGGCGATCGGCGCGGGCGGGCTCGACGTCGCTCTTGCGATGGCCGGCAAGCCGTTCCGCATTCCGTACCCGAAGGTCATCGGCGTGAAGCTGACCGGGAAGCTTTCGCCGTGGTGCGCCGCGAAGGATGTGATCCTGAAGCTCCTGTCGATCCTGACCACCAAGGGGAACGTCGGCTCGGTCGTCGAGTACTTCGGCCCCGGCGTGGCGACGCTGACCGTGCCGCAGCGCGCGACGATCACGAACATGGGCGCCGAACTCGGCGTCACGACGAGCCTCTTTCCGTCCGACGAATCGACCCGCGTTTTCCTGAAGGCGCAGGACCGCGAGAAGGATTTCGTTCCGCTCGCGGCCGATCCGGACGCCGAATACGACCAGGTCATCGAGATCCGGCTCGACGAGATCGAGCCGCTCGCGGCCTGCCCCTCCAGCCCGGACAACATCAAGTCGGTCCGCGAACTGGCCGGCACGAAGGTCGGGCAGGTCCTCATCGGTTCCTGCACGAACTCGAGTTACCGCGATCTCGCCATGGTCGCCATGACGCTGAAGGGGCGCCGGGTTTCCGAATCGGTCACGCTCTCGATCGCGCCGGGCAGCCGCCAGGTGCTCGAGATGCTGGCCCGCAACGGCATGCTGGCCGACATCATCGCCTCCGGCGCGCGCATTCTCGAAACCGGCTGCGGCCCGTGCATCGGGCAGGGACAGAGCCCGGCCGACGACACGGTCAGCGTCCGCACCTTCAACCGGAATTTCGCCGGGCGCACCGGCACGAAGGGCGATCAGGCTTACCTGGTCAGCCCCGAAACCGCCGTCGCCATCGCGCTCACCGGCGAGTTCACCGACCCCCGCACCGCCGGAATCGAATACCCGAACGTGGTTGAACCCGAAGTGTTCGAGATCAACGACAATATGATTCAGCTGCCGGGCGGTTCCGGCGAGATCGTCCGCAAGCGCACCATCGGCGCGCCGCCGGTCAACCAGCCGCTGCCGGACGAGCTCGACGGCGTCGTGGTCATCAAGGTCGGCGACAAAATCACGACCGACCACATCATGCCGGCCGGCATCCATCTGAAGCACCGCAGCAATATTCCGGTCTATGCGAAGGTCGTCTTCGAGTGCTTCAACGAGGCGGGCAGGCCGACTTTCGCCGAACGGGCTTCGGCGGTCCGCGATTCCGGAAAAGCCGGGATTATCGTCGGCCGCGACAGCTACGGGCAGGGGTCGAGCCGCGAACATGCGGCGATCTGCCCGATGTATCTCGGCGTGAAGGTCGTCGCCGCGCTGGCGATTGAACGGATTCACAGCGCGAACCTCGTGAATTTCGGCATCGTTCCGCTGGTCTTTGCGAATCCGGCCGACTACGATTCGATCGGGGAGAACGATTCGCTGGTTTTCCACAGCCTGCGCGGGCAGCTCAGGCCGGGCGAACCGGTCCGGGGAGAGCTCACGAAGGCCGACGGCACAAAGAAGGAGATCGTCTTCAACCATCGCCTGTCGGCGGAGGACATCCGGATCATCCTCGCCGGCGGCATGCTGAATCTGTAAGGAGGCTGCCGTGGAAGCTCTGCCGCGCGCATGGCGTGAATTCCTGGGCGGTGAGCTCGATTCCGCCGGATTCGACGCGACCCTCGAACGGGTTGCCGCGGAGCGCGCGGCCGGGCTGCAGGTGTTTCCGCCGGAAGGGCAGCTGTTCACCGCGCTGCGCCTCACGCCGCCTGAAGCGGTCCGCGTGGTTCTGCTCGGGCAGGACCCGTATCATGACGACGGGCAGGCCGAGGGGCTGGCGTTTTCGGTGGCGCCGGGCGTGAAGTTTCCGCCGAGTCTGCGCAATATCTTCAAGGAGTATGCGTCGGACCTCGGGCGGGAGATTCCGCTCTCCGGATCATTGCGGAACTGGGCGGCGAACGGTGTGCTGCTGCTGAACAGCGTGCTGTCGGTCCGCGCGCACGAGGCCGGCAGCCACCGGAAATTCGGATGGGAGCGTTTTACCGACTCGGTCATCCGCTCGCTGAACCGGCGGGCGGAGCCGGTCGTCTTTCTGCTCTGGGGGAATTTCGCGATAGCGAAGCGGCCGCTGATCGACGAGTCGCGCCACCGGGTGTTCGAGAACGTGCATCCGTCGCCGCTGTCGGCGCATCGCGGTTTTTTCGGCAGCCGCCCGTTTTCGCAGGCGGAACAGGCGTTGGACGGCTGGAAATGGCCGGAACTTTGAGGATGTAAATGAATTTTGAACCGGTGAAGTGGCTCGGCGCGGCGGAACAGGGCGGCGCTCCGTATTTCCGTTGCGAATTCGATGCGGAGACGGTCGCCGGCGCGACGCTGGCGATCTGCGGTCTCGGCTGGTACGAGGTCTGCCTGAACGGCCGGAAGGTCGGCGACCATGTGCTCGATCCGATCGTGACGAATTATGATCTCCGCGCCCGTTATGTCGTCTACGATGTCGCGGCGTACCTGAAGCCGGGGCGCAACACCGTCGGCGTCGTGCTCGGCACCGGCTGGTATGACCATGTCGACGCCGATGTCTGGAATTTCGATCATGCGGCCTGGCGCGACCGGTGCAAATTCGCGCTGCATCTGCGGTGCGGCGGCGCGGAGCTCGTCTCCGGCGAACCCGCCGGCTGGAGGTGTACGACGGCCGGGCCGATCACCTTCAACTCCCTGCGGAACGGCGAATATTACGACGCGCGGCTCGAAATGGCGGGCTGGGCGGAGAACGGCTTCGACGATTCGACATGGCAGGTCCCGGTTCCGCTCGCGCCTCCGGGCGGTGTGCTCGAGGAGCAGACTTCGCCGCCCTGCCGGGTCATGCGGGTCATCCGGCCGGTTGCGCTGAAGCGGCTCTCCCCGACGCGGGCGGTGGCCGATTTCGGCGTGAACCTCTCCGGCTGGTGCCGCATCCGCGTCCGGGGCAAGGCCGGAGACACGGTCGAACTGCGCTACGGCGAACGGCTGTTTCCGGACGGGCGCGTCGACAAGGAGCACATCGGCAAATTCGTGCTCTCCGGAGAAAACCAGTGCGACCGTTACACGCTGCGCGGCGACGGCGTTGAGGAGTGGGCGCCGCGTTTCACGTTCCACGGCTTTCAATACTGCCAGATCGACGGGGAGCCCGAGCTGGAGTCCGTTACGGCGGAGTTCGTCCACACCTCGTTTGCGGACGCCGGGAATTTCGAGTCTCCGGATGCGGAACTCAATGCGCTGCAGCGCGCCGTGCAGGAGAGCTACCGCGGCAATTTCGTCGGGATTCCGTTCGACTGCCCGCACCGCGAAAAGAACGGCTGGACCGGCGATACGCAGCTTGCCGCCGAAACCGGGCTCTGCAACTTCGACGCCGCTTCGAGCCTCGAGCAGTGGCTCGATACGCTGGCTGACTGCCAGCGCCCGTCCGGCCAGCTGCCCGGCATCGCCCCGGCCTGCGGCTGGGGGTACAACTGGGGTTCCGGCCCGGCCTGGGATGCGGCGTTTTTCGTGATTCCGGAGCTGATTTACCGGTATACCGGCAGCGGGCGCACCTATGAAAAGCATTTCGACGGCATGCTGCGCTATCTCGATTACGCTGCATCGCGCGCCTCCGGCGACCTCGTGGCGTTCGGGCTCGGCGACTGGAACCATGTCGACAATGCGAAGATCGCCCCGGTCGAATTCACTTCGAGCGCCTACCTCATGCACTGCAACCGGCTGGCCGCGAAGTTCGCGCGGCGGCTCGGGCGCGGGGAGGGCGCGATGCTCGACGCGCGGGCGGAGTGCATGCGCGCTGCGCTGAATGCGAGGTACAACAACGGCGGCGGCAGCTTCGCGCACGACGAAATGACCGCCCTCGGCATGGCGCTCGTGTTCGACATCGCGCCGGAGGGGGAACGCGCCGCGGCGGCGGAGCGGCTGGCCCGGATCGTCCGCGACAACGGATACAAGCCGTATTTCGGCATTCTCGGCAGCCGCGCCGTTCCGCGCGCGCTGGCCGATGCCGGGTTCGTCGAAACCGCTTTCCGCCTCTTCATGCAGCCGGAGTATCCGGGGTGGATTCACTGGCTGCGGCAGGGGGCGACGACGCTCTGGGGCAACTGGCACGGCGAGGCGTCGCGGAACCACATCATGTTCGGCGACGTGAGCGCCTGGTGCTTCCGCTACCTCGGCGGCCTGGTGCCGGACGAGGCGCACCCGGGATTTTCGTCGGTGACGCTGCGGCCGCACCCGGTTCCGCAGCTCGACTGGTTCCGCATGTTCCACGACACGCCGCACGGCCGGATCTCGGTCGGCTGGCGCCGGGAGGGCGGAACGTATCAGTTCAACGTCTCGGTTCCGGACGGAATCGAGCATCATCTGGAGCCTGAAGTCGAATGAGTCTTTTCCGCCCCTGCATCGACCTGCACAACGGACAGGTCAAACAGATCGTCGGCTCCACGCTGACCGATTCCGGTTCGTCGCCCCGGACCAATTTCGTGGCGGAGCACGACTCCGCCTGGTACGCCGAGCTCTACCGGAGCGACAACCTGACCGGCGGGCATGTCATCAAGCTCGGCCCCGGCAACGACGAGGCCGCGAAGCGCGCGCTGGCGGCCTGGCCGGGCGGCCTGCAGCTCGGCGGCGGCGTGAATTGCGATAATGCGGCGGAGTGGCTCGAGGCGGGCGCCTCGCAGCTGATCGTGACGAGTTTCATTTTCTCCGACGGAGAACTGCGGATCGACCGGCTCGAGCAATTGTTCGACATCACCGGCCGGGAGCGGCTTGTGCTGGACCTCTCCTGCCGCCGCCGCGAAGACGGGAAATATTATATCGTGACCGACCGCTGGCAGAAATTCACTTCGACCGCGATCCATGCGGATACGCTGGCCTTTCTCGGCGATTTCGCCTGCGAGTTCCTGATTCACGCCGTTGACGTCGAAGGCAAGCAGGCCGGCATCGACGAGGAGCTGCTTTCGCTGCTTGCGGCGGAGAGCCCGATTCCGTGCGTCTATGCAGGCGGCATTGCGAACTTCGGCGACATCGGCAAGATCGAGCGGGCCGGAAAGGGGCGGATCGCCTACACGGTCGGTTCGGCGCTCGATATCTTCGGCGGTCCGCTGTCGTACTGCGAACTTGCTGCTTACGCGGGCCGGAAGTCCTGACCTGCCGGCCCGCGCAGGAGCGGCTTTCCGAAAGGCGGAAGGCTCCGGGAGCGGGCCGGGTAACCGCATGTACTCCAGCCGCTTGGCCGCGCGAAGGCGCGCGCGGGCGCAAAAAATGCAGATATTCCTTTGCAAATCAAGGCGGAACGCTTGTCAAAACGGGTGTGCCGCTGTATATTACTCCATTTGATGCCGATGACGTGATTGCAACGAATTTCATATATGGAAGCAGGAAGAAGTTATGAGCGATTTCGAGACCAGGGACATTCCCGTCAATATTGAAGACATCATGCATACTGCATATCTGCAGTATTCGCTGAGCGTCAACGTCGGGCGGGCGATCCCGGATGTGCGCGACGGCCTGAAGCCGGTGAACCGGCGCATTCTCTACGCGATGAAAATGCTGAACCTCGGCAAGTCTCACGCGACCGTCAAGTGCGCGCGCGTGGTCGGCGAGGTCATGGGTAAATACCACCCGCACGGCGATTCCGCGATTTACGACGCGCTGGTCCGCCTCGCGCAGGATTTCTCGATGCGCGCTCCGCTCATCGAGGGGCAGGGCAATTTCGGCAATATCGACGGCGATCCGGCGGCGGCCAGCCGCTACACCGAGTGCCGCATGGAGCGCCTCGCCGAAGAGATGCTTTTCGACATCGAAAAAGACACCGTCAACATGATCCCGAACTTCGACGAGTCGGAAAAGGAGCCTGAGGTGCTTCCGGCCAGCTTCCCGCAGCTTCTGGTCAACGGCACGACCGGCATCGGCGTCGGCATGGCGACCAGCATCCCGCCGCACAACCTCGGCGAAGTCATCGACGCGACGGTCTGTCTGCTCGACAATCCGAAGGCGACGGTCGACGAGCTCATGGAGTACCTGCCCGGCCCGGATTTTCCGACCGGCGCGATCATTCGCGGCCGCTATTCGATGCGCCAGTTCTACCAGACCGGACGCGGCAGCGTAAAGCTGCGCGCGAAGGCCGACATCATCGAGAAGGACGGCGTCGAGCAGATCATCATCACCGAGATTCCGTACGCGATCAACAAGGGGCAGCTCGTCGAGAAGATCGCCGAACTCGTGAAGGATAAGCGCATCACCGGCATCTCTTCGATCACCGACGTGTCGAGCAAGCGCGTCGGTCTCCGCATCGAGATCGGCGTCAAGCGCGGTGCGATGGGCAGCGTGATCCTGAACCAGCTTTACAGCCAGACCCAGCTCGAAACCGTGATCGGCTGCACGATGCTCGTGGTTGACCACAACCGGCCTCGCACGATGAACCTCGCGCAGGTGCTGCAGGCTTACATCGACCACCGGCTCGAAGTCGTGCTCCGCCGCGCGATTTTCGATCTGAACAAGGCCGAAGCGCGTTCCCACATCCTCGAAGGGTTGCTGAAGGCGCTGGCGAACATCGACGAAGTCGTGCAGATCATCCGTGAGTCGCGCAACCGGCAGGAGGCGCAGACGAACCTGATCGCCCGCTTCGCGTTCACGCAGATTCAGGCCGACGCGATCCTCGACATGCGGCTGCACCAGCTGACCGGTCTGGCCGTCGAAGTGGTTCAGGCCGAGTTCGACGAGCTTCAGGTCAAGATCGATTATCTGCGCAAGCTCGTGGCCAGCCGCGACATGCGGCTCGGCGTGATCCGCGAGGAGCTGATCGAGATCAAGAACAAGTACAGCGACCCGCGCCGTTCCGAAATCACGGTCGACGACTCCGACCTGAACATCGCGGACCTGATTCCGCGCCACAGCTGTGTGATCACCGTGTCGAATACCGGCTATATCAAGCGGGTTCCGAGCGACACCTACCGCACGCAGCACCGCGGCGGCAAGGGCATCATCGGCATGGAGACCAAGGAGGAGGATTACGTCGAGCACCTGTTCAATGCGGACAGCCACGATCTGATCTTCTTCTTCACGGACCGCGGTTTCATGTACTGGTTGAACGTCTATGAGATTCCGGAGGGTTCGCGGACCGGCAAGGGCAAGGCGATCGTGAACATGATCAAGGTCGAGCCCGGCGAGAAGATCTGCGCGATGCTGACCGTCTCTCCGGACGAGTTCGACGACCCGAACAAATACATCGTCATGGCCTCGCGCAGGGGCTACATCAAGAAGAGCGAGCTTGCGCTGTTCAAGAACCTGCGCCGCGTGGGGCTGCGCGCGCTCGTCATCGAAGAGGACGACGACCTGATCGGCGCCGGCATCAGCGAGAACGGCAACGAGATCCTGCTCTCTACCCGGCTCGGCATGGCGTGCCTCTTCGACCAGGACGACGAGCAGATCCGCCCGATGGGCCGCACGGCCCGCGGCGTGACCGGCATGCGCTTCAAGATCGACGGCGACTCCGTGGTCAGCATGGAGGTCATCCGCGAGCACGTCTACACCGAAGCCGAAATGACCGGTGAGGAAGGCGAAACCGAAACGGAAGTCGAAGTCGAAGTCGAGACGGACGAGGAAGGTCCGGTCTTCGGCAGCGGTCCCGAGGTGCTGGTCGTCACCGACGGCGGCATGGGCAAGCGCTCGTTCGTCAGCACCTACCGCAAGACGAACCGCGGAGCGAAGGGGGTCGTGAACATCAAGCTGCGCGAGGGTGAGCATGTGCTTGCCGTCGTGCAGGTGACCGACGACGACGAGATTCTGCTGACCACCGAGCGCGGACAGCTCGTCCGCATTCCGGCCAGCGAGATCCGCACGGTCGGCCGTGCGTCGAAGGGGGTCCGGATCATGAACCTCAATAACGGCGACCGGATCACCGGCGTCGCGAAACTGGTCAAGGTTGAAATCGAAAAGACGGCCGTCACGGTTGACGGCGAAATCGAAAACAAGGCCGACAATGTGTTGGCGGAAGCGGCAGCGATGCCGGAAGAACCGGCAGTTCCGGGCGAAGACGTTCCGGAGCAGCCGGGAGAAAGCGAGGAGTAATGCCCCGTCTCGATGAAATTATGCGTGAACGTACGCGTCCGCTGCTGATGGGAATCGTCAATGTGACCGGCGATTCGTTCAGCGAGGGAGGCGCTTCTTCGCCGGCGACGGCGGTGGACCGGGCGCTGGCCCTTCTGGACGAGGGGGCCGACCTGCTCGATATCGGCGGGGAATCGACCCGCCCCGGCGCGGCGGTGATTCCGGCGGACGAGGAGTCGCTGCGGGTTGTTCCGGTGCTCCGCGAGCTCCGGAAGCTGCGCCCGTCGGCGATTCTGTCGGTCGATACGCGCAAGGCCGGGGTCGCCCGGGCGGCGCTGGATTGCGGCGTCGACATGATCAACGACGTTTCGATGCTGCGTTTTTCGCCGGATATGGCGGACGTGGTCGCGGCGTCCGATGCGGCGCTGATCATCGCGCATTCGCGCGGAACGCCGCAGAATATGAGGAATTCCGAGTTCCACGACTACGGCGACGATCCGGTCGCGGCAGTCGTCGCGGAGCTGGCCGGGGCGAAAGCGAAGGCGCTGGCTGCCGGCGTGGCCGACGAGAAGATCTATGTCGATCCCGACTTCGGATTTGCGAAGACGCCGGAGCAGGATTGGGAGATCCTGCGCCGGATCGACGAGCTGCACCAGCTCGGCCCCGTGGTTGCCGGCATGTCCCGCAAATCGTTTCTCGGGAATTTCCTCGAGCAGCCGGACCCGATGCAGCGGCTCGGCGGAACCGTGGCCGCGGCGCTCTACCTGGCGGACCGCGAGGTTGAAATCCTGCGGGTGCACGATGTCCGGCAGGTGAGCGACGCTTTGAGTGTCTGGGATAAGCTCCGTTGAACGGAGATGCGATATCGTTATAAGAGGTGAAGACGGGTATCATGCTGGATACGCTCGTTTCAGTGCCGAATGCGGTAATCATCGATTACCTTAAAATGTTTCTTGAGATCTTCATCCTGACGGTGGTGATCTACAAGACGCTGCATTATCTGCGCGGTGCGCGCGGCGCGTCGGTGCTGGCCGGAATCACGATTCTGCTGCTGGTGCTGACGCTGCTGTCGAAGAAGCTGAATCTCGACGTGCTGAACTGGCTGCTGACCGGCATCTGGGGGACGCTCGGCGCGGCGGTCGTCATCATCTTCCAGCCCGAGCTGCGCCGGGCGTTCGCGCAGCTCGGCAGTTTCAGCTTCTTTCAGGGCAAGCGGCGGCGTGAGATCATCACCGAAATCGTGAATGCCGCAGTCAACATGTCGCGCCGGAAATGCGGCGCGCTGATGGTGATCGAGCGGCGGATCGGGCTGCAGAATCTGGTGGACGACTCGGTCCGGCTCGATATCAAGGTCAATGCGATGGTGCTCGAGTCGATCTTTTATCCGAATTCGCCGCTGCACGACGGGGCGGTCATCATCCGTGACGACCGGATCGTCGCCGCGCGGGCGATTCTGCCGCTGACGCGGGCGGAGAATATCTCGATCCGGCTCGGCACGCGCCACCGCGCCTCGCTGGGGGTGTCGGAGGAGACCGACGCCGTCACCGTGGTGGTGTCGGAGGAGACCGGCGCGATCAGCGTCGCCTGCCGCGGCGTTCTTCACCGCGACCTGACCGGCGAAGAACTGGCGAATTATCTCGAAAAGCTCATCATTCTCGAACAGGACGACACGGATCTGGCCGAAACCGTCCAGATGCTCGAGGAACAGGCCGACCGGCGGGACAAGACCCCCGGCAAGGGAGGTGCGTGATGGACAAACGCCGCCGCCGTTCCGTTTTCAACTGGCTTTACATGCTCGTCCGCCGCGATTTCTGGCGGAAGCTCATCGCGCTCTTTTTTGCGCTGCTGCTCTATTTTTACGTTTACAACGAGATCCGGGCGCCGCAGAAGGTCGACAATGTGCCGGTCGACATCATTCTGCCGCCGGAGTTGATGGATGTGGACCCGAAGCCGCATTTTGTGACGCTTGAAGTCAAGAGCACCCGCAATTCCGGGGTGTCGCCTTCCGCGTTGCGCGGGCGCGCGCAGGTCGACTATAACCGCTATATTCCGGGCAAGCCGTATATCCTGACGCTGAAGCCGGAGGAGTTCGACTCTCCGCTCGGCGTCCGGGTCATTCAGGCCGACCCGCGGGAGATCACACTGAATCTGCAGCAGCGCATGACGCGCGACGTCCCGGTGCGGGTCACGTTTTCGAACCGGCTTTCGAACGATTACAAGAGTTCGCTGGCCAGCTGCATTCCGTCGACGGTCCGGGTGACCGGGCCGGAGCAGCTGATCCGCGACCTGAAATCGGTGTCGACCCGCCCGGTTCCGCTTTCGGAAGCGGTGACGGAGGGATTCGAGTATGTTGCGACGCTCGAACCGCCGGCCGGGACTTCCATCTCTCCGGAGAAGGTCACCTGCCAGATCGACATCAGCCGGAATTACGAGCAGCGGACGTTCCAGTCGCTGCCGGTTGTGTTGCTGACCCAGCCGGGCGGCAAGCCGTTCAAGACCGAATTTCCGGGGCCGTCGCGGGTTGAAGTCACCGTGCGCGGCCTGGCCGGGTCGGTTTCGACGCTGCTTCCGGGCGAGGTCCGCCCCTATCTCGACATTTCGCATATCGACAAGCCGGGGATCTACGAGGTCTCGGCAGGTTGTTTCCTGAAGGGCGACGGGCTGGATGTGAAGGAGATCCGCCCGGCTCAGATGAAAATAAAAATCACGGAATAAATTCGTTCATTTTAAACCAAGAGAAGGATGGCCCCGAAGATGATTATCAAAAAGCTCAACACCATGTTTCACAAGCACAGCCGCTGGCTGTTCGGCGGATTTACGATTGTGATCATCATTTCGTTCATGGGGTTCCTGACGCCCGGCCAGTTCGGCTGTGACGGCTTCGGTTCGGGCAGCGGCATGACGGTGGGTACGGCGTTCGGAGAGAAGGTCACCCTCGGGGATCTCGAACAGATCAGGCGCGAAAACGATGTTCTGGCGCGGGCCGGAATGAGCATGGGCCGGGATATGGATTACTCCGAGGCGTTCCAGCGCTATTGTCTGGAGGTCGCGGCGCGGCGGCAGGGACTGGCCGTCGGCGATGCGGAGGTGATCGATTTCGTGAAGAAATTCCCGGTTTTCCAGGAAAACGGACAGTACAGCCCGGCGCGTTACAAGGAGTTCAAGGAAAATCTGGTCCGTGCCGGCGGCAGTGATGAGCTGTTCGTCGAGGCGCTTCGCGGCGTTCTCCTGTCGGCGAAGCTGCAGAACCAGCTCGGCTATAACCGGGTGGTCACGGACGGCGAGCTTGAGGCGTTCTACCGCCGCGACAACGTCAAGTACAACGTGAAAACGGCAATTTTCAGCACTGACGCTTACCTGAAGGATGTGAAGAACGATCCGGCCGCGATGAAGGCCTATTTCGACGAGCACGCCGGGAACTACCGGATCTCCGGCAAGGTCGCCGCGTTTCTGGTGGAGTTCCCGAATGCGCGCTATCTGAAAGAGGCCGAGGCGAAGGCGACCGATGCCGAAGTGAAGAAATTTTTCGATACCCGCCCGCAGCTTTTCGTGAAGCTCGCCAAGGACGGCAAGATGCCGGAGTTCGAGGCCTGCAGAAAGGAGGCGAAAGCCGAGTTCATCAAGGCCGCCTGCCGCGATCTTGCGATGCGGCATGCGTATGAGTTTGCAGCGGCCGCGTACGATGCGGTCAGCGAAGCCGGCGACGGCCGGGCCGAGGTGTTCCGGAAGCTCGCCGCGAAGGAGAAAGCCGAGGTGGTCGATACCGGTCTCGTCGACTTCAATGCGCCGGCAATCGGCAAGATCAGCTCCCCCGAGCTGCTGCAGAATCTGATCGCCGCGTTCGATAACCACTGGGTGACCAACCCGGTGGCGGCCGGTGAGAGCGTGTTCGTCGGTCTGGCCCGGGAGCGGATTCCGGAGAAGGCGGCGACGTTCAACGAGGTTTCCGCGCAGGTTGCCGCCGATTACCGCAATGCCGAAGCGACCCGGCTTGCGACTGAGGCGGCCGCGAAGGCTGAGGAATCGCTCGCCGCGATCGAGGACGGCGCTGCCCGTCTGAAGGCGTTCAATGAGCTCAAGGGCTGCACGATCAGGGAGTTTCGTTTCTCCCCGGCCGGTGAGTTTCCGCCGATGGAGCTTTTTCCGTCCGCCGGCGCCGCGATGCGGCTGAATGTGGACGAGGTGTCGAAGGTGCTTCCGGCCGAAGGCGGCCCGCAGCTTGCGATCCTGCTGAAGCGCACGCCGGCCGACATGAAGGATTTCGAGTCGAAGAAGGAGCAGCTACGTTCGAGCCTAGGCAATATGAAGCGCGAGCTCTCCATCGGTGTTTTCGAAGAGGAGTTCATGACCCAGTGCCAGCTTGATCCCAAACTGGTCCAGCGTTGACCGCCGGAGGGTGTGAGAGGAAATGGCTGACAACACATCGATAGAGGAGCGGTGTCCGGGGACGTGCTGCGAGGGCGGTTTCGCCCTGGGACGTCACATGACGGTTGAGTTTTACGATTGCGATCCGAAGGCGCTGGCCGATGCGGAGCTGGTCAAGACGGTTTTCCTGCGTGCGGCGGAGAAGTCCGGCGCGACGGTGATCGACGCGAACTTTCACGAGTTCGAGCCGCAGGGAGTCAGCGGGGTCGTGGTGATTTCGGAATCGCATTTCGCGGTTCACGCCTGGCCGGAGCACGATTACGCCGCGGTGGATCTGTTCACCTGCGGCGACAAGGTCGATTTCGAGGTGGCGATCGACGTCATTGCGAAAGGGATCAAATCCGCGCAGTGGATCGTCTCGAGCGTCATGAACCGCGGCATCGTCGGGAATAACGGCGTCGAGCGGCTCGTTCCGGTCATCGAGGGGCGGAACTGCCGTTTCTCGCTGTCGTGGGAGGAGCGGTTCCTGTCGAGCCGGGCGCATGCGCTTTCGGCGTCGATCGACATCTACGAATGCCGGGCGCCGTGGATCGGCAGTTCGGAGGCGCTGCGGAAATTCGCGCTTGATTTTGCGGAGAAGCTCGGGCTCGAGCCGCGCGGCGAGTGGCGGGTTAACCCGTCCGAGGCCGGATTTTTCGCCTGGGTGCTGCCGTTGAAGGACGGCGGCCTTTCGGGCCGGATCGACCTGGCCCGCAAGGCTGCCTACCTCGATCTTTTCGTCGCCGGATTCTTCGATCCGCGCAAGGCGGCGGAGTTCGCAACCTTCGAACTCGGCGGAAATTATTACAGGATGCAGCCGCACGTGCGGCAGTAACGAATACAGTGCGCCGGTGCGGCGCTGAAAGGATACGGATTTATGCCATTTGAACGCGGTAGTGTCACTTTTTCAATGTTTGAACTCAGCGGGGAGCTGCCGGAGGATCTGCTCGGGCTGTTCGCCGCGAAAAAGGCCGGTCCGCTTGATTCGGTCGATTCGGAGCCGCAGTTCGGCTGGGTGACCGGTCATCACCTGCTCGATACGACGATCGACGAAGCGTCGGCGCAGCTCGGCGGCTGCTACTTCCTGACGCTGCGCCAGGCGGTCCGCAAGATGCCGGGGGCGCTGCTGAACGCGATCTGCAAGCGCGAGGAACAGGCCTACATGAGGGCCAACGAGCTCGAATATGTGTCGGCCAAGATGAAGAAGCAGATCCGGGAGGAGGCGCTTGAGAAGCATATCCAGAAGATGCCGCCGGCGCTTTCCGGGATTCCGATGGTGCTCGACCCGAATGAGAAGCTGCTTTTCGTCGGCGCCACAAGCCGGACCCAGATCGATCTTTTCATCGACAACTTTTTTCAGGCGACGAAGCTCGAGCCTCTGCAGCTGACGCCGGGGCTCATGCTGGAACGGGCGTTCCAGATCACCGAGGCGACTTTCCCCGTGCTGAATATCGCGAATCTGCCCGGGAGCGGCGCGGAGCCGGCGATCGGCCGCGATTTCCTGATGTGGCTCTGGTTTTACAGCGAGACGATCGGCAAGCTCCAGCATCCGCAGTACGGCGAATTCGACATCCTGATCGAAGGACCGCTGACCTTTGCGGACGAGGGCGAGGCGAAGGGCGCCGGCGAAACCACGGTCAAGAAGGGCGACTCCCCGCTTCGCAGCGCCGAGGCGAAGGCCGCGGTTGCGGTCGGCAAGAAGCTCAAGAAGGCGAAGCTGAGCCTGACCCGCGAGAAGCAGGTCTGGAGCGGCACCTTTGATGCGGACCAGTTCGCGTTCGGCTCGTTCAAGCTGCCGGAAGGCGATGCGTTGACCAACGAGGATGAGATCTTTGCCGAGCGCGTGCAGAACCTCATTGTGTTCCGCGAGGCGATGACGCTCTATTTCAGGAAGTTCGCCGAGACCATGATGGGGCTCGAATTCCCGAAGTTTGAAAATGAAATCCGTGAATGGGCGAAGAACCGTGATGCCATCTGACCGGATCGGAAACCACCCCGAAGATGCGGAGATCCGCTTTTTCACCGGAACCTGGGAGCTGTATCCGGCGGAGGAGCTCGCCGCCGCGGCGGTTGTCGAACTCGACCTCGGCTGCGGAGTCGGCTCCTACACGGCCGAACTTGCGAAGCGTTATCCGGAGCGGAAGATTCTGGCGGCCGACGTCATGGTCGGGCGGCTGCGCAAGCTTGTGAAGCGCTGCCGCCGCATGGGAATCGGAAACATGACCATATTGCGGACCGAGGCGCGCCATCTGGTTGCTTTCATGCTGCCGGATGAATCGGTCGACCGGCTGCATCTGCTCTGCCCGGACCCGTGGCCGAAGGGGCGGCACAGCGGCCACCGGCTGCTGACCAGCGATTTTGTTTCGCAGTTGCATAGGGTGTTGAAAAAGGACGGGATTTTTCACTTTTCGAGCGATGACGAACCGTATTACACGGCCGTGCGCGGCGTCCTGGCCTCTTCGGGGCTTTTCGTCGAAGCGCCGGAGGCGATCGCCGATCTGGCCGGAATCCGGAGCGATTTCGAGCAGCGATGGAATGACGAAGGCAAGCCGGTGCATCATATCGCCTGCCGGCGCATTCCGCGCCCGGCGCACACGATCGGCCATTGACGGGCGGCGGGCGGAGAGGAGGCTTTTTCCCGCCTTTCTTGCCCCCCGGCTGTTGCACTTTGGCGAGAATGGGTTATAGTAAAGTCCTTATCCCCGTCCGGCGTCGGGGCAACGTTTAACGGAAATAGATGGATACGATGAACATTTTTCAGGAACTGAAGGCACGCGGTTTCTGCTACCAGCAGACCGACGAAGAAGCGATCGAGAAACTTCTGAGCACCGAGCGGGTCAAGTTCTATGTGGGGTTCGATCCGACCGGGAACAGTCTTCATGTCGGTCATCTGCTGCCGGTCATGGCCATGCGCCTCATGCAGAAGGCCGGGCATATTCCGATCGTGCTGGTCGGCGGCGCGACCGCCCGTATCGGGGACCCCTCCGGCAAGAAGACAGCGCGGCCGATGATGACGCTCGAAACCATCGCCGAAAATGTCGCCTGTCTGCAGAAGCAGCTTTCGCGTTTCATCAGAACCGAGAACGGTGAAGCGCATTTCGTGAACAATGCGGACTGGCTCTGCAAGATCGGCTATATCGATATGCTGCGCGAGGTCGGAACCATTTTCAGCGTGAACCGCATGATGGCGCAGGAATCGGTCAAGTCGCGCCTTGAGGACGGGCTGACCTTCCTCGAATTCAACTACTCGATTCTGCAGGCGTACGACTTCATGGTGCTGAACCGCGATTTCGGCTGCAAGCTCGAGATGGGCGGCCAGGACCAGTGGGGCAACATGGTTGCGGGGACGGAGCTGATCCGGCGCAAACTCGGCCGGGAGGTTCACTGCATGACCATTCCGCTGCTGATGGACAGCAACGGCGAGAAGTTCGGCAAGACCGCCGGCGGAAACAACGTCTGGCTCGACGTGAATCGCACGAGCGTGTTCGACTACTACCAGTTCTGGCGGAATTCCGACGATTCGCAGGTCGAGAAGCTCATGCTTTACTTCAGCCCGCTTCCGGTCGACGAGATCAGGCGGATCTGCGATCCGGCCGGCAACATCAACCGCGCGAAGGAGATTCTCGCGTATGAGGCGACCTGCCTCGCCCACGGCGAAGAGGCGGCGCGCGAGGCGTTTGTGACCGCCGGCACCCGCTTCGGTTTCGCGGACCCCGAATGCAGAGTTCAGACGACGAGCGGCATTGCGAAGGTCGACCGCAGTTCGGTGCAGGCCGAGCTGCCGACCGCGGTGGTGACGGCGGCGGAGCTCGACGACCCGGCCGGGCTTTCGATCCCGAAGCTTCTGGTGCTGGCGGGACTGTGCAAAACCAACAGCGACGGCCGCCGTCTGATTCAGGGCGGTGCGGTCAGCATTGACGATGTGAAGGTGACCGATGTGAATGCGAAGATCACGCGGGAGAATTTTGCGGACGGTTCGTTCGTTCTGCGGGCCGGCAAAAAGAATTTCCGCCGGGTGGTTCTCGAACAGTAAGGTATGCGGCAGAGAGGCGGCGCCGGCCGGTTTCCCGTTCCCGCCGTTCTCTTTGTCCGGGCTTGAAACGGGGAAGGAGTACCGAAATGACGCCGCAGTTTTATATCGCAGCAATGTCGGAGAAGCCGGAAGGCGGAATCTACCGTTACCGGATGCGGGAGAATGCCGTTCCGGAACAGGTCGGCTTCACGCCGATGCCGGGGGTGAACTATCTGGCTTTTTCGCCGGACCGTAAATTCATGTTTTCGACCTGCATCATCGACGGGCAGGGCGGCGTCGCGTCGTATGCGGTCGGCGAGGACGGCGCGCTCACGTTTCTGAGCAGCATGGCTTCGGGCGGGAAATCCGCCTGCTACGTCATCACCGATCCGGCCGGGGAGTTCCTGTACTGCGCGAACTATTCGACCGGGGACTTTTCGGAATTCCGGCTCGACGGGGACGGCCGGATCGTCGAACGGACGCAGCTGGTCCGCCACGAGGGCCGCGGGCCGAACGTCTCGCGGCAGGAGGGGCCGCACACCCATTTCACGAATATGACGCCGGACGGGAAGTATCTTGTGGTTATCGACCTCGGCGTCGATGCGCTGTATGCGTACCGGCTCGACCCCGGCCGGGGAATCGACGCCGCAAACCCGAAGGTGTCGAAAATGACGCCCGGCGACGGGCCGCGCCATCTGGTCTTCGACCGGTCCGGACGGATCGCCTATCTGGCCAATGAGCTCGGCAACAGCGTGACTTCGCTGACCTATGACGACGGGGTTTTCACGGTCATCGGCAAGGTCACCACGCTGCCGCGCTTTCAGGAAGGGGCGACGAAGGTCGCCGCCATCCGGCTTTCGCAGGACGAGCGGTTTCTCTTCGTTTCGAACCGCGGCTACGATTCGATTGCGGTTTACGAGCTCGACGGAAAGGGCGGCATGAGGCCGTTCGATCTGGTGCTTTCGGGCGGCTCGAGTCCGCGCGACATCAACTTCCTGCCCGGCTGCCGGTGGTTCGGCGCGGCGAACGAATTTTCCGATACCGTGTTTTTCTTCGACTGCGACGGCCGCGGCAGGCTGACGCCGAACGGGTGTGTGCTGCGGCTGCCCCGTCCGCTCCACATCTTCTGGTGAAGCGCGGCGACGCGGCACGAACTGTCTGATTTCCGCCCGGCCTCTTATCCGTGCCGGGCGGACAGCGTCAGGCCGGTCCGGCGCCCTGTGCCCGGGGACAGAGGGTGGGTGCCCTTTCCGGTTCCTGCGGCGTGTTCGGTTGATTCGTCGGCAGATTCTTAAAATTTTTCTTCGGTGATGAAGCCGGTTGAGCTGCCGTGGGCGACGATTTTGCCGTCATCATTGAAGACCTCGACGCGGTAGACGCAGGTGCGGCGGCCGCGGCTGACCTCCGTCGCCTTGGCGCGCAGTTGCCTGCCCACGCCGGGACGGATGAAGTTGATGTTCGAATTCAAACCGACGGTACGGAAGCCGTGCGAATTGGCCGCCCCGGCAAACGCGAGGTCGGCGAGGGTGAAGATCGAGCCTCCCTGCGCAATGCCGAGGCCGTTCAGGGAATTTTCGGTGATGTCCATCACCGCCTCCGCATATCCGAGGCGCAGGACGTCGATCCGCATGCCGTTGTAGCGGCAGAACCGGTCGTCGTTGTTGAGCAGAGCCTTCAGAGCATCCATTTCCATATCAGAGTCCTCCTCCTGAGTTGACTGTCCGCTTACTATACACCGCGGCGGAACTATCTGCAAAAAAGATTCGGAGAAAATTGAAAAGCGCCGCCGCCGGTGGTATAGTATCGGGATTTTTATTGTTGAACCCATAACTCAGGAAAGCGACGCAATGGATACGGAGACGCGCGAAAGTTGGAGCGGCAAACTCGGTTTCGTTCTCGCCGCCGCCGGGTCCGCCATCGGACTCGGCAACATCTGGAAGTTTCCGTATATCACGGGCATGAACGGGGGAGGCGCGTTCGTGCTGGTTTATCTCGGCTGCATCCTGCTCTTCGGGCTGCCGCTGATGCTCTGTGAGATTGCGATCGGGCGCAAGACCGGGCGCAATCCGTACGGGGCGTTCAAAGCCCTTCAGGTCAAGCGTTCCCGGATGGCGGACGCCATTGCGGTCCTGCTGCTGCTCGGGTCGCTGTCGCTGGCGGGGGCGGGACATTACGGCTTCGCGGCGGTTCTCTTCGGCGCCGCGCTGCTTTTCCTGTGGCTCGGTTTCGCGGCGGTCGGGCTGCTGTCGCTCATCACGGCGATGATCATTCTGTCGTATTACGCGGTGGTCGGCGCCTGGATCGTCGATTACGTCTATCGTTCCTTTTCCGGCGGACTCCATTTCACGCAGGTTTCCGAGGCGGCGGAGGTGTTCCGCAATTACCAGGATACGGAGCCGGGCCGCATCGCTCTTGAACTGGTCATCTTCATGACCATGACTGCCGGCATGATCATCTTCGGCATCCGGAAGGGGATCGAACGCTGTTCGAAGGTGCTTATGCCGCTTCTGCTCTTCCTGCTGCTTGCCGTGATCGTGCGCGGCGTGACGTTGCCCGGCGCGCGGGAGGGCATCCGCTTCTTCCTGAATCCGGATTTCTCGAAACTCAGTACGGCGGGTGTCCTGGAAGCGCTCGGCCACGCTTTCTACTCGCTGAGCCTGGCCATGGGCATCACCATCACCTACGGCAGCTATCTGCGCAAGGATGAGAACATCTTCTCCACGGCGGTCTGGGTCGTCGCGCTCGACACTGCGGCCGCGCTGCTCGGAGGGCTCGCGATTTTTCCGGCCGTCTTCGCCATGCAGCTCGCACCGGATGCCGGGCCGGGGCTGATTTTCAACGTGCTGCCGGCCACTTTCTACCGGATTCCGGGCGGCATGGGCTGGGTCTGGGCCGGACTCTTCTTCCTCATGATGACCATTGCGGCACTGACCAGCGCGGCGGCGCTGCTCGAAAGCGGCGTGACTTTCCTGATGGACCAGTTCAAGTTCCGGCGCGTGCCGACCGTGCTCTGCACCTACGCCGGCATCACGCTGCTCGGGTTCCTGACCTGTTACAGCACGAACCACTGGGACAATCTGCCCGGCGTGGACCGGTTCGTCCGGAACGTGTTCAACGTCCGGACCGGCTCCTGGTTCGACCTGCTCGACAAGCTGACCTCCAACTGGATGCTGCCGCTGCTCGGGCTGCTGACCGTGATTTTCGTCGGCTGGATCTGGGGCGCGCGCAAGGCGGGCCGCGAGCTTCGCGAGGGAACGCACGGGTTTGCGGACGAGAACCTCATCACGCTGCTCTCCGGTTTCCGCGGCGAGCCGCGGTATATGGACTCCGCCAATTCCGGTCTGACCGTCCTGACGCTCTGGGGGCTCCTCGTCCGTTACGTCGCGCCGGTCATCATGGCGACCATCTTCATTCAGGTCATCACTGCGTAACGAAGTCGGGCGGCCGGCTGTTCCGCACCGGGGAAGGGCGACAGGTTCTTCCGTCTGCCGGATCGGCCTTCACTTCTCCCATGCCGCGGTTCCGCCCCATCCGGAGCTGGTGAACCGTTTCGGGGGCCGTCTGGTCATCGCCTGTGACGGGATGCAGCTGGAGCTGTAAACGGTGCTGCGTATGCGGATTTCAGCGCGGCCGGGCCGCTTCGGCCCGGACCGCTTCGAAGAGCCCGTTGCCGGAGAGCGCACAGTTCGGGTTGTGTTTCCGGTAGTTTTCGAGCGCATTGCGCAACTCCTCGTCGGGGAGTTCGAGATCGCGGAAGAACATAGCGAGGTCTTTCACCATATATTTCCTGAACACACAGCCCGGAACCGACAGAAAACGGCAGCTGGCGACGTCGATCCAGACGATGTCGATTTTTCCGTCCCCGAGCGGTTTCCAGAGGAAGTTGAACACCCGGACCGCCTTGTGGAAGCAGTGAATCGAATGGAGCCCCGCGACATAGACCAGATTCCGGTCGATGAACTCCTTCTGTTCGGGCGTTCCGCGCAGGCTGCCGCCGGGCAGGAACTCCCGTCCGTCGACGTAGCCCTCCGCGAACCGGGTGGCGAGAAACGAACGGTTCAGGCGGAAATTCCTTCGGTCATCTCCTGCGAAAAGCAGCGTTGCCATCGGGATGCCGAGCGCGGTGAAGGCCCGGTAGTTCGCCGCTTCGAGCGCGGTTTTCGAACAGCGCAGCGCATAGCGCAGCGGCTTGATGCCGGCGTAGTCCTTGAAGGCCAGCGTGATGCCGCCATATTCGGCCGGGAGCGTAACTTTGCGGACCGCTTTGTTGCGGGTTTTCCAGATCACCTCGCCGCCGGCGAACAGCTCCGGCGCCTCGAAAAACGCTTTTTTCACCGCCTGAAATCCGGGCTCCGAGTGAAACCAGCTCGAACCGAAACGGATGTGCATTTCGGAGAGAGCCCGGCGTTTCAACTGCCCGGGATTGAGGTTGCCTGACTCTCGAATCATGCGATCCCTTTCTGATCCCGCCTGAAAATTAATTATTGTTCATCTGAATTTAATCGAATTTTCATAAAAATCAAGTCGGGGACGCCGTTTGAGCGGACAATTTCCCGGATTCCGGCCGAAAAACGCTCTTGCAATTCCGCCGGGGTCACGGTATACTAAGGAGTGCGCAATTCCGCAAACAGAAAGGCAGAGAAATGGGAATTCGTTTTTTGTATCCGGAGGGAAAGCTTAAGGCGCTCACCATGAGCTATGACGACGGCGTCGTGCAGGACCGCCGCCTGATCGGACTCTTCAATGCGAACGGAATCAGGGGAACGTTCCATATCAACTCGGGCATTCTCGACTCCGGCAACCGCGTCGCTTCGTCCGAAGTGAAGACGCTTTACGCCGGCCACGAGGTGTCGTGCCACACCGTGAGCCATCCGTTCCTCGAACGGCTGCCGCGCACCGAAGTCGCCCGCGAGATTTACGAGGACCGCCGGCGGCTCGAGGAGCTCTGCGGCTATCCGGTCATCGGCATGTCGTATCCGTTCGGCACCTGGAACAGTGAAGTCATCGACATCGCGAAGAGCTGCGGGATCGTCTACTCGCGTTCGACGCGGACCAGCGGCGGCTTCGGCATCCCGCAGGAGTTCATGGCCTGGGATGCGACCTGCCACCACCGCGAAATGCTCGAGAAGGGGGACGCCTTCCGCCAGAACGACCGTTATCCGCTCGCGCTCCTGTACATCTGGGGACACGCCTACGAGTTCGACAACGACAACAACTGGTGCGATATCGAAGAGTTCTGCCGCATGATGGCGAATCTTCCGAACGTCTGGTACGCGACGAATATCGAGGTCTGGCGCTACCTTACGGCGATCCGGAGCCTCGTCACCTCCGCCGACGGGCGCATGGTTTTGAACCCGTCCGCCACGGCCGTCTGGTACACCTGCGACGGAAAGGACGGCGTGATCCGTCCCGGCGAGACGCTGACGCTCGGCTGATCTCCGTCAGGCGCGGTGCTTGGTGCGGGCGATCAGGTGGTCCTGGATCTCGGGCGGAATCAGCCTGAACAGCTGGGAGTAGCCCGCGACCCGGACCGGGATGTTGCCGTAATGCTCCGGGTCCCGCTTCGCCTGTTCGAGCCGTTCGGCCGAGACGACGTTCCACTGCATCTGCCCGACGCCCATGGCCAGCGCGCTTCTGAGCAGCGCGACGAAGCGCCCGGCGCCGTTTGAACCCTCGAACAGGCTCGGGTGCAGGTCGATGATCGCGGCCGATGCGCCGCCGGCTTCGCGGTGCGGCTGCTTCGCGAGCGACCGCAGCAGCATGGTGACCCCTTCCCGGTCGCGTCCCTGATGCGGCGAAAGCGAGTAGGCGAGCGGTTCCCCCGCCCGCCGCCCGTCCGGCATGGCGCCGACGGCTTCGCCGAAATAGACGTTGTTGTAGAAGCTGAACAGATGCACGAAAAGACGGTTCCCCTTTTCGCTCCAGCGGTCCATGAGCGCGATGAAGCTGCGCGACAGCTCCGCGGCGATCCGGTCGGTTTCGTCGTCGCCGTTGCCGTACTTCGGCGTTCCGGCCAGCAACTGGCCGCGCAGGGCTTCACCGCCGGAGAAATCGTGTTTCAGGGCATCGAGCAGGACTTCGGCCGGAAGCTGCCGCGATTCGAACACCTGCCGCTTCAGGACGGCCAGGCTGTCGGCCGTGTCCGGCACGCCGAGCAGGCAGATGGAGTGCCAGTTGTATTCCGCGCCGCCGTCGGTGATGTCGCGCCCGCGTTCGAGGCAGGACGGGGTCAGCAGCGAAAAGGCCGGCAGCGAGCCGAAGAGGCGCTGGTTCCGCTCCTCGCGCCGGCAGTGGTAGACCATGCGTGACGCCATATATTCGATGTTTTGTTCAAGCCTGCGCATCAGCTCGTCCCAGGAGCTGATGCCGGCCAGGTCCGGCGACTCCGGCAGCAGCCGTTCCCCGGTCCGGGGATCGCAGCCTCCGAAGAGGGTCAGTTCGAGAACGCGGAGCAGGTTGAACCAACCAGAAACCGCATGGCTGTTCGCTTTGCCCGGAATGGTCAGTTCGACGCAGCCGATCGGCGCGTAATTGCGGGCGTCCTCCGGCGCGACGCCGCGGTTCGCAAGCGCCGGGATAAAGCAGTCGTCGTTGAAGAAGAACGGGATGCCGCCGCCCTTCAGCACGAGTTTCGCACACTGCATGAGAAAATCGTCCGGCGTTTGTGAGGTGATCCGGACCGACAGGTCGCGGATTTCCCCGAACCGTTCGGTCGCTTCGAGGATGATCCGGCTCATTTCGCAGAGCGCCGGCTTCCCGTCTGCATCGACTCCGCCGAGCGTGATCGCCTGTACGTCGTAGGGCAGGTAGAGCCTGACGGCGAGTTCGATCATCCAGCCGACCGCCTCCTCCCGCGTGATGAGGTTTTGCGCCCGGTCATGTTCGTAATAGGGCTGGAGCAGCCGGTCGAGCCGCCCGATCGAGTTCGCGTTGATGCCGTCGTCCGCGCAGGCGATCAGGTGGCCGAGCCAGAGCAGCTGGACCGCCTGCGGAAAGCTTTTTGCGCCGGTTTCGACCGCGAGGCAGTTCCGGGCGGTTTCGGCAGCTCCGGCCTGGCGGGCAAGCTCGGCGTGGCGGCGTCCGAACAGGAGTCCCGCGTCGCAGACCGCCAGGGCGGCACGCAGGAAGTTCTCGCGGCGGACATAGTCGCAGCTGTGGAGCGGAAAACGTTCGAACTGCCGTTCGGCCAGGCGCCGGAGCCCGCCGAAACCATGCTTGAGCAGGAAGCCGTAGTCGCGGACCGAGTGGTTTTCGACCCAGCCGACTGCGGTGAAGACCGGCGCTGCTCCGCCGGTTCCGGCGGGGAGGGCGGGCCAGCCGCCGGCCATGCCGGTCCGGCTTCCCGGTGTGCTTTCGCCGGGGGAGACGGCGGAACGGCAGCTTCGCAGCTGCCGGGCGGTTTCGCGGAGCTCCGCGAGCCGGAAGTCGCCGAGTTCATCCAGTTGCCGCTGCTTCTCCTCGTCGCCGCCGTCCCGGTCGTCTCCGAAGAAGTGGTTGAAGTGCTCGCCCGCCAGTAGGGAATCCGGGTCGAAGGCGAGCGGCATAAGTTTTGCCGATTCGTATATGGTCATGGCGCGAATCTGGCTGAGCGAACGCTCCGGCGTGAAGGCGAGAAAGCGTGCCGCGTCGCGGAGCATCGGATTGGGCGCGGACGGGAAGGAGCCGTTTCTCTCTTTGATTTTCCGGAGAAGAAGCTGTTGACGCGGATTCATTGCAACCTCCATGGTTTTGTGTGCAATGATAGAATACCGCGGCAACCTGGAAATTTCTTTGGCGAAAATGCCAGATTCTTGTCTGTTCGTCTATTTTTTGCGAATCTGGCCCGGTGTCGTTCCGGTGATCTGGCGGAAGCGGCGTGTGAAGTGGGGAACATCCGCAAAGCCGTATTTCGCGGCGATCTCCTTGATTTCGAGCCGGGAGTAAAGCAGGTCGGATTTCGCCGCCTGAAGCTTCCGCTCGACGAAATAGCGCTGAATGCTCTCCCCGGTCGCTTCGCGGAAGATGCGGCAGAGCAGGGCGCGGCTGACGCCGACCCGCGAAGCGAGTTCGCTGATGCGGAGATTTCCGGACAGATGTTTCGACAGCTCTGCGATGGCAGCTTCGACCGCCCGGCGGTGGAATTCGGCGGTCGCCCGCCCCGGCGACAGAGACAGGTTGCGGTGCAGGACGGCGAAGAGCTTCAGCAGTTCCGACTTCCGTTCGAGTTCGGCTTCGACGCCGATTCGTGAAGCCGCATCAAGCAGCCGCAGGAAGCACTGCTCGTAGGCCGGACGGTTGGCGAGCTGCTGGTACGGCGGCAGTGTTTCGGGGTACTTCTCCTGATTGCGGCACGCTTCGGGAGGCACCGGAAAGGGACGGTACGACCGTTCGTTTTCCCGCAGGTCGAAATGCAGGTTGTACATCCGCACCCGCACGCCGGGGTCGAGCGTAAAGCGGTAACCTTCGCCGGGGCGTACGAAAAAGAGCATTCCGGGCCGGATCGGAACGGTTTCGCCGCGCAGTTCATAGCTGCCGGAGCCCTCCCGGAAATAGTGCAGCGCATGGTCGCCGAGGCAGGGTTGCGCAAAGAGCCGAACCGAATCCTCCACGGGGAAATCGTGGGCGAGCCGCAGCCACGGGGAACAGGGCTGCGGCGCGGCCGGAACCGGAGTGGAAATGAATCGCTGCCCGTTCACGTTTCTCCTTCTCCTCCGGTTGGGGACGGTGGTCAGTAGGCGGCGGAAAAATCTTCTCCCGCGCCGCGGCGGAACACCTTGATCCGGCGCGCTGCGCGGTCGATCGAAACCATGCTCCAGGCGTCTTCGCTCTCCGTCCCGAATTCGCGCTTCGGGGCGAAGGTTTCGTTCTGGTAACAGAGCGAGGAGAGGAAGCTGATCTCCGTAAAGCCGCGCCCGGTCCGGACCTCGTCGAAATGTTCGTGTCCGTACAGGTGCGCGATGAAGTCGCGCGGCCCCTGCCGGGTGAAGTCCGCTTCGACCGTATGGACGAGGTCGGCCGGATCGGCCGGCGACGGGAAGCACGGATGGCGGTCGAATCGGAACGGACACTCCTTCACGTCCGCGGCGGAGGAGCGATAACTCCGTCCGGTCCGGAACGCATTCAGCAGTTTCACCATGATTTCGCCGTTCGGCAGGAAGCCGAGGCTCATATGACTGACCGCCAGCAGCCCCCAGCCGGGCAGTTCCGAAAAGTCCAGCGCCGTATGTGCGACGAATTCGAGTTGCGCCTTCGAAAAACCGTGGTCGTTGATCGTGTAGTATTTGAGCGTTCCGTCCGGCCGCGGCGAAAACGGCAGGTCGACCGTGTTCAGCATCAGCAGCCGGATCTTCTGCGCCGGGAAGTCGACGTAAAAACAGTTGCTGACACCGGGCGCCGCGACGGTTCCGGCCGGGAAGCCGTCCGGATAGACGAGGCCCTGCCACTCCGCGCCGCTGAAGCCGTTCGATGCATCGGCCGGTTCGGCCTTGCAGTAATAGGTGTTGTCATCGTGGTTCCCGAGCGCGAACCAGACCGGCAGCCCGCCGGAGCGCATCGCTTCGGCGGAGAGCGTGATTTCACGCTGCGTCTGCTTTCTCGGCCGGTTGCCGTTGCTCATGTCGCCCGCATTGATCAGGAATGCGGCACCGCACTCCCGCCCTGCCGCGGCGAAGTTCCGCATATGGGCGAGGGAGTTCGCGCCGTAGCCGCGAAGGTCGCTGTTCTCTTCGAAGTGCGTATCGGTGATGAAACCGAACAGAAGATCGTTTGCTCCGGTGTTTTCCCGGACGTGCCGACAGAATTGTTTCATGAAAATCAAGCCAGTTTTCCGCCGCTGTGGGCGCGGGTTGCTTCGTCGTGGAACAGGATTACGGGATCGCTGACGTTGGCGTTTCCGTTCAGGGTTTCGATGTAGCGGCAGACCGCGTAAGGTTCGGACTTCCGCCGGTAGGCGGCGAGCCACTCCGCCGTCTCCTCTTCGTGTTCGGGCGGGCGCGGCCAGATGAATTTGCGGCCGTGATGGCGGATGCGGTACGGCTTCGGCGTCAGCCGCGCCCGGAAGCACTTCTGGGCGTCGCAGAGCGTTGCATAGAGGTAGTCTGCGCCGAACCGGCGCATGAGCTTCCGTGTTTCCGGCGAACCCGGCGTAAAGCCCTTCCCCTGTACGATCAGCCGGAAGCCGGCGCAGGTCCGGTAGACCCGGATCAGGCAGGAGGCGTACTCGGGACGCGCCGCGGCTTTCCGGATCAGGCCGAGCGCCCACTCCTCCGGCGCCGGACGCCGCCTGCCGGCCAGCAGAAGGCCGAGCCCGGCCAGCAGCGGCACCGGCCGGAAACCGTCGATGTCGACGAAGACCAGATTCTCCGAATTCAGCACTTCTGCGCCGTACCGGTTCCGCGTGACGATGTTCTGCGGCGACAGCTCCCGCACGATCTCTTCGCGGATCGGCTTGGAGTCGTACTCCCAGTCGACCCGGCCGCCGTCGATCCGTTTCTGCACGTCGGCGAGAAGCCGGTCCGCCAGCCGTCCGGCCTCTTCCGGCGACTCGTTCGAATAGCCGTACACCCGGGTCGGCTGCGGCACGCCGCCGTTCGGCATCCGGATCTCTCCGTATTTTTCGACCCAGTAGCGGTAGATTCTCATTCCGGCCCGGCGCTCCCTTACTTTTTCGCTTTCAGGAAGGCTTCGATGAATTCGTCGATCTCTCCGTCGAGCACGCCGGCCGTGTTGCTGGTTTCGACCTCGGTACGGAGGTCCTTCACCATCTGGTAGGGCTGCAGCACGTAACTGCGGATCTGGCTGCCCCAGCCGTTCTCCATCTTTTCGCCGCGGATCGCGTCGGCTTCGCTGCGGCGCTTCTCCTCTTCGTATTCGTAGAGTTTGGCTTTCAGCATCTTCATCGCGGTGGCGCGGTTCTTATGCTGAGAACGCTCGTTCTGGCAGCAGACCACGATGCCGGTCGGCAGGTGGGTGATGCGGATGGCCGAGTCGGTCGTGTTCACGTGCTGGCCGCCCGCGCCGCTCGAACGGTAGGTGTCGATCCGCAGCTGGGTTTCATCGATCTCGATATCGATGTCGTCGTCGAGCTCCGGGAAGACGTCGACCGAGACGAAACTCGTGTGGCGCCGCGCGTTGCTGTCGAACGGGGAGATGCGGACCAGCCGGTGCACGCCCTTTTCCCCCTTCATATAGCCGTAGGCGAATTCCCCCGTCACATGCAGCGTCGCGCTTTTGACGCCGGCCTCTTCGCCGGGCTGAAGGTCGATGACTTCGTCCTTCCAGCCGCGCCGTTCGAAGAAGCGGCGGTACATGCGCAGCAGCATGCTGGCCCAGTCGCACGACTCGGTGCCGCCGGCACCGGCATGCACCGAGAAGTAGAGGTTGTTCCGGTCGAACTTGCCGGAGAGAAAGCTCATGATCTCCATCCGGTCCAGCGACTTCAGCAGTCTCCGGTAGGCGATTTCGGTCTCCTTGAGGAACTCTTCGTCCTCGCCGGCCAGCTCGAGGGCGACCGAGTAATCTTCGATCTCCGACTCGAGCTTGCGGAACGGCTCGAGCAAATTCCGGCAGGCGGAGAGCTGGGAGACCGTGTTCTGCGCGGACTCCTTGTCGTTCCAGAAATCCGGCGCGGACATTTTCGCTTCAAGTTCCGCCATCTCGGCTTTGCGGTCGTCGATGTGCAGGAACTCGTGCAGATGCTCGATCCGGCTCTTGAGCTCGCCTTCCGCCTGACGCAATTCGTCGATGCTCATCATTTCTTGGCTGCCTCCAGTTTCCACATATCGTCCAGCAGGTGCTGGATGTCGTCGAGACACGCGCCGCAGGCGCCGCCTGCTTTGCAGTAGTGGGTCACGTCCTCGGCCTTGTGGAGATTGTTCTCCTTCGCAACCTTCAGGATCTTCACGTCGGTCACGCCGAAGCAGTTGCAGACGATGCGCCCCTCGTGCTCGTGGTCATCCTCGAACGGACTGGCCTCGCCCTTGTAGTTGCTGATCGCCTTCTGCAGCGCTTCCATGCCCATGACCGAGCAGTGCATCTTCGCTTCGGGCAGGCCGCCGAGCATTTCGGCGATCTCCTGATTCGTCACTTTCGCTGCTTCGTCGAGCGTCTTGCCCTTCACGAGTTCGGTCAGCGCCGAGCTCGACGCGATCGCGCTCGCACAGCCGAAAGTCTTGAATTTCACGTCCGCGATACGGCCCTGGTCATCGAGCTTGAATGTGAGTTTCAAGGCGTCGCCGCAGGCCGCGTTGCCGACCTCGCCGACCCCGTCCGGATTCTCGATCTCCCCGACATTGCGGGGATGCAGAAAATGATCCATTACTTTATCGGTATAATTCCACATGCTGCCACCCTCCTCTTTTCTTCAGAGATACTTTGCGTTCTCTGCTTCGATTTTCCGTTTCAGCAGGGGGATCGCCTCCTCGACTGCGATCCGCTCCGCATCGCGGCTGCCGCGGAGTTTGAACTCCGCCTGCCCGTCCGCCAGCGTTTTCGGCGAGACGACCAGCCGGAACGGGATTCCGAGCAGGTCCGCGTCGCTGAACATCGAGCCGGCCTTTTCGCCGCGGTCATCATACAATACTTCAATTCCGGCCGCTTGCAAGTCGGCATAAAGTTTTTCGCACACTTCTCCGACGTTGTCTTTGCCCGGATTCACGGCGCAGATCTGCACCTGGTACGGCGCGATCGACAGCGGCCAGATCGGGCCGTATTCGTCGCTCGACTGCTCGATCACCGCCGCCATCGCGCGGCCGACGCCGATGCCGTAGCAGCCCATGACCATCGGCCGCGCCTTGCCGTCGCGGTCGAGGTATTCGCAGTGCATCGATTCGGTGTATTTCGTGCCGAGCTGGAAGATGTTGCCGACTTCGATGCCGCGCGAGAACACCAGCGGTTCGCCGGTCAGCGGGCAGGGGTCGCCTTCCCGCACGGTCGCGATGTCGGCGACCAGGCACTCGGCTCCGGCCATGTCCCGGTCGAAGTTGAAATTCTTATAGTGGTAACCGGTCTCGTTCGCGCCGACCACGAGGTTGCCGGATTCGGCGGCGGAGCGGTCGATCACGATTCGGACCTTCTTCCCGTCGATGCCGACCGGACTGGCAAAGCCCGGAACCGCGCCGGCCGCGAGAATCGCCGCGTCGTCCGCGAACTTCAGCTCCGGAATCCTCACCGCGTTGCCGAGTTTGGTTTCGTTCACTTCGAAGTCGCCGCGGATCAGCACGAAGACGAGTTCTCCGGTGCGGGCGTCCTGATAGAAGACCGCCTTGCCGGTGTTCTCCGCTTTCACACCGAGAAAATCCGCCACCTCCTCGATGGTTTTGGCGCCGGGCGTATGGACCTTTTCGAGCGGCAGGGGTTCGCCCTTGTCGAACTTCCACGCCGCGACCGCGATTTCGCGGTTCGCGCGGTACGAATGGTCGGAGTTCGTGATGACCGTATCCTCGCCGCAATCGCAGATCGCCATGAATTCGTGCGACACCTTGCCGCCCATCATGCCGGAGTTCGCCTCGATCGACAGCACGTTCTTCATGCCGAGCCGGCGGAAGATCCGCACATAAGCTTCGTGGCAGCGGACATAGTATTTCTCAAGATCCGCCTGGTCGGTGTGGAAGCTGTAGGCGTCCTTCATCGTGAATTCGCGGACCCGGATCAGCCCGGCGCGCGGACGCGCCTCGTCGCGGTATTTGGTCTGGATCTGGTAAAGCATGACCGGCAGCTGCTTGTAACTGTTGATCTCGGTGCGGACAAGATGGGTGATGCCCTCTTCATGGGTCATCGCAAGCAGCATCGGCTTGTCGTTGCGGTCCTTGAAGCGCAGCAGCTCCGAACCGACCGATTCATAGCGGCCCGACTCCTGCCAGAGCTCGGCGGGCAGCACGACCGGCATCAGGACCTCCTGGCCGTCGACGCGGTTCATCTCTTCGCGGATGATCTTCTCGATCTTTGCGACGATCCGCTTGCCGACCGGCAGCAGCGAATAGATCCCGGCGGAGACCGGGCGGACATAGCCGCCGCGGATCAGGAATTTGTGACTGACCGTCTTGGCGTCTTTCGGATCTTCCTTGATCCGGCGCCCCACCAGTTGACTCATTCTCATATTGTCTTATCCTTCAGAAAGGTTGTTTCTTTTCTCACACCACCGCGAGCCCGAGCGCCATCAGGAACATTCCGGCGACGAGCCCGTACAGCGACCAATGCTCTTCCCCGTACTTGTGCGCCATCGGCAGCAGGCCGTCGAAGGTCACGAAAACCATGATTCCGGCCACTGCCGCGTAGATGATCTCCAGCACCGCCGAGGTCAGGAACGGTGCGAGCACCAGATAGCCGAGCAGCGCCCCGGCCGGGTCGGCCAGGCCGGTCAGACTCGCGTACCAGAACGCCTTGGCCCGGCTGCCGGTCGCGTAATAGACCGGCACCGACACCGCGATTCCCTCCGGGATATTGTGCAGCGCCATGGCGAGCGCAACCGGAATGCCGAGCTCAAGCCCGCTCAGGCTCGCCGCGAAAACGGCCAGCCCTTCCGGGAACTTGTGAATTGCGATCGCGGCCGCAAAACGGATTCCGGCGCGGTGCAGCTTCGCGTAGTCGGGCGGATTCTGTTTGTCCATCTCCTCGACGGACTTGGTTTCGTGCGGGTTCGCCGGTTCCGGCACAAGCCGGTCGATGATGCCGGCCAGAAGCATGCCGCCGAAAAACGCCCCCATCGACAGAAAGGCGCCGGTTTTGCCGCCGAACTCCTCCCGCAGCGAAAGGTTCGCCCCGGCCAGGAGCTCGACGAACGAAATGTAGACCATGACGCCGCCCGAGAGGCCGAGCGCCACGGAAAGCATGCGGGTGTTGGTCCGCCGGGTGAAAAAGGCCGCCGCCGCCCCTGCCGCCGTGGCCAGCCCGGCCAGCGTGGTCAGAAGAAATGCGCCCCATACCGATCCGGCGAAGATTTCCATTGCCCGCTCTCCTTATATCTGTTCGTGCTCCACGAGTTCGCGGTGAAGCGCCTTCTGCGCCGTCTCGAAGTCTTCCCGGTCGATGATGAACTGCATATTGACCTGCCGGATGCACTGGTCGAGCGCGAGGACGTTGATCTTCGACTCGGCCAGCGCCTTCGCGGCGCGATGCAGGAACCCCGGCAGCTTCATGTTCGTGCCGATCACACTGACGATCGCAACCTCGCGTGTCGAAATCTGCGCTCCGTGAAAATGCTCCTTCAGCTCCTTCAGGCACTTGTCGAGGTTCTTCGACTTCTCGGACACGAAATGCGTGATGGTGTTCGCGTTCGTGTTCTTGGCGATATAGCTGATCTTGTTTTTTGCGAAACTCGCGAGGACGTTGTAGTCGTAGCCGGGTTCGCCGACCATTTCGGGGTCGAACACTTCGATCGCGAGCACGTCGCGGCGGCCGCAGATCATATCGACGCGCGGTGTCGGCGCGACGTAATCGCGCGAAATCAGGGTTCCCGGATTACCCGGATCGAACGCATTCGCAACCCGGATCGGAATTCCGGCCAGCTCCATCGCCTTCGATGCTTTCGGATGAATTGCCTCCATCGCCATGTCGGCGAGCTGGTCGGCGATATCGTAGTTCGTATGGCCGATCGTGCGGACCTTGTCCGCCCCGATCAGCTTCGGGTCGCCGGTCGAAAGGTGGAACTCCTTGTGGATGATCCCCTCCCGCGCTCCGGTCACGACCGCGAGCTTGCTGAAGGTGATCTCACTGTAACCGCGGTCGAATTTGGCCATGACGCCTTCCTTGCACTTCGCATAGCCGGTCACGATCGGCATGCAGCTTGCGAAGTCGAGACCGGCGAGGTGGCCGGAAATGGTCTCCTCCATCGAGTCGGTGTCCTGGTCGCGCCAGCCGGAAAGATCGACGAAGACCGCGTTCACGCCGCGTTCGCGCAGGATCAGCGTGGAGTTGAACGCGCTGTGCGCTTCGCCGATCGAACTCAGGAGTTCGCGCGCCGCCGGGAGGTAGTCCTCGCGGTGGAAGTGGCCGAAGCTGCGCAGCTGCATCAGGTGACGCAGGCAGTTCTTGACGCCGTCCATGCGCTCGTTGACGAAGTCGTCCGCCGCTGTCTGATCGAGCCCGAGTTCTTCGAACGAGCGGTTCAGCCGGATCATTTCGTTGCGGGTCTCTTCGAGCTTGTTCTCCCAGATCCGGTCGCCGGCTGCGAAACTCGCATAGATGCCCGGCTCGGCGGTCTTCTTGTTTTCAAGCAGAAGGTTCGTGATGCCGCCATAGGCGGAAACCACGAAGATGCGGTTGTAGAGCTCCGCTCCCCTGCGGCTGCCGATGAGGATATTCTCCATCAGCTCGCCGAAGCGGGTCATCGAGGTCCCGCCGATTTTTTCTACGGTATGCTGTCCCATCGTCTGTGGATATCCTGTTGCTTAAATGTCTTCGATCCGCATGAGCTTGACCGGAGACTGGTTGATCGAGAGCGTATCGATTTCGCCGAGCGCGTTCCTGACTTCCCGCTCGTTGGCCTTGTGGGTCAGGATGACGAGCGGAACCGCGCCGTCGGCGCCGTAGCGTTCGTGCTGGATCAGGCTCGAGATGCTGATGCCGCGGTCCGCGAGGATCTGCGTGATCGATGCGAGCACGCCCGGGCAGTCCTTGACCATGAAACGCAGGTAGTAGCGCGACGAGATGTCGTCGATCGCGGCAACCTGCTCGAACTGTTCGCCGGGGCGGAAGGCCGGAATCCGGCGGACCGAACCGGCCGCGATGTTGAGCGCCACGTCGGTGATGTCGGCGACGACGGCGCTCGCCGTCGCGCTGCGCCCGGCGCCGCGCCCGTAGAAGAGCGTCTGGCCGACGGCGTCGCCTTCGACCATCACGCCGTTGAACACGTCTGAAATATTCGCCAGCAGCGTGCTTTTCGGGATCAGCGTCGGGTGGACGCGCATCTGGACCTTGCCGTTGTTCGACTTGATGATCGCGAGCAGCTTGATCCGGTAACCGAGTTCGTCCGCATAGCGCAAGTCGTCCAGCGCGAGATCGCGGATGCCTTCGACGAAGACCGGGTCCATGCCGAACCAGCGGCCGAAGGCCAGAGACGCGAGGATCGAGGTTTTGTGCGCCGTGTCGAATCCGTCGATGTCGAGCGACGGATTCGCTTCGGCATAACCGAGCTTCTGCGCGTCGGCCAGCACGGTATGGAAGTCGGCCCCCTCGTTTTCCATTCGGGTCAGGATGTAGTTGCAGGTGCCGTTCATGATGCCGTAAATCCGGCTGATGCGGTTCGAGACCAGGCCCTCGCGAAGCGCCTTGATGATCGGGATTCCGCCCGCGACGCTCGCTTCGTAGCAGACGTCGACGCCGGCTTTTTCGGCCGCGTCGAAGATCTCTTTGCCGTGCAGCGCGAGCAGCGCCTTATTGGCGGTCACGACATGCTTGCCGGCGCTGATCGCCTCGAGAATGAATTTTTTCGCAATGGTCGTGCCGCCGACGAGTTCGACGACGATGTCGGACTCCCGGATCGCCACGGCGGCATCGGTGGTCAGAAGTTCCCGCGGCACCGCGACACCCCGGTCGGTGGTGATGTCGAGATCGGCGATACGGGTCAGAACGAGTTTGACGCCGGTGCGCTTGGCAACGACTTCACTGTTCTTGAGAATGTTTTCCGCGACTCCGGCACCGACCGTGCCGAATCCGATAATTCCGACTTTTACTTCTTTCACGTTCTGTTTCCCCGTTTCCCATCAGATGTTTATAGAGAACTTTCGTCAAAATGACAATATAGCACTCCGAAGCCGTTTTGTAAATATGCGCTTCTCTCTTTTTGACGAAAATCAGTGGATTTCCGACCGGGAACGCAGCCCGGCGGAAAAAAGCGCGGCAGGCGCCGGTGCCGGCGGCGGCTTCGCCGCCTTGACGTGTGTGGAGAGACGGGGCCCTCTCTGTCCAATTGCATCAGGGGACCGCTTACTGTGTCGGAATGCGCTCCGGCAGCGCCATGGCTTTGGGGATGCACGCCCCTTGCGGGGCGCGGTCTTTTTGCGCATACGCGCAACAGACCGTGTACGCTGCGCGGCAAAATTTCATTTTGCTGATGCAGCTGTTTCGCTTCGCGTACAGATCGCCTCCGGCGGCCAAGGCGCTTCGCCCTTGGAACCCGACCGGCGAGGCGCCGGTGCCGGCGGCGGCTTTGCCGCCTTGACGCGTCTGACGGACAATGTCTTGTGTCTTTACAGCAGGTCCGAATACGGAACCTTGAGGAAGAAAAATTTCCGGACCGAATCGATCGCCAGGTACAGTTTCTCCTCCCCGTCATCAGCAAAGCCGTGCGGATAGGCCGCCTGAGGCAACGCCTCACCGCCGTCCCAGAAGCCGTCCCATGTGTTCGGATTCTCTTTGTTCAGCCGGGCCAGCGGCAGCTTCTTCGACCAGTTCGCGCAATTGTCGTTGCTGATCCACAACTCCAGCACGTCGCGTTCCCTCCGCTCAGGCGTGCAGACATTGTTGACAAGCACGTGGCGGCCGCGGATTTTGTAAATCACGAATTTTGTGCCGGGATTCGGAATCGCGGAAGGCCGCGCGGTGCTCCAGCTTCGTCCGTAGTCGAAACTGTCGCTCTCCCAGAGGACGGCATCCGCGTGTTCGTAGCGGACGAATATTTTCAGGTGTCCCGGCTCAAGCTCGGTCACTTCCGGTTCCCACGCATGGCCGGGAGTGGCGACCGCGCCGTGCAGGGAAAACGTTTTTCCGCCGTCGGTCGAACGGATTACTCCGGAGGTATAGAACGCATCGGGCGCGTTACAGGCTGTCCAATCCGACCGCTGTTCGAGCCAGTAAACCGGAAAGAGCCAGCTGCCGTCGCTCAGGACCTTCCCCTGCCGGACCGAGAAATTCGGCGGTACTCCCGGTATTGAAACCGGATTCGTCCAGCTTTTTCCGTTGTCGTCCGTGAAGGTCATGAAGGCGCGCAGTTCGGCGTAGGTCGTTTCATGGCAGAAGGTCTGGAAGACCGCGAACGGCCGGGAGGTTTCCGTGAAAAGTTCGGTCCCCCAGGTGCAGCGGAACGGATGTTTGAACAGGAGTTCCGGTTTCGACCAGCTCGCGCCGTCGTCAGTGCTGCGGATCACGGCCGCCACGTTGTCCGGATGCGGCTCCTTCGTGCCGCCTGTGTAGACGAGCGAGACGATCGAACCGTCCGGCATGCGGCGCGGCGTCGGTTCGCGGCCGAACAGAAAACGATCGTCGGCTTTGAACATGAGCGTGGCGGGGTAGGCGAATTCGATCCGGTCGGTGTGTTCCATTTTTTTCTCCTGATTTCGATTTCCGGGTTGCATTCTTCTTAATTATACGCTATTTTCCAACAGGAAGCAATTGCAGAAAACCAACCGTTTCTTTCGAATTTCGACACTATGAATGAATTCGGCGACGAACGCAAGCTGAAGCTCGAAGGGCTGCTTGATCCGGAGACGGCGGAGACGGCCGCGCGGATCATTCTCGATGCGGAACCGATCGTGCTCGGCATCACCTTCTGGAACTGTTTCCGGCCGTGGGACGTTCCGGAGAGGCGGATCTGCGACAACTTTTTCTTCCTGACCGTTTCGGGGGAGGAACGCGTGACGGTGAACGGAGAGGAACGGATTCTGCGCCGCGGGGATGCGATGATCGTGCCTGAATTCATCCCGCACTCATTCGGACTTGCCGACGGCTGCGGCGCGTCGCAGCATTTCATCGCCCACGCGCTGACCGGGGATGTCGCCGGGGCGAATCCGTTCGGCTGTTTCGCTTCGCCCTTCCTGCATCCGGAGCACACGGAGGCCGTGCTGACGCGGCTGGAAACGATCGTCGCCGTACGCAACACATCGCCCGATGCCGCGCAAAGCGCGATGAAACAGCTGTTCAAGGAACTGATGCTCGAGGAGGCGCGGGCGGGACGCTTCCGCTTTTCGGTTCCGCGGCGGAACGACGGGCGCATTGCGTTGGCCCTTGCGTACATCAACGCGAATTTCGCAGGCAGCATCGCGGTTGCCGACATCGCGGCGCATGTCCGGCTCGGCGAAGTGCAGTTCCGCAAACTTTTCCGGCGCGAAGTCGGCATGAGCCCGGCCGCCTGCCTGCAGCGGACCCGGCTGGTTCACGCCGCCCGGCTGCTGGCACGGTACGACCTGCCGCTCGCCGAGGTGGCGGAACAGTCCGGATTCTCGAACGAGTGCTACTTTTCGACTGCTTTCCGCGCCGCCTTTGCACGCACGCCCGGGCAGTATCGCCGCTATATCCGCGGCCGCTGACCGGATGTCGTTTCAGACGCAGTGGCGGTGCCGGTTGATGATCTCATCCTGCAGCTGCGGGTCGAGCGCAGTGAACTTCGCGGAAAAGCCGCCCACCCGGACGATCAGGTGCCGGTAGGACTCCGGATCGCGCCGCGCTGCGCGGAGCTCCTCGACGCTCGTAGTGTTTCCCTGGAAAATCTGCCCGCCGGTGGCGATGAAGCTGCGCAGCAGCCCCTGCAGCACGTCGAGCCGGGTCAATCCGCCGGAGAGATCCCACATCGAGGCGACACCGCCCGGGGCCGCGCCGAGGTCGAGCCGGTTGGCCGACTGCATGGCCGTGCCGATGCCGCGGGTCATCGAACTCGAATGCGGCGTCATGCCCTGCGCGACCGGGACGCCGGCCTTATGGCCGTTGGCCGAGGCGCCGAGCGCATTGCCGGCGATCGGGCTGAAAACGAAGCTCATCAGCATCGGCTTGACCTTGCCGCCGAAGCGGTTGGAAAAACCGTCGTAAATGGCGCAGACGTCGCGGAACAGCCGGGCGGCCATCCCGTCGGCCTCCGGGTCGCCCTGGCCGAATTTCGGCAGTTCGAGCAGCCGGAGGCGCAGGAGCTCATCCGATGCGAAATTGCTTTGCAGCGCGGCGAGCAGACCGGCCTTTCCCGCGATTCCATTTTCGAACACGGCGTGTTTCAGGGCATACAGACTGTCGGCGGCATCCGGCAGGCCGATCGGAGTCGAGCCGTAGTCGTTGTAGCGTGTGCCGCCGTCGTTGAGATTCCGGGCACGCTCGATGCAGTCGGAAACCTGCGCGGAGAGCAGGAAGGCCGGACGCAGCCGCGCCGCCTCTTCGCTGAACAGATCCATGCAGCGGAAGGTGAAGCCGAGCGTGGTTTTCAGATTGCCGAGGAAGGCGCCGTAAAGCTCTTCGAAGCTGTCGAACTCCTCGAGGGTGCGCCGGTATCCGGACAGCATCCGGCAGCCGGTATTCAGGCAGATGCCGCCGTTCAGCGTGAGCTCGAGGATTTTCGGGACGTTGAAGAAGCCGGTGAACAGCAGATCGCAGTTCATCCCCTGCGGAGAAAGTTCCATGCAGCCTCCGCACATATACATGGCCGCGTCCTCCGGCGCGACGCCGCCGCGGACCAGCGCCGGGACGATCGAGCGGTCGCTCAGGATCTGCGCCATGTTGTGCCCGTCCTTCAGGTACTCCGCCGCGAGTTCGAGCAGGGCCGGAGGCGGATTTTCCGGAATGCGGATGTAGACGTGCGGCGTGGTGACCGCGAGCTTCATGATGACGCGCACCATGATTTCGGAGAGCGGGTTGAACGCGCTTGAGCCGTCCGGACGGCTGCCGGCGACCATGATGGTTTCGATCCCCATATCCTTGCAGTAGTTCCGCTCATGCATGCGCAGAAAAAGCTCGGCGACCTTTTCCGTCGCCGATTCGACGGTCTCCCGCCCTGCGGCGAGGTCGCGTTCGAGGTACGGCCAGAGAAAATAGTCGAGCCGCCCCGGGCCGTTGCCGCCGTAGGGATTCTCGAACATGGTTGCAAGATAGGAGAAATGGAACGCCTGAAGTGCTTCATGGAAGGTCCGGGCTCCGTACCGCGGCACCCGGCGGACCAGCGCAAGCTTGGCGCGGAGCTCCCGGCGGCGGACTTCGGTGCGGCAGCTCCGCAGCGCCTTTACGAGCTTCTTTGCGTGCAGGTCGTTCCAGGCAAGCATCGCTTCGAGCAGAATGCGGCAGCCCTCCAGAAATTCCCGCCCTTCGGCGTCGGCTTTGCGGTACGATCTTCTGATCCGTCGCAGCAGCCCGGTGACGCCGGATTCGAGAATCCATTCGTAGCGCCAGCCGACATGGCCGGGCGCGCAGGACGCATAGGTGACCCACGACGGGTTTTTTCCGTCCCGGTCGGCGCCGGTCAGTTCGGCCAGGCCCGGAATTTCGCGCCGGGCGCGTTGTTCGGCGACGTAATTGCAGTCGAAATCCCGCCAGCGCGGATCGAAATCGCTGCCGCCGAGGTCACCGCAGTATTCGGTGTAAAGCTGTCCGGCCAGATAAGGGCCGCCGCCGGTGCGCACCGGTGTGTGCAGCAGCGCATATGCGAGCGAACGCGCCTGCCGCTCGCGCAGCGGCAGGCCGGCGAAACGCCCGAAAAACGCCTCGGTAATGCGGGCGCGCTTGCGTTGTTCGGGGGGACGGGCGGCGCGGCGCTCGGCCGCCCGGAGCTGTTTGATCGGGTCGAATTGATTCATGATTCCAGATTCACCATAAGATCAGGGTTCCGAATTGGCGCGGGTCCTTGCGGGGACCGATTCCGCTGGTCCATTGCAGGAAGCCTTTGCGCACGGCTCCGTCGTTGTCGTTGACGAGGAATGAGAAGCCGAGCTTCATTCCGCGCTTCGGCTTCACGCCGAGAGCGCTCCACGGCAATTCGATGTCGTAGCGGGTAATTTCACCTTCACGGACCGCCTTGAACACGGCCTGTTTTTTCAGTCTTTCCGCCATGCCTCCCGGCGCGGCGAAAACGGAGAATTCCGGGCCGTTGCGGGTCAGGCCGAAGCACAGCTCGTAGTCGTCGTTGTCGTAGTTGACCGACCGGTTGCACAAGGTGTCGATGCCGATCTGGACCGAGTCGCCGTCGAACAGCGGGCCGTCCGCCTTGAACGGCTGGTGGTGGACGTCGTCCGTCACTTCGAGCGACAGCCGGAGCGAAGTGTCGTTCCATGCGGCGGTGAGCCGTCCTGAAAGATCCTTCGGGCCGCCCCAGCGGGCGTCGGAGACGACGGGGTAATACTGTTCGGCGCTGTTGAGTGCGGCTCCGGGGGGCGCGGTTTCGCCGTCGCGGGCGCACAGCAGGAAATCGACCGGGCGTTCAAGCTCAAAGGCTTCGCCGCCGGAGAGCGTTCCGTTCAGCCGGAGCCGGTTATGGTTGGAGAGCGGTTCCCGCGCGGAGAGCCGGAACCGGAACTGCGCGCTCTCTCCGGGAGCGACTCCGGAGAAGTCCGCCTTCTCCGGCTGGAACGTACCGGGGAAGTCGGCTGAAACCCGGAGTGTGCCGCTGCGCGGTTTTCTCGACAGGTTGGCGATGCCGGCGGCCAGTTCCAGCGAACCGTCGGCGCTGAGGCCGGCGGGCTCGATGCTGAGCCGGACCGGCGCTCCCGCCGTCGCTTCGAGTTCCGCCGAGGCTTTGAAGAAGCCGCGGTTGAAATCGGCGGAGGCGAGGAGCCGCAGCGGTTTGGCCGGGGCCGTTTTAAGTTCGACTTCGACCGGAATTTCGGCCGTTGCTCCGGCGGCCAGCTCGATTCGCCGGTTCCCGGATTTCGCCGTGCTGCCCGGCGGAGCCCAGACGTTCAGCTCGACCGTGCAGGCGTGCTTGAACGGGTTGACGATCCGGAGCGGCACGCTCCGGGCTTCTCCCGGCAGCAGCGTCACCGGATTTTCCGGGAAGGTCAGGCTCTGCTGGCGGCCCGGAATTTCCGGGGCAAGCCCCGCGATGAAAATCGGGTCGGGCCCGACGGCGAGCTCCGTGAAGCCGTCCGCCACGCTCATCTCCGGCGCGGCGCCGTCGATCCGGGTCACGGTGAATGCGTCGCCGAGATTCAGCTTGAGCTTTTCATCCCGGTCGCTCCAGAGCACGATGACCGCCTCGCGGCCGTCGGAGAAGGCGAACGCCCGGGCGTACTGCCCGTATTTGAAGGCGTTCTGGAACTTTTTCCCGTAAAGCATGCGCACAGTCAGGTTGAAGGCTGCCCCCGCCGGCAGGATCCCGCCCTTTTCATCGAGCAGCCCCCAGTTTTCATAGTCGTACCGGCTGCCGACCCGGCTGGCCTGGTAGACGAAGATCTTCTCGACGCCTTCGGCGAGGAGCCCGACCATCTGGCGCACGACTTCGCGGGCCTGCTGCCGAAGCGCATTCCGCCAGCGGGCCTCTTCGGCTTCCGGTGTTTCGTTTTCACGTTTTTCGATCGTGGTGTTGCAGCCGGTTTCGGTGACCCAGATCGGTTTGACGCAGTTGTATTTGGCCAGCAGGTTCCTGACTGCCGCAAGCCGCGCCTGGAGCTCGACCCCCGAAACATAGGTATGGTCCGAATAGATATCGAAATAGGCGCCGCCTCCGGCCGCGAGGACGGCGTCGAGGAACGGGGCGAAGCCGCCGTCAAGCGCCATCGCGGCGACCTTCGCTTCCGGATCGGCGGCTTTGATCGCCTCGTAAATGGTCTTCATGACCCGGACGAAGTCGGCGTGGCTCCCGTTCCACGCATACGGAAGATCCGGCTCGTTCCAGATTTCCCAGTATTTGATGTAATCCTTATAGCGGTTCACGACGGCGGTTACATAAGCATGCAGCGCTTTGTGGTCGCGCGGCGCGTAGGAGTAGTAATCCGCCGCGTCCGGCCGGGTCGAATTCCATTTCGCCGTGCTGCTGATGAGCCCGAGGATGCGGATATCCTGCGCTTTGGCTTCGGAGACGATCCGGTCGGTGCGTTCCCAGTCGAACCGGCCCTGTTCCGGCTCGATCAGTTGATGCGCGAACTCCCAGCGCAGATATTTGGCGCCGAGCTCCCGCTCCATTTCCGGGAACTGGAAACAGTTGATGCCGAAAGGCGAGTCGTCGCCCTGTTCCACCGGCACGACGGCCGGCAGCGCGGCGGCGCCCGGTTCGGCAGCCGTTTTTCCGGCCGGAGGAGCCAGGGCCGCTTCGCGTTTTTCGGCCAGGCCGATCCCGGTTTTGTCGCCATAGGTGTAGTAGAGCTTCAGCCCGTCGCCGTCGATGAGCACGGACGGGTTGTCGCCGGGGAACAGCTCCGTGCCGGAGCGTTTCCAGTCAAAGCCGTTTTCGGAGGCGGCTTCGCCGATGCGGCACTGCCGGTCCGCGCCGATCACGCCGTACCACATGCGGTAGCCGGCCCCGTTTTTCCGCACGCAAAGCGAAGTCAGGATATCGCCGCCGAAAGCCGGGCTGCCCTCCATGACCGGCGCGGGGCGGCGCGTCCACTCGGAGCCGTCGTCGGATTCCGCGTAACAGACGCGCGGTTTCCAGCCGCCTTTTTCGGTGGCGAGATACCACATCTTGAACCGCCCGTCCTCAAGAAGCACGGAGGGCGACGCGACCGCGCCGCCGTCCGTCGCGGCGAGTACCGCGTTGCCCGGATATTTGCTGAAGGTGACGCCGTCCGGCGACGAGGCGTAGCCGATCGCGGCCGGAGTGTTCCAGTCGGGCGCCCCGGCGAACCAGATGTGATAGATGCCGTTCTCCTTGAGGACGCTCGGAGAACCGATCACGTTCCAGGAGCCCGGCTGCCCTTCCGGGTCGCGCGGGACGGCCGGGGATTTCTCCGGCGTGAAAGCGGTTCCGTCGGCGCTCCGGGCCCGGAAGATCTCCAGCGCCCCCCAGTAGCCGGAGAAGAACAGCGTGTACTGCCCGTCCTCCGCCAGTACCGCCGGCGAGTGGATGTTCAGGAACGAGCCTCTGGAGAGGACCGGATTCCCGGCGGCCGGTTTCCATGCATCGGCCCCGTGGACGGCGGCTGCGGCAAGAAACATCATTGCGGTTGCAAAGTTTCTGAAATTCATCTTGTGTCGGATTCCTGCTTGAATTGATTTAAAATTCCACCCACCAGCGCATGGCCGGGTATTCGCGCTCCGCGAGCGCCTGCGGGCCGCGCGATGCGACGTGACCGTCGAGGAACAGGATGTTGCCGCGGCCTGAATGCCTGGCGAACTCGTTGACCCGGGCTGTCGGCTCGGCGGTGTAGAAGAACCAGAAGTCCTTCATCGGCCAGCTGTTGACTTCGTCGAGCGAGTCGAATACATAAAATCTCTGTGACGGCCGGGAGACCCCTCCCGCCTTGTAGTAGCGGTTATAGGCCTCTTCGTCGTACAGATTCGATGCGATATGAGCGTTGGCGCTGTAGGAGGCGACGCTGTTTGCCTTGACCGGCGCGCTCGGGCAGGAGTAGCCGGCTTCGCCGCGGAAATCATCCACATTGGTATAGGCGGCCAGTCCGCGTTTGCCGGTCCACCAGTGCCAGCTCGGCCACGGCGGAACGCTGGTCGCGACGATGTAATCACCGTTGTCCCCTGAATATTGCATGCTCAGCAGCCCGATCTGCTTTAAATTGCTGATGCAGTTTGCGCTCTTGCCTCTTTCCCGGGCCTGGCTCAATGCCGGCAGCAGCATCGAGGCCAGGATCGCAATGATCGCGATGACGACGAGGAGTTCGATCAGGGTGAACGGATGGTGTTTCATTTCCTTTTTCCTCTTTTGATTTGCGGATTGGCAGGCTCGAAGGTTATTTGCAACTCCGGAACGGAGTGTGCAGCGGCTTGATCGAATCGCGCAGGACCAGCTTGCCGAACAGGTAGTGGATATCCGGCTCGCGCCTGCCGTCCGGCGGATCGGATTCGATCATCCCGAACAGCAGTTCCGCCGCGCGGTAGGCGATTTCAAACAGCGGCAGCTGGTAGGAACTGAGCTTCGGGTGAAGGATTTCGCAGATCGATACCGTGTTGTCGAATGCGGCGACGCTGAAAGTCTCCGGAATGGAGATCTGACGCTCGAGGCAGGCGTTGTAGAAACCGGCCGCGGTCCAGTCGTTCGCGAAGATCACGGCGGTGGGCGGTTCCGGGAGGGAGAGAAAGTATTCGAGCATCCCGGCGAGGTCCGGCGGCGCGGCCTGCGGTTCGGTGATCTCCCGGGGCTCCGAATCGGACATCACGAGATATTCCGCCCGGAATTTCCCGGTTTCGACCATGTGCTCGATGTAGCCGGCGCAGCGGGCGGCGAGTTCGCGGTGGCGGATCTCCGGGTTGACGAACGCGATTTTTTCGTGACCGAGGCGCATGAGCTCGTCCGTCACGCTCTTTCCGGCGGCGTATTCGTCGGCCGCGACCTGTGGAAACGGAAGCTGCGGCCGGCTGCTGTCGAAGCAGACCACCGGCATGTTTTTCGGCAGAAACGGCAGGAATTCCGGGTTGAGCGACGGGACCCGGAGCAGGATGCCGTCATACGGGCGCAGCATCCGGACCAGCTCGCGGCTGGAGAGTTCCGGGTGGGCGAACTGAATGTCGAGGCTGTAGTCGCGCTTGCGGCAGGCCTCCTCGATTCCCGAGAGCCACCGGACGCAGAGCGGATTGTTCCGCCAGTTTGCGCTCATATCCGGCGCCAGCATGCAGATCCGGCTGCCGCAGCGGCGCGTCCTGCGCCCGGGGCGGTAACGCTCTTTGGCGAGATAGCCGCTCTCCTTGAGGACGCGGAGAATCCGGCTGTTGATCTCCGGATTCACGTTCGGAGCGCCGTTCAGCACCCGGCTGACGGTTCCGGTCGAAAAACCGACCAGCTTTGCGACGTCCTTGATGGTGATCTCTTCCGGCATTGCCGATTTCCTTTCCTGTCTGTTCCCATTGATATTATGTCGGAAAAAATGGGAAACGGCAAGTGGAAATTCATGAAAAGTCGAATTTTTCATGATGAACGTTCATCATGAACGGATGGCGCCGAAGCGGGTCCGGCGCCGGGCGAAATCGGTTACTCCTTGATCTGCAGGAGTTTTTTCAGTTTTTCAAAGGTCACCGGCTTAAGGATGACCGCATCGAAGCAGCTGACGTCGAAATGATTGCCGTTTTCGACATCGGCGGTCACGGCGATCAGGCGGGCCTCCGGGGCGAGATTGCCGGACCTGATGGAGCGGGCCAGCTCCATTCCGCTGATTTCCGGCATCCACAGGTCGGTCAGAATCGTGCCGGGACGGAATTCGTTCAGCAACCGCAGGGCCTCCTGCCCGGAGGTCGTGCTCCGGGTCGTGAAGCCGAGGCGCCTGAGCATCATCTCGAGAACCTTGACGTTCATGGCGACGTCGTCGACGATCAGGGCCTTCCGGATGACGGAGGAGGGCTCCTCCGGCAGCGGCTTCCGCAGGCCGGCGCTCTCCGGAATCTGTTCTTCCGCCGGCGCCGGAGTGTCCAGAATCTTCATGGCGGAATCCGCCCGTTCGCGGATTTTGCGGAGAGAGGCCGGGAGGTCGGCGCCGGAGGTGCCGCCGATCTGCAGCGCTTCGAGCTCTTTCCCGATTTCGCAGAGGCTGTCCTGCAGCTGCCGGACGGCCCGGGCGGGAAATCTGCATCCGCCCCTCAGTTCCGCCGACCGTTCCCGGGTCCGTTCGGCTTCGCCGATATTGACCAGATGGTGAATGACTTTCACGACCCGGTCGCCCTCGATGATCGGGATCGTGCTGGCGATGTACAGCCTGCCGTTGAATTTGACCTCCTTCGAGAAGGATTTCCGGTGCTGAATGGTCTGCAGGACCATGCAGCTCTCGAAACGGTGCCCGCCGCCGCAGTACAGGGCGCAACAGCTGTCGCCGCGCAACTCCGTGCCGGTTCTGCCGAGGTCGCGGCAGGCCGTCGCATTCGCGGTCAGGATCCGCCCCCGGCCGTCGAAGATGATGACCGGCATATCCAGAAGGTCGAGGATCTGCTCGGCCTCCGCCTCGAGCGAGTGGCTCCGGCGGCGCTCTTCCTCCCGCTCCAGCAGGGTCTGGATGACCTGCGAAACCATTTCGAACAGCCGCAGCTGCCCGGCGGAGAACTCCTCCTCCGTCGCCCGCTCGATTCCGAAGTATCCCCAGAACCGGCCGCCGATCCGCAAAGGCTGCTTGACCAGCTCATGCTGGCCGGTCAGGTTGAAGTAAGCGGCATATTCCTTCTGCCACGGCACGGTTTCGTCGAGTTTTCCCCGGATGCCGTGAAGCATGCGCCCGGCTTTGAGTTCGGTGAAAACGGCCTGGAAATGTTCGGCGCTGAAACGCTGCCCCTCCCGCGTGGCGACCGGGGCGCTGCCGCTGGACCAGTTGTGGCGGATGATCGACCCGGGGTGTTCGCCGTCGCCGGAATATTGGAGGACGGCGCAGTTGTCGGCATTCATCTTCGGCGCCAGCGCCGACAGAATCTCCCCGATCGCCGAAGCTGGATCGCGGTTCAGCAGCAGGTGCCGGAAGGTTTCGTGGATGACCCGGTCCTGCTCGATGTATTCGTTGAGCCTGAGGTTGGTCTCGCGGAGATCCCGCTGCTTGGCCAGTTCGCCGGTGAGGTTGATGACGCTTTCGAGCACATACTGCACCTTGCCTTCGGTGTCGAAGATCGGCTGCGCGGAGATCCGCAGCGTCCGCTCCCGGGAGACGCGGTCCGCCGTTGCCGGCCTGCCGGTTCTCAGGCTCTGCCGGAGAGGGCAGTCGGCGGAGGTGCAGCTTTCGAGGGTCGCTGACGCCTCCCGGCAGATGCTCCGGCAGGGCTGCCCGGTGAAATCGGCGGCGTCGCCGTCCAGAAGGACGCTGCAGCTGCGGTTGACGCTGACGACGTTTCCGCCGCTGTCGAACATCAGGAGCGCGACGTCGGCGTATTCGAAGATCTGCGCATGCATGCCGACTTCATTGGCCCGGGCCTGCTTTTGCTTTTCCCGCCGCAGCAGGAGCGAGACGATGCGCGCCGCCTCGAGATAGGCGCGTTCGTCGGAGGCGGAGAAGGGTTCCGCCTCCTCCTTCCGTTCGGAAACCAGGCAGCCCCAGCAGTTGCCGTCGAGCAGAACCGGCGCCATGATGAGCTCGAAGAGCCGGTGGGCGGCGAGGTGGGCCTTCAGTTCCGGAACGAAACCGGCGTTCCCCCCCGCGGGGGCCGTCTTGAGGGAGCAGCGGAGGCTCCTGCCGTTCCGCAGCCGCGCAAGGGTGTCGGGGCGGACGGCGAAATCCGCGCGCAGCTCCGGCGGCCTGCCGCTCCCGCGCCGGTCGGCGGCGACCGCGTGTGCCGCGATCGCGCCGCCTGTTTCATCCAGGCGCATGACCGCGGTGAGGTCGGTGCGGTATTTTTCGGAGAGGCGCATGCAGATTGTTTTCAGCGCCGATTCGAATCCGGTATCCAGCAGCAGCACCTTCAGGCAGTCGTTGATCAGGCGGTCCTGTCCGAGGAAGGTGGCGAGCTCCCGGTTTTCGCCGGAGAGCTTCGAAACGTCGGCGAGGCAGACCATCACGTATTCGACCTCTCCGTTTGCGGCGAAGAGCGGGGAAGTGTTGATTTTCACCGTCCTGCCGGAGAGATCGAGCAGTTTTTCTCCCGGCGCCCTGTCGCGCAGCGTCCGTTTCAGCAGGCAGTTGCCGGGGTCGCAGTGAGAACTGTTCCGAAGCATGCAGGCGCCCTCATCGTCGCAGAGCCTGCCGGGCAGACTCTGCGTGCCGAGCGGCCATATCTCATAAAAGCTCCGGTTCGCGCTCAGGCACCGGCGGTCGGCGTTGAAGATGGCCACCGGCGTGGTCAGCAGGTCGAACAGCCGGCCCTGCAGCGAGGTCTGCCGGAGCAATTGTTCCGCCTGCTCGCACCTGCTTCGGGCGATCAGGTAGGCGGAGGCCGCGTCGTCGAGCAGGAGCGGCACGTTGCCGTCGCAGCTGCCGGCTTTTTCCACAAAATCGAAGCTGATGAAACCGTAGAAACGGCCGCCGGCGAACAGCGGCTTCCAGTAACAGGATTTGATCCGCTCCGCCAGAAGCGTGGAGACGCAGTCGCCGAGCTCCGCGGGAATCTGCATGGAGTCTTCGATGAGGATGGTCCGGCCCGCTTCGAGCTGCTTCAGCACACCGTTGAAGGAGCCGTCGTGGTTGTAGGTGTCGAGCGGATGCACATTGTTGGAGATCCACTCGAACTCCTTGACGATCAGCTTCCCTTCGCAGCGGAAGACGAATCCGCGCTCCGCCCCGAGCGCGTGCGAAAACAGTTCCAGTAGCCTGACTGCGGTGTCGCGGAAGTCGCTGCCGAGCGCAATTGTCCGGAACGCCTGGTTCAGGATGGAGGAGTTCCGGCCGAGCGTTTCGAGCCGGGCGGTGTATCTGCGGTTTTCTTCAGAGAGGCGGCATTGTTCCGTGACGTCGATGTTCATGCCGAGAAGCAGCCTGCGGCTTTTTATTTCAAGCGGCGCCTGATAGATGTCGCATATGCGTTCTCCGCCGGAGGCGCGGAGGCGGCGTTTCCGGACGAAACCGGCTTCGGCGGTCTGGGCTTCTTCCGCGATCTGTTCCGGCGGGAGCCCGGCTTCGGCGGCGGTCCGGCCGATGATGCCGGACGGGGCGATGCCGGTCTCCTCCGCGATCTGCCGGTTCCAGAAGGTGAAGCGGCAGCCGTTCGCGGCATCCCGCACGTAGATGCTGGCCGGCAGCCGGTCCAGAACCGCCCGCAGCAGTTCTTCGCTGCGCCGGGCCGCCATTTTTTCCTGTTCTTCCCCGGTCACATCGATACTGATGCCGAGCAGCAGCAGCCGGCCCGGCTCCGGCTCGATGAGCTGTTTGAAGCTGTGAAACTGGTAAACGGTTCCGTCCGCGCCGGTGTACTGCTCCGAAAAATCCATGAGCCGGCCTGACGCGGCGACGGCCCGGTCATGCTCGCGGATGGCGTCGGCATCCGTTTTCACGGTCATCAGTTCATAATCCGTTTTCCCGACCGTCTCCTTCACTTCCCGCCCCATCTGCCTGGAAAAAGCCGGATTGCACATGGTGTAGCGGAAGTTGTCGCCGGCCTCCTTCACGAAAACCGGATACGGCAGACTCTCCTTGATCGTTGTGAGCAGCAGCAGATTCTCATCGGCGCGCTTCCGCCGTTCGGTTTCGACGGTGATGTCGCGGAGGATGCCGATGACCTCGGGACGACGGGTTTCGTCTTCCGCTCCGGCCCGGACCGGCGTGAGAGTGAGCTGAAAGACCTCCTGCCTGCCGCTGTACCGGCTCCTTACCGTGCCGGAACGGGAACTCTGCCGCCCGGCCGCAACCTCTTCGGCCCACTGCGTGAAACGCGCATAATCCTCCTTCGGCAGCCACTCCGAAAGCGGGATAGCCGCGCCGTTGACTTTCGGCAGGAACCGGAGGTCGCGGTCGAAGACGGAGACCGGTTCGAACGTCTCCGGATCGATGCGGAAGAAGTGCATGGCGTTGCCGTCCGCCGCCTGCCGCAGCAGGGAGAGGCTCAGGTTCAGCCGGTCCCGTTTCCGGTACTCGAGCGTGACATCCCGGAACACCAGGATGGCGCCGGCGGTTTTTCCGTCCGGGGAGCGGATCGGCGCGGCGCTGTCGGCGATGTGGCGCCGCCGGGAATCCCGGGCAATGAGGTCGGTGTGATCGGCCGGAGTGACGGTCTTGCCGGACTCCAGCGCCTCGCGGACCGGGGAGGGGACGCGGCGGCCGTCCAGACAGCTGACGATATGGAAGATGTCGTCGAGCGGTCTGCCGAGCGCTTCGGCGGCCCCGCAGCCGGTCAGTTCGCACGCGACCGGGTTGATCATGGTGATGCGTTCCCCGGCGTCGGTCACGATCACTCCGTCGCCGATGGACTGGAGCGTCAGGGCGAAGCGGGCGGCCGTGTCGGCGGCTTCCTGACGGGCCGACTGCAGGTCGCCGGAGTCGTGGGAGACGCCGATGACGGCTTTTTTCCCGAATATCTTCGGCGAGGCGAGCGAGAAGATGATGGTCCGTTTCTCTCCCCCTGAGCTGTAGTCGAGAATGAGCGGCTTTTCGCTGTCGTAGACGTTCTGCACGGCGGAGAGGATTTTGCCGGTGTCGAGCCACGGCATCTCATTCAGATGTTTGTAGTCGTTCTCCGGGAAGTCGCTGGGAAAGCCCCGCTCCCGGTGATAGAACAGGATCGTCCCGTCCCGGTCGAAGACCGTGACCCGGACCGGAAGGGCGCGGTGTACGTTCAGCGTGATCCGGTTGTATTTTCTCCGGTACAGCAGGAACACGATCGCCGACAGGGCCCCGGCCAGCAGGATTCCGAGGATGATCGCGCCGGTGAAAATTTCGCAGGGATAGTTCCAATGCCAATGCTGCGCCGGAGGAGCTTCCGCCCCGGCGGCACAGGCTGCGGCCGCCGCGAAGAGGAACGGGATGACAAGTGATTTTCCGGCGCGTTTCATCGCATCTCCCCGGTTCCGGCCGTTTTTCCGGGCGGCGCAATGTCCGGGCGGCCCGGCGCGGCGGAGAGCACCGTGCGCAGCTTGTCGAGCGTGACCGGTTTCAGGAGAATGCCGTCGAATTGCCTGCGGAGTTCCGGGGCGATCGCCGCGTCGGCGGTTACGGCGAGAATCCGGGCGGCATTGCTGCGCGGGTCTTTCCGGATTGCCGCGGCGAGTTCGTCGCCGTTCATCCCCGGCATCCACAAGTCGGTCAGGATCAGGTCCGGGCGGAAGCGCTCGAGTTTTTGCAGCGCCTCCGCACCGGAGGCGGCCGTTTCCACCAGGAAATCCAGCTTGGCCGCCATGGCCGCCAGGACTTTGCAGTTCAGTGCGACGTCGTCGACCACGAGGAGCCGGAGCCCGGCGGCTGAGGCGGCAGCCGGTTCCGGCTCCGCCGCCGACTGCCCGGAATGCGCCGCTTCATACCGCACGCCCGGAAGAAACACGGTAAAGCAGCTCCCTTTCTCCGGCTCGCCTGTTACCGACAGCGTGCCGTTCATCTGTTCAACCAGACGCTTGCAGATCGGGAGTCCCAGCCCGGTTCCCTGGGCGATATGCTCCCGCCGGGCATCCTGCTGGCCGAACGGCTCGAAAATGCGCGTCATATATTCCGGCGCGATGCCGTCGCCGGTGTCCTCGACGCGGATCGTCAGGTCGCCGGCCGTTTCGTCCCGGCGATGGAATTCCACTGTCAGCCGAATGCCGCCGCGGTGTGTGAACTTCACGGCATTGCCGAGCAGGTTGAACAGAATCTGGCGCAGCCGCAGCAGATCGAGGTAGAGCATCGGCAGATCCGCCGGAACCGCGATCCGGCCGGTCAGACCCTTTTCGTCGAGCTTCCGGGCGAACAGTTTCCTGAGGTCGTTCAGCAGATTTCGCAGATCCAGCTTTTCCGGGGTGATCTTCATCTGCCCGGCTTCGAGTTTGGAGAGATCGAGCACATCGTTGATCAGCTCCAGCAGCGTGACTCCGGCAAAATGGATGGATTGGATGGCCTCCTCCTCCTTCCGGCGCGACATTCCGCCGAGTTTCAGGATTTCCGCAAAACCGATGACTGCGTTCAGCGGAGTCCGCAGCTCGTGGCTCATGGTCGCGAGAAACATGCTTTTGGCCCGGGCGGCCTCCTCCGCGTCCTTCACGGTCTGCTCCAGAAGTTTTTTGTTCCGGTTGAGTTCCGTGATGTCGGTGAAGGTCTCCAGCACCTGAATGATTTCATTCTCATGCCAGATCGGCTGGGTGTTGACGATGTAGTCGCGTCCGGCGATGCTTTTTTCCATGCTGACCGGCGCTTTTTTCAGCAGCGTCTGATGGACGGCGCAGCTTTCGTCCGGAGCCTGCCGCCGGCAGAGAGTTCCCAGGCAGCGTCTGCCGATGCACTCGGCAAGCTTCACGCCGAGCCGTTCGGCGGTGCTGTTGTTGGCGTGAATGATCCTGTAATCCCTGTCCACCAGCAGGACCGGGTTGGACATCATGTCGATGATCAGCTTCTGAACCGCCGTGCTGTCCGCCAGGGCGTCAAACTGTTTTTTCCGCTGGTAGGCCAGCAGGAAGATATTGGCCATATCCTTGAGCGGGCGCAGCCCCGCGTCACCGTATTGGCGGGAATCCTCGGTGAAATCGACTCCGAGAAATCCGGATTGCCCGCGGTCCAGGCGGATGCCGACGGTACTGAATGCCCGGAGGGGCTCTCCGCCCAGGTAGGCCGCGATCTCCGGAGACTCCGCCGCCGCCAGCGCCGCATCATCGACCTGAAACCCTTCCGGACGGCAGAGGTTCCGCCGCAGCTCCGGAGAATCGCTGAAGTCGATCGTCGCAAGGAACTCACGGCGCGGCCGGACGCCGCTGCCGGTCCACTCGCAGCTGCATTCGGCCCGGGTTTCCTCCGGGTCGGTGAAGCGGTAAAGGTAGACCCGGGCGGCTTTCCGGTTGTTGCCGATCTGCTGGAGAATGTCGTTGACCGCCTTCCGGTAGTCGTTTTCCACGGTGATGCGTTTCAGGCAGCTGTTCAGCAGCGCCTCCCCGGCGACGAAATCGTTCAGGCGGTTCAGCGTGCGTTCCCGCTCCCGTTCGAGTTCATGCTTCGCCGTATTGTCCAGGCTGAGTTCGACGATATACCGTTTCCCGCCGTTTTCAAGCAGGGTCTTGGTCGTCTCGTAGTGGATCTGCCGGCCGGAGGCGGAGGTCAGCAGTTCCGGGTAGTGCAGCGTGTGCGTTTCCGATTCCAGCACCCGCCGGTCGGTCTCGCGGAAGTTCCGTTCGTTCCCGGGCCACGGCGAGATTTCGAAGTCGGTGCGGCCGATGACCCGGGACGCCGCATAGCCGGTATGGGTTTCGAGGCACTTGTTCCAGAACACGTACCGGAAATCGTCGTCGGCGTCTTTGGCCAGTACGCCGCCCGGAAACAGGTCCAGTATTTTCTCGAGGAAGGTCTGAAGCTCCTTTTCACGGAGCTGGGCCCGGCGGCTTTCCGTGACGTCCAGCATCATGCCGAGGATCAGCCGCCGCCCGTCCTCCGTCGTATATGCGACGCGCGCGGAGTGGAAGGTGCGGGACCGCCCGCCGGCGTCGACGAGCTCCTCCATGGTGTTGACCGGGCCGCCTGTCGCATTGGTCTGCCGGTCGGTCTCGCGGAAGGGGAGGCTCCTCTCCTCGCCGAAGAGCTCCCGGTCGTTCCTGCCGAGCGTCTCCTCCGGCGAGCGCCCGAAGAACTCGTACCAGCTGCGGCTGCACATCGTATAACGGTATTCGTCCGACGCCTCCTTCAGGTAGACCGGATACGGGAAGATGTCGAACAGCACGTTGACGAATTTGTTTCCGGCCGCCAGCCGCCGGTCCCGGGTGCTGGTCGCCGTGACGTTCTGGACGACGCCGAAGATCACCTTCACGCCGTTTTCCTCCTCCAGATGCGCCCGCAGCCGGTAGTACTGCATTTCTCCGAAATAGCGGGAACGGTAGTCGGCGGTGAAAATCCGGTCCTCTCCGCTGAGCAGCCGGTCGCGCAGGCGCATGAATTCATCGTAATCCTCCGGAAGTATCCACTCCTTCTCGGGCAGCGGAACTCCGTCCTGAAACGGCCACAGCCGTTCGAATCCCTCGCTGCAGCTCGTCATGCGTGAAACCGGGTCGTAACTGAAATAACCGAGGTCGGCCAGCTGAAACGCGGCGGCCAGCGCGGTGCTGTCGAACCGCTGCCGCCTGCGTTCCGCGTTGCGGGCGGTTTCATCCGTGAGGATCAGCACGGCGCCGGCCCGGATTCCGTCCGGATACGGCACCGGCGCAACCCGGCCCGCGATCTCGCGCCGCTTGCCGTCGCGGGCGGCGAGAACGCCGCCGGGAGGCAGCTCCAGCGGCCGGTTCTCCCGCAGGGCTTGCTCGAGGAGGGAGCGGACGGCTCCCCCCTCCGGGAACACTTTTGCATAGTGCAGCCTGGCGAGGCGGCGTGCGGTGAAGCCGGTCAGCTCTCCCGCCGCAGGGTTGGCATGAAGGATTTCGCCGTCGCAGCCGACGAGGAGGACGCCGCACTCCATTTCGCCCGTCGCGGCGGAGCGCTGGGCGATCAGGAACCGCACCTCCGTTTCGAGCTCCCGCTTCTCCGACTCGTCCGCCGACAGCACGAGGACGGCTTCGGCGCCGAAAACGCCGGACGGCACTTTGCGGAAGGTTTGAAATTCCCCGTTCGCGGCATGGCGGCTCTGCGGGATTCCGGTACGGAACACTTCGCGGATGGTTTCCCCGATCTCCTCCCGGTCCGGCGCATCCGCCAGCAGCCCCGCAACCTTCGAGGCGCTTTTTCCGGCGGGGGCGCCGGGACGGCAGTCCAGGATTCTCGCATTGCGGTCGCAGACGAAGCAGCGGTTTTTCGTCTGACCGAACAGGTATTCCAGCTGTCTGCGCCTGCGTTTTTCCCGCCGGTACAGCACTGCGAAGATGACGACGAGCAGCAGCGGAAGCAGCAGAAACGCAATTTCCGCCTGCGGCAGTCGGCCGGCAGCTGTTTCTGCTGCGGTCGCCAGCAGTAATTTTGTCATGAAATCCGTTCCCGTTGACATTGCGGAAACGGCCCCGGAACCGCAATGTTGCTGCACGATTGAATTCTGTCCTAATATAGCCGGGGAAGGGATTTTGTCAAACGCGGCCGGCCGGAAAGTGCCGAAACGTTACGCGTGCTCTTCTTCCTGTTCGCAGGAGAGCACGGGGGCGGTCGCGGCCAGCGTGGCCGGGTCGGCGAGCACCATCAGCCCGTCGTGCGCCTCGATGACCGTGCTGCCGTGCGGCACGACGAACTCGCGGCCGCGCCGGATCAGCAGCACGAGCGCCCCTTTCGGCAGACCGAGTTCGGAGAGCTTCCGGCCGATGTACGGCGCGCCCGGCAGCACCTCGAATTCGCGCATGTCGCCGTTGATGGTGCCGGTGTTCTCGAATTCGAGCGGCACGCGCGGCGAAACCTTCAGCGGCTTGTCGAGCTTCAGGAGCCGGGCGAACGGCATCAGGGTCTTGCCCTGCACGAGCACCGAGGCGAGAACGATGAAGAAGACGATGCTGAACATCTTCCACGCATCCGGCAGATTCGCCATGAGCGGGAAGGTCGCCAGCATGATCGGAGCGCCGCCGCGCAGCCCCACCCAGGAGACGAACAGCCGCTCTTTCATGGTGAACTTGCTTCTGACCATGCAGAGGAACACGGCGAACGGACGGGCGAGCAGCATCATGAAAAACGCGATCGCAATGCCCGGAATCGCAACTTCTCCGAGCTGCTTCGGGAAACTGAGCAGCCCGAGCATGCCGAACAGCATGACCTGCATGAGCCAGCCGATGCCGTCGTGGAAACGGCCGATGCCGTGCTGGTAGATGAACTTGCTGTTGCCCATGACCATGCCGCAGACATAGACCGCCATGAAGCCGTTGCCGTAGCTGAACTCGCTTGCGCCGAAGGTCAGCATGACCACGCCGATGCCGAGCACGTAGTAGAGTCCGTCGTACTCGAAATCGATCTGGTTGAAGAGCCAGACCGCGAGTTTGGCGATCAGGAAGCCGTAGAAGACGCCGAGCGACATTTTCATGAGGAACATCGGCAGGATCGTCCAGTAGCTCTGTCCCGGCGTCAGGATCATGCCGACCATGAAGATGGTCAGGAAGGCGGCCATCGGGTCGTTGCTCCCGGACTCGTATTCCAGCAGCGGCTGGAGCTTGCCGCGCAAACTCACGCTGCGGCTCCGCAGAATCGCGAACACGGCGGCCGCGTCGGTCGAAGAGACGATCGAGCCGAGCAGCAGGCACCACTCGAAGGAGGGTTTTTCCGTGAAACCGAGGTATTCCGGAAAGTACAGGAACCCTGCCGTGAAGAGTCCGAAAGTGAACAGCCCGACGAAAAGCGCGGTCAGCAGTACGCCGAGGCTCGACAGCACACTGCCGTAACCGATCACGCTTTTGACCGACTTCCAGGAGGTGTCGTAACCGCCGGAGTAGAGGATGAACGCCATGGCGATGCTGCCGATGATATTGGCGGCGGCCGCGTTGTCGAAGGCGACGATCCCGAGGAAATCGGTTCCCGCCAGCATGCCGACGCCGAGAAAGACGAGGAGCACGGGGACGTTGAGGCGGCTGGAAATCTTGCTCGAACAGGCGCCGGCCAGGATCAGCACGGCAAGCACGGTCAGGTAGCCGGGAAGGTTGGACACAATATCATTCATCGGTTGTCGGCTCCAATCTGTGGATATGGGAATATCGCGGGTATTGAAAATCTCATTACATTACTGCCGGGTCGTGCGATTTTCAAGATGATTTTCCGACAAAAACGGCGCTTTTTACGGGGTGGCGCCGGCTGCCCGGAGAGCCGGACGGCGGGAGAACGCAACGCGCCTCCCGCACGTCTGCTGCGCGGAAAATCAGGAGAGGGCGAGCATCCTTTCGATGGGCTTGACGGCGGAAGCCATGATTTCGGGCGGAAGCTCGATTTGCGGCGCCATGTCCTTCAGGCAGTCGCGGACGTTTTCGAGGGTGATTTTCTTCATGTTCGGACAGGTCATCTCCGGCTGGAGCGGGAAGAACTCCCTGCCGGGATTCTCCTGCCGGAGCCGGTGCAGGATGCCGATTTCGGTGCCGATGATGAACGCCTTGTCGCTGGATTCCCGGACGTGGCGGAGGATGCCGCCGGTACTGAGCGCGACATCGGCCAGGGCGACTACTTCGGGGTCGCATTCGGGGTGGACGAGCACCTTGACTCCGGGGTGTTCCGCCCGGGCCGCGGCGATCGCCGCCGGCGTCACCCGGTCGTGGGTCGGGCAGAAGCCGGGCCAGAGCTGCATGTTCCGCCCGAGCTTGCGGTTCAGATTCCCGCCGAGGTTGCGGTCCGGCAGGAAGAGCACCTCCTTGTTCGCCGGAAGGGAGGCGATGATCTTTTCGGCGTTGCCCGAGGTGCAGCAGATGTCGACGTGCGCCTTCACGGCGGCGGTCGTGTTGACATAGGCGACGATGATCGTGTCGGGGTGGGCGGCCTTGTAGGCGGCCACCTTGTCGGCCGCGGCCATGTCGGCCATCGGGCAGCCCGCGTCCGGGTTCGGCAGCAGGACGACCGACTGCGGCGAAAGCAGTTTCGCGGTTTCGGCCATGAACCGGACGCCGCAGAAGACGATGACGCCGGCCCCGGCGTTTTTGGCTTTGATCGAGAGCTCAAGCGAGTCGCCGGTGAAATCGGCGATGTCCTGCAGTTCGGCCTTCACGTAGTTGTGGGCGAGAATGACGGCCTTGCGTTCGGCCTTGAGCTGTTTGATTTCTTCAATAAGATCCGACATCGATGACTCCTGGAGTTTGGTGTTTGCGGATGGTTTCAAGGATGATGTCCGCGGCGGTTTCGGCCTCGCGGACGGTTGAGTGAAGCCCGAAGGAGACGCGGAGCGCTCCGGCGGCCGCGACCGGGTCGGCTCCGGCTGCGAGCAGGATGCGCGACAGGCCGCCGGAAGAGCAGGCGCTGCCGCTCGACACGGCGACTCCGGCCTCTCCGAGCAGCGCGACGAGCTTCATGCCGTCCTGTCCCGGAAACAGCACGCAGCAGGTCTGCGGCAGGCGCGCATGCCCTGTTCCGGCGATCCGGTGCGGAATGCCGGAACAAGCGAGGCACGCCTCGAACCGGTCGCGCGGGGCGGAGGAGGGGAAACGGACCAGCTCCGCCGCTTTGCCGAGCCCGGCGATGCCGGGTACATTGAGCGTTCCGGCCCGGAGCCCGCGCTGCTGGCCGCCGCCGGTCAGCAACGGCCGGAACCGCTCCGGTTCCCGGAGATAGAGGACGCCGACGCCCTTGGGTCCGTACAGCTTGTGGGCGGAAAAGGCCATGCTGTCGCAACCGAGAAGCCGTACGTCGACCGGAAGTTTCCCGACCGCCTGGGTCGCGTCGAAGTGGAGCGGGATGCCGCGTTCGCGCAACCGCCGCGCAATCCGCTCCGGTTCCGGCAGAAGCTCGCCGGTTTCATGATTCGCGAGGTTCAGCGCCGCGAGCGCGGTGCCGGTGGAAGCCGCCGCAATAATGGCTTCCGGACACGGCGGAACCAGGCGCACGGAGCCGCGCAGCCGGGCCGGTTCGTACAGCGAGGCATGTTCGGCGGTCGTCAGGAGCAGTTCTCCCGGCGGAGCGTTCCGGATCGCATGGTTGTTGCTCTCGGTCGCGCTGCCGGTGAACAGGATCTGTTCCGGCTCGGCGCGGATGAGTTTGGCTACCTGTTCCGCGGCGCGCCGGACGGCCTTCTCCGCCGCCGCGCCGAACGGGTGGAGGCTCGACGGATTGCCGAAGACGGTTCCGAAATACGGCTGCATCGCTTCGACGACTTCCGGGGCGCAGGGAGTGGTCGCGTTGTAATCGAGATAGATCATTATTCGGCCGAGAGACAGCGGCTGCAGTACCAGACCGTGGTTTGGTCCGGCATTTCGACAACGTGGTCCGAACCATAATGCAGCGCGCGCTCGCGCACGAGGGCGCCGATACCGCTGCGTTCGAGCGGGAATACGTCCTCGAGTGCGGAAAGCTTGAGCTTGACCAATGCATAGCTTCCGCTGGCCAGATGGATGGATAACGCCTTGTAAAGCTCCCCGGGATCGCTGAATTCGGCCCTGCTGCCGATCCGGACCGGTTTGTCCTTCGCGTACTCCAGGGTCAGGACCGCGTTCGGGGGATAATCGGGTTTGACATGGGACTTCTGCGCCGAACAGTAGACGCCGTGCCGCCCGGCGGCGCGGTCGAACGGCTCGAACGGTCCGGCCGGTCCGGGAGCTTCGGCCGCTTCGACGAACCGGACTGCCGCATCCCAATTTGCATCGCCGTCGAGCGGTTCGACCGCGACCGGGGCATTCAGCTCCGCCGTGCCGGGAGCGAGCCAGGCGGAATCGGGAGCCGCAAGCTCGAATTCGCGTGTTTTCAACTCGTCCAGCAGTTGTGCTTTCCCGGTCTCGTCGAGTGTGGAACGGAAGAAGACGAGCGCCGGTTCCGGCGTTTCGACCGGAAGCGCCGACCAGAGGGTTCCGCCCGGCGTCAGCATCAGCAGCCGGGAAGGCTGCCGTTTCCGCCGCCACACGCTGCCGCACTCGTCGTTCAGCCGCAGGATGTCGCGGTACGGGGCGCGCAGGATGCGGGGCGCGGCGATGGCGAGCGAGCCGTCGCGGTCGCAGACCGGGATGACCAGGAGTTCCGGTTCATCTCCGAGCTGATACGCGACGAGGCGCGGCGAATTCTCCGGCAGTGCGGGGCCGGTCGGGAAGAGCGAACAGCCCGCCAGCGCGGCGGCGACGGCGAATGCGGACAGATATTTGAGAAATTTCATGGGTTCCATGCTTTCCGTATTGACAAAACGACGTTGTATTAACATAATATGAAAACGAGCTTTTTGCAACCCGCGCGGAGATTTCCTGAGGAACAAGAGCCTGCTGCCGCCGGAAAGGCGCAGTTTGCCGGTGCGTTGCGCTTTGCCCCGCGGGAAAGGGTCCGCAGGTATTCATTTCCCGAGTGTTCCGTGCCGGCGCGGGCATGGCTGTTCGCGGAGTTCTGTCCGGGCGGTCGGCCGGATGTGGAGTCGTCTCCCGGTCAAAAACGGCGATTCAGGGCTTCGGACCCTGTGCAGGCGGAAAATTTTCAAAAAAAATGAGATTTTGAGCTTGCATTTTTTCAGAGCGGGAATATATTTAGAAACGTCGAATGTGAGATATGCGAGTGTAGCTCAGTTGGTAGAGCATCACGTTGCCAACGTGATTGTCGCCGGTTCGATTCCGGTCACTCGCTCCATTTTTTTGTCTTTTTTCCGACTCCTTCCTCCATTTTTCCGGTATCCCGGTTGAAAAGTTGTGCCGGGGAGTGTATCGTACGGCATGATGCAGGATACGGCTTTTCATTATCTCCGTTATCCGTGGGGCGTGTCGTTTACCGGAATGCTGCTGGTTGCGGGCCCGGCGGGCGGTGTTCTGGTCGATACGGCGCTGCCGGAGGCGGTCGACGGTTTTCTGCTGCCGCAGTTCCGGCATTTCGGATTTTCTCTTTCCGCGCTCCGGCTGGTCATCAATACGCATCACCACGAGGACCATGCGGGCGGAAACGCCCGGCTGCGCGAGCTGTGCGGCGCGAAATTCGCAATCCACCGGGCGGGCGCCGCCGGACTGGAGGCGGCCGGATTCCGGCCGGATCTTCTGTTGAGGGACGGTGCGCTGCTTGAAAGCGCCGGGCTCCGGTTCGAGATCATCCACACGCCCGGGCATTCTCCCGATTCGGCCTGCGTGCTGGAGTCGGCGAGCGGTACGCTGTTCACCGGCGATGCGTTTCAGGGATGCGGGACCGTTTATACCGGAATCGCGCTTTATATCGATCCGGAGGCGTATCTGCAGAGCGTGGCGAAAATCGAAGCGCTTTTCCGGCAGGGAAGGATCAGGCGGATTCTCTGCGGCCATGCCTGTGCGCCTTTCGACGGGGATGTTCCCGAAGAGGAGATCCCGGCGTTTCTCGAAATCTGCCGCGAAACCGTGTTGCGGTACTCGCGGGCTGCCGAGGCGTATCTGGCGGATCATCCGCGGCCCGACGCGGCGGAGCTCGGGCGGCAGCTGCTCAAGCGTTTCGGCGTAACTGCTGCTCCCGGCCTGCCCGGATTGGAGAAACATACGGCGCAGGCCCATCTGGCGGCGCGCTGACGGCGGCTTTCGCCTGAGCGTAAAAGTTGACTGCCCCCCGCAATTGTGACACTAACCACAAGGGGGGACGCCATGATTGTGCAGAATCTTTATCACGCGAATCTGAAGATCGATGCGGAGGGGAGCGTTTCGCTCGAAAGCGCCTGGGAGCTCGCCCTCGAAGAACCGGCGTCCGGCCTGGAGCAGTTGCAGGCGGAGGCGCGTGGCTGGGCCGGCGGTATCGGGGAGCCGTTCCGCATTCCCGCGGCGGACGGTTCATATGAATTTTCGGAAACCGTTCTGGTGACCGGCATCGAGCTGAAGCCGGTCAGTCTCGCCGTCTGCCGCGTGATTTTCTCCGGCGCGGAATTCGCCGCCGGCGGCGGTGAGGAGCCGGCGCTGGCCGCGGCCGGTTCGGTCGTGGACGTTTATGAGACGGACGGCGCGCACCGGCGCACGATGCGGTTCCGGGCGTCCGCTTCGGTTTCGCCGGAACTGATTCCGCAGCCGGGCCGTCCGCTGGAGTGGGAGGGGGGCGCGTTCATTTGCGAAAGCTGCCGGAGTTCGAACTCCGGTTTCTCCGTCGAGCTTGAGGTGACGGCGCGGGAAGCGACGCTTGCGGAACTCGGCCTTCCGCAGGCCGGAACCGACGGCGACGGTTTCGAGACGAAGCGCGCGGTCTGGTTCGTCGCGGCTTCGGAACACGATGCGTTTCTGGCGGATCACCCGGTCGGCGGCGCGGCGGCCTGGGCCGGAGAAAAATTCACGCTCGTCTCCGCCGATTCGAAGCTGGTCGGAAAAATCGGCTTCGAGGTCGTGCTGCTCGCCCGCAAGGTCGAAACGCGCTGCATTGCGAAGGTGCGGAGCGAGAAATTCGCGGGCCTCTCCCGTTCCGGCGCAATTCAGCGCGAGATCGTCTGGAAAGTGCGCTGGCGGGTCGCGGCGGAGGAGCTCTCCGCCTTCTACGGCCAGACCGGCCTCTGCCCGGCCGACTGGACCGAAGAGGAGGAGTGCATCATCACGGACATCTCCCCGAAACGGCTGTCGGAGATGGAGTACGAGCTGGACATCGAGGCGCAGCATCCCGGTAATCCCGGGCTGTTCGGCCGGTATTCGGCGGAAGACCGCACGAACCTCTCCACGCGCGTCGATGTCTCGGTGGATATGGCGGAATTCCATGTTTCGGCGGAAATGGCCGGCTTCCAGAAACTGCCGGACGGCCGCTTCCGGCCGATTCTGAACTGGAATTCCGGCAGCGGCTGTCCGTTTTCTGCCGACGGGCGGCTTGCCGAAAATATGATCGAAAGTACGCTGCGCTGTCTGGTCATCACCGAAAGCGTCTACAGATCCGGCGATGCCGCCCGGCAGATCGCGGATCTCGCCGCCTGGGCCGCCGTCCGGGTGTCGACCGCCGCCGTGGCCGGTGCATCCGGGTCGTTCCTGCGGATCGGTCAGACCTGCCGGGAGACGTTCAGCAATTCGGGCAAGCTCTATACGCGCATCTCGCGCAGTTACCAGAAGGCGCCCGGCGATTTGCAGTGGAACCCGAATTACTGGAGCAGCCACTGATATGGATTCCGCTTTCCGCAAAACCGCCGCCCAGCAGCAGGCGCTGAAGCTGCTCGGCGGCGGCAGCCGGTATGTGCTTCTGTTCGGCGGCTCCCGTTCCGGCAAGACGTTTATTCTGGTTTATGCGCTGCTGGTGCGGGCGCTGCGTGCTCCGGGGAGCCGTCACGCGATCCTGCGGCTGCACGCGAACAGCGTGCGGCAGTCGGTGCTGATGGATACGCTGCCGAAGGTGGTTCGCCTCGCCTTTCCGCGCCTTCGGCTCGCGGAGTCGTCGCGCGATCAGTTCGTCCGGCTGCCGAACCGTTCCGAAATCTGGTTCGGCGGCCTCGACGCCGGGGAGCGCGCCGACAAGATTCTCGGCAAGGAGTTCAGCACGATCTACTTCAACGAATGCTCCGAGATCGGCTATGAGGCGGTTAACACCGCACTGACCCGGCTGGCCCAGAAAACGGCGCTGAGGAACAAAGCGTATTTCGACTGCAATCCGTCCGGGAAGTCGCATTGGAGTTACAAGCTGTTCGTGGAGAAGCTCGATCCGGAATCGAACCGTCCGGTAACCTTTCCCCGGCAGTATGCGTCAATGCTGCTGAATCCGGCAGCGAACGCGGAGAATCTGCCTGCCGGCTACCTTGAAGAGACGCTGGCCGGACTCTCCGACCGGCAGCGCGCGCGTTTTCTCGAAGGCGTCTGGCTCGACGACCTGGCCGGAGCGCTCTGGTCGCAGCGGACGATCGACCGGAGCCGCGTCGCGGAGGCCCCGGAGCTGGACCGCATCATCGTCGGCGTGGACCCGGCCGTGACCGGGAATGCGTCGAGCGACACCACGGGGATCGTGACGGTCGGCTGCTCCCGCGACAACCATTTTTACGTGCTTTCAGATGCCAGCTGCCGGGGCCGTCCGCTCGAATGGGCCGCAGCGGTGAATGCCGAATATGATCGCTTCCGGGCCGACCGCGTGGTCGGAGAGGTCAACAATGGCGGAGAACTTGTGGAAACGGTTCTCCGCCAGCTGAATTTGAATCTGAGCTACCGTGCCGTGCGCGCCACGCGCGGAAAAATCGCGCGCGCCGAGCCGGTCGCCGCATTGTACGAACAGGGCAGGGTGCATCACGTCGGGCGTTTTCCGGAGCTGGAAGAAGAGATGACGGGATTCACGCCCGGCAGCCCGAACAGCCCGGACCGGCTCGACGCGCTGGTCTGGGCGGTCACAATTTTAAGCGAACGGCCAGCCGGCCCCCGGCTGATTACGGCCTGATTTCCGGAATTCCCCCGGGGGAATCCCGCATACGCGCGTGAAAAGGCGGTTGAAGTAGAATTCGTTGCGGAAGCCGACCGCGGCAGCGACCGCCTTCAGCGGCAGTTCCGTCGAATGGAGCAGATTGCAGGCCCGGCGGATGCGCTCCTCCCGCAGCAGCGTGTGGAACGGTTTGCCGAAATGGTACTTGACCAGGTGACAGGTGTAGGTGACGGAGAGGTGAAGGGCTTCCGCCAGTTCCGCAAGCCCGGCCTCCTCATGCGCATGGTCCTCCAGAAAACGGCGGATCTGATTGCTTCTCTCCTGAGGCGCGCCGGTCCGGTTCCGGCAGAGGTCCGCGTAATGCAGCAGCCCCTGGCCGAAGAGCTGAAGCTCGAGCGCGAGCTCGTTCCCGAGGTTTTCGCCGGGGAGCGGGAGTCCGGCGTAAAGCTGTCTCAGCGGTTCCGGCAGCTCCTCCGGCAGTTCCGTCCCCGGCGTCCGGAAGGCCCCGGCGTAAAGCAGCAGCGCGAGTGAGCCGTTGCGTTCGAGCGGAACGATCAGTTCGGTCACTCCCTTCCAGCAGCTGTGCAGGAACGGCCTGCGCAATCGGTCGGCCGCCGCTTCGGCCCGCAGCATGCACTCCTCGTGACAGCGCCGATTCCAGCCCGGAGTCTCAAACCGCCCGGTGATGCAGTACGGGTGAATATGCATGTACCGCCCCGGGAAAAACGGTGTTCCGTCGGCATGATAGAAGATTCCGCGGCAGTCGTGCAGCGTCAGGTGTACGCCGTGCTTCCGTTCGAATGCCTGCAGCGCGGCTGCGAGCGATTTTCCCGGTGAAGCGGCATCGATGGCTTCGAAAGTTATCATGAATTTCCTGTATAAAGCAATTTTGTATAAAGATACAGCTTTTTTCTGCATTTTCAAATTCGCCGTTTTCCGGTATTATTGATAATAGAAAATCAAAACGGAAAACAGGAGCAGGAACAGATGAATTACGATGTGATTGCAGTCGGCGGCGGTCCCGCCGGTATCGGTGCGGCTTACGCGGCTGCCGGGTGCGGAGCGAAGGTGCTGCTGCTCGAACGCAGCGGGAGATTGGGCGGAACCGCGGTACAGTCAGTGGTCGGTCCTCTGATGGGAGGCGTCGAAAGCCGCATTGTCACTGAAATTCTGGCGCGGCTCGGCGGCTGCTGCGTCGATTTCCGGCGCATGGACATTGAGCTGTTCGATCTGCTTGCGGAGCGCGGCGTCGAGATTCTGCTCCATGCTCCGGTATCCGGGGTGCGGCTTGAGGGAAACCGGGTAACCGGTGTCGAAGCGGAGTGCCGTGAAGGGCGGCGCATTTTCTCCGCCCGCTGCGTGATCGACTGCACCGGAGACGGCGATGTCGCCTTCCGGGCCGGCGTCCCGTTCGAGATCGGGCGCGCCGGTGACGGTCTGATGCAGCCGGTCAGCATCATGTACCTGATCGGCGGAATCGATCCTCTTCGCCGGATGAAATGCACCTGTGAACAGGACGCGCGCATTACGATGGTGAATGGCCGCACCTGGGAGGAGATCGTGCTGGAGGCGCAGTCGGGCGGCAGATTGCCCGATACGGTCAGCGTGATCCGTTTGTACCATGCTGTCCGCGAGGACGAGAATATCGTCAACGCAACCCAGGTGAATTACATTGATGGAACCTCCTCGGCCGACCTGACCCGCGCTGAAATAGAAGGGCGGCGGCAGGCGTTCCGGATTCTCGATTTCCTGCGCGAAACGGTACCGGGCTATGAGAACGCCTTCATCTCCCAGATGCCTGCCGCGATCGGGGTCCGGGAGACCCGGCGCTTTGAGGGAGTCGCCCGGCTGGAAAAGGGCGACTGCATTGCCGGACGGCGGTTTGCCGACGCCGTTGTTCGCCGCGCCTGTTTCTCGATCGACATTCACAATCCGGCCGGGGGAGGGCAGGCCGCCGGGCATGAGGAAAACGCGGTCGGTACGGCAGAGCGGGCGCAGCCGTATGATATTCCTTACGGTGTGCTCGTTCCCCGCCGGCTCGACGGGTTGCTGTTTGCCGGACGCTGCGTCAGTGCATCGCACGAAGCGCTGGCTAGCTGCCGGGTCATGTGCATTGCGATGGCGCTCGGTGCCGGAGCGGGCGCAGCCGGGGCGTATGCCGCCCGTTGCGGCTGTGAGCTGCGCAACGTGCCGGTGACGGAGATCCAGCATGTTTTATTCGACTGATCGCATTATTCTTTGAAAAATTCAAAGAGTTGTAAAAACAGCGTTGCAACAAAACGGAGAGGCCGAAAAAAATCAATTTTTTTTTCGGGAATATCAACTTTGGGAAACAAATCTTTATAAAAATAGATAGAAAAGAAAAAGTGCTTATATTATCCTGAACTGTTCATGGAAAACGACAAGGAGAAGATGATGGAATCAAGGGAAAAGGAACTGCCAACAACAGGAAATCACCAGAATCATGGTATACCTTGTTATTTTACATTGATTGAGTTGCTAATAGTGATAGCTATTATAGCCATTCTTGCCGCTATGTTGTTGCCGGCTTTGAACAAAGCCCGCGAAAAAGCCCGTGCTGTCAGTTGTACCGGAAACCTCAAACAGCTCGGAGTAGCCGTTGCTTTGTATACTCAAGATTATAACGATTATGTAGTCCCGGCAATCGCTCCGGCGGATTGGGGCAGCGATACTACCGAAAAATACCGTCATATCCGCTGCTGGCCCGCGAAATTGCGTACCTATCTTGGAAATAACCGTGAACCGGACTCCGGCAACAATGTATTTGATTCCATCAAAGATCTGCCTCCCGCTGTTTGTCCCTCAATATCCGGGCGTTTCGCGTATGGTTTCAATTATATCGTATTGAGCGTACAGGCGATTACCGGAGCGATCAATGATGGTAACAATCTGCGGAAATACGTTAAATATTCGCGTCTGAAAAATCCCGGCTCTGTCCTGGTCCTCGGCGATAGTTGGCGTTACACCACCGATCCGGGAAAAGACTCCCGAACGACCGGTTGGCATTATATGATGAATGACAGTGGTAACGGCGGAAATTGGGGGAGGCCGCATTATATCCACAGCGGTTATGCCAATACGGTTTATCTGGACGGACATACCACCCCAATCCGGTATGCTCTTCTTGACAACGATGATTTGCCCAATCTCCGTAAATACTGGGGCTATCAGAAGTAAATTGAAGGATATAACGAAATGATGCAATTCAAGCAAGCTTTTACGGCAGTTCTGGCAATGCTTTTCGTATTGACTGCAAGGGCGGTTTCAGTTTCGCAATTCGGAGCTATTGGCGATGGTGTGACTGATGACTCCGCATCAATTGAAAAAGCTCTTAATTCTGATGCAAATATCGAATTTGAAAACAAGACCTATCTTTTGAAACAGCAGATTAACATTATCAGGAAGCACAATAAGACGATCGATTTCCGCAAGGCGATATTTGTCCGGGCAGATACGGAACTCTATGGCATCCGCTTTGCCGACTGTTCACAACTGCGGATTACCGGAGGAGTTTTCCGCTGTAAAACTATGCCGGGCGGTTATGCTAAGTCGGTCAACGCTCATGTTCTTCTCTTCGTCAGGAGCATTGACATTTCCGTCAGCGGCGTTACCATCAATGGCTCCGGCCAGATGGGAATCTGTGTAATGGACTGTCACCGGGTAGTGTTTCGTGAAAACATTATCATGAACTGTTTCCGTGATGGAATCTACAGTCATTTCAGCAGCGATATCAGCTACCTTGACAACCACTTGAGTCATATCAAAGACGATGCGCTCTCTTTCCATGACTACGGCGATCCGAGCCGCAAGAATTTCGTCAAAAAGGCAGGGCACAAGCAGTCCGGACGTTTCATAGCCCGAGGCAATGTAATTCGTAACGCTTATCAGGGCATCGCCTCCATCGGCAGCGAACAGATTACGATTACCGATAACATCATTGATGATACGGTCAATGCCGGAATCTGTGTTTTCAACTCCGACCATTACAGTACGGTAATTGCCGATGCGAATGTCCGGAACGTCATCATTGCTGATAATATCATTACCAATGCCTGTAAAACGACCCGAATCATGAAAAACGATTACCGGAACGGAGTCGATACGTGTACCGCGCGTGCCGCTATCTGTGCCCAGTCGCAAGGCCGGGATATGCTTATGCCGAGTGCAACACGGCGGCTGGCTGCAATTCTGATTGCCAACAATATTGTTTGTGATTCCGGTGCTGGTGGAATCCTTGGGCATTTCGTCGACACACTCCACATCACCGGTAACATCCTGCTCAATTGCAATGCCAACGGCAAAGCCTCTACCGGAAACATTCTTGAAGCGATTTTCTGTACCGATGTCCAGATCCGGGGAAATACCGTAATCGACAGCCGAAGCGTCCCCCGCCACGAGCGTGCCTGGTCGCTGCGTAAATCGATGGGAATTGTGGATGGAAACCAATTCAGGGGGGTCCGGCTCGAAGAAGGAACCCGCGAAGAAGCCGCACCTTTTAATTGGAATCCTTGAGGAATTGCAGATGAAATCTCTTATTGTCCTGTTATTTCTTTTGGCCGGCTTACCGTTATGGGCAACAATCGATGCCGGAGGAGTAGTCATAGCTGCTTCTCCAGCCGGTATCTTCCAAGAAGGCGAACTGCTCCGGTTCACTCTTAAACCGGAAGCAGGCAACAATGTACGATACACCATCCGCGATTGGAACGGCAGCAAGGTTGCCGAAGGCGGCTGGCCGGTTGAGGGCCTAACGTTATCTGAACTGCCACGCGGTTATTACCAGATTTTCCTGGCCGGCGATAAAAGTTTTACCAATTACGCATCATTTGGCGTTGTCGCCAAGATACCGAAACGCCCGGCAAATTCCGATATGTATTTTGCTTTGGACAGTGCCCAAAGTTGGTGCGGCGTCGGACGGCCCCATAATGTTCGCTTTCCGAAAAATGGTTTCAAGTTGATTTCCGAAGCAGCGCGACGTTCGGGAGTAGCTTGGGTGCGGGACCGGCTTACCTGGCGCGACATGCAACCGACTCTAAATGAATTTCGAAACTGTCAATATATTCCCAATGGCTGGTTGTTAGGCGAAACTGGCATCAAAATTGCCAATACCTATCATGACGCTCCTAAATGGGCGCGCCGGAATTCCAAAGATCTTCCCGACGACTTGAGAGGTACCTATCGGTTTGCCGAAAAAGTTGCCAAAGCAGCCAAAGGATGTACTGAAGCTTGGGAATTCTGGAATGAAGAAGACGCCGGTTTTACTGTTGAAAGTGCTTGGGACTACGCAGCCTGCCTGAAAGCCGCTAGCCTCGGTTTCCAGAAAGGCAACCCGAAGGCTAGAATACTTAATGGGTCTTTCTGTAAATACCCCTTGCGTAATTATACCCAAACCGTAATGGATAACGACGCGGCGTTTTACTTCGATACCTTCAATTTTCACACGTACGATCCGATTCGAAATTATCCGACAATTATAGTCGGCCTGCGGAAATTTCTGGAGCGGAACCGCGTGCCTGATATGCCGATCTGGTTAACGGAAACCGGAACGAATGCACCCGGCATGGCCACGGAACAGAGTTATTATCCCAAGCTGAAACGTTATTCCCACACCCAGGAGATCGTAGTAGCCGAATTTATTCCGAAATCGCAGGTCATATTTCAAAATCTTGGAGTGGAACGTAATTTCTTTTTTGTACTCTCCCCTTATAATGAAGGGGCGAAAGATTGGGGATTGCTCCGCAAAGATTATACCGCGGCAGCCGGCTATTTCGCTTTTGCCAACATGGTGGCGGAACTCGGTAAGGCACGAATCCTAGGCGAACTGCAACTCGGTGACGATGTGAAGGCATACCTTTACCGGCAGCCGGACGGATCGCAAAGCATTGTGATCTGGACGTTGTCGGACGTAGATACCGAGAACAATGAAGATGTCGATGTTTCGCGGTCCAAAGTTGGTGAAAAGGAGGTTCATTTGAATCAACCGGACGGTAACTACACGGTTCGCAATCTTTTCGGTACACCGGATCAGGCGGTGGCGCGAAACGGACAGCTCCCGCTCGCAATCGACCGTTATCCGCGTTATGTCCACGGTCTTGCCGGATTGAAAGCGGATATTCCAGCAGTCTTCCCGGGAGTTTCCGCAAAAAGGGAAACGCAAGCCGACCGTACGGTTGTACTGCGCTGCGATTTATCGGAAGACTTCACGGTGAACAGCAACAGAAGTTCCGCTGACTTGAAAAACGAAAGTGGAAAACTGACCTTGTTCGTCTGTAATTTGTCTGACGTGGAAAAAAAAGGAACGATAACAGTTTCAGGCGGACGTGCTTCAGGTTTGCCGTCGGAAATCACTATTCCGCCCATGGGCGAACTCCAACTGCCGATTGACTTCACCCCAGAAATTCCGGCAGAGAAATTCAACGGGAAAATGGAATTCGGCGGTACATTCAATGGCAAGGCCATCACTCGTCTGTCTGTGCCGATTTTTCTTTTCAACCGGAGTGTAGCAGCAGGCTTCAAACGCGAACTCAAGGCAATATACAACCCGGAACGTTGGCGCAACAATTCATCTGGCACCATGAGGTCCGAGTATGACAAGAAGGAAAAAGCGATCCGTTTCGATGTTGAATTTCCTGCTTTCGTGGACCGCTGGATTTATCCGGAATTCATTCTCAAGGGCAATGAATCCTTGCACGGCGCAAAAGGAGTTGAATTCGAGATCAAAACCACTCCGTCCATGCCCAAAGAATCCGTTTTCATGGTGGTCATGGACCAGAAAAGCGAACATGACAAGTCGGTTTTGATCCGCTTTCCCATGCCTTCCGCCGAATGGGAAAAACGAATCATCACTTTTGATGAATTCGTTGAGCGTCCGGAGACGGTGAAAATGATTCGGCTTGGTATCAATCCACGTGTGAACAAGCAAAGTTACTGGATTCGCAATCTGCAAATTATCTATGGAAACAAGGAATCAGAAAAATGACCGCGACACCGCGCCCGGAATACCTCCGCATGCAATTTCGCAGGGAAGAGGGCTCTTGGATTAACCTGAACGGCGAGTGGAGTTTGCGCTTCGATTATTACCCTTGAACTGGGGGGCTGATTGAGGTTTCTAGTTTGGTTTTTGGAAAAATTATTGAAAAATAGTTGAATCTGAGCTTGAAAATATCGGAAAAGGGTATATTTTAAATCCCTGTTGCGCCTGATGAGGGACGCGGTTGCTGGAAAACGGAGCGAGCCGGAGTTTTGA
>ENA-UERG01000034-UERG01000034.1-human-gut-metagenome-genome-assembly--contig:-NODE-34-length-107679-cov-13.482603_pt1 | contig 107679 bp, 83 predicted proteins | sample MGYA00242954_ERZ507954 | MGnify/ENA primary metagenome ERZ507954 (study PRJEB26167, sample SAMN06115478) | human gut metagenome | host: Homo sapiens | place: China:Sichuan | collected 2015-01-21...
ACGACGGCTACTGGATGTTCCACGACATGAATGAGACGGCCGGCATCTTCCTCCAGACGCTCGGCCTTTACAGCCGCGTGGTGGGCGACCGGCCGTTCTTTGAATCGAACGAGCCGTACATCGACCTCTTCATGAGCAACTACCTGGTTTCGAACGACTGGTCCTGGATGGCCTCGAATGCGGTCGAATGGGGCATGGGCAACAACATCGACATGCTGAACGCCGAGCTTTCCGGCTGGGCCGGGATGGTCCGGATCAAGGAGTTCCTCGGCAAGCCGGACGAGGCCGACTTCGGCCGTTACATGGCCGCCAAAGCCGGCGCATCGACCGGGGCCCGGCTGCTGATGAGCGAATTCTATAACTCGCTGAACTTCCCGATTCCGCCGCACCTGGCGCCGGTTATCCACGAGATGGCCGACGTTGAACAGGCCGGACGCAAGGACGCCTACCTGCCGCTCGGCGTCTCACAGGGCTACGGCGAAGGATGGCCCTCGCTCTGGCCGACTTCGATCTCGAAGGGGCTGCTGAACCACTTCATCGACGGCAAGGACTTTTACAGCACGAGCAAGGGCGTTCCGGTCGAGCTGCTGGCCTTCTACCGCTCGAACGAGGCGCTGGCGGAACCGCTGCGGAAGTACGAAGCCGCCTTCCGCGACGCCGCATACGCCGCCAAAGCGCCCTATCTGTACAGCCGGACCGCCGGCAACGCCTACCTGAAGTCTCCGCGCGACCGCGCCGATCTCGAACGCATGCTCTACCGCACCTTCACCATGCCGGGCTGTTCGGCGAACGCGCTCGGCGCCGGGCTGGCCGACTGGGAGACGCCCGCGATGGTGATCCTGCTCGACCTGCTCCGCGAAAGCGCCGCCGAAGACCGGCGCGCCGGACAGCTCCCGTTCGGCGATGAACGGGCCGGAACCTTCCAATGGGAAACCGCCGGTCCGAAAAACGCCGCCTCCGCCTCGAAGGTCCGGACCGTTCGCGCCGCCGACGAGCCGGAGAACGTCGCGGACGGCGCCGTTTCGACCCGGATCGAGCTCGCCGCGCCGGCCGGCAGCGAGTCACCGGCCGCCTTCACGCGGTTCGATGCGGCCGCGGCCGCCCGGAAGAAGTGCACGGCGGTCAGCTTCCGGTACAAGGCCGAAACGCCGGGTTCCCTGCGGATCGCGCTCCCGAACCGCGACTGGACGCGCCGCGCCGAAGCCGTGCTTCCGCTCGACGGGAACGCCGCCGGATGGCGCACTGTCCGGCTTGAATTCGAACGGGACTTCAAATTCGGCAGGAACGGCATGAAGCCGGAGGAGCTGCGCGGCGAAATTTTCCTGTACAACGCCTCCGGCGCCCCCGTGAAGTTCATCATCGACGATCTCCGCCTCGAACCGTAAGGAGAGACAGACCGGAATCCGCCAGGCCGAACTCAGGTTCGGCTTTTTTTATGCCGAAACTTTGCAAAACGCAGAAAGGCGGGCTATCTTATAGGATATGAACAGACAACATTTGCTTACAATCGCAGCAGTTCTCTGCCTGGCCGGAGGCGTCACGGGGTGCGGCAAAGCCCATCCTGCGCCGCCCGTTGAGCGCAATTCCCTGATTCTGCGCTTCTTCAACAGCATGACGACGGCGGATGCCGCAGCCGCTTCGGAACAGGGCGAAAAGCTTCGGCAGATGGACAATGCCAACGATTACATCATCAAGCTGGTCACGATCCAGCAGAGCAATGCCTACCTGCAGCGCGCCCAGGGTGAAATCAACGCCGGCAACATCGACAAGGCGCTGGAAATTCTGAATGAAGGGGTCAAGACGTATCCGGGCAACCGCGATCTGTCCCGCCAGCGCGGCCGGGTCCGCCAGCTCCGCAACGCGAAGATGCTGCTGAATGAGATGAAGGAGGCGAAAAACTCCGCGGCCATGTCGGCGGCGCTGACCGCCGCCTCGACCGGGCTCTCCGCGAACATGACGCCGAAGCTTCAGGCCTATTTCAACAGTTACAAGCTCAAAATCGATGAAACCGCCCGGGAAGAGGCGGCCAGGACCGCCACTCCCGAACCGACCGTGAACCCGGCGGCAACGCCCCCGGCCCCGGAAAAATAGGAGCCGGCCGAAAAATGCGGTTTCTGCCCGTCGTGCTGCTGACAATGGCCGGCATTCTGCTCCCGGCTGCGGAATTCGATACGCTCCCTGCCATCGTCGCAACCGTCGACGGCCATGCCGTGACCCGCGACGCGGTCGTCGCGCGCCTGAAAAACTCCGGAAAACTTTCACCGGAGGGCGGTCCCGCCGCCATGCGGGCCGCGGCGCGGCAGGCGGCGGAGACGGAGGTCTACTTTTTCCTGCTCGGCCGGCTGCTGGCGACCGAAAACATCACGCCGTCGGAGGAAGCCGCGGCACGGCATCTCGCAGAGCTCGAGCGGCTGCTTCCGCACGGGCTGCCGACTCGCGAAAGCGGGGAAAAGGCCCGCATCGCCGCCTCCGAAAACTACCGCTGGAACGTCGCGCTGCAGGAGTTCCTGCGCCGGGCCGCTCCCGAGGTCATCGCGGTCAGCGACGCCGAAATCGAACAGGTCTACCGGCTGAATCAGGATCAGTTCCGGCTGCCGGAGCAATACCAGTTCGGCGTGATCCGCATTCCGAAGAGCCGGGCCGACGCCCGGGAGGCGGCCGAAACGGTCCGCGCCCGCCTGCGGCAGGGCGAGGATTTCGACCGGGTCGCAGCCGAGACCAACCCGTCCGGAGCGGAGCTCTCCGAAACGGACCTGCTCGGACTCCTGAAGCAGGGTGACCCGGCTCTGCCGGCCGGCAGCGTCAGCAGACTCCTTGAAAATCAGGAGGCCTATTTTCTGATCAAGGTCAAATCGAAAACGCCCGGACGCTACATTCCGCTCAAAGACGCCGCCCCGTACCTGCGGCTCCAGCTCCGGTCCGAAAAAACCGCAAAGGCGCTCGAAACGATTCTGCGCGGCGAACTCAAAAAAGCGAACGTTCAATTTTTCATCGACCAATAACGAAAGAGGTAACACATGGCCGGAGTCGAAATCTCAGGCGGCGCGATCCGGATCGCCGGAAAGCCGACGCAGATCATCTCGGGAACCATTCACTATTTCCGCATCCGTCCCGAGCAGTGGCGCGACCGCATCGCCAAAGCGAAGATGATGGGCCTCAACGCGGTCGAAACCTATGTCTGTCACAATCTGCACGAACCGAAACCGGGGCAGTTCGACTTCGCCGGCATGCTGGACCTCGAAGCATTTCTCGGCGAAATCCACCGGGCCGGACTCTATGCGATCGTCCGTCCCGGCCCGTACATCTGCGCCGAGTGGGAGAACGGCGGGCTGCCGGCCTGGCTCTCCGCCCGGTCCGGCGTCGAGTTCCGCTGCATGAACCCCGCTTTCCTCGCCGCGAACGACCGGTATCTGAACACGGTTCTGCCGCTCGTGAAAAAGCACCTGTACACGGCGGGCGGCCCGGTCATCATGCTGCAGATCGAAAACGAATACGGCAGTTACGGCAACGACAAAGCCTATCTCAGGCATGTCCGGCAAATCTGCCTCGACAATGGAATCGACGTGCCGCTCTTCACTTCAGACGGGCCGGACGACTGGATGCTCCAGGGCGGCACGATCCCCGAATGCTTCCAGACCGTGAACTTCGGCAGCCGTTCCGCCGAAGCGTTCGCCCAGAGCCGCAAATACCGGCCGGAAGGGCCGGATTTCTGCATGGAGTTCTGGAACGGCTGGTTCGACCACTGGGGAGAAGAGCACCACACCCGCGCCGCCGATGATGTGGCACAGGAGCTCGACGCGATGCTGAAAACCGGCGCCTCGGTCAATTTCTTCGTGTTCTGCGGCGGAACCAATTTCGGCTTCACCGCCGGCGCCAACGGCAACGGCGACCGGCCCGGCGACTATGCCCCGACCGTGACCAGCTACGATTACGACGGCCCGCTCACCGAATGGGGCGACCCGACACCGAAATTCTTCGCCTGCCAGGAGGTCATCCGCAAATACCGCCCCGACGCGCCGTTCGGCACTCCCTCCCCGGTCCGCAAAGCCGCCTACGGCAAGGCGGAGCTGACCGAAAGCGCCCCGCTGCTCGAAGCGCTCGACCGGCTCGCCGCAAAGCATGAATCGGTGCGGCCGCCGACCATGGAGGCGTGCGGCCAGAACTTCGGCTTCATCCATTACCGCACGAAACTCTCCGGCCCGTTCGACAACCGGCTCTACTTTCCGGAAGTGCGCGACCGGGTCATGGCCTGGGCGGACGGGAGCTATCTCGGGACCGTCTACCGCAACGACGCCGACCGTTTCCTGCCGGTCAGAACCGGGCTGGCGGGAGCGGTGCTCGATCTGCTCGTCGAGAACACCGGACGCATCAACTACGGACCGCTCGTCGGGCGGGACTGCAAGGGACTGCCGCTCGGCGTCGGTATAACCTGGCAGATGCTGAGCAACTTCGAAGTGTGGAACCTTGAGCTCGACGACCTGAGCGGCCTCGTTTACGGACCGTTTTCGGCGGAAGAGAACCGGCCGGCCTTCCATCGCGGCAGCTTCGATGTCACCGAGACGGCCGAGACCTTCCTCGAATTCCCGGGCGTCAAGGGCGTGGTCTGGATCAACGGCTTCAACATCGGCCGTTACTGGAACATCGGCCCCGGCAATACGCTCTACATCCCCGCGCCGCTGCTGCGCAAAGGGAAAAATGAGATTGTCGTCCTTGAACTGCACAAGCTGAACGCTCCGTCGGTCACGCTGACCGACCGGCCCCGGCTGGACTGAACGGTTCCGGCGGAGCCTCGCGTTTCAGGGGCTCCGCAGCGGCCCCCGCTGCCGGATTCAGAGAAATTGCGCCGCGCCCCGGAGGGCGGGCCATTTTCCCCTGAGGAATGAAACGGGCCGGATACCCGGCAAAGTCTGAAAAACACGAGAAATTTTGTTTTTCAAGGCAGTAAAAAGTTAAATCCGGGTGTATAGTATGATGATAGTACCTGCAATTTTCGAAGAAACCCGGATGAATGGACGACAGAAACAGCATTATCCCGCGGAGGAGTATTGATTGATGAGACGGATGGAGGAAATCGATTTCTTTTTCTTTTGGAGAAACCTGCGGAAACATTATCTGTGGATCGTGCTGGCGGGCGTCCTCTGCGGCGTCTCCGCCTATCTGGTCTGCCGTTACCTGGTTCCTCCCACCTATAAGGCCGAAATCTCTCTTTTCGCCTGGGGCGGCAATCCGAAATATGAAAACGAGAACCATCTGCTGCCGTCCGCCGGACCGGCGGCAGACGATGCCGACGACGCCCGGAAACCGCGCGAACTGACCCAGCAGGATATCATATTCGGCAATCTGCTCGTGAACGACTACAAGGAACTGCTCGGCAGCCGCAACGTGAGCAATGAAGCGCGCCGGCGGCTCAATCTGGAATATCCGGAGCTGGCCGAGGTGCCGTACCGATTCGAGGCGCTGGTTCTGAACAAGACGCGGTTCATCAAGGTCTCCGTCTTCAGCCAGTCGACGGTCAAAGCCGAGAAAGCGGCGCAGGTCATCGCCGAGGTATTTTCCGAGTCCGTCGAAAAGTTCATGAAGATCAAGCGGGTGCAGGTCGTGGATTCCCCGCAGGTGCTCGGCAAGGTGAGTCCGAAAACGGCGCGCGTCACCGTGATCGCGTTCCTGCTCGGCGCCGGTTTCGTCTTCGGGCTCTTCTGCCTGTACGATTTCTTCCGGTACACGCTGCGCAACTCGGATATCGTCAAGGCGGAGCTCGACCTGCCGACCATCGGCATGATCGGAACCTGCTCCGAAAAGCAGAATGCGAATCTCGCCTGCCTGACGGAAAAAAGCGACAGCTACTGCTTCAATCATATCCTCGAAGATTTCCTGCTGCTGCAGACCAATCTGCAATACTCCCTGCCGAAAAAGAACAGGGCGCAGATTCTGGTCCTCACCAGCGCGTTTCCGAAGGACGGCAAAAGCTTCACCTCGCTGAATCTGGCCCTGACGCTGTGCGGCAACTCGAAGCGCGTGCTGCTGATCAACTGCGATCTGCGCAAGGCGGAGTACGACTATCTGGATCTGCCGCGCCAGCCGGGACTCGTGAACTTCCTGCTGGGTGAAAAGAAGATCGACGAGGTCATCCACAAGAACGTGCTCGGGACCCCGCTCTCGGTGATCCGCAGCGGCCCGATTCCGCCGAACCCGACGCGGCTGCTTGAAATCTTCCAGACCTCCGGCATTCTGGATGAGCTGGCGACCCGGTACGACTATATCATTCTCGACTCGCCGCCCTGCATGAACATGGCCGATCCGCTGCTGCTGAGCAAGCTGGCCGACGGAACGATTCTCGTGGTCAACAGCAGGCGCACACCGGTCGATGCGGTCCGGCAGGTCGTCGACCAGCTGCGCAAATTCGATGTGAATATCCTCGGCGTCGTCCTCAACCGTTATTCGGCCCAGACCGCCGGATACGGCTACGGTTACGGATACGGCTACGGTTACGGATACGGATACGGCGAAAGCAAGAGTTCCCGGAAAGAAAAAGCGAAAGAGAAGAAGGAAGAGGCCTGATGGTCGATATTCACTGCCACATCCTTCCGGGGATGGATGACGGTGCATCGGATTTCAAAACTGCGGAGCAGATGCTGCAGACGGCGGCAGAAGACGGTATCGACACGCTGATCTGCACTCCGCACTATTCGCCGAAGGCGTACCGTGACTGCCCCCGGGTCCTTGAGAAGCTTGCCGGCAGCGCAAAAGCCGCGGGCATCCGTCTGCTGCCGGGTATGGAGTATTCGTTCGCCCGGCTCGATGCGGGGATCGAAAATCTGCGGCCGCTCGGAGAAAGCTCATTTGTCCTGATCGATCTGGGCGTTCCGAACCTGCCTCCGTCCATCGAGGAGCTGTTTTTTCTTCTGGGCCGGAACAATATGCAGATCATCATCGCCCACCCGGAGCGGTACCTGACGGAAGTGGAGTCCGCCCTGGAGCTGTCGCGGCTCGGCGCCTTTTTCCAGCTCAACGCCGACAGCATCCTCGGCGGCAACGGCCCGCGCTGCCGCCGCATGGCCGCGCGCCTGATCCGCAGCGGCTGCTGCCACTACGTCGCGTCGGACGCCCACGGCAGGCACCGGACCTTCCGCCTGAGCCGCTGTCGCGCCCATCTCGAGCAGCGCTGCGGGAAGGCGTACGCCGGAACGATCATGGATACGAATCCCGAACGGCTGTTGAAAAACCTCCCGCCGGTGAGCCTCCGGCCCGAGGAGAACGGCAACTGGCTTCTCCGACTGCTGAAAGGCCGGAGGCCTCAGCGGAAAGCGAGTGTCTGACGATGCTGGAATTTCTTCAATACTATGCGAATTGGATCGTGTATCCGGGAGCGGCGGCGGTGTTCTCCGCGTTCTTCACGTTTTTTGCGATCCGCCTGCTGCCGCGCCTCGGCTATGTGGACAAGCCCGGCGGCCGCCATATCCATCAGCGGATCGTGCCCCGCGGCGGCGGGATCGCGATCATCCTCTCCTTTTTCCTCGTGCTCGGCATCCTGGCGCTGGAGCAGTCCGGGCCGGTGGCGGAACTCTGGAAGCGGCTGCTGCCGCCTTCGCTCCTGCTCGGCGGCCTCGGCATGGTCGACGACCGTTTCGAGCTGAGTTCCTGGATCAAGCTTTTCGTCCAGCTTCTCGTGGCGCTGATCGTCTGGAGCATGGGGGCGCAGACCTACAGTGTGTTCGGCTGGCCGGTCCCCTGGTATCTGTCGCTCACCTTCACGGCGGTCTGGATCATCATTATTCTGAACTCATTCAACCTGATCGACGGGCTCGACGGACTCGCTTCGGGACTCGCGATCGTCTCGGGTGGCTGCATGACGATCTGGTTCCTGCTGATCGGCGGACACGACGCGGAGGCGGTCACCATGCTGGTTCTGGCCGGCGCCTGCCTCGGATTCCTGCGTTACAACTTCTATCCGGCCCGGATTTTTCTCGGCGACACCGGCAGCACGTTTCTCGGACTGATCTTCGCGGTCATCGGCCTCTCGACGATCGACCATGCCGTGACCGCGACCTCGCTGCTGCTGCCGCTGCTGGCCATCGGCGTGCCGCTTTTCGACGTGATCCTCGCGATCTGGCGGCGCAGCATGCGCAAGCTGCTCGACCCGCATGCCGGCGGAATCATGGACGGCGACCAGGACCACCTGCACCATCGCCTGTTCAAAAAGACGCACAAGCAGGCGACGACGGCGCTCATCATGTACCTGCTCGGCTGCGGATTCGCGGCCGGCGTTCTGCTGCTGCTGGTCTTCCGCACTGCGGCGGCGATCGCGTACATCATCCTGCTGCTCGCGGTGCTGCTGGCCATCCGCCAGCTGGCGGGCGTCGAACTCAGCGATTCGGCGCGCCTGATCCAGAACGGCCTGTCGAAACCGCGCCGCGGGCTGCTGATCAACCTCGTACACCCGTTCATCGACTTTGCGCTGATCGGCATTGCCTTCCTGACCGCCCACTGGTGTGCGACCGAAGAAATCGGCAACCTCAAAATCTTCGTTTACTGCTTCTGCCCGCTCGCGCTGGTGCTCTGTTTTTCGGGAATCTACCGGGTCTACTGGCTCCGCGCCGGCGTGAACGACTACTGCCGGCTCGCCCTGCTTATCCTGTCCGGGACCATCCTTTCGAGTCTGCTGCTGTTCTGCGGCAGCTACGAGTACATCGCCGATTCCTTCGGGGTCGGTATCCGGCAGTTCGTCACGGGAAGCCTGCTCTTCATCACGCTCGCCACGCTGCTGATCGTCTCGGAGCGGCTCATCATCCACTACGCGGGCTGGTTCTGGTTTCACGAGCTGTACGTGCAGCGCCAGCCGCCGGAACTGCAGCGGAAACTCGTCATTTACGGCGGCGGCCTGAAATGCCGGGTATACATCAACTGCCTCTACTGCGCCAAAAAGGCGGACAATCCCGAGCGGATCGTCGGAATCATCGATGACGACCCCGCGCTGCACGGGCTGCACATCTACGGCTTCCGCGTGTTCGGCGGAAGCGACCGCCTCGAGCAGATCCATGCGCGGCACCCGTTCGGCAAGCTCCTGGTCACGGCGCATACCGGGAACCGCGAACGGATGAGCCGCCTCGAAACGTTCTGCCGGGAACGCGGCATCGAGCTCCGCTATCTCCGCATCGACGAGAGCGCGGAAGATCCGGGCGCGACCGCCTGAGCAGCGAGCCCGGGGTCACCGGAACCGGCGTCGGAACCGCCCCGGCGGCATACCGTGGCAGTTCCGGAATACCGCGGAGAAGAAAGTCGTGCTGCGGTAGCCGCAGCGGAATGCGACTTCATCGACGAGAAGCTCCGTTTCGCGCAGCAGCATCGCGGCATACGCCATGCGGATCTCGAGCAGCGTCTCCGAAAAACCGCGCTCTCCGTGCTCCGCGAAGAGGCGCGAAAGATAACCGGGATTCAGGCCGAACAGCCGCGCGACCCGCGCCCGATCCGTCTCCACACCGAAATTTTCTTCGAGATGGAGGCGGATTTTTTCATAGGTGATTCGCGCCTTGCCGGGGGGCTCCGCCTGGTCTTCGGCCAGCGCCGCCCGGCTCATCCGGAACAGGGCGCGGACCAGGTCGCACCTCGCCTCGTCCGGCGCCGCAGCGAGACAGCCGGCAACCTTGCGGACCGTGTCGGAGGGCGGCAGCGCCGTATGGAAAAAGCAGCCGCAGACCGGGCGCCCGCCGGAACCGGCGTCAACGTAGGTGATCCGGATGCACTCCGGCCGGAAAACGAGGCAGCAGAGCTCGTGCGGCCGGTCCCACAGCGGCAGCTTCCAGGCGAAAGGCTCCGAAAACAGAACTTCGCCGGGACGAAGTTCCAGCTCCGCAACGCCGTCTCCGTCGCCGCAGCGCAGGTGTTTGCCGCCGGTGAGCGGCACATCGAAGACCGGATAAGCGTAGAGCTCGACCGACACGCCAGACGGCGGCGGCGGCATCCGCCTGCCCGCATGAACCCGCGCCGGCGGAATCTGTTCCAGCACAAAATCGACAAGCCGCAGGAATCCTTCCCGCGACAGATGTTCAAGTCCGAGTTCCCGGCCGACCGGTCCCATCCGGCTCCTCCGTTTTTCAAAAGGTGACGATTCAAGAAGTAATATAACAGTTCCGCTCTTGTGTTTCAAGCCGGAACCGGCTATAATAAAGAGCAGTGTACGAAACCAATCCAGGAGGAAATTCCAGTGTTCAGCCGGATCGAAGGCAGTTTCATCGCCACAGCCAACATTCCCGATGCCGCCACGGCCTTTCACGGGGAGCCGCTCTCGCTGCTCTTCGGCATGTGCGCCGGGGCAATGGAGTTCAACAACCGCGTGTTCCTCTACCGGCACGACGAACCGGTCCGGGTCAACCTGAACTGGATACGCGATTATATCCTGACGCTCAAGGGATTCCGCTACACCGAGCGCGACATCCGCTCGTTTCCGGACCTGCTGCTCGAGCGCCAGCACGAAAAAGGCTTTTTCTACGAAATCGTCGCCCCGCTGACCGATATGCACTCCGGCGCTCCGTTCCGGCACGACGGCCGGGAGTACCGGATCACTTCCGAAGAGTGCGCGCTGCGGGAGCCGGGTTCGCGCTTCGGCCTCTGCCGCCTCGAACTCGAGGCCGACATCGAGTACCTGATGGCCGAAGGCGTCCACATGATCTGGCAGGCGACCGGCGACGACGAATGGCTCCAACGCAACCTGCCCCGTGTCGAAAAGGGCCTCCGCTACATCATGGCCGATCCGCTGCGCTGGGATGCGGAGCATCAGCTGGCCAAGCGTCCGCACACGCTCGACACCTGGGACTTTCTCGACCGGGAGGACTCCCAGTGGGACCGGGCCGTGCGTCCGGACGACCCGATGGGCATCTTCCACGGCGACAATACCGGACTTTACAACGCCAAGCTGCTGCTGGCGAAGCTGTACCGCCATCTGAACGACGAGGCCGCCGCCGCACGCCATGAGGAGGAGGCCGCCGCGCTGCGCGAACGGATCATGAAGCATCTCTGGAACGGCAGCTTTTTCCGCCATTTCCTGCCGCTGGACCCGGTGAATTACGGCGTGGACGAAACGTGCCAGATGAGCCTTTCGAACGCCTACGCGCTGAACCGCAATATCCTGAACTTCGACGAACGCCGGAGCGTCATCGACGCCTATCGGGCGATGCGGGAGAAATACCGGGGCGAACTCGACGACTTCCGCAATCTCGAGCCCCCCTACCCCTGCTTCAAGGGGATGAAACCGGGGGCTTACGTCAACGGCGCGATCGCTCCCTTCGTCGCCGGACAGCTCGCGCTCGGCGCTTTCGAAACCGGCATGGAGGAGTACGGCGTGGACATCCTCAAGCGCATGGGCCGCAAGATGCTCCGCGACGGCAAGATCGCCTTCCTCTACGACTGGGAGGGGCGCGACATCGGCGGCGGTCCGCGCTGCTGGTGCGGAGCGGAGATTATGCATGCCGAATGCGCCGGACTCGCCGGCGTGGTTGACAACGACAGGCTTTTCCGCGACGTCACCCTCTCGCCGCGCTTCGCCGCGGCCCGGGAGCCGGAGGCGCACGTGCGGCTCGAATACGCCGCCTCGGGCGCGGCGGCCGAATATCATTTCACCGCCGATTACGATAAGAAACAACTCGGTTTCGAACTGCTCTCACGGCACGATCATGCGAAGCTACGGCTGTTCGTGCCGGAAGAGGCCGGAGAACTCAGGGTCTCCCGAAACGGAGAACCGGCCGATTTCCGTGAAGAGCGGGTCGGCGCCGGCCGCTACGCGGTCGTCGACGCGGTCATGCCGCAGGAGCGCGTGGAGATCACATACGCATGATTCACGGCACCCTGCTTCTCGTCGCAACCGGCCTCTGCTGGGTGCTGATCGCGGTTGTGATCAGCACGGCCGCGCGGCGGCGGCTCGACCTCGACTTCATCCAGGCCGGCGCCGCGCTGCTGACCGCCGCCGCGGCGGGAGGCGCGCTCCTGTTCCAGAGAAGCGCCTCGATCCCCCTTCCGCTCCAGCTGGCCGTATTCGGCGCCGGAGTCGGCAACTATCTGATGATCAAGCTTATGAATGCAGGGATGGCGCGCGGTCACAACGGTGCGGTCTGGGGAATCACCCAGAGCGCGCTCGTCTTTCCGTTCACGATGGGAATGCTGTTCTTCGGCGTCGCCCCGACCGTCAGCCGCCTGGCCGGGCTGGCGCTGATCCTGGCGGCGATCGTTCTTTTCAGCTTCTCGAAGGAGAAAAAACCGGGAACTTCGGGCAACTGGCTCCTTCCGACGCTCGGCGCTTTTTTTTTGCCGGAATCTCGCAATGCTGCGCGAATCTGCCCTCTTACCTCGGCGCCGGCGACATGCCGAGCACGCGCCGGGCGCTGCTGGTCCAGCTCGGCGTGCTCGCCTCGTTCGGCGTGAACGCCGGGTTGACCCGGAGCCGGTGGAGAGCACGCGGCACACTGCTGCCGCTGGTCACGCTCGGCTGCGTAAACATCGTTTCGCTGTTCTTCCTTTTTTACCGCGGACTCAATATCCTCGCGTCCCTCGGCTGCGGCTCGATCGGCTACCCGGTCGCCATGGGCTCCTGCATTGCAGGATTCCTGATTTACAGCCGCGCGATCCTGCGGGAAAAGGCCGGTTTCGCGGCGGCGGCGGCATTCCTCGCGGTTCTCTCCGGCATCCTCGTCATTTCGCTGTGACCGCCGCCCTGTCCTAGCCGTCTGTCATGATTCTGTCATGAATGATTCCGGAAAAAGATTGCGGGTTATTGACATGGCCGCCGTTCTCCGGTATAATTTAAACAGATGCTCAACCAACCCAACGGAGACAGTGCCATGAAACGGAATTTCACCTTGATCGAACTTCTTGTCGTTATTGCGATCATCGCGATCCTCGCCTCGATGCTGCTGCCCGCGCTGAATCAGGCAAGAGAACGCGCCCGCTCCACATCGTGTACCGGAAATCTGAAGCAAATCATGACCGGTTTTCAATTCTACGCGGACGATTACGACGGAATCGTCATGCGCTATTCGAAGGCGGCCGGCAACAAATCGTGGTCCGAATTCATAATCGGCCGCACCGGGGGTAATGCCTATCTGCCGGACACCAGACAAAATAAGCTGCTGGTCTGTCCTTCGAGTCTATCGGCCGGAAAAGATTATTTTCTGTATCAGACCTACGGAGCCTTCGACAATCGCTACAACGGAAGCGATACCACCCGCTACGAGGCGAAGATCAAGGAAACAGGGCCGTATTTTCACAAGTTCGACAACAATAACAACGGCTATTCCTTCAAGAAAATGAAAACTCCATCGCAGATTCTTCTGGTGATGGATACCGAATACCGCGGAACTCACTCGAACGCGGGGAAGATGCTCTGGTTCTTCCTACCGAATGTCGATGGCGAAGGGGGCGCGTCGATCCGGCACAACAACCGTGCAAATACCGCATTTGCAGACGGCCATGTCGCCTCGCTGGGCAAGAGGGAACTATATCGGTCGTCCGCCACCATCGAACAGGTCGTCAGGAACGGCGTTCCTGTCGCGACGCAGGAATGATTGCCATGAAACTGTCACTTTTCTGCATATCGTTTGCATTGATATCCATAACTGCCGCCGCTCCATTGCCGGTCCATTGGTCAGCTTCGGCAGTTCAGGCAAAAAGCCGCCGCCATTCGGCGATCAGCGCGACTTTGCCGGACGGTTCTCCGGGAATCCGGTTCTGCTGGGAATCCGGCAATACTCCGTATGGGGAATTCGTCTTTACGAAACCAATCCGGCTCGGTCGTTTCGAACCGTGTGTGCTACGAGCCGCCCTGCATGGGAAATTGACAGAAAACTTCGACCGGATTCGAATTCGTCTCACCGACTCATCTGGCGAAACGTTTCAGTTCGATACCCGGAAACGCGGTTTTCACGACAGTGTCGAATTTGAAATCACACAGGAAAAAATCCGTGATTTCTGGGGCGGTGACAAAAACGGACACATCGATGGAGAAGTCACAATCACCGGATTCGCCATCGGATTCCGTGGTACGGGAAAACGCGGCGAGTTCACAATAGGACGTATCGAAAAATTTTCACTCGCAGCCATTGAAGCGAAAGTCGACACCGGAAATCCGCTGTACCTGATCCGTCCCGCCGAAGAGTCGAAACTCGCCGTTGTTTTCACCAACTGCGGCGACCGTGAATTCGACGGAAGAGCCTCCTGTCGCTTTGAAGACTTCTACGGCCGACATTTCCGACTTGAACGGTCATTATCACTGCCACCGGGAGGAACGATGCGCCTGCCGCTTAACCGTCCGCTTCCCGCGCCGGGACATTGGCAGATTTTCTGGACAGTACAGGGAAATAAGGAAGGAGCGGAGCACGGCGGAACCCTGCAATTCGCCAGCCTGGAACCATCCGGACCAACTCCGAATCGTACTTCCGGTTTCCTGTTCGGTGTCCATTCGCATCCCTACCGCTGGAGTAAACAGGACCGCGAGCTTGAAGCGCGGGCCGCCGGCTTGGCTGGCATCAAGGTTCTGCGGCTCGATATTCACTGGCGCGCACTCCAGCCGCAACCGGGTGGAGACTGGGACTTCAGCTATCCCGATTCCGTGCTGCGTCTCTACGAATCGCATGGAATCGAATTCGAAGCTCTGCTCGGTGCGCCGCCACGCTGGGCTGTAACTCCGGGATACGTACCGGTGCGTTCCGACATCAGGGGTGAGATTCGACCGCAGACCGCCCTTTACCGGGAATATATCCGCCGAGTCGCCGAGCGCTATCGCGGCAAAATCCGCTTCTACGAGCAGTTCAACGAACCGGACCTTGCTGCCTTCTACAACTTCGGAGCAGAGGATTACATCGAGCTTTTCCGTGCCGGAGCGGAAGAGCTACGCAAGGCTGATCCGGCCGCCGTGATCCTGACCGGCGGCTTTGCCACGATGCTGCAGGTGGCGAGCTCCCACGCTCCCGGTTATATCGAAAAAGCGTTGGCGGGAACCAACGGCACGTTCGACATTCATGCGCATCACGAGCACGGTCCTTTCGAAGCGTATTGCCGGATCATCGACGAACAATTTCTGCCGATGCGACGCCGGCTCGGCATAACTGCCCCGTGGTATGCGAATGAGACCGCACTCACTGCGGCCGGGGGCCGTGAAAAGCGTCAGGCGGCCGCTCTCTGGAAAAAACTATTATTCGCCTGGAGCCGCGGCGCGGTCGGCTACAACTGGTACGATCTCAGGAACGACGGATTCGACCCGGATAACGGCGAACACAATTACGGATTGCTCACCAACGATTTTCAGCCCAAACCGGTCTATGTCGCGTATAACACGCTGACCGGGCTTTTCCGTACGAAAAAATTCCTCCGGCAGCTTCCCGCACCTGACGGAATCTGGCTGTTTGAATTCGCCGATCATCAGAAACGGCTGCTGGCAGCATGGAGTGAGGTCGATACGCCCCCCGCAACGCTGCTCTTTCAGACGAGTGCCGCAGGAACGGTCCCGGAGCTTGTCGACCTGATGGGAAACCGGAGACCGATTCCGACAGTTGGCGGCTGTTTCCCGCTCGAAGCCTCCGAGTATCCTGTCGCGGTTGAACTTCCGGTCTCGACAGATATCGAACCGGCTGGCCAACTATTCAAAGCCGTCTTTTCCGGAGCGGCAGTCGCAGGGAAAACATTCGCTTTTCAGTTCACAGCAAACAATCCCCTGCCGAAACCGGAGAATTTTGTTCTTCGATTTTCGCCCCCTCCCGGCATCCGCCTCATCTGCCCGGAACTCCGCATCTCTCTCGCTGCCGGGGAATCGCGGTGCATTCCAATTGAGGCTCAGGTCGACGCAAAATTCCGCCTGCCATCCGGCGTCCGAGATTTCATCAAAGTGGAATGGCACGGAATCAATTCCGGCTGGACTGGCTGTTTTAAACTGCCCGTATTGTCCGCGACCGTGATTCCCGCGAAGCGGAACGACGGCGCGCCGGATTTTCTGCTGAACCGGCGTGAGCAAGTTCACAGCCTGATCGGCGCCGATCCGAGCAGGGAACATCTGAACTGGAAGGGGCCGGAAGACCTGAGCGCGACCGCCCGCCTGAGCCAAGATGGACAGAACTTCATCCTGGCCGTGGATGTGACTGACGACCGCCATTGCCAGCCGTTCTCCGGTCCCGGCGTCTGGCAGGGAGACTGTGTACAGTTTGCCATCGCTGTTCCGGAACATTCCGGCCTGTGGGAAATCGGTCTGACCCGGCGTGACGACGGAAAAAACGAAGTATTCTGCTGGAGTACTCCGGATGGACTTGATCCGGCGCCAGTAATGAAAACCGCGGTTCTGAAGACTGAGCGGGACGGCAACCGAACCTCCTATCAGGTATCGATCCCCCTTACTGCGCTCAAGCTGTCGCCGAAGCTGCTGCGGCAAGGATTCCGGTTCAATCTCCTGATTAACGACAACGACGGCGAAGGACGCGAAAATTGGATTCACATTGTTCCCGGCATCGGAGAATCCAAAACACCGGAGCAATATCCGCTCGTAGTGTTTGAATAACGGGTCTGCTTGCATTTATATGACGAAAACGGTATATTGACGACACGGAGAAATATCTGTTTTGAGAAACAAAGTCCATGAGGTGCGGCAGAAGATCCTGCGCCATATCGTCGACCGGGGGACGCCGGAGCGGCAGTACCTGCCCTCGATCCGGACCTTCGAACAGACGACCGGGTGCAGCCGCCAGACCGTCCATCTGGCGCTGCGCGAACTGGTCGACGCCGAAGTGCTCACTGCCGTTCCGCGCGGCGGCTTCCGGGTCTGCAACGTCGAGCAGGCCGAAAAACTGCTCGGTCCCGTGACCGACCTGCCGGTCGCCTTCGTCATGCCGCGCTGGATCGAACGCGGCATCATCTCCCCGCTCTTCGCCGAAATCCTGTTCGGCGCGGAGTCGGCCGCCGGTCCCGGCAGCGGCATCCGCCCGGTCTGCCTGACGCTGCCGTGGGAGGCGGACGAAAAACGTTTTTCGCTGTCGCGCCTCGCCTTCCGCACCCGCGGCATCGCCGGCGCGATGCTGGTCGGCCCAACCCCGGATTTCATCGCCGAAAAATTCATCGAGAAGTGCCAGGTTCCGGTCGTCCTCGTCGACAACGTGACCGACCTGCCCGGCGTAACCTGCGTCAGCAAGGACAACCTCTCCGGCGCAGCCCGGGCGGTGCGCTACCTGATCGAGCGCGGCCATCGCCGGATCGGCATGATCTCGGTCCGCCCCCGCAAAATGCGGCTGAACGAACGCTGGGCCGGATTCCATGCCGAAATGCACCGGCATGGACTGCTCTCCGAAATCGCCTTCGTCGAAGAGGCCGGGTGGGACGCCGACACCGTCTCCGGCGGGGCCGCCGCGGCGGCCTCCCTGCTGCGCAAAGGCCTCAACGGCGCCACCGCGCTGCTGGCGCTGAACGACAATATGGCGCTCGGAGCGATTCAGGTGTTTCAGGAGAACAAGATCCGCATCCCCGAACAGCTTTCCGTCATCGGCATCGGCAACGACTCGCGCGTGACCGAACTCTGCCGCCCGGCCCTGACCACGATGGCGCTCGACAACCGGCGGCTCGGTCAGCTCGCCATGCGGGCGCTGCTCGACGTCATGCGTCATCCGAAAGCGGGCGGCAACGCGGTCACCCTTCTGCCGATGACCCTCTGCGAAGGAGAAAGCGTCTGCGACGGCCCGTTCTGAACGGGAACAGGCCGCTTCTCAGCAGTTCCAGACCGCGTCGCTCGCGTCGCTCGGCATACGCCAGTCGCCGCGCGGCGAAAGCGCGATCGTACCGACCTTCGGGCCGTCCGGCACGCAGCTGCGCTTGAACTGCTGGCGGAAAAATCTCCGCACGAACAACGCAAACCAGCGGCCGATCACGTCGGGCGGATAAGTTCCGGCGAACGCGGTTTCGGCCAGACAACGGATCTTCTCCGGCTCCGCGCCGTATTTGATGAAGTGATAGAGGAAGAAATCGTGCAGCTCGTAGGGACCGATCAGCTCCTCGGTCTTCTGGTTGATCGCGCCGTCGCCGTCCGCCGGCAGAAGCTCGGGACTGACCGGAGTATCGATCACATCGCGCAGGACCGCCGCCAGTTCCGGCGTCTCCCGCTCCGCCGTGGTTTCGATCAGAAAGCGGATCAGCGTCTTCGGGATTGAACAGTTCACGGCATACATCGACATGTGGTCGCCGTTGTAGGTGCTCCACCCGAGCGCGATTTCGGAAAGGTCGCCGGTGCCGACCACCAGCCCGCCGGTCTTGTTCGCGACATCCATCAGAATCTGGGTGCGCTCGCGCGCCTGCACATTCTCATATGCCGTATCGCAGATCGCCGGATCGTGCCCGATGTCGCTGAAATGCTGCAGGCAGGCGGCTTTGATATCGACTTCGCGGAAGGTCGTTCCAAGCAGTCGGCAGAGGGTCACGGCGTTGTTGTAGGTCCTTCCGGTCGTGCCGAACCCCGGCAGCGTGAAAGCGATGATATCGGAGGCGGGGCGGCCGAGCAGGCGGCAGCATTCGGCCGCGACCAGCAGCGCAAGCGTCGAATCGAGCCCGCCCGAAATTCCGATCACCATCGTCTTCGCCCGCGTATGCTCGAGCCGCTTGGCGAGCCCCGCACACTGGATATCGAAGATTTCCCGGCAGCGCTCCCGGCGGCCGGCTGCGTTCTCCGGCACAAACGGATGACGCGGAATCGAGGCGTGCCGGAGATCCGGAGAACCTGCCGCCTCCGGCAGCCGGACCCGGCGGAAACGCATTCCCTCCGGCAGCGGATTGTCGTTGAACGAGCTCTCCGAGAGCCGCGCCGCGCCGAGCCGTTCGAAATCAACGTCGGCGTACGTCAGGCTCGACTCCCGGTCGAAACGGCGGTTTTCCGCCGCCAGGCGGCCGTTGTCAGCGATGATCGCGTGTCCGCCGAACACCAGGTCGGTCGTCGACTCATGGACTCCGGCCCCGGCCAGCACATAAGCCGCGAGGCAGCGGGCGCTCTGCTGCGTCACCAGTTCCCGGCGGTAATCGGCCTTGCCCGCCAGTTCGTTGCCAGCGGAAAGGTTGAACACCGCCCGGGCCCCGCCGAGCGCCAGGTACAGCGACGGCGGCAGCACGCACCAGAGGTCTTCGCAGATTTCAACGCCGAAACGGAACCCGGCACCGCCGTCGAAAATGAGGTCGGCGCCGAACGGCACCTCCCGGCCGCCGATGCACGCAGTCGCGTCCGTTATGCCGCGCCCGGAGTGGAAATGCCGCTTCTCGTAAAATTCCCGGTAGTTCGGCAGCACGCACTTCGGCACGATTCCGCGGATCGCTCCGTCCGCGGCGACGGCGGCGGCGTTGAAAAGCACGTCGCCGCGGCGGAACGGCAGGCCGATGACGGCGACCGTCCGGCTGCCGGCCGTCCGCGCCGCAAAATCAACGGCGGCAGCTTCGGCCGCCGCCAGCAGCCGTTCCTGGAAAAACAGATCGCCGCAGGAGTAACCGGCCACGCAGAGCTCAGGGAAGACAACCGCGTCGGCGCCGTTCTCCGCGGCCTGCCGGAAACAGCGCCGAAGCTCCTCCGTATTGAACGCCGCATCGGCCACCTTCAGCTTCGGGACCGCCGCCGCAAGACGATAAAATCCAAACATGATGTCGTGCTCCTTCCTCCGAATTACAGAATCATTCCGGCGATCCACCCGGCCGCCAGAAGCGGCAGATTGTAGTGCAGAAAGGTCGGAATCGTCGAGTCGTAAATATGATCGTGCTGCCCGTCGGCGTTGAGCCCGGCGGTCGGACCGAGCACCGATTCGGACACCGGGGAGCCGGCGTCTCCGAGCGCTCCGGCCGAGCCGACGATCGCGATCGTCGCCAGCGGAGAGATGCCGAGCGCCGCACAGAGCGGCACATAGATTGCGGCGATCAGCGGCACCGTCGAGAAGGAAGAACCGATTCCCATCGTGATAATCAGCCCGATCAGCAGCATCGCAAAGACCGTCACCCCCCTGTAGTGAACGGCGACGCCCTTCACGAGCTCGACCAGCTCAGCCACGCCGCCGGTGTCCTTCATCACGTTCGCAAACCCGGCGGCGGCGATCATGACGATGCCGATTCCGCCCATCAGGTGAACGCCCTGCACGAAAACATCCTGCGTGTCGCGCAGGCGGATGACCCGCGCCGCGACAAACACCATGACCGCGAGCAGCGAACCGATCAGCAGCGAATCGAGAAATATCTGCACGAAAAGCGCCATCAGGATCGCCGCAACGCCGACCGCCACATTGAACGGCCTGATCTCGACCGGCTCAGTCGCTTCCACCATGAGCTCGGTTTTGACCGGATTATACGCACGCGGACGGCGATAGCTCAGGAACACCGCGATCAGCAGCCCCGCCACCATGCCGAGCGCCGGAATCAACATGGCCGGGGAGGCCTGCGCGGCGGCCACCTCCATGCCGTTGCGCCGGATATTGTCGAGCAGAATCGTGTTGAGATAAATTTTCCCGAAGCCGACCGGCAGCACCATGTACGGTGTGATAAGCCCGAAGGTCAGCACGCAGGCCACCGCGCGCCGGTCGAGCCGGAGCCGGTCGAACACCGGCAGCAGCGGCGGAATCAGGACCGGAATGAAAGCGATGTGCATCGGAATCAGATTCTGCGACGAAACCGCCGTGAGCGTGAGGATGCCGAGCAGCGCGTATTTGAAACAGAACAGCTTCTTCGCGGTCATTTCACAGCCGATCCACTGAAAGAGCTTCCGCGCGATGAGTTCCGTGACGCCGGAGCGCGAAATCGCGATCGAGAAGGTTCCGAGCATGACATAGTTGATCGCGAGCACCGCGCCGTTGTCGAGGCTGCTCTGGAACGATTTCATCGTCGAACCGAACACCGAAACGGCGCTCTTCCAGAACTCCGTGAATTCGCCGCTGCCGAGCAGCGCGAACGCCTCGCCGTCGAGTCCTCCCAGCATGCCGCCGACCGCCGCAGCCGAAATCAGTGCGAATACGACATTCATGCGCAGCGCGGCGAGCGCGAGCAGCACCGCGACCGAAACCAGCACCGGGTTCGACAAAAGCTCCCAGACCATCCGTAAACCTTTCCTGTGTGCAAATGCTTTAAAATACCACGCCCGGAAGCGGCTTTCAAGCCGGAGGCCGGAAAAAGCGCCGCCCGGACACACAAAAAAGCGGGCATGCAAACCGCACGCCCGCCTTTCTCCCGTAGACCGGACGGAATTACTTCACGCCCATCGCCTTCAGGTTGTCGAAGGAGATTTTGATCGACTCGAAAATGTCGCGGTCGCGGAACAGCGAATCCTGTTCGATCGAATACCAGCGCACCCCCTCTTCGCGGCAGGCCTGGATGATCGCCGGCCAGTCGAGGTTGCCTTCGCCGATCTCGCAGAAGACCGGAGTGCCGCCGTCGATGATCGCGAAATCCTTGAAGTGGATCACCGGCATGCGCTTGCCGACCTTGTGAATCCAGTTCACGGGATTCTGGCCGCCGCGCGTGACCCAGTGAACGTCGATCTCGGCCGCCACAAGCTCCGGATTGCTGTTCTCATAGAAGTAGTCGAGCATGATCTGCCGGGTGCCGGGCAGCCGCTCGAACTCGAAATGGTGGTTATGGTAGCCGAGACGGATTCCCTTTTCGCGCAACTTGCCGCCCATCGTTTCGAAAATGCGGATCAGTTCATCGACCATCTTCACGTCCTGCCGGTACTCCGGCGGGGGCGCGCCGAGCGCGGTGAAATCGCATTCGAGCGTCTGGAGCCGGTCGATCAGCGCGGCGGGATCGCCTTTGAGCGTGTCGAGCCCCTCATGGGTTGCACAGCAGTAGAGGTTATGGCTGTCGAGCTGTTTTCTGATCACATCGGCCGGGAGCGGCGTCCCGGAGACCTGAACCGCGCGGTAACCGATATCGCAGACCTTGTCGAGCGTCTTGTCGAGGTCGCTTTCGGTTTTGCAGTAATCGCGCAGGTTGTAGAGGGTCACTGCAATCTGACTGTCCGGAGCTTTCATGGTTCTGTTTCCTTATCGTTAACGGACGTCGCGAATCGGCGTCTTTTTGACCCGGTCGATGACCCGGACCACTTCGACGGCCTCGGCCATCGTGATCGGATACGGTTCACCGCAGCGGATCGCCTTGTACAGATATTTCCAGATCTTCTCCGGCTGGTCGCCGTTCGACGGGGCGACGCCGAGATCGTCTTCGACCCAGACCGGGCTGACCTGGCCGCCGAATCCGCCTTCGAGCGGCGGGTTGCCGGGCGAAGCGGGAGTGTCGCACTCCGGATAGCCCGGTGCGAGATACTTGAGCTTCAGCCGCTTCTCATCCCAGCTCATCAGCGTGCCGCGGCTGCCGCGGACCGCATAGACCGGGTCGCCGAGCGAAGCGCCGCCGGAAATTTCAACATCCACCACCCGGCCGTTTTCACCTTTGAACACGATCTTGACATGGTCTTCGGCATCGCCGCGGGAAGCGACGATCGCCAGGTCGCTCCAGAGCTCCTTAACCGGGCATTCGAGAAACTGCAGCGCATGGTCGACAAGGTGCGGCCCCCAGTTCAGCAGCTGGCCGCCGCCGCAGTCGAGGATGGTCTGCCAGTCAGCGCGCCACTGGTAATTGTGACGGCAGAGCTTGATTTCGAAAATGTGGCCGAGCTTGCCGGACCTGATGATTTCGCGGATATGCGAGAAGGCCGCCTCAAAACGGCGGTTGTGGCGCACGAAAACCCGGCCGGGATTCGCGTCGGCGACCTTCTGCAGCTCGAGCGCATCCTCGATGCGGCAGGCCATCGGCTTTTCGACCATGACCATCTTGCCGGCTTCGACCGCCTGGATCGCATGCTTCACATGGTCGGGGGAGCGGGTCGCAACCGAAACGAGCTCGACGTTCGGATCCTTCAGCAGCTCCTCGCCCTTTTCATAAACCGGCCGGCCCGGCAGCTTCTTCGCCGCGGCTTCCCGCCGCGCCGGATCCCAGTCGCAGCCGGCGACGATTTCAAACATGTCCGGATACAGCCCGAGCTCATGAATGTGCATGCCATTCCCGGCGCGGCCGAGCCCCCAGATTCCGACCCGAATTTTCCCTGCCATTGACAATCCCTCACTATCGCGTTAGAAAAGAAACGGTTTCACAACATTGCATATAATATATCGTTCCTCCGTTCCGATTGCAATTCGTCCGCCGAAAATAACCCGATTTTGCCTCTCCCGCCCCGGCCGGACGGATGCAGGGATTTTCGGCCGCTGCGGTTATACGGAGACCGGGACAGAGGTCCGGCAGCCCGTCACCGGAAGAACCACTTCACGGTTCCCGCCCGCTCCTGCTTTGCGGAGTTCCCGCGCTCTTTTTTCCGGCCGGCGTTCCTTTCCCCGAACCGGCAGGGAGGACGGCACCGGCGGCGATTCCGCCGCTGTTACGCACGTGCAGAGACTCCGGCCTCCTTTCAGCGGACGATGCCGAAGTGGATCGCCCCGCACCAGATTCCGGCCAGGATCACCCAGAGGATCACCCCGTGGACCACCGGCTTCACGCCGAGCTCCTTCAGCTTGCCCCGGTTCAGGTTCGCTCCGATCAGGAACAGCGTCACGATCATCAGGTATTTCGAGAGCTCTTTCAGGAAGGAACCCGGTTCCGCCGTCACCGGCACCCAGGTGACCAGCGCCGAAGCCGCCAGGAATCCCGGAATGAACCACGGAATCCGGAACCGGATTTTCCGCTTTTCCCCCTCCCCGGCCGGAGCCACGCACATCGACAGAAACAGCGTGACCGGCACAATCCAGAGCGCGCGGGCCAGCTTCACGGTCGTCCCGACCTCAAGCGCCTCCGGCCCGAAGGCCATTGTCGCACCGACCACGGAGCTCGTGTCGTGAATGCCGAGCGCCGACCAGTAACCGAACTGGTACTGGCTCATGCCGAGCGCGTGGCCGACCGCCGGAAAAACCAGCAGCGCAACCGCGTTCAGCGTGAACACCACCGCCGAAGCGATCGCAATATCGTGCGCCTTCGCTTTCAGGACCGGCGCTGCGGCCGCAATCGCACTGCCGCCGCAGATCGAGGTGCCGATGCTGATCAGGTACATCGTATTCTTCTGAAGTCCGAGCCGTCTGCCGAGAACGATGCCGAGCCCGAGGCCGAGCGAGATTCCGGCCAGCGTATAGATCATGCCGTGCGCGCCGGCCCGCAGCACTTCGGCGAGGTTCATGCCGAACCCCATGCCGACGATCGCCGCGCCGAGCAGCGGAGAAGTCAGCTTCGCCGTCACCGCCTCATACGGATTCCCCCAGAGAACCGCAAACGCGACGCCGCAGAGCACAGCAACTCCCGGCGCGTGGTTGCGCACTGCCGGAAAAATCCACGGCAGCAGAAAAAACGCGGCGGCGAGCGCCAGAAAAATCACCTGTTTCACACGCATTGTCCCGATGGCCGGAGCGGCTTCGACGGTCGGATTCAGTTCCATATTCCATTCCCTTTCGGTTGTTGAAAAGCTGGATTAATATAAATCCGGCTTGAATAAAATAAAAATTATTGTAGATTATCGATTGATAAATTATAATTATAATCATATCCCAACACTCCGGGAAGGAAGCAAAACATGATCGACCGGAAACTGACGATTTTCCGCACGGCGGCGGCGCTGCGGAACTTCACGGAAACCGCCGCCGCGCTCGGCATGACCCAGCCGAACGTGACGCACCAGCTCGCCCGGCTCGAGGAGGAGCTCGGAGTGCGGCTGTTCCTCCGCGACGGACGGCGGGTCGTCCTGACGGCGGCGGGGAAGGCACTTGAAGCGGAGTGCGGCCGGCTTTTCGCAGATTCGGCGCGGATCGTCCGTTCGGTGCAGTGCGCCGCCGCAGAGATGAAGGTTTTTCATATCGGCGGAACCCTGACGGCCGGGGGATATCTGCTGCCGGACCTGGCGGGCTCCTATATGAAGCGCCATCCGGACCGGATTCTGGAGCTGAAAGTGGCCAATACAAATGGAATCGAGGAGATGATTTCGGCGCGGAAGCTCGATGTGGCTCTGGTCGAAGGACCGTTCGAACAGAAATACTTCCTGTCGGAACCGTTCATTCCCGACGAACTGCTTCCGGCGTTCGCCCCGGGGCATTGCGCGGAGGCGTTTTCACTGGAGGAGTACATTCGATGCGGGGGACGGCTGATCCTGCGGGAGCGCGGCTCGGGGACCAGGTACTACTTCGACCGTTTTCTGCAAACGCGCAAACTGCCGGAGCCACCCCCGCGCAATATACTGGAAGTGAACAGCTTCGATGCCTTGAAACGGTTCGTCCGGCAGGGACTCGGCATCACGGTCATCTCGAAGCTGGCGATCGGGGACGAGCTCGCGGCGGGAACGTTGGCGACAGGGAGATTCACGGAAGGGGAAATTGTCCGCCGGATGAATTTCATCTACCTGCCGGGCGGGGAACTCAAGTTCGCGGAAACGTTCATCGCCTACTGCAAAGCGAACACGCCCGCACACGCATAAAAAGCAGCAAAACCGCCGCCGCCCTGCCGGCCGAGCGGATTGAGGAAGACGAAGCGCCGATGGTCCCACCAACTGGATTCAGGGAAGGTGGTATTACGCCTCAAAGCGCGTGGCATTCGCCCGCCGGAACAAAGAATCGGCAGTGAAATCCGTTACCGTTTTTTCGGCGCCGTGTGCAAGTTTCCAAGCCGAAGCCCCTGAAGATCGCGGACGGCAAACCGTCCGCGATTACGGAAACCTGCACACGGCGTCTTCGGCTTCAGCGCTTCCGGACGCTTCGCCCTCCCTCACCCCCGCGGCACGGCAGCGGGAAGAGGGTCACTCTTCTTCCGCCGGAGCGGCAGAGGCAACCGGACCGACCGGAGCGGCGATGGTGACGATGCGGGTTACGGCGAGACGGCGCACGCCGATCCGCAGTTCACTTCTGCCTTCGACCAGTTTCCTGAAACTTTCAAGGTTCTTCACGGGTTCGCCGTCAACAGTGGTAACGATCTCATACGGCTTGATGCCGGCCACGGCGGCACGGCCGCCCGCCTTGACCTTCGCAACCAGGACGCCGGTATCCTCCGGCTTGAGCTGGAAGTAGTTGCGGACCTCGTAGGTCAGGTCGCAGACGCTCATGCCGAGCTTGGAGTCATTGAATTTCTCAGCGGTTTCGAAACTTTCCGGCGCGGCGGTCACCGTGAACGGATACTCATGGATCCTGCCGTCCGACACGACCGCCAGCTTTGCTTTGCCGCCGATGCCGATGCCGCCGAGCAGCTTGTTGAGGGCGTTCCGGGTAGTGCCCCACGGAGCCGGAATCTGGTCATAGTACTGGGGCGGAACCTGATCGTAGCGGTCCCACGGGAATTGATCCATTTCCGAGCCGAACTGATAGCCTTCGAATTTGACCGGGGCGGCGCTGCCGTCCGGCGTGACCGACAGCAGGATATCACCGGTCTTGATGCCAAGCCGCGCGGCAGGAGAATCCGGATAGACGTAAGTGACGAGCAGTCCATTCTTGCCGTCTTCGGTGAATTCGGCGGCTTTGTTCGCCCGGGCGAGCTCGGGGCCGAGCTGCTGGAATTCAATGCCGAGCCAGGCGATCTTTTCCTCTCCCTCCTGCGGCACGTTGGCGGGGTCGAAGTTTCCGGCAAGCGCCAGCACCATCGATGCGGCGACCGCCTCGGTCGAGGCGTAATCGCGGTCGAGCTTGCGCCTTTCGAGCGGCAGCGACACAAGCTCGCCGTTCTCGGTGAATACGTATCCCTGCCGCAGCAGCCGGCCGGCCGGAACGATCATGCCGCGGAAGCCGACGTCGAAACTCTCGAGCTTCTGAGGAAACACACGCAGTTCGAGTTTGTCGCCGAAACTTTTCAACTGCGCGTCGTAGACCGACGCTCCGCTGAGCTTCCCGGCGTCTCCCCGGTAAAACGCGATGCCGCCGCCCGGCAGCGGCTGTTCGGGTTCCGCGACGAGGGCGCCGAAAAACTGCAGCGAACCGACGAACCGGGCCGGAATCTCCTTGCCGTCCACCGTCAGCACGATGCGCGACAGCCGGGCCGTTTCCGCCGGGGAAAGCGAAGCGGCGATCAGCACCTTGCCGTCTTTCATGCGGATTGCGATGCCGTCCGCCTCATTGCGGTTCTCGCTCCTTCTCTGATAATGTGCGGCGAATCCGGTCAGCGGCTTCTGCGGCTTGAGCCGGATGCGGACCGGGTAGAGGTTCTTCTCCAGCATGGCTTTGAATTCCGCCAGCTTTCTGCCGTGTTCGGCGGCGGAGACCTGCTTCCAGGCCGACGGAACCGCCTCGGCCGGAGCGGTTCCGACATCGAGCCTGTCATTCATCGACAGCGCGGCGACTTCGCCCTTCTCGTTGACGACGAGCACGTTGGCAGCCGTTTTGACGTAAGTTTCCCCGTTCCCGAGGTTGCGGACGACCGTCGCCGGAGCCCACGGAGCGGTAAACGCATGCTCGACTCCGGACTCTTCGCTGCGGGAGAAGCCGAACCGTTTCCCTTCCGCTTTCGGGTTGAACGCCAGCGGAACGACGCCCGGAACCGGCGATGCCGTTTTCAGCAGTACGCTCTTCTGAGCCGGATAGTAGGCGACGACCTTCGCCGGATAACGCTTGCCGCCGAATACGAGGTCGAGCGACTCGATCCATTCGGGGAGCGCGCCGATATCCGACGAGATGAACTCGTCCGGCGCGACGGCGTAACCCGGCACCTTGAACGGCCGCTGGTCTTCGATCAGGCTGTCGGCCGAACCGGAGTGCATGCTCCGGCAGCCCGGACAATAGTATTGGACCGTGAATTCAGGTCGTTTGCCGTTCTCGTCCGGCCGGAAGAAATATTCCACGTCGACCAGGGACGCAGAGAGCTTGTCGAGCAGTTTTACGCTCAGCTCCCGCAGCTCCGCCGCGTCGGGAGCTTTTTCCGTTTCGGCGGCGGCGGCGGCGAATGCGCCGGAAAGCAGGATCGCCAGGAACACATTTCGGCTTTTTTTCATTTCCTCACTCCTTCTCGTAATCGTTGGAAAAGTCCATGACGCGCTGGATCATGCGTCCGTTGCGAAGCACGGCGAACGTCGCCTTCGGATTCGTATCGAGCCGCTCCATCGCTTTCCTGTAGAGCGTTTCGAGTTCGGCGGGGGTATTGACCGGTTCCCCGTCGATCGAAACGAGAATGTCGTTCGGCCGCAGCTCGGCCTGCGCCGCATTGCCGAAATCCGAAACGCCGTAGATATAGACGCCGGAATTACGGTAGTAATGGAGATTCGGCGTGTCGAAACGGTTGATCGCCTTGGCGGTGAATCCCCAGCGCGGGCAGGAGACCTCTTCGCCTTCAACCTCGCCTTTGGCGACCGGGGCGGCGTCGATCACAACCGTTTTCCCCTCGCGGACGACGGTGAAGGCGACCGGCTTGCCGAACGGCAGGAGACCGAGCATGCGGCGGAATCCCGGCATCTCCTCGTTGGTGCCGACCGTGACCGGCTTGCCGTCGATCGCCACGATGCGGTCGTTCGGCAGAAAACCGGCCTTCCGGGCCGGGCTGCCGGGTTCGGTGCCGGAAACGATGACGCCGTCCGGAAAATCGAAGTAAATGTCCCGGTTGAAATCGCGCAGCGGCTGAAGCTGAAAACCGAGCCAGGCCCAGTTGACCTTGCCGTATTCGCGCAGCCGGGGCAGAGCGTCGCGGATGGTCGGCGCCGGAATCGAGAAACCGACCGTGCCGCCCATCAGCATGCCGAGCGTGTTGATGCCGACCACCTTTCCGTCGGTGTTGACCAGCGGACCGCCGGAATTGCCGGGCGAAATCGAAGCGTCGGTCTGATACCAGAGGCTGTAGGTTCCCTCCGGCAGATAGCGCGAGGCGCACGAAACGATGCCGATCGAAACCGAACGGTTGAGCCCCCACGGCGCTCCCATCGCCATAACGAAGTCCCCTTCGGTCAGACGGTCTTCGTAATCGATCGCGGCATACGGCAGCGGCGGCGTGCCTTCCGGCAGATCGAGTTTCAGCAGCGACAGGTCGAGGTCCTTGTCGAGCCCGACCACTTTAGCCGTGAATGCCCGGCCGTCATTCAGCAGGCAGCGGATGCTCTGCGCCTTGTCGACCACATGCCAGTTCGAAAGCAGCTCCCCGTCCGGCGTGATGAGGACGCCGGAACCGGAAACCACATCGTTCTGGGCCCGGCCGCTTTTGAGATTGCCGGTCACGACCTGAATGTAGACGACGGCCGGGAACACCTTGCCGCCCGCCTCCGACACAATCTGCTGGAACCCCGGCGCCGGAGCTGCGTTCTGAGCGGCGCAGCCGGCGAACAGCAGCGCGCCGGCCGCGAGACCGGGCAAAAAGATACGTTGAATCATAAAATCCTCTGCAATTAAGGGTTGTTTATTCCTTCATGCAAGTTATATTAAAAAACGCCGGAATGCAAGTCCGGACCCAAAAAATAAATCCGGAATCGTTCATCCGGCTTTGTTTCTTGAGACGATCCGAATCACTGAAATCTTATCGGAGATGACGAAAATGAGCCAAACCGCATCAAAAGAGAGTTTCGATATCCTGGTCGCCGGGGCCGGAACCGCCGGCGTCTGCGCGGCGATCCAGGCCGCGCGGGCGGGAGCTTCGGTCTGTCTGGTCGAAAAAAACGGGATCCCGGGCGGAACCATCACGGCCGCGGGAATCGCCTACCCCGGCATCTTCCACGCCTGGGGGAAGCAGGTCATCGCCGGCATCGGCTGGGAGCTTGTGGAGCGCACCCGGCAGGAGAGCCGCGATCCGCTGCCGAATCTCTGCGACACGAATCTCAACGAGCATTGGCGGTACCAGGTTCAGATCGATCCGGTCATCTTCGCGGCCCTCTGCGACGAAGAGTTTGAAAAGGCCGGAGTGACGGTCAAATACCATACGATGATCGGCGCGGCGGAGACGGCCGCGGACGGTGTCGGGCTGACGCTCTGCGGCAAGGACGGTCTTTATCCGGTTTTCGCCCGGCGGGTGATCGACTGCACCGGGGACGCGAATCTTTCGAAGCTGCTCGGCGCCGAGCTCCGCACCTCCGACCCCTGTCAGCCCGGCACGCTCTGCGTGTATGCGACCGGCTACGACCCGGAGAAGCTCGATATCGATGCGCTCCGCACGGCGTTCGAGGAAGCTGCCGCGCGCGGCGAGGTCAGCTGCGAGGATACGGGCTGGAGCAACGGCTTCAACCCGCATTTCCTCTTTTCGCGCGGAAACAATTCGAACCACATCTCCGGGATCAACGCGGCCGATTCGGCCGGCCGGACCCGGATCGAAATTGCGGGCCGCGCATCGCTGCTGCGGCTTTACCGCTTCCTGAAAAAGCAGCCGGGGCTTGAGAAGCTCGAATTCAAGCTCAACGCCGCCGAGTGCGGCGTGCGCGAGACGCGCACCATCGTCGGGCTTGAGACCGTCACGGCGGAGGAGTATGCGGCGGGGAAGAAGTACAAAGACGCGGTTTCGCATGCATTCTACCCGATCGACCTCCATGATGCGAAGGTCGGTCTGGATAAGCGGAATCTGGCGCCCGGAATTGTTCCGACGGTGCCGCGCGGTGCGCTGATTCCGCGCAATACGCGCCATCTGCTTGCAGCCGGGCGGATTCTGTCCAGCGACCGGCTGGCGAATTCGGCGCTGCGGGTGCAGGCCACATGTATGGCGACCGGGCAGGCGGCGGGAGCGCTCGCGGCGCTCTCGGTCCGGCTCGGAGTTCCCGCCGAAGAAATTCCGATGCCGGAACTGCGCAGGCTGCTTGAAGCGAATCGGGCGATCGTTCCGTAGAAACCGCAGCACGCCGGCCCGCGCGACAATGAGGCAGCCCCCCTCCCCGGCGGCCGGAAGTTCCGGTCAATCCCTGTCTGCAGGGGACAATGCGGCAGCCTCCGGTCCGCACTGCGCCGTCCATCGCCTTGCTCCCGCTGTTCCCGGCGGGGGGCGCGGCTCTCACGCCGCAGGAAGTTCCGCGCCCTGCTCTCCGCAAAGAAGTGCGGTTGCCCGCACTCTTTCCGCCGAGAGGTCTTTATTCGCCGGAGGGCGCTTTACCGAACCAGAAGGTGCGGCCGTAAACGCCGCCCTTCTGCGCGTTCTCTCCGACGGAACCCGGAATCGCATTGCGGTTGTGCAGCGCCACATGGCCGTCAATCCAGCAGATGTTCACGTTGTTGTTATGCACATTGTCCGGCATCTGCGTATAGGCAAGCACTTTGTTGAAGCCGGAGAGCGACTCCACCCAGAGCCCGTCCATGAAATGCATCATGCCGCTCGGGCGGCTGATCGTCGAAAGCTTCTTCCGGTAATTGCTGCTGCGGTTATTCTTCGTGATCTCCCCCGCGTAAGCCGACTTGGCGTAGGTCCGGTGGGCCATATTCGAACGGTGCTCGCCGAAATGCGTCGGGCAGGTGAACACACTGGTATAATCACGGATCCGGAACTTCATCTCCTCCCGCGTACCCGACAGCCCGACATACGGAGCGAGGTTGGTCTGCCACGCATAGAGGTCAGTCGTGTCGTCGGTGAAGTCGGCCACCAGAAAATCATCGTAATCGGCCGCATACTGCGCGGCACCGCTGCCGAGCTGCTTCAAATTGCCCGAACAGGTTGCCGTATGTGCCCGGCCGCGCGCCTGGTTCAGCGCCGGCAGCAGCATCGAAGCCAGAATCGCGATGATGGCGATGACGACCAGGAGCTCGATCAGGGTAAATGTTTTTTTCATGGGACAATCCTCCTTCGGGTTATGTTATTGGTGAATGAGTTCAAAAAAGACGGCCGGTCCGTCCGGCAGCGCAGCCGTGTCGATGTCGAGGACGAGCCGGCCCGCTTCGTTTTTCACCGGCAGCTCCGACGCGCGTTCGCCGTTCAGCTTCAGCGCATACGCTCTGAAGCGTTCTCCGTCCGGACGGGCGATCGCAAGCCGGAACTTTCCCGTGCGCACCAGGGCCGGCAGACTGCCGATCTCCTCGAGCACCGTTTCATTCGCATCGGAGAACTTCATGCCGCTGTTGCGCGCGTCGGTTGCGATGACCGCAAGCAGCCGCTTCGCCGTCGCCAGCGTCGCCTCCTTTTCCAGCGACACGACCGTAACCGAAGCCGGAACCGAACAGCCGAGCACCGAGAGCGCGCCGAGCACAACCGGCCGGTCCTGTTTGACGACCGCCCCCTCGAGCCGCGGAGTCTTCACGGTCATTTCGGCCCGGCTGACATCCATATAGACCTGCGCCGTGTCGCTCTCGAAAATTCCGCGGGCCGGATCGCTGCGGTTCTCCCGTCCGAGTATGCCCTTCTTCTTCAGGATCGCGCAGATCCGCTCAAGTCTGGAGGTTTCGCCGGTCGCCAGAATCTCTTCAAACATGTCGCCGCCGCCGGATTGAGCGACGCCGTCCGGCGATACCGTGAGATCGGCCCTGACCGGAGCGCGGCGGCGGCCGTCGAAGCTGATGCCGACCTTGCTCCAGATCCACATGCGTGAAATCTCGTCCGGAATCGCCCCCATCGCCCGGCCGTCGAACGCAAACTTCCGCGATACCGGAATCTCAATCGTGTGCGGCGACGTTTCGATGTCGCGCCGCAGGAAGCCCATCGCGGTCACCAGTTCCGAAGCCCGGCCGACCGGATCGACCCCGACCATGAAGCTCGCCAGCGGGTCGCCGTACAGGACGGCCTGATTGCAGTGGCAGGCGACGCCGTTCCAGTTCTGCAGCGCGGCGCAGGCGGCGTAGACCAGCCCCTGCTCGTGACGGAACCGGTTCCAGAAGACGAAGCCGAACTCCGTGATCAGGTAGGGGCGGTCGAGCCAGCGCGCCGTGCTCTGGCGCTTGACCGCGCTGCCGTTTTCGGCCAGCGGGCTCTTCTGGTTCAGCGTGATGCCCTTCGAGCCGCCGTAACCGGACGGATGCGCGTGATAGCCGTGCATGGTGATGACCGGCATCCGCTCCCGGGCCGGCAAATGCACGAGGCGGGTGATCATATCCCACTGCGTCGTGAGCCCGCGGTAACCGATCTTCGCCGTTTCCTCCTCGTAGAACTTCGTCATTTCGACTTCGCGTTCGGACTGGAAGAGCGCCATGTCGATTCCGGCCGGCGTATCGGTGCGGGCTACCTTGAAGCTGATTTCGGGAACCTGTTCGAATGTGCCGTTCTCCGGCAGAAGCACGTCGCCGCATTTGCCGCCCCATGCGGCGTAAAGCTTTCCGTAACTGCCGTAGCGGTTCTTCAGGAACGCGACCCAGAGCGGCTGGAACGCCTTCGAATATTCGCGCAGGTCGAGCCGGATATCCTGCTCGTTGTAGTACTGGAACAGCGCGAGCACCGGGTCATCCCGCAGAGCGGTTTTCGTGTACGGATTCACATGAGTCAGGATCTTCGACACGCCGGCGACCCAGTTCCGCCGCCGGGCCGGATTGACGAACATCTGCACCTTCGAGCTGTTCGGATGGCGCGGCGCAATCGACAGATTGAGGTCGCTGGAAAATCCGACGAAGGAGACCAGTCCGTCCAGATTGACGTAAACGCCGTTCTTTTTCAGCAGATAGATGAAGTAGTCGAACCGGTCCTGAATCTCCGGATCGAACTCAAGCTCGTCCGGAGTCTGCGGCAGCTCGAACCGCTCCTGATTCTTCAACACCGCGCCGCGGTTCGGGCCGACCAGGAAACGGCCGGGACCGTGGATGCGCACCATATTGTACCCCTGCCGGACGATCGTATCGACGTATGCCTCGAGTTCGGCCTTGCTCATGTACTGCATGCCGGCCTGCCCGGGCAGAAGCTGCAGAGAAAAGAAGCGCAGCTCCTCATCCGGCCGTTTCTCGAAAACCAGCTGTCCGGCGGCGTTGACGGTCACCCGCCCGTAGGTCCCGGCCGGCGCACGGTCGGTGATGCCGGAGAGATCGAGCGCCGAACCAGCCCGGACGACGAGGTCGGAGAGATCGACCGCCTTCCACTCTTTCCCCTCCCGGATTTCGCGGATTGCCGGAGCGGCAGCGGCCGAGGTTGCATCCGTGACCCGGATCGGCCCGAAATCGATCTTCGCCCCGGCCGGAGCGTTCCGGAAAATGAACTGCGGCAGCGCCGCCGTCCCGATTCCGCCGGTATCGGCGGTGACGGCGAGCACGATGCGGTGGCGCTTCCAGCTCGCCGGAATATCGAAGCTCTGCACCGCCGAAAGATAGTTGTAGGGCGCTTCGCCGTTCGCAATCAGGATTTCGGCACGGCACGGCACGGAGCCGCGGACTTCGAACTCGACGGCGAGCTTCTGCTTCCGCGCCGGAACCGTTTTCGAGCGGAATGCCGCAACGACCGGATAATTCCCCGGCTTCTCCGGCAGCGCGATTTCGAGCACCGGATTGCCGGACGAATCGCGCAGCGGATCGAAGGCGAGCGTTCCGCCGTTGCGGAGCGTCACCTCCGGATCGGTTTTGCCGAAGCTCCAGAGCTTCAGCTCCGTCTCCGCGGCAGCCGCCGCAAACAGAACGCCGCAGAGCAAGACAGGGACGAACCGTTTCAGCAATTTCATTCTGCGCCCTCCTTCCCTGCCGGAACCGTAACCGTAATCGGGCCGAAATAGATCATCTGATTCGCCTTCACGGTCGAAAGCAGGATGCGCGGCAGCTGGATCACCGGCTCCCCGCCCCGGGCGGGCCGCACCTTCAACGTGCAGGTCAGCCGCTCCCACCGGGTGCCGAATTTCACCGGAACCGTATCGGTCAGGTGAAACGCGGTATTGCTGCGCGGTGTGCTTCTGAGCTCAAGCGTTCCGTCAAAGTCGGCGCGGCAGTAAAAGCTGATTTCCACCGTCTCCGCATTTTCAAGAACGCCGGCCGGAGCCATGAAAGTGATGACCGGCTGGTATTTGAGCTCCTCCGAGTCATACTTCGCCCAGACGCGCAGCGCATTTTTGCCGTCCGGCGTTTTCACGTCGCTCAGCCGCGCAAAAGCGCCGTTCTGTTCCTTCGGCATGGATTCCGTCCCGGAATAGTTCCACACCAGCTCCGCCCCCGGCGCAAGCAGGCCGGAAAGCAATGCAGCCATTGCCAGATACCCTTTGATTCTCACCGCTGTTCCTTTCCCAAAAAAGAATTCGTCGCATTCTTCCTTAAATATTATAAGCAAAAAAAACTGGAAAGCAACGATTTTGCGAAATTTCCCGTGTAACAAAATGTACCAGAGCCTTGTAAAACCGTTCCCGGGCATGTATGGTAATGCGGGAAGGAGAGCGCGGGATGAAAAAAGTGACAGTCAGAATGGTCGGAGCGGCGGCGGGAGTGTCGCACGCAACCGTTTCGCGGGTATTGAACAACGACCCGCGCGTCCACCCGTCCACCCGGCTTGCGGTGATCCGGGCGGCCCAGCAGCTCGGCTACCGGCTCGAAAGCGGCGGCGGCCGCAAGACGATCGCCCTGATCCTGCCGAACGCGGTCGCGGGCGGCTATATGGGACATATGCTCATGCAGATCCGGGCCGAGATCAGCAGCCGCGGCTACCATACCGAACTGGTCTCCCCCTCCGACATCGACATTCTGAACGACCGGGTCATCTCCGGCGGAATTTCGCTGGCCATCGACAACGATCAGGAGGCGTGGGAGGAACTGAAAACCCTGCCGCTCGTGAAGGTAAACCAGACCGGCAACCACCTGAACCGGATCTACTGCGTGCGCTCGGACGGAATTCAGGCGATGGATCTCGCCGTCGAATATCTGGCCGCCCGCGGACACCGGCGCATCGCCTACCTGTCCGACGTGGCCGAAGAGCGCGACCGGAGGCTCTGCTCGCGCCGGTACGACGGCTTCATCGCCGCCATGCGGCGGCTCGGCTGGTCCGACCCGCACCGGTTCATGCATTTCTTCGCCTGGCATGAGCTGCCGGATTTCGTCGCGCTCAAAAAACAGGGGATCACCGCGTTCGTCTGCGCCGGAGAGATGACCGGCGTTTTCGTCGCCCGCGGCATTCACCTGCAGAAACTGCGCATCCCGGAGGATTTTTCACTGCTCGGCATGGAGTACGTCCGAATCTCGCAGGCGCTGCTGCCGGCCCAGACCACCCTGGTCCAGAACTACAGCGAACTCGCGTTTCACGCCCTTGAGCTGCTCGAACAGCTGATCCGGGGGGAGACTCCGGCCGGAGACATCACCGTTCCGTACAGCCTCATCGAACGCGAGAGCGTCGGGTCCCTGTAAACGGCCGGCCCGGAGAAACCGTTTCTCCGGGCCGGATCGCCGCTTCTTTTCAGTTCCGCTCAGCGGCGGCCGTGTCCTCCGGCCGGGCGGGGCGGGTTGAACGGCGTCGAGGGGCCGGACCACGTCGCGGGACGCGCCGGCGTCGGCCGGATTCCGGACGGACGGACATTCGTGCCGGGCGAAGTCGACGGCCGGGCCGGCGCCGGGCTCGGGACGACTCGCCGGAATCCGCCGTTCCGTTCCATCTGATAGCCTCGGCCGGGCCGGTTCACCGCCGGGCCGCTGATGCCGGAACCGGTTCCGGACGGACGAACCGGCAGCTTGTCAGCGCCGGAAAGCGACGGAACGACATTGTTCTTTCCGGGCGCCGGGCGGTTCGCGTCGGGATTCGGCCGGCTCGGGCGGTCGGGACGCGGCACGAGCGGCCGGTCCGCTCCCGGCAGCGGACGCAGATTGTCGGTCGGCGGCTTCGGCCCCGGGTCGGGCTTCGGCGGCCGCGGCGGCCGCGGCGGATGCGGTCCCGGATCGGGCCTGGGCGGGCGGGGCGGGCGCGGTCCCGGTCCCGGCCACGGACGGGGCGGGCGCGGGCGCGGCCAGTCGTTCCAGCAGTTGTTCGACCACCAGATCACCGGCCAGTAGGTGCTGCCGATATAATACGGATAATAATAGTAACGTTCCGTGCCGAGGTTGTCGTTCCGGCTGTTGTTCGAGACGCTGCCGCCTTTGTTGTCCAGCCCGGCGACTTCGGCCTGATCCGGGGGAGCGTCCTGCGTTTCGGGCGGAGCGGCGGTTTCGGCATTCTCCTTCTGCGCGGCGGCGAACTCGCTGTAAATGTCGAGATAGCGCTCAAGCAGCAGCTGGGCCTCGTCGAGCGAATCCGAAAAAACCGGAATCCGTTCGATATCGCGGTAGCGCGCGTGCATACCGGTCGGATACAGAAAACCGCTCCAGCGGCCGGTTCCCTCAGGCAGCTCAAGTCCGTCGATCAGAACAAGCGTCGGCAACTGCGGCAGTTCGCTCGTGTCGTCGATGACCGCGACCACCGTGCCGGAACGCACCCGTTCGACCGGAACCACCGCTACCGGGCGGCGGCGCGCGTAAATCGCGAACCGCAGGTCGGCCGGCTTGATCTTCACTTCGTCGCCCGAAAGCCGCGCCTTGATCTCGCGGGTCACGCGGGCCATGCGGTCGGCCTCACTCTCGGCGGTCTCCTCAAGCGTGCGCTTTCCGGCGGCCTGCAATTGCTCTTCAAACTTCTTCGCCTGTTCGGGATCGTAGCCGAAATGCTTCTGCAATTCCGGCGTGAGCTGGGCCAGCGGCACGCCGATCATTGCATAACTGCCGTCTTCACGCAGGTAGCCGATGTCGATGCCGCTCGGCGTAACCCGTTCGACGGTCGCATCCTTGTAGACCTTCCCGCCGGCGGTCCTGATGTCCATGACCGGTTCTTCCCCGCCGCCCGCCTCCTCCCCGGCGGCTTCCGCCTCCGGCACGGGAGCCGCCGCCTCTTCAACGGCAGGCTCGGAATTCGGAGCCGGCGGCGGCTCTTCGGCGCCCAGCGGCAGAAAACCGCCCAGGCACCAGCACAGCAACAGAGGCAAATAATGTTTCATTTCAGACCTCCTAAGTAATTCTAAGATAACTATACGCCGGAATTCCGGAATATCAAATCGAAATGATTGCAAATCGCGCTGTTTTCATCTACATTATACACATAAGACAGCGAAAACTTGAAAAGATGCGGAACCGGCTCCCGGCGCGGATTTAAAGTTTTCCACTGAAACGGGTATAGATCAGAAAAGAGCTCCGTCAATCCAATGATGCACGTACCGTTCCGCCGAATCCGCTGCCGCCTGACGGCGCCGGGCGCGCTTTTTCCGGGCATTCTCGCCGGAGCGCTCCCGGCGACGCTGGACGGCCGGTTCCTGCCGTGGGGCGCGGTCGTCGCCGTTGCGGCGGCAGCGGCGGCCCTTCTCCTGCTCGAACGCCGCTGCGCCGCGGTCGCGCTCGCCGGAATCGGGCTGGGAACAGCGAGCATCGGGCTGCATGCGCTGTGGGAGCAGCGGCCCGGAGCGTATGAAACCCTGCTGCCGCCGCGCAGCTGCGGAGGGACGGCCGAGCTCCGGATCGCCGACCCGCGCGTCTCGTCGGTGCCGGGCATCACGCCGCCGTCGCTGATCCGCGCGCAGGTCCGGCGCATCCGCCTCACCGGAGAAACCGGCTTCCGGAACGCATCGGGAGTGATTTATCTGAAACTCCCGGCCGAATCTCCGCCGGCGGTCCGCTGCGGAGATCTGCTGACCGCCGAGGGAGTCTTCGTGCTGCCGGAACCCGGCGGCGTATTCCGGCGGGAGCATGGCGGGACCACGACCCGGATCACGCCGATGCGCGATTTCTCGACTTATCTGGCCGGGCGCGGCGCAAGCCGGACCTTCCGGGCCCGCGAAGCGGCGGTCACCGGCCGGAGTCCGGGCATGCTCGGCCGGATCTGCCTCGTCCGCGACCGGCTGCTCGAACGGGCCGTCAGCGGGATCGGCTCCGCGCGCATCCGCAATTTGGCCGCGGCGCTCTTTTTCGGAACCTCGGGCGGAGTCGACCCGGCCAACCGGCTGCGGCTCATCGAATCCGGCACGATCCACCTCTATTCGGTCTCCGGCATGCATGTCGCGATGCTCGCGGCGGTTCTGCTCTGGCTGCTGCGCCCGCTGCCGTTCCGGAGCCGCTACCTGACGCTCGCGGCGTTTGTGCTGCTCTACGTTCTTTCGACCGGTGCGAACGCCCCGGCGATGCGCGCCTTTTACATGATCGGGCTCTGGTGCGTGCTCCGCGCTTCACTGCTCTACATCCCGCCGTTTCACGCGCTGCTGCTGGCGGGGGGAATCCTGATTCTCGTTTCACCGGGACTCATGCTCGACATGGGGTTCCAGTATTCGTTCCTGATCACCGCGATCCTGATTCTGGCGAGCGGCCGGTTCGACCGGGCGGCGGAGCTGCTCGGCGAAGAGTTCCGCTGCATGCCGAATTCGCGCTTCAAACGGCGGCGTGAAAAACGGCTCCGGCGCGGCTGGGCGCTGCTGTTCGCGGCAGGCGCATGCTTTGCGGCATTTCTCGGCGGCGCAGGCATCTCGCTTCACACGCAGGGGCTGCTGCTGCCGGGGTCGGTGCTCGCGAACCTCGCGCTCATGCCGGTGGTGGGACTGTTGTTCCCGATCCTCTTTTTCAAGCTCGGCGGCGGACTCTTCTGGAGCGGGTTCGACTGGTTCGGCGCCCGGCTGCTCGAGTTCTGCTTCGGTTTCATGGAGACGGTTACGCGAATCGCCGCGACCGGGCTCGAGCGGCTGCCCGCGGTCCGGCCGTCCCTGCCGGAGATCGTCCTTTTTTACGCAGCGCTCTTTCTGTTGATCGCGGGACGGCGGCGGGCGGTACTGTTTCCGGCGGCGGCCCTGCTTGTCCTGCTGCCGTCCGCCTGGCTGTTCCGGGCAGAATTCCGGAAGCCGTCGCTCCTCGTCGTCGCCGGCGGCGGCTCGACGCCGATGGTCGTCTTTCATCATCCCGGCACGGCGTATACGGCCGCCGTCAATGCCGACGGCTACGGCACCGTGCCGGCAGCGGCTGATTTTCTCCTGAAACGCGGCGCGACGCACATCGACCGCCTCGCCTTTTCGGCGGCGCGGACCGGGAACCTGTCGGCGCTGCCGCTGCTCGTCACCCGGCTGCCGGTTTCGGAGCTTTCGGCGCCGGAGCTCGACCGTTATTCCCGCGCGTTCACCGCAAAACTCGCGGAGACGCTGCCCGGCTGCCGCCTGACCACCCCGGCCGACGGCGGCAGCTACGGACCGCTTGCGGTCACCCCGAACGAAAACGGATTCGAATTGGCTTATTCGGATCCTTCCGCCGCCTTTGAATGGCGCCTTTCGCTTGTTACGACCGATTCCGGCTGTGCCATCACGCTGCGGCAGCCGGGACGGGAGGCGACGGGCACACTTATACCGAACAGCAGCGTCCCGGAGGTTTGGGAACATGAGTTCCGGTAAAAAAATGAAGATCTGCCACGTCATCACCCGCATGATCGTCGGCGGCGCGCAGGAGAACACGCTGTACACGATTCTCGGCCATCTGCGCAGGGGGCACGAGGTCGTCCTGGTCACCGGCCCGTCACCGGGGCGGGAGGGGAAACTGCTGCAGAACGTCGATTTTCCGCCGTTCGAAACGGTCGAGCTGCCGAGCCTGGTCCGCGAGCTCGACCCGGCCAACGACCTGAAGGCGTATTTCGCTCTGAAAAAGTTCTTCCGGGAGCGGAAGTTCGACATCGTCCACACCCACAGCTCGAAGGCCGGCGTCATCGGCCGGATCGCGGCCCGGCGCGCCGGCGTGCCGGTCGTGGTTCACACCGTCCACGGCCAGGCGTTCCATCCTTACGAAACCGGCTGGAAAAATGCGCTCTACAAGGAGTCGGAACGGATCGCCGCCCGTTACTGCGACAAAATCTACGCCGTCGCCCAGGCCATGATCGATCAGTGCGTCGAGGCCCGCATCGCCCCGCGCGAAAAATACATGGTCGTTTACAGCGGCATGGAGACGTCCGCGTTTGCGAACGCGGTGCGGGAACCGGAGCTGCGGAACGAGCTTGGACTTCCGGAAAAGGCGCGGGTCATCGCAACCCTCGCCCGGCTCTTTCCGATGAAAGGTTACGAATACGTCGTCCCGGCGGCGGCCGAGCTGATCCGGGAGTATCCGGATACGCACCTGCTCCTGATCGGCGACGGGCCGATGCGCGACGAACTCGATGCGCAGATCGCCGCGCTCGGACTGACGGACCACTTCCACTTTGCCGGACTCGTGCCTCCGGCCCAGGTACATCGCTATCTCGCGCAGGCCGACCTGCTCTGGCATTTGTCGCTGCGCGAAGGGCTGCCGCGCTCGGTGGTGCAGGCGCTGGCGACCGGCATCCCGGCGATCGGCTACCGCCTCGACGGCACACCGGAGGTGATCCGCGACGGGGAAACCGGCTACTGCGTCGCGCCGCAGCAGGTCGGCGAAGTCATCGAAGCGACCCGGAAGATCTGGAACGATCCCGCTCTCGCCCGCCGGATGGGGGAGACCGGGCGGAAACGCGTCATCGAACAATTCGACTGGCCGCGCATGGCCGATATTCTGGAAAGGGAATACCGTGAGCTTCTGGCGCACAAAACTCGAAGCTGAGCTCCGGCCATACGGAAAGCTTGCCGTCGCCTTCTCGGGCGGCTGCGACAGCACGCTGCTGGCCGAGGCGGCGCGGCGTGTGCTCGGCGGCGGTAATGTGCTTCTGCTGCTGGCCGACTCGGTTCTGCTGCCGCGCCGCGAGGCAGAACAGGCGCGGACGCTGGCGGCGGCGGCAGGACTCCGGCTCGAAACCGTTCCGCTGGACCCGCTGGCGGACGAGGCCGTGCGGGCCAACGGTCCGCTGCGCTGCTATTACTGCAAGAAGCGGATTTTCACCGCGCTCGGCGAACGGGCGCGCAGCCTCGGTTTTGCGGTACTTGCAGACGGAGCGAATTTCGACGACCGGGGGGATTACCGGCCCGGCGCGAAGGCGGCCGATGAGCTCGGCGTGGCACATCCGCTCCGGGAACTGCCGAAGCAGGCGATCCGTGATCTGGCGCGGGAGTGGAAGCTGCCGGTCTGGAACCTCCCGGCGGCGGCCTGTCTCGCAAGCAGGATTCCGGCCGGAACGCCGCTGGACCGGGAAGCGCTTGCGACGGTCGAAGCCGGGGAGAACGCGGTCGCGGCACGGGGATACACCGGCTTCCGGGTACGCAGGATCGGGCCGGAAACGGCCCGGCTCGAGTTCCGGGCGGACGATCTGGAACGGGCGGAGGCCGAACGCGGGAGCCTCGAAACGCTGCTTGCCCCGCTCGGCTTTGAAACCGTTGAGATCGCGCTGTACCGTACCGGCTCGATGAACCGCGCATCCGGGGCATAAAGACGGCCGGGACGTATCCGGCCGCCGGGCAGCCTGCATTCGGACACCTCCCGGTTCACAAGCCGAATCGGAAATTCCGGCGGAGATCCTGCACGGCCTGTTGCGCGAGACCCCGGAAAGAGCGCGCCCCGGAAAGGGCGCGCAAACTCACAGGCAACAATACGGCCCCGCATTTTAACCACGCCGGCGGCTCCGGCCAGTCAACAGCTTGTCGGAGAAACCGCGCGACAGTCTCTTCGACCGCGGCGTTCACACCGGGCGGAACGCCGCGACTCCGCCGCGGCCCCTGGCGCAGGGAGCTTCGCGCGGGCCGACTTGAGGTCCTGCCTCTGGCTCCGCCCGGCGTTCTCCCTGCGTTTGCCGTCAGAACTTGACCGGCTCGCCGGTCCGGGCCGACTCGTAGATCGCGTCGAGCAGACGCATGACGACCACGCCTTCCTCTGGCTGGACGAGGAACGGAGTGTCGTCCCGCACTGCGTCGGCGAAAAGCCAGAATGCGTTGCGGACTTCCGGCGACGAATGGAGTTTGCTGTCGAACTGCCTGCCTTCCATATCCTGATAATATTCGGCATCCCAGGTATAGCCTTCATTCAGGTTATACTGGTAGAGCCCGCCCTTGTCGCCGAGAATGCGGGTCGACATCTGTTCGTTCTCTTTGATGTTCGAAGCCCAGGCCGCGTCGAGTTCGAGCGTGGCGCCGTTCTTGAACTTGATCATCGCGCAGGCGAGGTCTTCGACCGTGTAGTCGAGTCCGCGTTCAGCCGCGAGCTTTCCGGCGATCTTGCAGTAGGTGCTGCCCATGACCCAGGCCGGTTCGGGGTAGCCCATGAGCCAGAGCGCAAGGTCGAGCCGATGCACGCCGAGGTCGATCAGCGGGCCGCCGCCCGACTGGCTCTTGTCGAAAAACCAGCTTCCGGCGCCGCCGCCCTTGGTGTTGAAACCGGAGCCGAGGCCCGGCACGCCGCGACGGCGCAGCCAGACGCTGCGTCCATAGTAGATCTCGCCGAGACGGCCCGCATCGACCAGATCCTTCATGGCGCGGGACTGCGGGTTGAAGCGGTAACTGAAGTCGATGCCGAGCTTCAGGCCGAGCCGTGCGGCCGTGTCGAGCATCTCCTGCGCCTCGGCGGTATTCATCGCCATCGGCTTTTCGCAGAGGACGTTCGCCCCGGCTTCGAGCCCGGCGATGGTCAGTTCCCTGTGCTGGTTGTTCGGTACGGCGACCGACAGGATGTCGAGCTTTTCGTTCCGGATCATGTCGATGCCCTCGGCATAGACTTTCGGGAGATTGAACTCCTTCTTCGCGTTTTCCCGCTTCGCCTCGATGCGGTCGGCGACGGCGACGACCTCGACATCGGGGTGTTCCATGTAGCCGGCGAGATGCCCCCACCCCATGCCGAGACCGATAACGCCTGCTTTCAGCTTTGCCATACGATAGTCTTTCTTCTGTCCGGATTACTTGTTGGTTCCGTCGGCGTTCTGCAGAACGGCCGCCTTCGGCGCGGTATCAACCGAGCGGATCTCCTCGAGGGCCGGATAACAGGGCGCGCACATTTCGCGGAAGAAGACCGGCTTCGCCCAGCGAACCGCGTTGCCGATGACCCTGAGGACGTTTTCGTCATAGAAATTCGGGTACGATTCATGGCCGGGCTGGAAGTAGAAAACCTTGCCGTAGCCGCGTTCGAGCGTAAAGCCGCTGCGCATGACGTTGCCGCCCTCGAACCAGGAGAGGAAGATGATCTCGGCATCGCGCGGAATGTCGAAGCGCTCGCCGTACATCTCCTCGTGCGCCAGCTCGAAGTATTCGCCGATTCCCTGCGTGATCGGGTGCCACGGCGCGATGTTCCAGAGACGCTCCTTCTCGCCGGCCTCACGCCACTTGAGCGAGCCGGAGCAGCCGGTGACCGCCTTGAAAATCTTCGAGAAGTGGCCCGAATGCAGCACGATGAGGCCCATCCCCTCGTGAATGCGTTTCAGGACTTTCGCCACGATGTCGTCGCGCACCTCGGCGTGGGCGCAATGGCCCCACCAGATCAGCACGTCGGTGGACTGAATGACTTCGTCGGTGAGGCCGTGCTCCGGTTCGTCGAGCGAGGCGAGCCGGATGTTGAGGTCATCGGCCGCGATGCCCCTGGCGATGGCGGCATGAAGCCCTTCGGGGTAAATCGCCTTGATTCCTTCATTCTGCTTTTCGTGACGGAATTCATTCCAGATTGTGACATTGATCTTACTCATCGCAAACTCCTTGATTTCTGTTAAGGGATTCGACTTTGCTATAAGTATAGCCGTTTTTTCCGCAAAAAACAAGTCGCCATGCGATTGCATTTTGTGATATTCAAAAACCTTTTGTGAGTTCTGCTTGAAAAAATGCCGGAAGAGGGTACTATATAACGGAAACGGAGATACGGACCAATGCCGGAGATGAACGATTACGCGAAAGTGCGCAAATGGCAGGTGCAGTTTGAAGTGCACCGGCCGTTCGCCACGCTGCCGCTGCCCGACATCGTCGTCGAGGAAGAGCGCTCTTCGCCCCTTTACCGGCTGGACGGCCGGCTGCGCGGTGATTCCGGCGGGCAGCTTTCGATCACGCTCGGCGGCCGCGGCGGCATCCGCATCGCCGGAGTCGATCACCCGCTGACGCCGGGCCGGGCGTTCCTGCACAACCACGGCGACCGCGACGTCTGCTATTACTATCCGTCGGACGGAACCGAAGTGTGGAACTTTCTCTGGATGGCTTTCGACGGCGACTATGTGAAGACGCTGATTGCGGAAATCAACCGCAAATACGGCTATCTCTTCGACGTGCCGCTGAATTCCCCGCTGGTTGCGAAACTCATGTCGTTCAAGAATTACCAGAACGAAATCCAGGTGCTTTCCCCGCTCGAAGCCGGAACGCTCGCGCTCGATGCGATCGGCATGCTGTGCGCTTCGAAAGAGAGCGAGTTGCGCGAATCGCCGCGCAGCTCTCTGATCCGCGACGTGCAGACCGTCATCGCCGCCGAAACCGCCGAACGGCTCGATGCGGAGTCGCTTGCCAGGCGGTTCCGCATCTCCCGCGAACATCTGTCGCGCACCTTCCGCGAACAGACCGGCAGCACACTCCACGACTACGTCACGCGAATCCGTCTCCGGATGGCGGTCGACCTGCTCCTGCAGACCCGGCTGACCGCAAAGGAGATCGCCGCGCGCTGCGGCTTCTCCGAATACTCGATCTTTTACCGGACCTTCAAGCGCCGTCTCGGCTGGTCTCCCGAGGCGCTGCGCGACAACGGCTTCCGCCCCGATATCTGAACGGGCGCGCCGCGGGAGTTTTCCGTCCGGTCACACCGCTTTTTTTCGCGGTTCCGCCCCGGCCGCCGCCGTTACCGGCGATAAAACACCGCCCCCGGTATCAACTCCGGGAATTCTTTTTCTCATGAGGAAGAAGAATGTTACATACAGGATTACATATAGAAGACAGGAGTTTGAGAGCCGGCAAGGAAATCAGCGTTATCATCATCGGCAAATGTAACTATTTGACAGCCAAAGGACAGGAATGGCATCTCCAATGGGAGTCGAACCCATGTTGCCGGGATGAGAACCCGGTGTCCTAGGCCACTAGACGATGGAGACATGCCCTTGAGACATCATTTAATATAACCGGCCCGGGAGAAATGTCAAACCGGATTGCAAAAAAAATCTGTTTTTTACCGGGAGAAAAGCGGTTTGAGAGAGGGCCGGAGTTGTAATCCGGGCGATTTCGCTGTACATTAATCAGATCGTATCGGCAGTTAACCATGCGGACGGCCACGGTTCCGCAGCAACCCAGAGTAAATGAAAATGCCCGGTAAAACAGTCAGAACCAGATTTGCTCCGAGTCCGACCGGATTCATGCATGTCGGCAACCTTCGGACCGCGCTCTATGCGTTTCTGCTCGCGCGTTCGCAGAACGGAAAATTCATCCTCCGCATCGAAGATACCGATCAGGCACGCTATGTGGAGGGGGCGGTCGATGTGGTCTACAAGACGCTCGAATCCGCCGGGATCACCCATGACGAAGGGCCTGACGTCGGCGGCGATTTCGGACCGTATATCCAGAGTGAACGCAAGAAACTCTATCTCCCCTATGCCGAGGAGCTCGTGAAAAAGGGCGCCGCCTATTACTGCTTCTGCGACAAGCAGGAGGCCGCCGATCCCGCCCCGGAGGGCGACCCGGCCGTCTCCGGCTATGACGGCCGCTGCCGGAATCTCGACCCGGAGACCGTTGCCGCGAACCTGGCCGCCGGGAAACCGTATGTGATCCGGCAGAAGATCGACAAGGACGGCGTTTCAACCTATCACGACGCTGTTTACGGCGAAATCACCATCGAGAACAAGGTTCTCGACGACCAGATCCTGATCAAGCGGGACGGCATGCCGACCTATAACTTCGCAAATGTGATCGACGACCACACCATGGGCATCACCCACGTCGTGCGCGGCTGCGAGTATCTTTCGAGCACACCGAAGTATAATCTGCTCTACCGGGCCTTCGGCTGGGAGGTTCCGGAATATGTGCACCTGCCGCTCATCATGGGCCGCGACGCGGAGGGAAATGTCTCGAAGCTGTCAAAGCGGCACGGTTCCGTGAGCTTTGAAGGGCTCGTCGCCGAAGGTTATCTGCCGGCAGCGGTCATCAATTATATCGCGCTGCTCGGCTGGTCGCCGAAGAACGACCGCGAAATTTTCTCGCTCGCCGAACTCGAACAGATCTTCAATGTGAACGGCCTCAATAAATCCGCCGCCGTGTTCGACTACGACAAGCTGACCTGGATGAACGGCGAATACATCAAGGCGCTTTCGCCGGAGGCGTTCGCCGCGCTGGCGTTCCCGTTTTCGAAGCTGGCGGGAACGGCTCTTGAGGAGAAATGGCCGCTCATTGCGCCGCTCCTGCAGCAGAGAGTCGAGAAGCTGACCGATATTCCGGAGAAGATCGGGTTCCTGTCGGAACAGCCGGACTATTCCGCCGAGCTTTTCCGCAACAAGAAAAGCAAAGCCACGCCCGAAACCGCAAAAGCGGCGCTGGAGGCGCTCATCCCCGAATTTGAAGCGCTTGAGGCCTGGGACGTCGAGTCTCTGAATGCAGTCATGACCCGTTACGCCGAAGCGCAGGGGGTGAAGATCGGCCAGCCGATGTGGGCGATCCGGATCGGAGTGTCGGGGCTGGCCGTCACTCCGGGAGGCCCCTCCGAAATCATGACCATTCTCGGCAGGGAGGAATCCCTGCGCCGACTGCAGCTCGCCCGGCAGAAATAACCGGATGCCGTGCAGCCGTTCCATGCACCCTGACCGGCAGGGTGCAGACCCTTGATGCCACAACACGCCGGTTGGGAGCGCTTGCGCGACCGGGTTCAGGGCCATTCGGCCCTGGCGAGGTTCCAAGGGGCGCGGAGCCCCTTGGCGGAGTTTGAGGCAGCGCCTCAAGCCGCCCCGGGCAAAGCCCCTGCGCAAAAATCCGCAACAAAGTTGCGGTGCTTTGCACGGTGTGAGCGACGCGGCGAACGCCGCGGAGCGGTCAAAGGGTCTGCCGCGTTGCAAATCCGGTCAACTACGATCGACCGGAGCCGCAAACATTGCTTGAATGCGAGCTGTCAAGGTTGTAGACAGGGGGATGCGCGCCCCTTCCGGGGCGCGGTCTTTTTGCGCATCCGCGCAACAGACCGTGCGGGCTCCCCGTCCGAATCTCCGATTCGGTTTGTGAGCTGGTCGGTACGCACGCAGGCTGCCTCCGGCGGCCGGGGCGCTTCGCCCCCTCCGCGCCAGGACAGGAAGGCCCTGCCCCCGGCCGGGCAGATACGCCCCATGCGGCAATCGCGCCTTCGCGTATTTTTTTCGAAACCCGAGTATATTTTTTCCGATTTCATTATATATTAATGAGATTGAAGAAAGGATTGCAGTTCAATGTTTGAAAAGATACAGATACGCGGGGCGTCGCAGCATAATCTGAAAAACGTCGATGTGACGATTCCCCGCAATCAGTTTGTCGTCGTCACCGGGCTCTCGGGCTCCGGGAAATCGTCGCTCGCGTTCGACACGCTTTATGCGGAAGGACAGCGGCGTTACGTCGAAAGCCTCTCCGCCTACGCCCGGCAGTTCCTCGACCGGATGCAGAAGCCGAAGGTCGAACATATCGAGGGCCTCTCGCCGGCAATCGCGATCGAACAGCGAACGGCCGGCGGCACGCCACGGTCGACGGTCGCAACCGTGACCGAAATTTATGATTATCTGCGCCTGCTGTATGCGCATGTCGGGATTCCGCACTGTCCGCACTGCGGGCGGAAGCTCGAGTCGCAGTCGGCCGAGGCGATCGCGAAGCAGCTGCTCGCCCTGAAGCCGGGAAGGAAGATGGTGATTCTGTCCCCGTTCGTCAGCGGCAAAAAGGGCGAGCACCGCGACGTGCTCGATACGATCCGCAACGAAGGATTCGTCCGCGCCCGCATCGACAGGAAGATCGTCCCGCTCGACGGAGAAGATTTGCCGGTGCTCGAAAAGACGAAGCGGCATACCGTGGAAGCGGTGGTGGACCGCCTGATCACCGGAAAGCTCGAACCGTCGCGCCTGACCGATTCGGTCGAGCTCGCCCTGCGCCACGGCAGCGGCACATTGACCGTCCTGCTCGATGCGCCGGAGGGGGAAGAACCCGAATTCCGCGAGGAGTCGTTCAGCGAAAATCTCGCCTGCGTCCACTGCGGCGTCTCCTACGGCGAACTTCTGCCGCGCAATTTCTCATTCAATTCGCCGTACGGGGCGTGTCCGCACTGCAACGGGCTCGGCATCCAGCAGGTCATGGACCCCGCGAAGGTCGTGCCCGACCCGTCGCTGTCGATCAAAAACGGGGCGATTCCGGGCTGGCGGCGCGGTCCGCGCCATCTGATCATCTACTACAATCTGCTGCTGCGCAAGCTGGCCGAGTGGCTGAAGGAGCCGGACATGCTGACCATGCCGTTCGAAAAGCTGCCGGAGAAGGTGCGCCGCACCATCCTGTACGGCAGCGGCAGCGAACCGCTCGAATTTGAATACCGGATGCACGGCAAAAAGTACCGCTGGAGCAAGCCGTTCGAAGGCGTGCTCGACAACCTGCGCCGCCGCATGGAAGAGACCGAATCCGACTCCGTGCGCGAGCGGCTGAGCGAATACCTGAGTCCGCAGGAGTGCCCGGTCTGCCATGGCGCGCGGCTGAATCCGGTCAGCCTCGCGGTGACGGTCGGCGGTCTCGGCCTCGACAAATTCAACGCGCTTTCGGTCGAAGCCGCGAAGGAGTTCGTCTGCGGCCTGAAGCTCGAAGGCGAACACGCGGTGATCGCCGGAGACATCCTGAAGGAGATCCGGAGCCGCCTGACCTTTCTGAGTGACGTCGGGTTGAACTATCTGACGCTGAACCGGGTGTCGAGCACGCTTTCGGGCGGCGAGGCGCAGCGGATCCGGCTGGCGACCCAGCTCGGCTGCGGGCTGGTCGGCGTCCTGTACATTCTCGACGAACCGTCGATCGGACTGCACCAGCGCGACAACGACCGGCTGCTCGACACGCTGGAAAAGCTGCGCGACATCGGCAACACCGTGCTTGTGGTCGAACACGACCTCGATACGATCCTGCGGGCGGACTATGTGCTCGACCTCGGCCCCGGAGCCGGCGTGCGCGGCGGCGAACTCGTCGCATACGGCACGCCGCCCGAAATTCCGTCCTTTCCGCGTTCGCTGACCGGCGACTATCTGGCCGGGCGCCGGAAAATCGCGCTGCCGGAGAAGCGCAATCCCGGCAACGGGAAATCGCTGAAAATCCGCGGCGCCGCGCTGAACAACCTCAAAAAAGCCGATGTCGAAATTCCGCTCGGGACTTTCACCTGCGTGACCGGCGTCTCCGGCTCCGGCAAAAGTTCGCTCATCAACGGCATTCTGGTCCGCGCGCTGAATGCGAAGCAGGGCATTCAGGACCTGCCCCCCGGGAAGCATACGGCAATCGAGGGGCTCGAGCACGTGGACAAGGCGATCGTGATCGACCAGAGCCCGATCGGGCGCACGCCGCGTTCGAACCCGGCGACCTACACCGACGCGTTCGGCGGCATCCGCAAGCTCTTTTCGGAACTGCCGGAATCGAAGGTGCGCGGCTACGGCCCCGGCCGGTTCAGCTTCAATGTGAAGGGCGGCCGCTGCGAGGAGTGCAAAGGGGACGGCATCAAGAAGATCGAGATGCAGTTCCTCTCCGACGTCTATGTCGAATGCTCGGCCTGCGGCGGCCGGCGGTTCAACAAGGAGACGCTCGGCGTTTCCTACAAGAAGAAAAACATCGCCGACGTGCTCGACATGACCGTGAACCAGGCGGTGGACTTCTTCAGCGCGATTCCGTCGCTGGCGCGCAAGTTCAAGACGCTGCAGGATGTCGGGCTCGGATACATCACGCTCGGACAGCCGGCCACGACGCTGTCGGGCGGCGAGGCGCAGCGGGTCAAGCTGGCTGCCGAGCTTGCGCGGATTCCGCGCGGGCACACGGTCTACATTCTCGACGAGCCGACCACCGGGCTGCACCTCGCGGACATCGACCAGCTGCTGCGGGTGCTCTACCGGCTGCGCGACATGGGCAACACCGTGATCGTGATCGAACACAACCTCGACGTGATCAAGACGGCGGACCATATCATCGACATGGGTCCCGAAGGCGGCGACAACGGCGGCCGGGTCATCGCCAGCGGCACGCCGGAGGAGGTGGCGAAGGTGAAAAAGTCGCATACCGGACAATACCTGAAGAAATATCTGAATGCGGGAAAATGAGCAAGAACTCCGTTTCTCCGAAATTTACGCCGGAGGCGGCTTGCATTCTTTTGAGGGGATGTTATATTTAAAAAAACGAATTCCCTGCAGGAATGAAGAGGGGGGAATTGCTTTCGGCGCAGTTTCGTGCGAATCTCCGGCGAACGCATTTCCCGGTTCAAAATAATCAACATAAGGATCGATGAAATGAAGAAAAAAATCGCGTTTCTGTTCGCCCTGACCGGCGCGGCACTCCTGTTCGCGGGCTGCTCCTCGCTGCAGACTGCCGGGACCTCGAAGTTCAACGGCCAGAAAATCACCGCCTCCGGCAACGGCGTGGCGCACATCTCCGGCTACAGCAGCGGCCTCTACCTCCTGTGGATTCCGCTGATCGTCGGTTCGACCGAGAACCCGGGCGCCATCACCTTCGGCGAAGATTCCTGCAACGTCACTGCCGTGACGAAGATGGTCACCGGCAAGAGCAAAGAGATGAAAGCCGCCAAGACGGTCGACCTCGTCTCCAGCAGCAGCAGCTTCAACATTCCGGTTCCGATTCCGTTCATCTTCAACTGGAAGTCGGTCACGGTTTCGGGCAATGCGGCCAACTGAGCCGGCATCGGTACGGATCATCTTTAAACACAGGAATTTATTGACATGAAAAAGATTATGTTTCTTCTTTCCGTCGCTGCCGTCGGGCTGCTTTTCGCCGGATGCGCCAGCGTTGAGGCCGTCCAGAACCCGAACCTGAACGGCGAGAACATTTCGCTCTCCGGCACGCCGGTCGCGCACCTGAACGCCCAGAACTGGGGCATCTACCTCTTCTCGATTCCGCTCCTGACCGGTTCGACCGATGCGGTCGGCAGCATCGCCGTGCTGCAGGACACCGTGAACGTCGACTCGATGATTCCGGTCATCACCGCGAAGAGCAAGGAACTCAAGGCGAGCCAGACGCTCGACCTCGCGTCGCAGTATTCGGTCGGCGGATTCATTTTCTACTCCCGCTCGATCAACATCTCCGCGAACGCAGTGAAGTAACGCTTCGGGCATTTGCCGGAAAAAAGCCGTTTCCTCCGGGGAACGGCTTTTTTTTGCCGGGCGGCGTATTGCATTCGGCTGTGTCCCCCGGTATATTATCCGGCGTGATGGATGAAAGGATACGCATGGCTGTTGCAAAGGTGATCGTCGACCTTGCCCTCGACAAGGAGTTCGACTATGAAATTCCGGAGGAGCTGGCGGAGCGCGTCAAGGTCGGCACAATGGTCAGTGTGCCGTTCGGTAAATCGCGGCGCGAGGGGTATGTTCTGAGCCTCGCCGAAACAAGCAGCTTCGCCGGGACGGTCAAGCCGATCCTCGGCATCTGCGGCGACCGCGCCCATGTGCCGGAGCACCTGGTGGCGCTCGGCCGCTGGATGGCCGATTACTACTGCTGCACGCAGGAGCAGGCGATCCGGACGCTGCTGCCCGCCGCCGTGCGGAGCGGCAAGGTCAAACCGAAAAAACGCAAGCTTTACCGCATCGCCGACCGCGAGGCGGCTTCGGCCTATGTCGCGGTCAACGCGCAGAAGCCCGCCGCCGCGCTGCGGGTCGATCTGCTGAAAGTACTGCTCTCCGACGGCGCGCAGCCGATCGAATCGCTGAAGGCGTCGGTGCCGGCGTTTTCGAACTCGTCACTGCAGACGCTGGTCCGCAAGGGAATGGTCGGAACAATCGAGGAGCTGGTCCGGCGCGATGTCTTCGGCGACAGCAAGGTCATTCCGAGCAAACCGCTCGAACCGTCGAAGGATCAGAAGAAGGCGCTCGAACTCATCGCCAAAATGCTGCGCGGCGAAACGCCGAGCCACGTCCTGCTGCTGCTCGGCGTGACCAACTCCGGCAAAACCGAGGTGTACCTTCAGGCCATCGCGATGGCGCTTGCACTCGGGAAGTCCGCGATCGTGCTGGTGCCGGAGATTTCGCTGACGCCGCAGACCGTGCGCCGCTTCCGGGCCCGGTTCGGCGACGAACTCAGCATCCTGCACAGCCGCCTGTCGGACGGGGAACGGTTCGACGAGTGGAACCGGATCAACGACGGCGAGGTGAAGATCGCGGTAGGGGCGCGGTCGGCGCTCTTCGCGCCGTTCCGGAACCTCGGGCTCATCATCGTCGACGAGGAGCACGAGTCGAGCTACAAGCAGTCGGAGGCGCCTCGCTACTCGGCGCGGGACGTGGCGGTCATGCGCGGCAAGTTCGAGGGAGCGGCCGTGATCCTCGGCTCCGCGACTCCGTCCGCCGAGAGCGCATACAACGCCGAGACCGGCAAATTTCTGCTGGCCCGCATGGCGGCGCAGGTGGACAACAAGCTGCCGCCGCATATCCGCATCGTCGACCAGCGGCGGGACGGGCCGCCGGAGCCGGGCAAAAGCACGTTTTTCTCCCCGATGCTGGTCGAGGCGGTGCGGGACCGGATGAACCGCGGCGAGCAGAGCATCCTCTTCCTGAACCGGCGCGGCTATGCGCGGGTCATGATCTGCGAGGAGTGCGGCTTCGAGGCGCGCTGTCCGGATTGTTCGGTGACCTACACCTATTCGAAGCTGCATGAAATCCTGAGCTGCCACCTGTGCGGCGGCGTGATTCCCGCCTACGCGGCCTGCCCGGAGTGCGGTTCGCCGAAGATCCGCTACGCCGGACTCGGCACCGAGAAGATCGAGGCGGTCGCGGGCGCCGTGTTCCACCCGGCCCGGATCGCCCGCATGGATTCCGACACGATGCGCGGCGCGGACGACTACGAGGTGGTTCTCGAGCGGTTCCGGCGCGGCGAGCTCGATATCCTGATCGGGACCCAGATGATCGCGAAGGGGCTGCACTTTCCGAACGTCACGCTGGTCGGCATCATCAATGCGGACCTCGGGCTCACCATGCCGGACTTCCGGGCGAGCGAGCGGACGTTCCAGCTGATCACGCAGGTCGCCGGTCGCGCCGGCCGCGGCGACATCCGCGGCGAAGTCATCATCCAGACCCACAATCCCGAGAACGAGACGATCCTCTACGCGGCGAACCAGGATTACGACGGTTTCTCGAAATTCGACCTCGAATTCCGGGAACTGCTCGATTATCCGCCGTATACGCACCTGATCACGGTGTTCTTCCGCGGCGAGGACGAATCGAAGCTCGTCGCCTACGCCACGGAGTTCACGAACGGAATCCAGGCGTACATTCACGACGAAATCAAGGTGGCCGGGCCGTCTCCGGCGCCGATCGAACGGATCAAGGGGAAGTTCCGCTACATGCTCGTGATCCGCGGACGCAAGCTGAAGCTCATGAAGCAGGCTCTGCGCATTCTCGCGCTGCACCGCCCGATTCCGAAAGGGATCGACGTCTATGTGGACGTCGACGCGCAGTCGATGCTTTAATACGAAAGGGGGGACGATGAAACGTCCGGAATTTACCGAACAGGAAGAGCGTTATCCGGTACAGGCCAGAACGCCGGCGCGGAAGGAAGATACCGTTCTCCGGTATGTCACGCTGCTGACCCCGATTCTGATTTTTGTTCTGGCGCGGCGGCCGGACAGCTGGCTCCGGGGCGCGATCAGCCCGGTTTTTGCCGCCTGTCACCATGTTTCTTTCATGCGGCTCGGCGGACGGGAAGCCGGGACTCTCTGTTCGATTCCGGACAAGTTCGAAAACGCATTCAGGAGCGGAGCGGAACGATGATGCGCAATCCGGAGAACACAATCGGCAATCTGATCGACCGTTGCGGCATTGCGATGGTCGGGTCGGTCGATGGGGACGGGTTCCCGAATGTGAAGGCGATGTACGCGCCGCGTCACAGAAACGGCATCCGCGAGCTCTATTTCACGACGAATCTTTCGTCGCTCCGCGTCGCGCAGTTCCGGGCGGAGCCGAAAGCGTGCGTCTATTTCTGCGACCGCCGCTTTTTCCGCGGCGTCATGCTGCGAGGCCGGATGGAAATCCTGACCGATGCAGAAAGCCGCGAACTCGTCTGGCGGGATGGAGACGAGCAATACTATCCGGCGGGCGTCACCGATCCGGATTATTGCGTGCTGCGCTTTACCGCCGGCGACGGCAGGTATTACAGCAACTTCAGGTCCGAAACGTTTTCCGTCTCCTGACCGCCCCGGCCGCTTTATTTCGGCATTTGCAAGTGTTCGGATTTGACAAACGCCGGTTTCGATGTTAGGTTCTCTTCATGAGCAATCAGGAGGATGGAATGTCGGATGCGGTTTCGGTTCTGAATATGGTCCGCAGCGTCCACCCCGAGGCGGCAGGGCGCTGCATTCCGGCGGAGGGAGCATTCAATGTTCGCGATCTCGGCGGTTTTGAGACGGAGGACGGCCGCCGGGTCAGGCGGAATCTGGTTTTCCGTTCGGATGACCTGAGCGGACTCGCTCCCGGCGGACTGGCAGCGCTGGCGGAATGCGGAATCCGTACCGTCGTTGATTTTCGCGGCGGCGAAGAGGTCGAACTCGCCCCGAACCGGCTCCCCGCCACCGTAACCCGGCAGATCCGCCTGCCGATCGAGCCCGGCAGCATCCTTGCGCTGGCGGACCTGACCTGCGAGAGCGGGCCGGCGCTCATGTGCGAGCTCTACCGCGCCCTGGCGCGGACGGCGCAGGAGATGTACTGGGAATTCTTCCGGCTGCTCTCCAACCCCGGCAACGCGCCGCTGCTGTTTCACTGCTCCGCCGGCAAGGACCGCACCGGCTTTGCCGCCGCGCTGTTCCTGGCTTCCCTCGGTGTTTCGCGCGAAGAGATTTTCGACGACTATCTGCTCTCCGCCGTGTTTGTGGAGGCGAAATACCGCAGCGCCGTAGAAGCGGACTCCCGCTACGGTCCCGTATTCACGGTGCGCCGCGAGTATCTGGAAGCGGCCTTCGAGGTGATCGGGCGGGAGTTCGGCGGCGTTCACAGCTTTCTGGTCCGCCGTCTCGGCGTGGATCTCGCCCGGATGCGTGCCCTCTACACCGACTGACAAATGCATATCCGCAAAATCCCGGTTCCGGCCGCCGTCAACGGACGTTTTGTCGCGTCCATGTCGTAACAAAGCGACATCCGTTTACCGGCGCCTCCGCCCTTGAAAACGGGCGATTCCCCGGTATAGTAGACGGAAAAGGAGGGCTGCCAGTCATGAAAATCGCGCTCAACACGGATTACTATTCCGGAACCGGCTCACCGCGCTGCATCTGCACGACAACGACGGCAGCAGCGACCTCCATCAGCCGCCGTTTTACGGGACGGTGGACTGGGAGCGGCTGGCGGAAATTCTCGCCGATTCCCCCTATCCGCGCGAACTGAGCTTTGAACTGGCCATGCGCAACACCCCGTATTTCGACAAGGGGCGGCAGGAACAGACGCCCGAAGCGATCCGCGCCTTCCTCGGCAATGCAATGCTCTGCTGCGAACGTTTCGCAGAACTGGCGGAGAAAAAACGGTGCCGGAACCGGGACGTCACTGCCGCTGCGAACACTTGACCGCATTGATGGCGAGGACGACCATCAGCGTTCCCGGCACGTCATCCGGATTGACGACATCGATCCCGCAGGTGTCGGTCAGTTTCCACAGCCGCTTCGTGATGACGGCAACGCAAGCGCTGCCGTCCATGATGCGGCAGTTCCACCCGAGCCAGTCGCCGGTAATCTCCCAGTGACGGAAATCGAATGTGATGCGCTGCCTGAACAGCATTTTCATGGTATTGTCCCCCCATTCGCTGGAATGCCGAAACTCCGTCGCCGGAATATATCCCGGCCAGAAAGGGATATTCCAGTTCCCGGCGAAAAAAGGGGGAACACCCGTTTTCTCCGGTCACTTTGCAACGATTCGTCCGAAGAAGAACGGTTCTTCCGGAGAAACGACGATCGGACCGGTGATCTCCCGCCGTTCGCAGCATCTCCGGGCAAAGTCGTACTTCTCAAGCATGCGCCCCCGCAGGGCCGGGACATCGCCCCGGCTCGGAACATTGCCGGATGAAATCGCCCTCCCCGCTTCCGGTCAGGCTCCCGGGAAAACCGCCGCGAAGTCGAACTCCTTCTCGAGCCCGGCCAGCACCTCGCGCTCGCGGCGGCGCATGCGGCGCCGCGGACCCGGCGAGAGATCGTCCTCTCCCGCGCTGTGCAGCAGCCCGTGCACAAGATAGAGCACCATTTCGCGCGAATAGCTCGAATCCTCCCGCGCCGCACCCTCGCGCAGCGCGGCGTCGATGCAGATGATCAGCTCGACCGCCGCCTCACCCGGAAACAGCGAGTCCGGATCGTCGAAGTAACTGAAGGTGATCACGTCGGTCGTCCCTTCATGCCCGACGAATTCGGCGTTCGCCCGCGCCATGGCGCGGTCGCCGACAAAGCGGACATCCAGCTCCCAGTCGAAATCGGCCGGGAGCCCGGCGAGCGCCGCCGCCCGTTCAACGAGCCGGTCTAGAAGCTTTTTCCGGGGACGGGGAAGGCGGCGAACCTCCCATGCGCTGTTCGTTGTGATCACGTTTTCTCTCCTGATGATAGGCGATCCGCCCGTGCTTCATGCTGACGAGCGTGTTGATGAAGCTCTGCCGCACCTTGTCCAGCTCGGCAAGCGTGATGTTCGCATTGTTCAGCTGCCTGCCCTCGAAGCGGCCGCGGAAAATGTCGTCGACCACCGCCTCGATCTTGGAGGCGGACGGCTTGTCAAGCGACCGGCAGGCCGCTTCGCACGCATCCGCAAGGCTGATGATCGCCATCTCCTTGTCCTGCGGCGGAATCCCGTCATAACGGAACTGCGACTCGAGCACCGGAGCACTGTTGCCCCCCTTCTGCTCCTCGAGCGCCTTGTTGTAGAAGAATTTCACCAGGTCGTTGCCGTGGTGCTGCCGGATCGCGTCGCGCACGGTGCGGCACATCCGGTACTGCCGGGCCAGCGCCAGCCCCTCTTTCACATGGTCGCGGATGATGATGCTGCTCATCTGCGGATTCAGGTCGAGATGCTGGTTCGCGCTGTCGAGATTGTTCTCGGTGAAGTATTGCGGCATCGACAGCTTGCCGATATCGTGAAAGAGCGCGCCGGCCTTCGCCTTCAGCGGATTCGCCCCGATCGCCCGCGCCGCGTCCTCGACCAGCGTGGCGACCATGAGGCTGTGGAAGAAGGTCCCGGGAGCCTCGCGCTTCAGCCGTTCAAGCAGCGGGTGGTTGTAATCGCAGAGCACCATCAGCGACATGTTCGTGCTGACGTTGAGGACGATCTCGAATGTGAAAATCAGGATCAGCGCCAGAATCGCCGTCGCCGCCGCATTCGCAAATGCGATCACCGCCGACTGCCCGAGCAGCATGATGAAATTCGGCGAATGGTAGTTCAGCAGGTTCAAATTCAACACCCAGACCAGCGGGAACACCGACAGCAGAATCCGGATGAAATACGACCGGTAATTCGTCGCCGACCGCACCGCCAGCGCCGCCAGCGAACAGATCACCATTCCCTTGACCGCGAGATCGAAGGAACGCTCCGGCAGCAGCATCATCGCCGCGATCGACGCGATGAAGAACCCCGCGCACAGCGCGACGCGATATCCCATGGTCACCGCCAGCAGAACCGCGCCGAGCGCGATCGGAATCGCCTCGGCGACCAGTTCGTTCGGCAGGTCGATCGACCGGCTCGCCAGCGAATTGAAGAAATGGAACCCGACGAAATTCGCCAGCATCGAAAGAATCACCACCAGCCCGAGCAGCATGACCCGCTTGTTCACCCGGACCACCTCCGGATGCAGGTGATACAGATAGAACGCGGCGAAAATGACCAGCACCAGACTCCAGAGCGCATTGTGGATCAGTGCGGCGATCTCCTTGTCGACCTTCATGTTGTCGCGGTCGGCAGCCTCGTACGCCTTGAGCTTGACGCTGACCTCCGGCGTGACCTCCTGATCGCGCCGCACCAGGAGATCCCCCTTCGAAACGGCCACCATCACCGGTTTGACCTCGTCGGCGGCGAGCCGCCGCTCCTCCTGATAAAGTTTCTCGTCGGCAACGAGATTGCCCTCTTCGCCGATCAGCGCGAGCAGCATCTTCACCAGCGCCGCATCGAGCTGTTCCCGGGCGCCGCCGCCGTAAGTATGCAGGATTTCGGCGGCGAGCTTGTCGGCCACCGCATGCGGGTCGTCCTGCTCGGTCACGTTCTTCGCGGGCCACTTGCGCTGCTCCTGGTCGATGACCCGCAGCGTCTGGCTCACCTTCAGCGCATCCCGGCGGCTCCGGTTCAGAATGCCGCGGGCCAGAATCCGGCTCAGGTGCGTGTTGAACTCCTTGTAGTCGTTCGGGGAGCGCATGAAATCCCCGAGCGCGGTCACCAGCTGCGGCGATGCCTCGGCCGCCAGCTGATCCGGCAGACTGCCGGCGGCGGGGATGAACTTCTTCCCCGCCTTCTCATCCGCCAGCCGCCGCCCGACCGCTTCGAACAGCGTGCTGAAATTGCGCCGGATCGTGTTGTTGCTCTTCGCGTCGATCCGGAAATAGAGCGGAATCTTCTCCATCGCCTGCCGGACCTCCAGCTCGGTCCCCTCGGCGTCCTGATACGAAAAATCCAGCGTCGCGATAATCGTGCGCGGCGCCTGCTGGCCGACGACGAGATTCAGCACGCCCTCGATATGCTGCTGCGCGGAAATGGTCAGCACCACGGCGGAGACCGTCCAGATCATGACCAGCATGAAAATGCCGGGCGCGGGAGAACCCTCCAGCGCGCCGAGCAGCTTCTCCGAATCGAATCTGCGGCGCGAGACGACCAGTCCCTTGCGCTGAAGCTTGCGCCGGGTGCTGACCCGGTCCCAGAAGTCACGCAGGGTCTTGAACATCCGTCAGCTCTCCTGTTCCGTGCCGTTGTAGGCGAGGATGATCTTTTCGAGCAGCGCATGCCGCACGACGTCGCGGGTATCGAAAAAGACGAAACCGATCTCCTCCACGCTCCGCAGCGTGTCGATCGCATGAAGCAGCCCGGAGCGCTCCCGCCCGGTCAGGTCCGACTGCGACGGGTCGCCGGTGATCACGCAGCGCGAATTGAACCCCATGCGGGTCAGGAACATCAGCATCTGCTCAACCGTCGTGTTCTGCGCCTCATCGAGAATGATGAACGCATTGTTCAGCGTCCGCCCGCGCATGAACGCCAGCGGAGCGACTTCGATCACGCCGCGCTCGATCAGAGCCGACACCTCGTCGAAACTCATCATGTCGTAAAGCGCGTCATAAAGCGGCCGCAGATACGGCATGATCTTCTCCTCGAGGCTGCCGGGCAGGAACCCGAGGTTCTCGCCCGACTCACGCGCCGGCCGCGTCAGCACGATCCGGCTCACATTGCCTTTCAGGAATTCCGAGACGGCCAGCGCCATCGCCAGATAGGTTTTGCCGGTACCGGCCGGACCGATGCCGAACACGACATCGAGCCGGCGGATCGCCCGGACATATTCAAGCTGGCGCCGCGAACGCGGCAGCACTTCGCGCTTTTTCGGGCTGACATCGATCCGCTCCTTCATGAGCTCCCGGATGTCCCCCTCGCTGCGGTCGCGAAACGACCGGCAGAGGAATTCGAAATCACGCGTTTCCAGCTGCTTCCGGCGAATCTGGTAAAAATGCGAAAGCTCGTCGAAGAAAGCGGAAGCCCGCGCAACCGCGTCCTCCTCCCCGCTGATCTGAACCCAGTTTTCGCGCGCGACAAGATGCACCCCGAACAGCTTTTCGAGCGTGCGCAGCGACTTCACCTCATCCCCGGCACAGGCGACATGCCAGGAGAGACCATTGTCGAAATAATATTTGCTCTCCACCATCGATAACCGTGTTATTCAGAAAAACGCGGCCACGGGAACCGTACCCGGGCCGCGCCGTTCCGGAGGGCCAGGCTGCCCTTCCTGTTGTCGAATCAATTACAGCTGGGGAATCCGGATTTTCAGCCCCAGCGGCAACCGGTTCGGATTCTTGATCACGTCCTTGTTCGCCTCGTAGATCCGATCGAAAAGCCGTCCGTCCTTGTAGAATTTCTTCGCGATGACGGAGAGCGAATCTCCGGGCTTCACCACATATTCCGTATATTTGACCGCAGGAGCGACAGGCGTCTTTGCCGGTGCGGCGCCTTTGTCCGCGGCCGGAACGGCGACAGCGCCTTCCGCATCCTCCGCGGCCGGTTCAAGCACGAGCCCGTCGTTCACCGTTTCGACGGCGGCCGGGTCCTCGGCCGCTTCTCCCGCAGCCGGAATCTCCGTCACCACCTCTTCCGCCTCGACCGTCTCTTCAACGGCGGGAGACGCCGGCTGTTCCACAACCGGGACCACCGACTGCAGCGGGGTATTCTTGTCCTTGATCGCCGGCGGGGCGGTGCGGGGCGGACGGAACCCCGGATAACTTTCGCTGACGATCGCATTCCACTGCACTTCCGCATCACCCAGCTCGACTTCGGCCAGCTGCGGCTGACAACCGGCGGCCAGGGCCAGCAGAACCGCGCCACTCAAACCGACTGCAAAAGCTTTCATAACTCCGCCTCCTATCAAAAAAAACGAGTATAAAACATTGATCCGGCAATTGCCGTTTCTCCGGCCGGCACCGCCTTCAGACACTTTTCTAAAATATATCCCATTTTTTCTCAAAAACAACCTGGCCGGAAGTGTTTCCGCAAAAAAAACGGAAAAAGCCGCCCCGCCGGACCGGCGGAAACGGCTTTCTGCTTCTGCGAAGCTGCCGACTATTCGAATTTGCGGAAGATCAGCACTCCGTTGTGGCCGCCGAACCCGAGGTTCTGGTTCACCGCGACCTTCACGTTGCGTTCCTTCGCCTTGTTCGGTGTGACGTCCAGATCGCAGGCCGGGTCCGGCGTCTCGTAATTGATCGTCGGGGCGATGATTCCGGTCTCGATCGTCTTCACGCAGACGATCGACTCGAGGCCGCCGGCCGCGCCGAGGCCGTGGCCGGTCGCTCCCTTCGTGCTGCTGACCGACACCTTGCCGGCATGTTCCTTCAGCACCGACTTCAGCGCCATCGTCTCGAACTTGTCGTTCAGCTCGGTGCTGGTGCCGTGGGCGTTGATGTAATCGATATCCTCCGGATTCAGCCCGGCATGACGCAGCGCAACCTGCAGCGCACGGGCCATGCCCTCGCCTTCCGGATGCGGCGCTGTGATATGATGCGCATCGCCGGTCGCGCCGTAACCGACCAGCTCGGCCAGGATCGTCGCGCCGCGCTTCTTCGCGTGCTCGTACTCTTCGAGGATCATGACCCCCGCACCCTCGCTCATGACGAATCCGTCGCGGTTCAGGTCGAACGGACGGCTCGCGTGCTGCGGGTCGTCGTTGCGGGTGCTCAGCGCCTTCAGCGCGCAGAATCCGGCCACGCCGAGCGGAACGATCGTCGCTTCGGTTCCGCCGCAGATCATGATGTCCGCGTCGTCACGCTTGATCGCCCAGAACGATTCCCCGATCGAATGGGTGCCCGTCGAGCAGGCGGTGACCAGCCCCATATTCGGGCCGCCCGCGCCGTAACGCATCGAAATGTTGCCCGAAGCGATGTCGCCGATCATCATCGGAATCAGGAACGGAGAGATGCGGCCCGGGCCGCGTTCGAGCAGCACCCGGTCCTGGTCGCTCATGGTCGCAAGGCCGCCGATCCCGCTCGACACGATCACGCCGACGCGGTTCGGATCGATTTCGCTGCCCCGCAGGTCTTTCGGCAGCCCGGCGGTCGCCATGGCTTCGTCGGAGGCGGCGATCGCATACTGGCAGAAGAGGTCGAGACGCTTCGCGTCCTTCGGATTCATGTATCCGCTGAAATCGAAATCCTTGACCTCCCCGGCGATCTGCGTCCGGTATTCCGAGGCGTCGAACCGGGTGATCTTCCCGATCCCGCACCGGCCGTTGATCAAAGCGTCCCAGAAATCCGGAACGTTGTTGCCGACGCACGAAATCACGCCGTATCCGGTAACTACAACACGTCTGTTGTTCATATCGTCCTTGCTACTCCTTCACTCACCGCGGAATCTGGCCGCCGGATGTTCTTAACAGAAAACAGGACCACCTTGCGTATGGATTACGAAAAGTGGCCCGTTTTTCGAGTGCCTGCGCACTGTCTTACGCACCGGCCAGGCCTTTCCAGCTCAGGAACCGTGCGGGCAAAGAGGATTTACTCCTGGCTCTTGCCTTCGACGTACTTGATCGCATCGCCGACGGTGGTCAGCTTCTCGGCGTCTTCATCCGGAATCTCGGAGCCGAATTCTTCTTCCAGCGCCATCACGAGCTCGACCTGATCGAGGGAGTCGGCGCCGAGGTCTTCGATGAACTTCGCTTCCGGCGTAACCTGATCCTCGGAAACCCCGAGCTGTTCGACGACGATTTTCTTCACTTTGTCAGCAACAGAAGACATTTTCAATCCCCTTTTTCGTTAGGTTATTCTCTTTACCGTGCAATGCCGTTTATTCATTTTCGTCTCAGCATATCATTGGCTTAATATGCCCCCGGGCACGGCAAATGTCAAATTCAATTCTTGAAATATTTCAGATTTTTTGCATTTCCCCACCCGAAAAAGAGCGGGGAAACAGCTCAAAATCACATCAACATGCCGCCGTCGACATTGATGACCTGCCCGGTCACGTAATCCGAGTCGGGCGAGCAGAGGAAGTAGACCACGTTCGCCACATCCTCCGGCCGGCCGCCGCGCCTGGCCGGGATCACCGTCAGGAACGCATCGCGCGCCTCCTGCGGAAGCTTCTCGGTCATCGCGGTTTCGATGAAGCCCGGCGCGACCGCGTTGACCTGGATGTTCCGGGTCGCGAACTCCTTCGCCGTGGTCTTGGCCAGCGCAATGACGCCCGCCTTCGAAGCCGAGTAGTTCGCCTGCCCGACGTTGCCCATGCGGCCGACGACCGACGCGATGTTCACGATCTTGCCGGCGCGCTGCTTCATCATCGGGCGGACTGCCGCCTTCGTGAAATTGAAGGTTCCCTTCAAATTCACCGCGATGACGGCGTCCCACATATCTTCGGTCATCTTCAGCATCAGCGTATCCTTCGTGATGCCGGCGTTGTTGACCAGGATATCGAGGCGGCCGAAGTCCCTGACCACCGCCGCGACCGTGTTTTCAGCGTCCTCGAATTTCGCGACGTTCGCCGCATAGGCGCGGGCCTCGATCCCCTGCGCGCTGAACTCGTCGGCCGTGGCCTGCGCCACGTCGAGCATGATATCGACAATCGCCAGTTTCGCGCCTTCCGCCGCGAGACGGGCCGAAATCGCTTTGCCGATGCCGCGGGCACCGCCGGTAACCAGGGCGACCTTGCCCTCCAAACGCTTTTCACAACTCATCGATGAATCCCTTTCCTTTGGATTGATGCCTGAATTTATTCTCCCGCAGGCGCGCGGCGGCCGTTCGCCCGCCGCGGCCCGGTTCCCTCAGAGAGCGAGCGAGTCGAGCGACTCCACGCTGTTGACATTGAAGTACGGCACATCGGGCAGCGTCCGGCGCAGCAGCCCGGTCAGCACGTTGCCGGGGCCGAATTCGATCATGGCGTCTCCGCCCGCCGCGACCATGGCGCGCACGCACTCCTCCCAGCGCACCGAGCCCGCGACCTGCGCAGCCAAGTTCGCCCTGAGCTCCGCGGCGTCCTTCGCCGGAGCGGCCGTATAATTGTGGTAGACCGGAACAGCCGGAACCGTCATCGGCGTCGCCTCGAGAACCGGTTTCAGCGCCTCGCCGGCCGGAGCCATGAGCCGGGAGTGGAACGCGCCGGCCACATTGAGGACAATCACCTTGCGCATGCCGCGGTTCTTCAGTTCCTCGACCGCCTCCGCAAGCTTCTCCTTTTCGCCCGAAATCACGATCTGGCCGGGGCTGTTGAAGTTCGCCACGTCGATGCCGCAGGCGACGCAGACCTCCCGGATGACCTCCGGATCGCCGGAGAGCACCGAGGCCATTCCGCCCGAGGTCGAGCGGCAGGCGCGGTCCATGAGCTCGGCGCGCTGCGCGAGCAGCTTCAGCCCTTCAGCGAAACGGAAGGCGCCGCCCGCATAAAGGGCGCCGTATTCACCGAGACTGAGCCCGGCGCAGGCGACCGGCTTCACCTCCGGGAACTTCTCCCGGAACGCATCCAGCGCGGCACAGCTCATCGTATAGATCGCGGGCTGGCAGTAACGGCTCTCGGTCAGCTTTTCGGCCGGACCGTCGAAGATGATCGAGCTCTGGTCATAGCCGAGCACAGCGTCCGCCTCCTCGAACCGGGCTTTCGCCGCGGGAAATGCTTCCACCAGGTCCTTGCCCATTCCGACGGCTTGCGCCCCCTGCCCCGAAAATACGAAAAACGGCTTCATCGGCACCCCTTTCTTCCCTGTTTCCAAACCAAAAACAACTTTTCTAAAGTAACACCGATCCGGCTTTTTTCAAGTTTCTCCGCCGGAAAATACCGGAGCGGCCCGAAGCATGCGGCGGAGAACCGCGCCGAAGAAGCGGATACGGCGGAAAAAATGCCGTCTCCGCCCTCCTCTTCCCGCATCCGCCTTGAAAAACCCCGCTTTCCGCGGTATGTTATCTGCTTCAAAATCGTACGGAAGCTGCTGCCGCTCCATGAAAAGGTCTTTCACACTCATCGAACTGCTTGTCACGATCGCGGTCATCGCGATCCTGGCCGGTATGCTGCTGCCGGCGCTTTCGCGGGCGCGGGAAAGCGGCAGGACCGCCACGTGCGCCAGCGGCCTTCGGCAGGTGACGGCCGCAAATATACTGTACAGCAACGACTTCGGCGTTTTCGTCAAAATCCGGGCGGACAAAGCGTCGACCATCTACTGGTACGGGGCGAACGTCTCGGGCGGAATGGATCCCGGCGCCAGGAAATACGACTACACGGCCGGGCCGCTCTACACCTATTACGGCCGTTCCGCGCGCGCCATCATCTGCCCGACCCTCGCTCTGACCGCCGGGCTCGACACCGGCGACCTGTCGCGCATGGCCTCCTCCGGCGGGTACGGCTACGCCAGCCGCAGATATTCGACCGCGAAATATTACCTCGGGCAGATCAGCAACGGCATCACCCGGCCCGGTTCGATCCGGAATCCGTCGCAGGCGGTCATGTTCGGCGACAGCCAGATCAGCAGAAATGCGACCGGCCCGCAGCTCTGCCCGCACGGCGAAGGCATGGGAAACACCTACGGAACCGTCGGCTTCCGCCACGCGCGGAAAGCAAACGTCTCCCGCGCGGACGGCCATGTCGCCGCCGAGCAGTTCGCTGCGGGAGACGAAGCGAACCTCTACGGCAGTTTCGGAGACCCGGCGGAGAGCCCGAGACTTTTCAACTGCCTCTGGCCCGACCATGCGGAGACCCTCGCCGAAGTGCCGTAAAGAGGGCGGACGCGACAACTCGTTTCTCCGCAGCGCTCAGGGGCGGCGGACGATTTTCACGTTGCGAATCCAGTAAGTGACTTTCGCCCCCTTCGGGTTGAAGCCGATCCGCAGCGTGCGGACCCGCTCGAGCGCAACGCCGTCAAGCGGCACAAAGCGCGTCCCCCACTTCTCCGCCGGCGGCTCGGTGCGCAGATGGACGTCGTTCTTCCGGCCCGCCTCATCCTCCGTAACCGCCATCAGGTACGAGAGGTCGTAACCGGGCTTGTCCGCAACGGCGCAGATCTCATACGAGATGCCGGCCGCGCCCGCCAGCGACTCCCTCGGCAGTTCGAGCGGCAGCTCCGGGTAGATCCAGCGCCCGTCCTGCGGTTCAAAGCGGACTTTGAACTCCACGGCGCGTTCGGCACGGTCGTAACCGATCGTCATCGCACCGCCGGCGTTGCTCCGCCACCGCGCCGGATCGGTCGGTATTTCAAGCTCGACGCCGACCTCCGCCAGCCGGGAGCTGCAGATCAGCGGAACAGTCAGGCGCGTGATCTCCCGGCCGTCGAACACGCCGCCGAACTCGAGCGCCGATTCGAAGGCGCCGTCGGAATAAGCCGGCGCATATTCCGCCTCGAAGGAGACCGATGCGAAGGGCGGAATCTCCACCCTCTCCGGGAGCCCGGTCAGCGTTCCGCCCTTCACGGCGATGCGGCCGTTTTTCGTCCTGCCGCTCAAATTGAACACATGCAACGTCAGCCTGCCGCTCTTTCCGGGCAGGTCGGCCGCGTTTTTCCCGGGCAGCAGCCGGAAATCGTTCGAAAGGTCCGCCTTGAGGACGACGGCGAGCTCCCGCTCCGCAAACGCGGCGGAGGATTCCCCTTTCGGCGGCACGGGAACGGACGGTTCCAATGCCAGATCGCCGGTCACATAGGCCGTCATCGCCGAAACCGGCAGTTCCAGGCGGCCGTCCCGGCTCTCCAGCTGCTTCGACCTCCCCCAGATATCGGTCACCGTGCAGCTGCCGGAACGGACCGGAATCGATATGGTTCCGGGCGGAGTCGCGGCCTTCGCTTCGCCGTCGCGGGGAGACACCGCCCAGAAAGCCAATGTCTTTTCCCCGTCCGGCCGGCGGTACAGGACGCCGCGGACCGACGGAGCCGGATCGAGCGAACCGAGGCAGACCGCGTTCCCGAGCACGCGATTCAGGGCGGCCATCGCAAGGAATCCCGGCTCCACCGTATAATCGCGGCGCAGCAGCCCCCACACCTTCGCGCCGCCGCGCTCGTTGACCGGCGGCAGGACGAAAAAGAAGTTGCGGTCCACCCCGGCGGCCTGCAGCGTGAGCGCCGACTTCGGAATGAATTCGGCCACCATCAGCTCCTGCTGCGGCGAATGGGCCCGAAGCCCCGGAACCGGAGAAGCCTCTTCGCCGTTCCCCTCCGAATCGGTGCCGCTCTCCGTGAACCAGAGCGGTTTCCCGGCGGCTCCGTTCCGGGCCAGCATATCTCGGATGTCGCGCACCATGACCGGGTAATTCGCCACCGGCCGGTAGGTGTGAAAGCTCAGGATGTCGAAATAACCCGCCGCGTCGTTGTCGAAAAAGGTCTGGTAATACGGAATCAGCGGATGCAGGCAGAAACCGCCCTGCATGACTTTGACCGACGGAGCTCCGGCCTTGAACCCGAGATAAGCCGCCTTCTGGGCGGCCGCGAAATCCCAGGCCGATTCGGAGGCGAAACCGCCGTCCGGCTCGTTCCAGAACTCCCAGGCGCCGATTTTTCCCTCGAACTCCCGGGCCAGCGCCTCGGAGAAGCGGTAGAGCGCCAGAAGGTCGTCCGGCAGTTTCCGCGAAACCGTCCGCGTCCGCGCCGGCGCATCGTGGAACGTGCTTGCGATGCCGATTCCGCGTTCCGCCAGAAGCTTCGCGTTGACCGCATATTTGCCCCATGCGTACTCGCCGGGACGCGGTTCGCACTGTCCCCACGAGATCCGTTCGCGGACGCTGCCGAAACCACCGAGCCGGCAAAGCTCGCTCACCGTCTCATATGCGTCGCCCGAAAGCAGCGGGCCGGTATAATCGGGCGCGGCCAGCCAGCTCTGCGCGCTGTCCACCGAAAAGAAGCTCTGCGGATTCCGCCGGTATGAGGCCGGATCAGCGACGACGGCGAACGTGCGCCGCCCCTGCCAGTCGACTCCGTTCCCGGCCAGCGTCAGCGCATAATAGCCGATGCCGGGGTTCGGCAAGGTCAGTGCGCCGCTCTCCGGCCAGCTGCCGGAAGCGACGGTTTCACCGTCGATCGAGGTGATCTCGTAGGTTTCCGGAGGGCAAACACCCTCCTTCAGCCGAAGCTCGACCGGCTGGCCGGCATGGAACACCGTACCGGGCGCCGCCGCCTCCACGGCGGAGGCGACCGGAACCGGAGACGCCGCGATTTTCGCCGCAAACGCGGCCGGAACCTCGACCTGAATATTCCGCAGCCGGAACACGGCGCGATCGCCTTTCGGGTTGATGCCGATCCGCAGCACCTTCGCTTTATCGAGCGTCCGCCCGGACAAGTCGACTTCGACCGTTCTCCACTCCGTGTCCGGAACAGGGAACGGAATCTCGGCCCCCGGGGAGATCTGGACGAACGCGCAATTGATTCCGTCCCGCACGGTCGCCGCATCCGCCTGAATCTCAAACCGCAGCTTTCCGGCATGGGCGAACGATTCGGATGCCTTCAGGTCGATCTGCGGGTAGACCCAGAAATCGGCCGCGCCGTTCCGTTCGGCGGAACAGCGGACCGCCTTCGCCTCCCGGTCGTACTCCACGCTCATCCGGCCGGACGTGTTCGGGCGGAACCGGCCGGCCCGGTTCAGCCCGGCCGACCACGGCTGGACCGCCGGAGAATCCGCCCGCAGCAGGACGGCAAAGGCTGCCAGCAGCAGGATTGAGATCGTCAGCTTCATTCTTCACTCTCCTCGCCTTTACGGGTTCACGGTGTACCAGTTGATCTGGCCGCGGCCGACGTCTTCCACATGGCCGTCAAGCCAGAGGACATTCTTCCGCATCGAATGACGGAAAGCAGCGGTGACACCCTCCTCGCCATTGCATGCGGCCGTGGAGTTCAGGTCATAACCGGAACGGAAGTTGGGCTGCCGGACGATCCGTGTCGGTGAATCCTCCGAAAATCCGAGCTCGGCGACGAAAGCGATGCGGGAGTTGGTCGGCGCCGGCTGATCCGCCACGCCACGCGAGCAACGCGACTCGGGGCGGACGTAGTAACAGGAGGTATCCGAATCCACACCGCTGCCGAGAACGAAGCCGTTCATGCCCAGCACCCGGACCGGCGGCCCGAAATTGTTCATGGCATAGGAGTTGTCATCCATCGTCGCCCGCCTGACCTCCGGACAGTTGAATACACCGTGCTGGCGGATCGCCGCCGCCATGTTCCAGTCTTCCCCGCTGACCTTCCGGCTGTCCCCGACATACGGTGCAACCTTGAAATACCAGAAATGCTGGTTCGCACTCTGCACATGTTTCGTCCGGCATGCGGCCGGATACATCGTGTAGTCGGACGCATACATCGCCAGCCCCGTGAAAATCTGTTTCAGATTTCCGGTACAGGTCGTCTTGCGTGCGGCGGAACGCGCCTTGTTCAAAGCCGGCATCAGCATCGACGCCAGAATCGCGATGATCGCAATAACGACCAGAAGTTCAATCAATGTGAAAAAATGGTACCGTACTTTCATTTTCCGCCTCGAAAGTTGTATCGTTTCAGGTTGCTGCCTGTTTTAACAGTATAGTGAATATTCAATGAAAAGTCAACCCTTGACACCGAAAGAAAATGATGATATAGTAGCACAAAACGACGATTCATAATCAGCAGCAGGGAATCGGAAGCATGAATGGCGAAATTGTTTTTTCCTATGCCGGGCACTATCACGACAATTTGCCGAATCCGCACCATTCGCATCGGGGAGCCGAGCTTGTGCTGGTGACGGCGGGCTCCTGCGAAACCGCGTTCGACAACGGCGTCACGCTGAAGGGCGGCCCCGGAACCGTCCTGGTCACGCCGCCCGAACTTGCCCATCAGCAGAGCAATTCGCCGGAGTGCGAGACGTTTTACGCCGTCATGGAGATGGCCGGCAGCGAATTCAGCACGGAACTGCGCACGGTCGAAACCGGGAACGACGCGCTGATCCGGCAGTGGTTCGCAAACCTGCAGGAACTCAACATTCCGTACTCCGCCGAGCAGGGTTCGGCTCTGCTCGCCGCGATCTGGGCCCGGCTGACGCTGCTTGAGCAGCAGAGCGACAACCGGCGCACTCTCCACCCCGGCGTCCGGGCCGCGGTCGCCCATATCGAAAAGCATTATATGGAACCGATCGCCGTGTCGGAACTTGCCGAACGTTCCGGCGTCAGCCAGAGCCACCTGAACAGCCTGTTCCGCCGCAGCTTCGGAGTCGGCCCCCTGAACTACCTGACGGCTGTGCGGATGCGCCAGGCCCGGCTCCTGCTGCTGAATCCGTATTTCAATATCTCGGAGGTGGCGGCGAGGACCGGTTTCCGCGAAGCGAATTATTTTACGCGCGCCTTCCGGCTGTTTCACGGCGTGACGCCGGGCGAATACCGCGCCTCTCCCTCCGAAACCGCCGACCGGCTGCAGGTGTACGAACCGGGCGGCAGTCCGGACGGAGCGGCGCCGCCGCGCCGCCCCGGTTCGAATTCGATCATCGCCTGACCCCCGGGCCGGAGCGTCACGCTCCGCCGGTCAGATTCGCCTCAAGAAGCTGCTCGGCGGCGGCAAGCCGGGCCAGCATCCGGTCGCGAGCCGCTTCCGCCGCGCGGCGGAACGCGTCGCCGCCGTCGGCCAGATACGCTTCGACGCCCCGCTCTACCGCCGAAAAATCGCAGTCGTCCACACTGCCGGCCGGGGCGAGGCCGAATGCCGCGAGGAAATTCGCGATCTTGCTGCCCCGGTCGATGCCGATGATCGGCGTCCCGACATTGGCCGCCAGAATCAGCAGATGCAGCCGGCTGCTGACGACGACCCGGCAGCTCGCCGCCGCGGCCTGCGCCTCGGCCGGGCGCGTCACATTGAGCAGGATCGCCCGCTCCGGGTGTTCAAGACCGGAAGCGAGGCCGCGCATAAGCGCGGAATCGGTCTTCGGATTCATCGGGATCAGCACCAGCCGGTAATTTTCGCGCCCGGTCAACCGGTTCCAGAGCGCCAGCAGTTCGGCGCGCTGCCCGATGCTGCGCTGCGCCGAAACGCAAAAGCCGATCCGCACCTGTTCCCTGTCCACCAGCGGAATTTTGCCGGTCCGCTGCAGGATCGCCGAATCGGCCCCGACCACGGCGGAATCGAACCCGCTGCGCCGGAGTTCCTCTGCAGTCTGGGGATCGCGCACCACCACGAGAGAACATCCCTTCAGGGCCGCGGCGAGACGCTGCCGCATGCGACTGTCCAGCCGCGCTTCGCAGCGGTCGATGAACGGCACCCGGCCGAACGTCAGGAGCTCGGCCGCACGCAGCAGCTTCCGCCGCATTCCGGCAATGGAGAAAAAAGCCGGATTCAGCTCCGAATTCATGCCCACGCCCCAGACCACGCATTCGACGCGCTGTTTCTGCGCCGCCTCGAGCAGCCCGGCTCCCACGGCGGGATAGTCGGAAAGCCCGGTCGCGCCGCACCAGATGTAACGGTCGAATTTACGCACGAAGCGGCCGAACGACGAAACCGGGTGCTCGCGGGTGAACCCGTAGAGCGGAGCGGTCTTCACGCCGAGCAGCGCGGCGGTATCTTCCTCCGCCGCCGTGCAGACGGTGATTTCGGCGCGGGGGGCCAGCCGCCTCACGAGTGAGGTGAAACAGCCGAGGATCGCCTCGTCGCCGATGTTGTCGCAGCCGAGCGGAATCCCGCCCAGCAGAATTTTCAGTTCCGGCATCTCGGCCCTTCCCTGCATTCCGGTGACCATTGTATCGATTCCGGTTTATAGTATATCATAACCGGAACCGATTTCAAGCCGGATTCCGCCGAAAGCCGGTTCATCGCGCCGGAATTTCCAGTTGTCCGTCGAGCGTCATCGCCCGGCGGAACTCCGCGGCGCGGGCGGCACATTTTTCCGCCAGCGCATCGGCACCTTCCGCCGATACGACGTAGAACAATTCATAGGACGAACGGCCGAGGTCGAGCCGGGTCATGCCGTCCGCTCCGGCCTTCACGACGCCGCGCCGAAGCTCCGGGAAGGTCACGAAGCCGTACTCGCGCCCCGGTTCGAGCCGGAGCCGCAGCGATGCGCCGCCGGGCGCGTCTGCCGGATAGACGCCGCCGTCCGCCGTCTCCGCCAGCCGGTCGTGCCGCATGGCCGAGACCAGCAGCGTGCCATCGGGAGCGCGGTAAAGCCGCGCCTCAACCGGGTCCCGGCTCTCCCAGTGCGGCGACACACCGAGCTTCGCCGTGAGCGCCCGGTAAACCGCATCGCCCGCCGCCGCGTCCCCGCTCCGGCCCTCCGCCGTTTCGGGAACCGGCGTGAACAGCAGCATCCAGAGCTTCCCCTTTCCGGCCCGGCGGCTCACCACGACCGGACGGCCGCCGACGGAAAATTCCGTCTCATATCCGGCGGGCGGTTCATAAAGCTTCCGGATCGATACGTTCTCCGCCAGCACCACGCCGGCCGCATCCTTCAGCGCGCCCGAGGCGGCGCCGGCCTCCCGGAGCTCCAGAAACGGCTCCGGACGCATGGAGCCGCCGATCCTGCGCCGCAGCGCCCCGGCCATGACGACGCCGTTCGCAATGCGTCCGGACTCCAGCAGCGCCATGAAGTTCCGCCACCCCGACTCCGTTGCGGGAGAAGCGGAGAAAAACACGGTTCCGGCCCGGAATTCCGGCTCCTGCAAACTCTCCTCTCCCTGCCCGGAAAACACATAGCCGAGCCGGGCCAGATTCCGGTCCGGAGAAAACTCCGTATCGAGCCGCCAGTTCCACGGGCAGTACCTTGTCCCCCACGGACGAAAGAGCCGCCGCGAGGTGATCGAAACGAAATCCGGCGCGAGCCGTTCGAAGCGGCCATCCTCCCGCGCATAACGGAAACCGAGCCCGTAGGCGAGAATCGCGCCGTAGCGGTTGCGGACCAGCTCCTCCTGCGCACACTCGGCCGGAGAACGGTCGAACCCCCACCAGAAATCTCCCTCCAGGTGGTCGGCGCGGGTCGCCAGCGTAATTTCATACGCGAGTTTCAGGCTCATTTCGGCGGTATAGTACGGCGCGCCGTTGCCGCCGGCCCCGGCCTCGAGCACAACGCCGGTCTCGGTATCGCCGGAGGTACGGTCACGGAAATAAGGGAAACGGAAGTAGGCGCCGTTCATGAAAAGCGGGCTTTGAAAATACTCCTCGGTCCGCCCGCCGACATTCGCCAGCCCGGCGAGAAACAGGAAATCATTGCCGTTCGCCAGATCCTCCGGATTCGGCAGCACCTGGAAGAAGCCGCCCTCCTCCTTCGCGGCGCGCCCGAGCCGGTCGGCCGCCTTCAGCCACTCGTAATGAACCAGCAGATCGAGCAGCATGCCTTCGGCGGTGACATCCTTCCCGGCCTTCCGCCGCGCATCGGCTTCGGGCTTCAGGAGCGGGCGGTATCCGTCCCAGCTTTTGAAGCCGAAATTCTCCGGCCGGGGCTCGGCGCCGAGATAGTAGCGGACATAGTCGCGGAAGAACCAGCGACGCGGAGCACGGTTCCCCCAGCCGAGCAGAAATCCCTCGTCCTCCCCTTTCAGGCTCTGCCGGAATGCCCGGAGCGTCTCCGGATTGTAGCCGCTAGCGCCGCGCCCCGGCCCCCAGTGCCAGACCATGTCGTTGAAACCGCAGCCGGTGTAGCCGCGCCGGACGCTTGCGCGCACCAGCCGGTCGAACGCCTCCCGCACCGCCGGATGCGGCAGCGCGGCGGCATGCGCCATTCCGGAGAGAGCGACAAAGCTTTTTTCCGCATGGCAGCGCCCGTTGTAGTCCCACTCGAAGGCGCCCATGTACCGCCAGTACGGTTCGTAGCCGACGCCGAAATTCTGAACCAGTGCCGGAATGCCGCGTTCCCGGAAAAACGACGGCTCCGGCAGCAGATCCGGGCGCGAGGTGACGCCGATCACCGCAAGTTCCGGAATGAACTTCGAGATAAGGTCGATCGCCTCCTTCGTATGCGGTCCGGCCACCCACGCGCCGTCCGCGCCGAGCCAGAACAGCCCCTTCCGCATCGGCACGCCCGGAGCGCACCGTTCCGCGGTCAGCTGCGGCAGCACCGATTCCGGCGTTGCGGCAGGAGGCTCCTCCCCCTCTTCCCCGGCAGGTTCGACCGAGAACCGGATGCGGAACAAATCGGCGTAACCGTCGACACGGGCGTTCAGCCGGAGCGCGACCCGGTCGTCCGCCTTCAGCTTCAGAATCCGTTCCCCCGCAACGCGCGGCGGTTCCCCCTCCCGGCTGGCCGGAACGGCGAGCCGGAACACGGCCGCCGCGTCGGAACCGGCTCCGGGCGGCAGGATCGAAACGCTCAAGCTGCCGCCGTCGCCGCCCTTCACATCGAGTCCGGCGTTCGCGGCCTCGACCGCCACCCGGTAATTCCCGGCGGCGGGGACCGGATAAAGCAGCACGATATCCCCGGAACCGTAAGCGCAGGAACCGTTCTTTTCGGCGCGGGCAGTGATCTCATAAATCCCCTCGCCCGCCCGCCGGACCGTCGCGGCAGGAAGCGCCTTTTCCTTCGTCCGCCCGAAATCGAAGCGGAACGCCCCCTCTTCCTCCCGCTCCGGGACCGGGACGTACTCTTCAAGCAGGACCCGCCCGGCCGGAACGGCCGCGCCCCAAAGCCCGGAACGGCCCGGCACGCCATTCAACGCCACCCGGACCGCCGCACGGCAGATCCGGCGCCCGAAGTCGTCGGCCAGCGTCGCGGTCTTGCGGAACGCGATCCGGTCGCCCGGCCGGACGGCAAGCGCGCCGGAGCGGATCAGGCCGGAGCTGCCGCGAAATGTGAACTCATCAAGCACGGCCTCCCTTCCGGCGGCGTCGATCCGGGAAACCCGGAACATCGCATTGCCGTCCGCTCCCGGCCCCGGAACCGGCGCCGGGTCGGTGACCGTCACTTCATAAGCAAGCTCCCCGGCGGCCATGCACTCGTAGACGACCGCCGGATCGGATGACGGTCCGGTCAGAAGCTCGAGAATCTGCTCACCCGGCAACTGGAATTTCTGCACGCGCACGGCGGGAACGCCCCACGCATCGCCGTCCGCTTCGGAAAACATAAGCCGGTTTTCGAGCGTATTGACATCCTTCTGTTCAAGCGTCCGCCACTCCGCCGGACTCTTCCCGCGCGGCGCGGAGCAGAAGCTCCAGACGCCGGGCGGATCGACCTTCGTCCACGCCCGGCCCGGCAGTTCCCATTCGAAAGCGGAGAGCGAAAGCGCGCAGAATGCGGCCGCCGCCGCAAGAAAACGCCCGGCCCGGATCACCGCGCGACTCCCGCTTCGCCGGTGTACCAGGAGACTTCGCGGAAACGCGGCCAGCCGAGGCTCGTGCCGTTCCAGGTGGTCTGCACGTCGACGCAGCGGCCGAAATCAGTGTGGCCGTCCGCGAACAGAATGTTCGCTCCGCCGTTGTGCCGCCCTTCCGGGACCTGCTTGTCGATCGTGCAGATAAAGCGCGAATACCAGACGTTGCCCTCCTGAAGCGCCATCGAGTCTCCGTTCTGCGGCTGGATCGACGGGCGGCGCAGCCGGCCGTACTTCCAGTACCGGTCCGCATTGCCCGGCACGTTGACCTGTACGAGCGTGCCGCCCATCGTGTCGGCGTTGCGGACGGCAGACGGGCAGTTGTAACGGCGTTTCAGCGTGTGGTAATCGTAATCCTCCTCGGCGACCTGCTCGAGAATCGGCGCCATGACCTTGTCCCAGTAACGTTCTCCCGAAGTGCCTCGTCCGGTCAGGATCGCCGGTATGAGGTCGTTGTAGGTTTCGGCGTAAATGACGTAGCCGAAGTGCATCTGCTTGAGGTTGTTCATGCAGGAGGCTGAACGGCCTCGCTCGCGCGCCTGGTTCAGCGCGGGCAGCAGCATGGCGGCGAGGATCGCGATGATCGCGATCACGACCAGGAGTTCGATCAGGGTGAAGAAAGATGTCCTTTTCATGAGAGTTCCTCTCGGTTGATGTTTCTGACGGATTTCCGGAGTTCGAGAACGGCGCGTGAAGGAATCGCGATGAGGCCGGACTGCGGGTCGCGGAAATGACGGTCCACTCCCGCCGCAATCCGGTTCTCCTCCTGCAATCCCTGCACCACCGTCACCGGCGGATTGAAGAGCCTGGCCGCCTCTCCGCTGCCGACACCGATGACGCTGACCTCTCCGGGGACGTCGATTCCGTGCTCGGCCAGAGCCAGAAGCGCCCCCTTCGCGGCCAGGCCGCTGTTTACGACAAGACCGGTGAACGGGCAGCCGTTCCGGTCGAGATAACCGGTAAGAACCGAATACGCCTGCTCCGGCGCGTAATCGCCGTCGACGGCATGGCAGTCGATGTCGATGATTTCGCAGCCGCACAGCTTCGCATAGAGCAGCAGATTCTGACGATAATAGGCGTTGCCGCCGACCGACGGCTCGGCCTGAAGCATTGCAAGCTTGCGGTGTCCGTTGCGGACGAAGCAGTTGACGGTGAGCAGCGCCGAGTATCCGGTATCACTGAAAACGCAGTTGATCGATGCGTCGCGCAGGTCGCGCCCCATGACGACGACAAGGTTGCGGAACATCGCGAGCTCCGCGATTTCATCCGGCCGGATCGGACGCGCCGGCCAGTCAACGAGAACCGCGTCGGCATCGGCCCTTTTCAGGATCGGCAGCAGCTCGTGCTGGTAATTGAACGGAAGCCCCGCAAATTCATAGTTGTCGAGCTTTTCGAAGACGGCGCGAAACCGCTCGGTGCGCCCCTTGCACTCCTCGCTCGGCCAGTCCGGATAGAAGTGGACGATTTTCCGGCAGGAACTGCCGGAGCGCACGAAGATTCCGCTGCGCGAACGCCGTTCGACGATCCCCTTGCGCTCCATGCGCTCAAGCGCCGCGTCTACGACACGCCGGCTCGTGTCGAAACTGTCGATGATATGCCGGACGGTATGAAACCGCGCACCCGGCGTAAAACGCCGCACCTCGGCGCACAGCCTGCGGTACAGCTCTTCCGATTGTTCCAGAGTTTTCATTTCAATGCCGCTTTCCTGTCGTTCTGCCAATAGTATACCGGATGTGCACAGATTCACGAAATACCGCACACAGATTTATCACAACAGGAAGAGTATATCATGATTTAAATGAAAATCCAGCAAAAAAAACGCTCCCGGCTGTGCGCACACAAAAAAACCGGCAAAGAGCACAACGCACCTCCCTCCCCGCAGAAAGCGCGGCGGCCGCCGGAAAAAAACGCCCCTTTTCTCCCGCAAAAGCGCGGCGGACCATTTTCCGGGAGAAAAAAGAAGGCCCGGAGAAGGGCGAAATGCCCCCTCCGAGCCTGGTGACGCATCACGTCAAAACGGCTGCGTCAGGCTTTTTTGCCGAAGAAACGGACGGTTGCCTCCGCAATACGCTGGAATGCAGCGTAGAGGCCCGGGATGAACATCATGCCGACGATCGTCGCCACCAGCATGCCCCAGAAGGTCGTAATACCGATCGCCTGCCGGCTGCCCGCCCCGGCGCCCGAGGCGAAAACCATCGGGAACACGCCGATCACGAACGAAAGCGCGGTCATCATGACCGAACGGAACCGGAGCCGCATGCCGTTCAGGGCGGCATCGCTGACCGACTGCCCGGCGTCGCGCTCCTGCTTCGAATATTCGACCATCAGGATCGCGGTCTTGGCGGTCAGCCCGATCAGCATCAGGAGCCCGAGCTGGCAGTAGATGTTGAAGCTCATCTGGAAGATCCACAGGGCGAGCAGCCCGCCGAGCGTCGCCGTGCCGACCGACAGAATCACCGAAATCGGCATCGTCCAGCTCTCGTACTGCGCCACGAGGAACAGATAGGCGAAGGTGAGCGCCAGCACCATCAGATAGAGGATCATACCCTCGTTCTGGCTCTCCTGATAACTCATATCGGTCCAGCTGAGCTGATAGTCGTGCGAGAACTCCGTATCCACGATATTCTGCACGAGGTTCATCATCTGCCCGGAACTGAAGAACGGCACACCCTGCGTGTTCACGCTGGCGGACGGGAACATGTTGAAACGCTCCGTCTGGCGCGGTCCGAGCGTCCAGCGCACCGTCGCCAGTGCGTCGAGCGGCACAAGCGCTCCGGTCGAGCTCGGCACGTAGAGCTGGCTCACGATGTTCAAATTCCGGCGGAAATCCTCGGAGGACTGCATCTTAACCTTGTAGGTCTTGCCGTATTTGTTGAAGTCGTTGATGTAGATCGAACCGAGCTGGCTCTGCAGCGTCGAGAAAATCGCGCTGATCGGAACCTTCATCGCTTCGGCCTTGTCACGATCGATGTCGAGGTGCAGCATCGGCGTATTCGCATCGAACGAGGTGAAAGCGTAGATCGCCTTGCCGCTCTGCATGATTTTGCCGAGCAGATTCTGCGTCGCCTGCGACAGCTCCTGCGAGTTCTGGTCGCCGGTCGCCTGGAAAGCGAACGAGACGCCGCCGGTGGCGCCGAGCCCCGGGATCGCGGGCGGCGCAAAGGCGGTGACCTGCGCATCGGGCAGCACCGCGCAGCGTTTGGTCAGCTCGCTCTGGATCGCCTTGATCTGAAGTGCGGGCTCCTTCCGTTCGCTCCAATCCTTCAGCGTGACGATCGCCATGCCGAGGTTTTCGCCCTGACCCGCGGTCATGCTGCGGCCCGGGACGGAGAGCACATGGTCCACGCCCGGCAGCTGCCTGGCGATTTCGGCGACTTCGCTGAGCGCCGCTTCGGTCCGCGGCAGCGACGCGCCGGGCGGAAGAACGACCTCGCAGAAGAGCGCGCCCTTGTCCTCATCCGGCAGGAACGCGCCGGGGAGTTCCCGGTAGACGAAGTAGTTCGCCGACAGAATCGCCGCGAAGAGCACGAGCGTCAGGGCCATGCGGCGAACCATCAGTTTGGCGAAGCCGAGATAGCCGTTCCGGGTCCAGTTCAGCCCGATGTTGAACCAGCGGTAGAGGCCGCGCGGCTCTTTCTGCGGCCGCAGCACGAGCGCGCAGAGGGCGGGGGAAAGCGTCAGGGCGTTCACCGTCGAAAGGATCAGCGCGATGCACATCGTGACCGCGAACTGCATGTAGATCTTGCCGACCATTCCGCCGTAAAATGCGATCGGCGCATAAACCGCCACGACCACGAGCGTGGTTGCAATCAGCGCGCCGGTGAGCTGCTGCATGGTTTTCATCGCGGCGTCGAACGGGGAGAGATGCTCCTCCTGAATCATCCGCACACAGCTTTCGGTCACGCAGATCGCGTCGTCCACCACCGACCCGATGACCAGGATCAGCGCGAACATCGACAACGTGTTGATGCTCATGCCGAGCAGGTCAAGGAAGATGAAGGTGCCGATCAGCGAAACCGGAATGGTGACCGAAGGCACGATCGTCGCGCGCCAGTCCTGCAGAAAGAGCCAGGTGATCGCAACCACGAGGATGAAGGTCATGACCAGAGTCATGACGATCTCCTCCATCGTGACCCGGACGAAGTTGGTCGAGTCGTAGCCGAGCGTCCATTCCATCCCTTCCGGGAAGTTCTTCTCGAGGTTTTCCAGCTCCGCCTTGACGGCCGAAAGCACTTCGAGCGCGTTCGCGTCGCTGAGCTTGAAGATGGCGAGCGGCACGGTCGGCCTGTCGTCGAAGTGGGCGATGCCGGTGTAGTTCTCGGAGCCGAGCTCGACCCGGGCCACGTCCTTCAGCCGGACGATCCGGCCGTCATCGCCGGTCTTGATGATGATGTTCTCGAATTCGGCCGGCTCCTGAAGCCGCCCCTTCGTGTCGATCTTGAACTGCATGTAGTCGCTGGCGAACTCGGTTCCGACAGAACCGGTCGCGGCCTGCACGTTCTGGCTCGAAACCGCCTCCGAAATATCGGCATTGGTGATTCCGAGCGCGCGCATTTTATTCGGGTTCAGCCAGATGCGCATGCTGTACGTCATGTCGGTGAACACGATCGCCTGGCCGACGCCGTCGATGCGCGAAATCGGGTCGCGCATGTGGATTGCGACGTAGTTGCTGATGAAGAGCGGCGTGTGTTCCGGGTTCGTGCTGGTGACCGCCACCATGCCGAGGATGTCGCTCGACCGTTTGTAGACGGTCAATCCGTTGTTGACCACCTCGGTCGGCAGCGAGTGCTCGGCGCGCTTGACGGCGTTGTTGACGTTGACGTACGCCATATCGTCGTCGGCCTCCGACTTGAAGGTCAGCGTCAGCGAGTAGTTGCCGGAGTTATCCGAGGTCGACGAGTAGTAGACCAGATCCTCGATGCCGTTGACTTCGGCTTCCAGCGGCGCCGCGACCGTGTCGGCGATGACCTGCGCGCTCGCGCCGGGATAAGTGGCCATGACCACGATGGTCGGCGGCGACACTTCGGGATACTCTGCAATCGGCAGCCGGAACATGCAGACCGATCCGGCCAGCACGAAGAACAGCGAAATGACGATCGCGAACTTCGGGCGTTTGATGAAAAGTGCTGAAAACATGGAGTGCCCCCTTTACTTGCCGGGTTCGGCCAGGCCGACCGGGCTGACCGTCTGTCCCGGCGCGGCCTTGTGAAGCCCGCCCGTGATGACCCGCTCGCCGGCCGCGAGGCCGGAAAGGACGGCCTGCCGGTCGTAGATCTGGCTGCCGGTGACGATCTTGCGCTTTTCGACCTTGTTATCCTTGCCGACGACATAGACGAAATGATCCTTGCCGTCGGTCATCAGGGCCGCGACGTTGACCGACGGGAGCGGTTTCTCGAACTTCTCGGTGAATTTCACCGTGACGTAACCGCCGGGAATCAGCTCCATCTCCGGATTCGGAGCCTCGAACTGAAGCATCAGCGTGCCGGTATTCGAATCGACCCGGTTGTCGATGAAGTCGAGCCTGGCCTCGTGCTTGAACGGCTGCCCGTCGGCGCGGGAGATCTGAAGTTCCGATTTGCTCTGGTTGCCGTTGCCGAAATGGCGGAAGAAGTCGGCCTCGCTCATCGAGAACTTGATCTTCACCGGATCGTAGCGGACGATCGTCGCCAGCGTCCCCGTTTCCGGCGTGATGTAATTGCCTTCGCTGTAGATGTTCGAACCGATCCGGCCGTCGAGCGGCGAGTAGATCTTCGTATAGGAAAGATCGTTTTCCGCGCGGATCAGATCCGCTTTCGCCTCCTCGATTTTCGCCTCGTAGGATTTCAGCGTGCGCAGCGAGCTGTCGTAAGTCGTCTGGGCGGTCGCCTGCGTCTCGATCAGCTTCTGGTAACGTTCGTACTCCTTCTGGGCGAACGCATATTCGGCCTCCATCTGGGCCAGGACCGATTTGGCGGAGCGGACGTTGGCCGCATAGATCGTATCTTCGATCTCGAAAAGCAGGTCGCCTTTCCTGACCATGCTGCCCTCTTTGAACGGCGCTTTCTCCATCGTGCCGGAGACCCGGGCCACAATGTTCACCGTATCGGCGGCGGCGACGGTTCCGACATAGGTTTTCGGTTCGCTCCGGTCGATCATGGTCACTTCCTCAACCCGGACCGACGGCGCCTGCGCCTGCGGCGCGGCGGCGGAGAGCGTTCCGGAGGCCGGCAGAAGCGCCGCCCCGAACAAAATCCCGGTCAATGCTTTCCTTACACTGAGATTCATTTGAATATACCTCGGTTTTATTTATGGATTCCTGAATGCTAGAAACCTAACAATATCTCTGAAAATACAAATTCTCCGTTTCCGCTCCTTTTCAATGTCGATGGTTTGGGATTGCAGACTAAGTGATCGTATCGCAGATCCGCTCGCTCAAGCGGATGTAAGTCGCCGTCTCCTCATCCGTCAACCGGCTTCTGAGCAGTTGATTCGCCGCCATCGCCTCCCGGATCACCAGCGGCTGAAGCTCCTTCGCCTTGGGGGTCAGGACGATCTTCTTGAGCCGCGCGTCGGCCGGCACGCTGACCCGCTCGATAAAGCCGTCCCGCTCGAGCAGCTTCAAAATGCCGGTTGCCGTCGAACGGCGGATTTCAAATTCCTCCTCGATGTCTCTCTGATAAATATCCTGCCATTGGGAAACGATGAAGATGAAGCAGAGCACATGCCCCTGCGTGCCGGTCAGCCCGAGCCGGGCCGCGTTGCGGTCGCAGAAGCGGCGGATCTTCTTCCCCAGCGCATTGATGGTGCCGATCAGCGCAAATTCCGGATTTCTCATCTGCTTCCCTGATTCATATCGATTTCCGAACTGTTACTCCGATCAATAATATAATGGAGAACGGACGTTTTTCAATCAGGGTTTCCGAAAAATTCGCATTTTTTGTAAATCATGATTTCCGTTCTTCCGGCTGCGGCATCCTGATAAATTTCCCTTTTTTTGCAGCAGAAGGCTTGACATTCCCCATGAAGTTTGTCATAATTAATGCTAAAGAGCAAATCTACATTAGCACTATTGACAAAATCAGGATCTTATGAACCGGAAAGAATTGTTTGAGTCGGCAAAGCGATACGTCGTCGGCCGAATCGCGCAGGAACTCGGAACGGCGGAGCGGAAACTCCCGACCGCGCGGCGGCTCGCGGAGCTGGCCGGCTGCAGCTACGGCACGATGCGGCTGGTCATGGCGGAGCTGGAAAAGGAGGGCTTCGTCCGCCAGCGGCAGGGCTCCGGCACCTATATTTCGGAACGGGCCGGAGAGCTGGCGGAGCCGTTCCTGGCCCGGAAGCTGCTCTATTTCCGCAGCCCGCACTTCGGTACGCCGAGCAACAGCTTCAGCGAGTATCTGGCCGCGGGGCTCGAGGCGGAGGCGGCGCGCCGCGGCTGGAAAGTCACGAGCGTGACCGTCACCTCGCACGACGAGTTTCTCGCCGCCGCGCGCTCGATGGGCGGATGCTGCGACGCCGTCGCCTACGCTCCGGTCAGCGAACCGTTCACGCTCGACCAGATCGCGGCGCTGCGGATGCTGCGGGGCAAACCGTTCGTCCTGTTCAACGACTATCTGAATACCACGGTCCACAGCGTCACCATCGACAACCGCCGCGGCGGCGCGATGGCGGCCAGTCTCCTGCTGTCGCGGAACCACCGCCGGATCGGCCTGCTGTTCGGCGAACCCCGGGTCCGGCCGTGCGTGGAGCGCGCCATCGGATTTTCGGAGATGCTGGAACTGGCCGGCATTGCGCCGGTGATCATCGATGCGGAAGTGGACCGCGACGCCAACCGCTACGACTGCGCCTACCGCGCCGTGGAGCGGGAACTGCGCCGGGGACTCGACATCACCGCTCTCTTCGCCGTTTCGGACTACAGCGGCTGGGGCGCCCTCGACGCGCTGAAGGACGCCGGCAGACGAATTCCGGAGGACGTCAGCCTGATCAGCTTCGACGGCCTGCCGTTTCTGGACGGACTCGACCCGAAACTGACCGCAATCCGGCAGCCGCTGCCGGAGATTCTGGACCGGGCGTTCGCAATTCTCGGGGGAGAACTTCCGTCCGGCGGCTACCAGACCGTGGTGCCGCCGGTTTTCAAACCCGGCGAAAGCGTCCGTCACCTTCCCGATGTCGCGGTCGAAGCACCGTTCCGTCCGCTCGCCGACCGTCCCTGCGAATATTCGCTGTAACCCTGTCCGCGTATTTCACCGTTTTCATTAAGAAGGAGATAATCTCATGGCCCGGAAACATTTTACGCTGATCGAACTATTAGTCGTCATTGCGATTATCGCGATCCTCGCCTCGATGCTGCTGCCCGCGCTGAACCAGGCGCGGGCGCGGGCGAAATCGAGCCGCTGCGTCTCGAACCTCAAGCAGTGCGGAACGGCGCTGCTGCTCTATGCGGATTTCTCCGACGGCTGGATGCCGGACGGCATGGGGCCGGACTATGCGAAGAACTGGCACCGCTATCTGCTCGACGCCAGACTCTTCAGCGGCAGGAACTCCGACCAGGTCGTCTATCGCTGCCCGGCAGCCGCCTACCGTCCGGGAACCTACGACAAACCGTTCGAAATCTACGGATTCCGTTCGAAGGACTGGTACAATATGAAGCAGGAGAAACGCTCCGCATCGACCGTCTTCCTGGTGGCGGACAGCTCGAAGGGCGGCCGGAGCACGGATCAGGCTCCGTATGTCTGCATCAATCCGGGCTGGGATGATCCCCAGCGGGTGATCTTCCGCCACTCCGGCATCGCAAACATGGTGTTTCTGGACGGCCATGTCGAGGGACTCCGGGCCGGTGAAATCAAGAAGCACGAGAACTTCACCCGGATCTGGCCCTATCTCGGACTCTGAAAGGAAAGGACGGACCGATGACCCTGTTGAAACACTGGCTTGTCCTGGCGGCGCTGGCCGCCGCGCCGCTGCTCCGCGGCGGGGATGGAAACATCGGCGTGTCGGCACTTCCGGCGCCGGATACGGGGACGGTTTCGGAGCTGCCGGCCATCTGGAAAGGCGGAGAAGGCAGACCTTCCACAGTAACGCTGACGATCCGGATTCCGGGCGGAGAGCCGCTGTCGGAGATCGCGCTCAAATCGCGCTCGATCAACCGGTGGTGGGCGATTTCCGGCGTCACGCTCGAAGGGGTGCGGGACGGGAAAACCGTGAAACTGGCCACGAAGCCGTGGTTCGTGCGCGGTGAAGACGACACGCCGAAGGTGTTTGCAATCAAGCTGAATCCCGGTGCCGAGGGGTTCTCCGAGTACCGGCTCTCGCTGCGCCGTCCGCACGGCTTCCTTCATATGGAGCTCTCGGAGCTGAACGTCGTTTTCGCCGGCCGGCTGCAGGCGGAAATCCGGCCGGAACGGACGCTTTTCCGGGCCGGCGGAACAGTCTCCGGCACGGTGAAGCTGAACAACCCGTTCCCTTCCCCCGTTTCCGGCAGACTGAAGCTGTTCGCGGGAGAAACCTGCGTATGGGAGAGCGCACTGGCCGTTCCGCCCGGCGAAAGCGAAAGCGTCTGGTCGTTCCCGGCGGCCAAGCCGGAAACGTTCCGCCTGACTCCGCGCTTCGAATCGGATGCGAAACTGGCGGCGCGCTCCACGGGTGAGCTCCGGATTCTGCCGAAGCGCAGCCGATACCGCATGTCGGTCGGAACCGCCCACGGCTCGGCGCAGTCGGCCGCGCTCGGCTTCACCGTCCGCCACGACTGGAGCGATGCGTCCGGGCTCTCGGACCGGGTGCTGAGTTCGATCGTCCGGGAGCAGTCGCTCAGCCGCAGCAACTGCGGCGTGACCTTCGAAACCGCCGAAGACGGCCGCTACATGGTCAACGCCGACGGCGAGACGCTGAAGAACATCGCCATGCATGTGCCGCGGCGCCTCGGCGCCGAAACCGCCGGGGTGTTCGATGAGCTGAACGGCCACCCCGGCCTGGAGGAGATCGTCTACTACAACGAACACGGCTATCACACCTGGCACGTCAGAGGATTGGCCGATTACAGCAAACACACGCTGCGGCTCTACCGCGACTGGCTGAAAGAGCGTTACCGGGACATCTCTGCCCTGAACCGGCTCTACGGCACAAACTGCCGCGATTTCTCCGGGATCGAACCGCCGCGCAAATTCACGGGCCCGTCCGCCGCCTGGTTCGACTGGATGGAGTTCCGGCGTTACAGCGTCGCACAATATTTCCGGGAGGCCTACAGCCTGATCAAGCCGCACCTGCCGGATACGCCGATTATGCCCAAGCCGATCAATTTCGATTATTACGCCGTCAGCACAGCCGCCGACCCGTGGCTGCTGCGCGATGCGTGCGATGTCTATGGATACGACATCTATCCTTTTCAGCGCGAAGGATATCTCGATCCGGCGATGAGCCTGGATTTTCACCGCACGCAGGTCGGGGAACGGCCGCTGAAATTTCTGGAATCGAATTTTGAGTTCCGCCGCGTGAACCAGACGGAGAAGAGTTCGGCGGATATGCACCTGCTGTATATGCCCGCCTTCCTGCGCGGGCTCAAAGGGGTCTATTTCTACTGCTGGTATCAGGCGTGGACGCAGAATCACCGCGGCTTCTGGCTGTGCGGACCGGACGGAGTGCTGACGCCGCAGGGACGCGGCGCGGCGCAGGTTGCGAAGACCGCCCAGACGCTCGCCCCGGTCCTGATGACCGGCCGGGTTCTGCCGGCGACGGCGGCAGTCTATTTTCCGTGGGAGGAGATCTCTCAGACGCCGAACGTCGCGCCGATATCGGCCATGCGCGGGGCCTACAAGCTCATGACCCAGCTTCACTACCCGACCGACATCATCAGCCATCACAATATTGCGGCCGGAGAGCTGACCCGGTATCGGGTCCTGCTGCTGCCGCTCTCCCGCCACCTGCGGCCGGAGACGGCGCAGAGAATCGCGGAATTCGTCCGGGCCGGCGGAATCCTGATCGCCGAATACCAGGCCGGGCGCTTCGACCAGTTCCACCGCGAAACGGATTCCCTCCGCGGGCTGCTGGGCGGAAAATCGCTCGGCACGACCGATGCGTTCAAGAGCTTCGACGCCGGAGATGACAAAGGGATCAGGCTTTACGCGCCGATCACGAAGGAGACGCCGTTCGGCTGGCGGCACCGCCCGAACGTCGAGCCGATCGACCGGGCCGAAAGAATCGCCGCCGCCGCCGATGCGGAAATACCGGCCCGCTTCCCGGACGGCTCCCCGGCGGCGATCGAACGGACGGCCGGCAGAGGGCGGGTGCTCTACTTTGCCGCGACCTTCTTCAATTCGTACCGGAATTACTTCTACACGCTGAACACGCTGCCGAATCCGGCGACGCGCGGAAACGAGATCATCAACGTCGGAGACCCGGCGTACCGCCGGCTGCTCCGCGCATTCCTCGACCGCTGCGAAGTGCGTCCGCCGATGCGGCCGGCGCTCGGTTCCGACGATGTCGAAACGGACGATTCGCCATTCCAGATCCTCTCCCGCTTCGGCAATGCGGAGTGCATTCTCTTCGGCATCGCCAACTGGGGGCCGCACGAGCGGCATGCGGTTGCATTCGAAGCGGATGTCCCGTTTGAAATCCGGCGGCTCTTTGTAATGGACACGGTCCGCGAAACGCTCAAAGAACTTCCGTTCCGCTGTGAAAAAGGAGTGCTGTCGACGACGCTGCCGCAGCTCGACAAAAGCCTGGTGCTGATCGCGATGCGGAATGCCGGACCGCTGCTGGCCGTCGCTTCGCAGCCCGGCGAAGGCAAACCGGTCGCGGTCCGGGTCATGAACTTCCTGCCGGAACAGGCGGCGGGAACGCTGCAGCTCCGGGTGGACGGAATTCCGGCACCGCTGTCGGAACCGCTCGCGTTTACGCTCTCCCCGGGGGAGGAGAAATGCTTCGAGCTGGAGCCGGACCGCGGTTTCGACGCCGCCCTGCTGCGCGACAAACGCGGCGAACGCCTGCCGTGGTACGTCTGGATCACCTACGACGGCGACGCCCGCGCCTTCGCCCGTGTCCACGCCAATCCGGAAGGGCTGAGCGCTCCGTAACCGGAAAAATTCGCATTTTTTTCCATTTCGCGCTTGCATCCGGTATGGTCTTTTCGTAAAATAACCATAGTAAAGCCATTCACCTGTCAACAGAAGAGAGGTTTTTCCATGGATCTGATCAGAACCCCCGCCGTGGTGATCGAGCGGCCGTTTGAAGCGGCGTTCCGTCCCGTCGCTCTGACCCCGAAACGTGCCGACACAGTGGTCGCCCAAACGCTGTGGAGCGCGATTTCGACCGGCACGGACATGAAGACCTACCGCGGGGAACAGCACCCCGAACAGTGCTACTACCCGCTCGTGCCGGGCTACGAAAACATGGGCGTGATCCTCGAAGAAGGATCGTATGCGCCGGACCTGAAGGCCGGCGATCGGGTCATGATCAACGAATGCCGCAAATACGGCGACGTCTGCGCAGCCTGGGGCGGAGGAACCCGCCTCGTTCACAAGGATTCGGACAACGCCGGAGGAGCCGGCGACCCGATGTGCAAGGTTCCGGACAACGTTTCGGATACGGACGCCGTCCTGGCCTATCTCGCCTGCGTGCCGCTCAAGGGACTCGAGAAATTCGACCTGCGCCCGACCGACACGGTCGTCGTGGTCGGGGCGGGCATGGTCGGCATATCGGCCATGCAGCTGCTGAAGATCAAATGTCCCGGAATCCGGGTCATCGCGATCGAGAAGAACGGTTTCCGCCGCGAGATCGCGCAGCACTACGCCGACGTGGTCCTGCCGCACGACGACACGACCGAGCGGAAGCTGCTCGACCTGACCGGCGGAAAAAAAGCCGACAAGATCATGGAGTGCAGCGGCAACCCGGCGGTGCCGGGCATCCTGCACCGCTACCTCAAGGACGGCGGCTGGGGCGACGACGACGAGCCCGGACACATCCACCTGCAGGGCGACTACCCCGAAAAGCTGCTTTTCGACCACTATCACCGCTGGTTCACGAAAAACTGCACGATCACCATGAGCTGCGCAATCAAGGCGCGCGGCAAGGCGGAGATTCTGAAGTACATGGCGGAAGGGAAGTTCGACACGTCGCACCTGCCCTGCGAAATCTGGCCGGTGCAGAAGGTGAAGGAGGCGTTCGAATACCAGAACCGGAAGGGTTACAACGTGTTCAAAATCCTGCTCGACTGGCGCGAGGTGAAATAATGGAGTACGGAAACGCGGCATGGGGGCTGCGCGAGCTCCCGCTGGAGGAACAGCTGAAACTCACGCAGGCGATGGGGCTGCATCTGCTCGAGCTGTCGATTGCGAACTATCACCGGGATGTGCTGCAGCCTGACGCATCGGCGGAGCAGATCCGGCAGGTCAAAGCGCTTTTCGCGCAATACGATGTGCGTCCGGACTGCGGCGCGACCGGCAATGATTTCACCGCCGGTTCGGCAACGGATGTGCGGGAATCGCTCGACCGCGTGAAACGGGCGGCCGATATCGCGGCCGCGCTGGGAGTGAAGGTGCTGCGCATCTTCGCCGGCTTCACGTCCGACAGCCTCGTTTACGGCGAACGGTTCGACCGCGCGCTTGAGGCGCTGCAGCTCGCGGCGGAACACGTGCGCGGCACCGGCGTCCGGCTCGCGATCGAGACGCACGGCGGCGTGGCGGCAACCGGAGATGTGCTCCACCACTCCGCCACCGTCACGACCCGGATCGACACGATGCGGAAACTGCTCGAATCGCTCCCCGCCGCCGAAATCGGCATGAACTACGACCCGGCCAACCTCGCGGCGGTCGGCGACGCCGCTCCGGAACGGTGGTTCGGGCTCTTCCGGGACCGGATCGTCCTCGTTCACCTGAAGGATTTCCGGGACGTGCCCGGCGGCATCGTCCCGGCCGGCTGCGGCGAAGGACGGCTCGACTGGAAGGCGCTGCCGGCCGTCCTGAAAGAGTACGACGGCCCCGCGCTGATCGAATACGAACTGCCGGCCGACGTGGAGGACGGGCTGCGGCGCTCGCTGCGTTTCCTCAAACAGAATCAATAACAGGATCAAGGAGTTAAACCATGCCGAAGAAACCGCGGATCATCTTTATGCCGCACGCGAACATCCAGTACTCCCAGCTCGACCCGGCGCGGCGGCGGTGGGTGTGCGAGCACTCCTACCGTCCGCTGTTCGAACTCGTGCGCGACGGCGGATACCGGATCGCGTTCGAAGCCTCCGGCCGCACGCTCGAGGTCATGGCGCAGGAGGCGCCGGAAGTGCTCGCCCTGCTGCGCGAACTCGTCCAGTCCGGGCGGATCGAGCCGGTCGGCTCTCCCTTCATCCACGTCATGCTGGCCAACATCCCGCCGGAAATCGGGCTCGACACGCTCCGGCACGGCCTCGATGCGTGGGAGAAATACACCGGCGTGCGCCCGGCCGCCGGATGGAACCCGGAGTGCGGCTGGGCGTCGTTCCTGCCCGAGCTCTACCGCGAGGCCGGTTTCCAATCGCTCGTGATGGATGCGGACAGCTTCTTCCTGTCGTTCCCCGAGATCCGCGAAGCGACCGGGCTTTCGTACGACGTGCAGGGGCACAGCAACAAGAACCACCTGTTCAAGATCGAGGAGTACATCAGGGACAAGCCGGAATTCCTGCGCTACCTGACGAATCCGTCGGCCGCCCCGAACGGGCTCAACATGATCTTCCGTTCCGACTGCATGGCCAACCCGATGCTCTGGTACCTGATGGGAGCGACCGAGGGGATGCGCAGCGAACCGGTTTCGCCCGGCGAAATCCGCGCCATGCTCGAAAACTGGAAATCGCGCATCGCAGCTTCCGGCAGCTTCATCATGCCGTACGCCGAGGATGCCGAGTATATCGGAACTTCCGCCTACTTCTACGTCAAGCAGTTCAACCAGGCGCGCTTCTTCGAGCCGGAGCCGTCCAGCGTGGCGCGCTTCCGCGAGCTGCTCGACACGGCGACATCGCTCGGCTACGAGCTCTCCACTCCCTCCGAGGTCATCGAGAATGCCGGCCCCCCGATCGAGAACGATCTCATCGAGCAGATCGAAAACGGCGTCGCCTGGCACGGCGGCACGGCGAAGGCGTGGGCGAACACCGAATATTCGCGGCTGCTCGACCCGGTCTGCCGTTCGATCTTCGACGGCATCGCGCTCCTGCAAAAGCGGACCGGCGGCCGGAAAGAGCTTGACGACGCGCTGAAGGCGCTGACCAGCGCATGGGTGTCGGATTCGCGCTGGCCGCCGCTGCCGACCTCCCCGGGCCGCTTCAACGTCCGCGAAACGCTCGACGACCTGTACCGGGCGAACGGATTTCTCGAAAAAGCGATGGAGAAGGCCGGCATTCGGGAGCTCCGCGCGCTATATTCTCCGGAACTTATGCGGACCCAGATCCGCTGCATCGAGGAGAATCTGATGAGCCGCAAGTATTTCGGCGAAGTATGAAACAACGGGGGCGGGCATGAGAATAACGGCGGAAAAAGACGGGTTCCGGATCGAAAACGGCGGCGGCGTTCCGCTGATTGCCGAACTCCGGCTCACAGCCGGATTCAACGGGCGAAAAGTTGAAGCGAAAAACTGGCGCAGCTGCGGGCCGGACCGGTTCGAGGCGGAAAACGGCGGCATCCGCTTCCGGGCCGGCGTATCTTCGGACGACGGCGGGCTTTTCCTGAAGTCGGAATTCACCAACGAAACCGGTTCGCCGGTCGAAGTCGATTTTCTCCGCTGGTCGCGGTCGCCGGAGCGGGATTCGCTCGCCGTCCCGGGTCCCCGCCTGCGCGTCTACCGCGAAGGGTGGACCATGGCCAGCGCCTGCGGAACAGTCGGCTGGGGCGAGACGGATTTCCGCTGCAACCCCGATTACCTGCCGTTTGCGGTTTCGGTTCCGGAGCGTTTCGAGCCGCCGAAGCCGAATCGCTTCACCTCGGAGTATGTGACCGTCCTGCTGCCGGACGAGGGCGACTCCCTGCTGGCCGGCTTCGTCACGACCGCCGACCGGGTCTGCCGGTTCGAGATCGAGCTCGGCGAAACAACGCCGGCCGGCTTCGACGCCGTTTCGTGCGGCGACCGCGCCCGCCTGCTGCCGGGCGAGACGTTCCGGGCGGAAGAGCTGCTCCTGCTGCCCGGTCCCGACGCCTGGGCGCTGCTGCGGAAATACGCCGGAATCTGGGGCGACCGCATGCAGCTGCGCCGCCGGGACCACACGCCGACCGGCTGGTGCAGCTGGTATTACTACTTCTCGAAGGTGACCGAAGCGGACGTGCTCGAAAATCTTGCGTACATGAAGGAACATCGCGCGGAGTGGCCGCTCGAATACCTCCAGATCGACGACGGTTACCAGGCTGCGCTCGGCGACTGGCTGGTCACGAACGAAAAGTTCCCGCACGGGCTCAGGTTTCTGGCGGAACAGATCCGCGCGGCGGGAATCAAACCCGGGCTCTGGCTCGCGCCGTTCATGGTCGAAGAGCGTTCGAGTTTACTCGTCGAACACCCCGACTATGTCGTACACGATTCCCGAGGAGACATCGCCTGGACGACTGAGTGGCGCGGCAGCCGGGTCGCGGTTCTCGACGGCACCCATCCGGGAGCGCAGGCGTATCTGCGGACGCTCTTCCGGTCACTGGCGGAGATCGGCTTCGAATATGTGAAACTCGACTTCATGATGTACGCCTGCGCAGCGAAGGACGGCCGTTTTCACGATCCCGGCGCGACACGGGTGCAGGCGCTGCGGCGCGGGCTTGCCGCGATCCGCGAGGGATTCGGCGACGACCGCTTCATCCTCGGCTGCACGACCGTGCTCGGCGCCTCGGCCGGACTGGTCGATGCCGAGCGGATCAGCACCGACATCACGCCGTACTGGCGCCCGGACAACCGCGAGGATTTCGCCGAAGCGCCGACCGTCCCGAATGTCTGCCGGAACGTCATCAACCGGAGATATATGCACAAGGCGTTGTGGATCAACGATCCAGACGTCCATATCGCCCGGCTCGACAACAATCGCCTTTCGGAGGAGGAGGTCCGGCTCTGGAGTTCCGCGCTCTGGCTGGCCGGCGGCCTGCTGCTGCTGTGCGACCGGTTCGAATCGCTGGCGCCGGAGCGGGCGGAGCTTTCGAAACTGCTGCTGCGCCGGACCGATGCGTTCCGCGACGTGCGTCCGCTCGATTTCCGCGACAGCACCGTGCCCTCCGTCTGGTTCGGCCGTTTCGCCGAAACCGGCGCGCCGGTCTACGGATTCTTCAATTTCGGCGAAGAGCCGCGCCGGTTCGCAATCCGGCACGACGGCCCGGAAACGGCATTCAAAGAGCATTGGAGCGGGCAGCTGCTGGAAGCCGATTCCGGCCGGATCGAAGCGGAAGTGCCGCCCCACGGCTGCCGGCTGTTTTTCGGTGTGACGCCATGAGCAAAGGAGCGGTCTACAAACAGGGCGATATCGTCGCGGAGCTCGAGCGCCGGCTCGATGCCGGAATCTACACGTCCGGCTTTCCGGTCGGAGCGGATCTCGCCGCCGAGTTCGGCGTCAACATCAAAACGATCAACAAGGCGATCAACCAGCTGGTCGAAGCCGGACGGCTGGCCCGCAAGCGCGGCGTCGGCACCTTCGTGCTGTCGCGCAGTGCGGGAGAACACCAGATAGAGGTGCTGTTCGAAGGTTATTCGGCCCTTTTCGAGCACCCGTTCTGGGGAGAAATCTGGAACGGCTGCATCACGCAGCTGCTCGACTCCGGCTATCGCCCCGTGCTGACCCAGCTTCACGCCGACGACGGAACCGGCGAGCTTCTGCTCGACGATTTCCGCTTCAGCCGGACGGAGGGGAAAATCCTGCTCGGCATCACCCAGCCCCGCTTCCTGGAACTGATTCAGGAACAGGGCGTTCCGGTCGTCAGTGCAGGGGACCGCATCGCCGACCCCGAGTTTCCGCAGGTCTATTTCGACTACGAGCCCGGCATTCGGGAGGCGATGCAGTTCCTCTCCGGGCGCGGCTGCCGGCGAATCGCATTTCTCGGCGAAGTGAAGGACAGCTACAACCCGATGCTGCTCAACAAATTTCACGCCTACCGCCGTTCGCTGGAGTCGCTCGGGCTGTACGATCCGGAACTGACGGAGCACACGCGCCCGCTGCCGGAGGCGGCCGGAAATGCCTTGCGGCTCCTGCTCGCGCGCACAATGCCCGACGCGATTTTCGTCGCGGGCGACCATCAGGTTCCGTATATTGAAAAGGTCCTGAAGGGAAAGGGGATGCGCCTTCCGGTCGTCGGCTGCGACGGCCTCTCTTTCGCGGCCTGGCCGACCGTGGCGCTGCCGCGCCGCGCCGCCGGAGAAGCGGCCGCGCGGATGCTGGTCGCCCGGCTGCGCGGCGGCATCACGCCCGAGCAGACGGTCCTGCCCTCCCGCTTCGTCTGCTGAGTGCGCGCTCCGCCTCCGCAATGCGCGGCGGTTACGGCAGCGTCTCCCTCTGGGCGAAAACCAGAACGTTATTGCGACTGGCGCTGTCCATGCCGGAACCGACCCTGATCCGCATGACGACGCGGCCGTCATCCATCAGGTAGTTGAACTCATACGGCATATGGCGGAACGCCCACCCTCCGGCCGCGGAATCCCAGAGAGCGCTGTCGCTCATCAGGGCATTGGAAAATTTCCCGGCAATTCTCGGAGGCGCCGGCCTGGCCCACCAGAGATTGCTTTCCGGCGTCAGGGTCCCGTAGTAGTTGTAGCTGATCCCCCTCTGCTGCGTCATGTTGACGCTGTTGCTGAGCACATCCCAGTTATTGATCACCGGCGTGCGCGTGGAAATCCGGTCGACGGGACAGAACAGAGTTTTCCAGGTCTGAGTATACGGCTTGATCATCCGCAAAAAAGCGGCCGGATTCTGCTGATAGCATACGTACTCGTAATTCCAGTAGCCGTCGAACGGATAATACTCCTGATTGCTGTTCGGATAAATTCCTTTGTTGTCCGCCGCATACATGTGCAGGAAGAGCCCGTTCTGCTTCAGATTATTCACGCAGTTCGACATTTTCGCGGCCAGACGTGCTTTGTTCAGCGCCGGCATCAGCATGGCCGCAAGAATGGTGATGATCGCAATCACGACGAGCAATTCGATCAGGGTGAAACGCTTTTTCATGGTCGGGTCCTTTCTATTTCAGAACAATGGTGTTGAATTCTTCGGGATTCTTATTGACACCGATCCCGTCCGCCCAGTGAAGGTAGCCTTTGCGGCCGGCACCGTCGTTGTCGTTGACCACGAGCGCGAGACGCATCGAGTCTCCCGGCCGGAACGCCCTGAGCCCGAGTTCATGCGCGGTCAGCGTGAGGGTGTAGCGCGTAAGGGTTCCCCGGCGAACAATCTGAAGCGGGACATCACGCAGATTCTGTTCGGGATTGTTGCCGGAGCGGCCGCCGGTCCGCCAGGCTTTCCCCCCTTCCGGTGTAAGCCCGATGGTGTACTCGGTGAACTTCGCCCGCTCGGCCAGGCTCTTCGGTTTTCCGGCCTGAAGGCCGATCTGAACGGAATCCCCCTTCCACATTTCCGCAGGCGGAAAACTGCAGAAATGGCGGTCGTCCTCAACCTCCACGGTCAGTGTGAGGGCTTCATCCGTATAACTCAGGCGGAATGCGGCGTCGAGATCAGCGCGGCTGTTCCACGGCTGATCCTTGATGCGGATCTGCCAGTTCTCCAAACCTCCGAATCCGACCTGTGCCATTCCACCGCGCGGAACCTCAAGCCTCTGCACCGCGCCGAGCGGCCGGAACGCGAGGGAAGCGCGGTCCGTTCCCGCCGCGGATTCGACCGTGAAATCCAGATCGAGCGGAGCGGCTGCCCCTTCCGGCATCATGACCGTGAAATCCAGCCGCTTTTTGCCGCAGGGCGGCACGATGACGGATTGTGCGGCTTCCCCCGCAACCAGCATAAGCCCGGTGTCGACGGAGAGCTCCGCCTCCTGCGCCTCGGCGGAGAGATTCCAGATGTCGAGACCGACCGGGACCGGAGTTCCCGCCGCAATCGTATAGCCGCCGGCGGAACTGTAACGGCTGATCGCCTGAAAATCAGGATGCGGAAAGAGCACGAGCGGGGAAGGCGGCGTCCGGTCCGGCGCAGGCAGTCCGGCAAGCGCGGCCAGGCGGTTTTCCGGCGTACCGGTGTCAAGCAGCTCTTCCGGAACCGTGTCGGAAAGCAGATAGACAACCGGGTCCGGCAGCGGGACGGAACCGTCGGCGTTTCCTGCGATGACCCTGCCGTCCAATCCCTCGACCCTGCAAACGGGATACGGCGGCGCGAATGTCCCGCCGCCGGCGGTTTCGAGAACGGTCACACAGCCGCGGTCCCCCGTGTAGACACGGGCGGAACGGATCATCCGGTTCCCGGTCCGGAGCTTGCCGGCGTACCGGGTGTGGCCGAGACGACGGACGCTCTGCAGGAACGCGGCGAACGAAAGGCGCGGCGTCCGGTCCGGCGCCAGAAATCCGAACGTCTTGTTCCCCTCTTTCAGTTCATAGTAGGCGAAGAAATAGAGCTGCTCGAGCCCGACGGCGCGTCCGACAGCAGCCTGCATCGCAAGTTCCGCCGCGATTTTCAAGGACTCCTCACCGGTCCGGAAATTATCCCAGGCGACGCGCGAAACCTCGGTGAGGCGCAGCGGCATGCCGCTTTTTCCGTTGGCGGCAAGCCATTCACGGTATTGCCGGGTGAGGGTAATGAGCGACTCCGCATCGCCGTAGGTGTGAAAACTCACAAAATCGGCATTGTCCAGAAGGCCGTTCTTCGCCGCAGTCCGGTGGTAGTTGCCGGAGGGAGCGATCGAAGTGAAACCCGCCGCGCCGAGTTTGACGGCGGGAGCCGCATGATAAAGCCCGTATCGCATTGCCTTGGCGCCCGGCATCATCTGATCGGCCGGAAGATTCGCGCCGAATCCGCCTTCGGGTTCGTTCCAGGTTTCGACGGCGTTCCAGCAGCTGCTCCAGTTCGCCCCGAGCGTCATCCAGAAAACGGATGCGGCCTGAAGCTGCTCCGGAAAACGCGGAAGATTCGGGTGCGCCCAGTCCGGCGCGCCGTGATGAACGTCCAGCAGCCGGACCCCGGCACGCGGATACAGCCGCCGGTTTTCGTCATAACGATTGCGGAACAGGTAAACCCTGGGATCTTTCTGGATCGCACTCCACTCGAAACGGTCGCGGACCGCCGCAACGCCATAGCGCCGCAGCAGCTTCAGCGCTTCATACATTTCCGAATGGGTGATTTCGTTCCACGAAAAAAAGCAGTCGATGCCGAAGAAGAAATCCGGCTCACCCGGATACGCCTCCTGGACGAGCAGCCCGAACTTTGCTCCGTCAACGGTGAGCGTGTAATAACCGGCCGGAAGTCCCTCTTTCCGTTCGAAAACAAACTCTCCCCCGAGAGGGACAAGGCGGACGGTGCCGTATTTCTGCCCGGAAAAGGCAGTCAGCCCGGCCTGCGGTGCGGCGTTTCCGGCACTTCCTTTGAATTTAAGCCGCAACGGCTTGCCCGGAACGGTGAAGAATGCGTTCGGGTCGACCGGCAGCAGCGCGGCCCCCAGCTGAAAACCGGCGGCGAGAATAAGCACGATGAATGTCGAACGGATCATGACGTCTCCCTGAATCTTGATTGCTGCATAAATCCGGCTTTTCTACCGCGGCAGGACCGGCCCGGAGGATTCCCCCTGCCAGATGCTCATCTTCTCCCAGGAATAGAGCAGCCGCTCCGGTGTTCTCCTGTCGAGGATGTCGCACAGCAGATTGCGGCACTGCCGTTCGATATCCGTCGCACAGATGACCGTGATGGACGGAATCGAAAGCCGGGCGCTCTCCAGCCCGCCATACGCGCAGACCGATATCTCCTTTCCCGGCCGCATCCCGTTGTCGTGAACCGCGCGGAGCGTGCCGATCGCCGCTTCGATCGTAGTCGTGACAATGCCTGTTCCGGAGAAGCAGTTCCGGCGGATGATCCCGCCGGCAAGCTCGTATGCTTTATGGTCGGCGCGCTCGAAAGTATTGACGGGAGCATTGAAGAACTGATGCTCGAGCCCCAGTTCAGCACTCCTGCGGCGAAACACCTCGATGCGCCCGGTGATGACTTCGTTGAGCGGCTGCGTATTGAGCAGCGCAATCTTCCGGTGTCCGAGCATATGCAGGTGATCGACCAGAAGCCCCATGTTTTCCGGCGAAGCAGCGTCGAGGCAGGTCAGCCCGAAGTCGGTCAGGTCATGCTGCAGCAAAACCACTTTGTCTCTCATTCCGCAGAGCCGCTGCCGGGTCAGCTCCGGAATGACCGGCAGTTCGAGGAATACGCGGGAGAAGTCTCCCGTCAGCGCCTCCTGAATGACGTTGTCGTCCTCATGGTCGAAATAGACTGTTTTCAGCACGCCGTTCCGTTCCCGCACCAGTTCGTACAGCGCCTTCCGCCATTTGTCCAGAGACGGAATCGGCCAGTTCGGCAGAACCAGGACAACGTTCAGGCGCCCGGCGTTTTCCACGGCGGCCGGGCCGATCGCCAGCCGGCCGTTTTCGCAGCGCAGGAAGAAACGATCCTCGATCAACTGCTGCACGGCGCGCCGGGCGGTCATGTAGCTGACCCCGAACGAGTCCGCGAGCTTCCGCTCGGAAGGCACCTTCTCGATCAGGTAGTCACCATTCCGGATCTGCCGCTTGATCGACTCCGTGATCTGGAGATATTTTGCATCCATGAAATCACCTATAGCAAATTTGAACTATATCAATTTTGCTATATATTATGACAAAAAAAATGCGCTTTGTCAAGAGCGGGATGAAAATAATCGTAAAAATTCCGTTCCCCAAAAAAAGAACGGGCAGTCGCTACGACAAATACCGTACGGGATAGTATACCGCCGCGCCCGGTATGGAGGCGGCGGCGGAATGCGTCAGAACAGGACGAAGTAGAGGCCGGTCAGCAGAAAACCAAGCGTGAAAATGCCGAGCACGACCCGGGCGAAGATGTGACTGTCCACACGCTCGCTGCCCGGCGCCGTACGCTTGCCCGCGAGCTGGTTGAAACTGCGGGTATGCATATAACGCTTCAGGTTCTTTTTCGTATGCTGCCGCCTCTGCAGGGCGGCGGAAAGCTCCGACTGGGTCATCGGGTCCTCCCTTCAATCGATTCCGGGGATGAAGCTCTCGTCGCCCTTCAGCGCCGCGATCGACTCAACCAGCAGCCTGACCGCCCCCTCGACGTCGCGCAGGTCGCACATCTCGACCGGGGAGTGCATATACCGGTTCGGGATGCTGACCAGTGCGGTCGCCACCCCGGCGCGGGTCATCTGCATCTGGGCCGTGTCGGTCCCGCCCGACGCGCGGTGCGCCGCCGTCTCCTGATAAGCGATCTTATGTTTCCGGGCGACCTGCCGGATCAGGCGGCCGAGCACCGGGTTGTTGTCGCAGCTCCGGTTCAGTTCGGGGCCGCCGCCGAGCTTGATCTCGCCGAGCAGCTTCTTCGGAATATCCGGCAGATCGGTCGCAAAGCCGACGTCGACGGCGAAGCCGACCTGCGGGTCAATGCCGAAGCAGCTCGTGTGCGCGCCGCGCAGGCCGACCTCCTCCTGCACCGTGCCGACACCGTAGACCGCGACATTCAGCTTCCGTTTCGAGAGCTCGCGCAGCGTTTCGGCGACGACGAAGGCGCCGACCTTGTCGTCCGTCCCCTTCGAGATGAAACGATGCTCGTTCAGCATCCGGAAATTCGGGCAGACCGCGACCGGGTCGCCGATCGAAACGAGGCTCTCGGCCTCCTTCCGGTCGGCCGCGCCGATATCGATCCACATGTCGGAGAGCTCGGGCGGAACGTCGCGCTCGGAGGCCTTCAGCAGATGGATCGGCTTCTTGCCGATCACACCGTGAACCCGGCCGTTCGCGGTCAGGACTTCGACTTCGGTGGACGGGACGTTCAGCTTGTCGATTCCGCCGTTCGGACGGAAATAAAGCAGCCCCTCGTCGGAAATGTAGACGATCTGGAAGCCGATCTCATCGTAATGGCCGGCCAGCATGACCCGCAGCGGCGCGCCCGGATTCAGAATGCCCATCGTATTGCCGAGCACGTCGGTCCGGACCTCCGCACAGAAGCCGGATACATAGGAACGGAACACGCCGGCCGCCTCCTCCTCGAAGCCGGAGGGGCTCGACGCATTCATGAAATCACTCAAAAACTTCAGACTTTCCCTGGTAAGCATGGAAAAACTCCTCGCAAAAACGTGAATGCCGCTCAATCTTATTATTTATACAACATAATGCGTATTCCCTGAATTTCCAGACGGGCAGACCACAAAATCGTGGATTATTTTCTTCGCCGGAACACCGGCCGCCCGCAAATTCCGGGTTGAAATCCGTTCCGGCCGATGCTATGTTTACCGGAATCAGGTCAACAATCGGCATATGCGGAGGCAATACGATGGATCAGCGGGAAAATATCTTGAAGCTGTGGCGGCGCGAAGGGTTCGAATTTCAGCCGGTGCATTTCGATCTCTGCCCGGCGCTTGAGCGAAAATTCCACGAGGTTTACGGCGAGGAGGCCGATTACCGGGACGTGTTCGAATTCCCGTTCCGCAACCTCCGGACCGGGTTCCTGCGCCAGGAGTTCCGCGACTGGAACGAGCGCTGCTACTCCGGCCGGGAGTTCCTGCCCGGCACGAGCTTCTCGATCTGGGGCGTGGCGCACGAGCCGACGCCGGAGTCGATGCATATGAGCCGGATGTACCACCCGATGCAGAATTTTACGACGGAGGAGGAGTTCGCCTCGTACCCTTACCCCGAATTCGACCCGTCGCAGGCGGAGGAGTGCCGCCGGGAGGTCGAGGCGCTCCATGCACGCGGAATTGCCGCCATGGTTCCGCTGAACTGCACGATCTGGGAGACCGCCTGGTACATGCGCAGCATGGAGGAGATGATGGTCGGCATGATGACCGACGACCCGCTGACCGAACGGCATTTCGAACGCATCACCGTCCTGGCTGAACAGCGGGCCGCCGCCTTTGCGTCCTGCGGCGCCGACCTGCTGCATCTCGGCGACGATATCGGCATGCAGCAGACGATCATGATGTCGCATGAGCTTTACCGGAAACACCTGAAACCGCGTCTCGCCCGCGTGGTGCAGGCGGCCAAAGCGGCCAAGCCGGATATGGTCATCACCTACCACTCCTGCGGGTACGTCACGCCGTTCATCACCGACCTGATGGAGGCCGGCGTCGAGGTGTTGAACCCGGTCCAGCCCGAGTGCATGGATTTCGCCGAAATCCACGCCGAGTACGGAAAAAAGCTCTCGTTCTGGGGTACCGTCGGCACCCAGAGCACAATGCCGTTCGGAACGCCGGACGAGGTCAAGGCCGTCGTCCGGCGCAACCTCGAGATCGCCGGAGAAGCCGGCGGGCTGCTCTGCACCCCGACCCACCTGCTGGAACCCGAAGTTCCGTGGGAGAATATCGAAGCCTACGTCGAAGCCTGCCGCGAATTCCGCCTCGCCTGACCGCGGCCGGGAATACCGCTCTACTTTCCGGCGAGCAGCGTGACGGAGCGGGCCGGCAGGATGAACCGGCCGCCGGAGAGCGTGATATCGGCGTTCCGGCGGCGGTATTCGCCGGGGGCCGCCGCCGCGAAGCTGTCCGCATCGATCCGCCGGAGCGCGCATTCGGCAGGGAACCCCGGCCAGCGCAGCCGGACGAGAACCGGAATTTCCAGCGGATTCGAAACGAACAGCAGCGGCCTGCCGCCGGCGCCGGTTCCGGCGAGGACCGTGCCGGGAAAGCCGAACGCTGACTCCGTCCCGGCGGCGCAGACGCTCCCGCCCGCAAAGGCCGACAGCATGGCCATGACTTCGGAGCCGGGGGAAGGCACATACTCCTTCGGGTAGCAGCGGACCGAATTCGACTTGGCCGGATTCACGAACCAGTTGCCGTCACTCCCCTCCTGCCGGGGCGGCGGCGTCTTTCCGTCCAGCGAATGAAAACGGCGGCCGACCTCGTCGAAACCGGCGTCGTAGCGGGTCAGCCCGAAGTAGTTCGACTCGAAATCGTGAAAGACGGCCATATCGACCTTGCCGTTTTTAAGCAGCTCGGGCCAGTTCCCGGCAAGGGCAAGCCCGAGCGCGAAGGAGGGCTGCATCCGGTTGAAGTCGTAAGTGAAGAGGTTGTAGACGCTGCTTTCGCTGACCGAAATGTTCTTTTCGCTCCCGGCGGAATGGGCGAGGTTCTTCGAAAAGCGGACGTCGGCATTCGCGAAGCTGCGGTAGTCGGCGGTCAGGTAGCCGGGAGTCGGCCGGGGCCAGGCCGCATACGGGTAGTGCGTCGTGACTCCGGTAACCTGATCCCAGACGCCGAGCGCCTTGAGCTTCTCCGGCAGCTCCTTCATCCCGGTCACGCAGATCGGCCTGCCGGGGTCGTATCTGGCGATGACCGGAATGAAGGCGGCGCAGACTTTCGCGTAGCGCCCGGAATCCATATATGCGAACTCCTCGTTGCCGATCTCCCAGTAGTCTACATCGCCCGGAACGAATACGCCGTTCCGGAAATTCCGCTCAAGCGCGGCGGCGGCTTCGGCGTAACGCGGCGGACTTTCCCTGAAACCGGCTTTGCGCGGAAAATACGTGTCGTCAATCGGGCGGATTTCGTTGCCGTCGTCGAGGTAAAAACTCGTGTTGAGCTGGTAGATGATCTTGATCCCGGCCTCCTTCATGGTCGATTTGAACTCCTGCCAGCCGACCGGGCAGGCCGGGTCGCGGCGCTCGGTCAGGCGGAAGAGCCGCCGGGTCGCCCCGACGCTCTCGGGAAGAAACCAGTGGCTCTCGGTGCCGCCCGGATAACGGGCCGCGCGCAGCCCGGTCGACTGTACGAAGCGGATGAAATCGCTTCTCCGCGAGCCCGGCTCCGAAGCGGGGCGGGTTCCGGCCAGAATGCCGGGGAAGTTGCCGACCACGTTCGCGCCGAAGTGGAATGCGGTCGGGGAAGCCAGGCGCTTCGACGGATCGACGCTGACCGTCACCTCAGACCCGGTCAGCTGTTCCGGCGTCACTTCGGCGAGCGTGACATCTGTGATTCCGGCCGTGCCGCCGCGATCGCCGAGCCGGAGCTTGATGCCGAGCTCGGTCGCGTCGGCCGGAACGGTGAGAAAACTGTCGTAGCAGTCGCTTCCGGGCGTGATTCCGGCTTTGACGACGCTGTTCCAGTAGTGGTTGCCGGCCTCGCGGCCGCCCTGAAAGAGAGCGATCACGGTGAACGGCGCGACCGGAGCGGATTCCGCCGTCCGCACGGTCAGCCGGAGCAGCCGGTATTGTCCCCGGCCGAAGTGGACCTTCGTTTCGAGCAGGACCGGTTTCCGGGCCCGCAACGCATTTCCGTCGCGGCGGAGAGCTTCGGGAACGGCGCCCGGCCATCCGGCGATTTCCGCTGCGTTCCAGCGGCGTTCGAAAGCCGCAAAACCGGGAGCGGCAAGAAGAAGAACGAGGAGAAATCCGGTTATTTTCATCATCTGGCACCATCCTTTATCTCGAGCCGGGTGATTGAAAAGGGCGGCAGCGTGACGGTGACGAGACCGTTCCGCACCGGGGCGGCTCCGCCGACGGCGAGGGGCGGCTGCGGCAGGCCGTCGAGGCCGGGCCAGCGGATGCCGTCGAGCTCCGCGCGGCCGGAGGCGAAGTGTTCCGACACATCGAGCGTAAGCCGGCGTTCCTCCGCTCCCCGGTTCACGCAGCTGACGAGCAGCCCTTCGCCGACCGGAGAGGCAAGCAGGTCGAAGAGCACACGCTTCGGAGCCGGAGTCTCCACCGTATCCTCAAGGACGCCGAGTCCGCAGTGGCGTGAAAGCTGCTTCATGGCGTGCCCGGAAGGGAGCACGAGGCAGCGGTCCCGCAAAAAGTATTCCGGCGGCGCACCGGCGGGACAGGCCGTCACATCCGGCTTCAGCAGCTCGAAGCGGCCGGTTGCAGGATTGAAATACTGCCCGGAGAGAATCATGCCGAAAAACGGGGATTCGAGGTCATGGAAAGTCAGCACGTCCATGTCGTCGATCTTCATCGCCTCCATCCAGTTCGCCGCGAAAAGGAGACCGTGCGCGGGAGTGTAGATGACCCGGTGCGCATCCCAGGTGTGAAACTTGAATACGCTGGTCTCGTTGCCGGCCATCCGGATGCGGTCGAATCCGGCGTCGCGCAGCATCTTGAGGTGGGCCTTCGTGTTGACGCCCCAGTGCAGCGTGCCGCAGACGAAGCGTTCGAGGTCCTTCTCTCCGCCCGGCTCGGGGCGGAAGTGGTCGCCCCACGGATAATGGGCGGAGAGGTAATCGACGCGGTCAAGTGCGCCGCTCCGGTCGAGCGCTTCGCAGAGAGCCGCAGGCCAGGTGTTGCCGGTGACCGTGATGACCGCGCCGGGATTCTTCGCTTTGATGACCCGGGTGAAGGCGGTCACGATCGCGGCATACTCCCTGAGCGGCATCAGCGCGAACTCCTCATTGCCGATCTCCCAGTAGCGGATCGCATCCGGAGCAGGCAGCGTGTCGATGAAGCGTCCGAGCGCGGCGGCCGCCTCCCCGATGCGGCTTTCCGCATAGAGTTCGGGACGCTGTTCTTTATATCTGTTCTCCGAAACCGGCCAGACGTCGCCGTTTTCGTCCGCAAAGAACATCGTATTGACCTCGAACAGCAGTTCGAATCCGTTCCGGCGGCAGAAATCGAGCACGTCAGGAAAGCGCGGATAGCCCATGCCGCGGTAATAGTACGACTGCGCCGGAAAAAGCCGGAACAGCTTCGCCTGCGCCTCCGGTCCCTCGGTGAAATACTGGTGGGTCGGCATGCCGCCCGGAAAGCGCAGCACCCGGACTCCGGCTTCGTGCAGCGCCGAAGCGAATTCGCGGTTCAAGCTCCGAGGGTCATGCGCCGGCAGCGTTCCGCGCGTGATGCCGGGGTAGCGGAATTCGGCGTTGACACCGAACAGCAGCTCCGACAGCCGCGGCTTGACGATCTTCGCACCGACCTTCGCCCGGATCGGACTCGCTTCGGCGAGCGCCTCCGCGACGGGCGGCCGCAGCTCGAGGATGATCCGGTCGAAATCGGCGGTTCCGGCGGCGCGGAAGAGTCCGCATTCGATGCGGAATGCGGCAGCTTCGGGCGGCAGCGTGAACTCAAGCTCGTAGTTGTCCCACCAGCCGTCCTTGATCCGGTCGATCGCCTGCCACTGGTTTTTCGCGTCCTCGGTGCGCCGCAGGCGGCTGCCGGGGGTCCGGCCGACGGCCCGGCCCTCCGCATCGAGGAACGTGACCAGAATGCCGGCGCCGCCGCCTTCGCCGCCGAGGACCTTGTAACGCAGCCAGTAGGTCAGCCGGTAGCTGCGGCACGGCTCGGCCGGATCGGCCGGAACCGTCTGTGCATAGTAGTTTTCGGTTTCACACAGTGCCGCGGGGACTGACACGGTCAGGAGCGAGGCGGATTCGAACCCTTCCGGCGCGATGCCGCCCCGGGCCCCGGGCAGCAGGTGCGGCGTGAACGCTTCGAGGCCGTTTTCAAAGTCGCCGTTGCGGACCAGGCTGCCGGACGGCAGAATGTCGCCGGCACCATCCCCGGGAGAAGCGCAGGAGAGGCCGCTCCCGGCGGCCGCGGCGAGGACGGCAAGCATACTCATAAGTCGGATCTTCAGTTTCTGTTTCATGGCTGGAAATGCACTTTTCTGTTGGGTTTACCAGTAGCTTTCGGCGATGTCGTTGCGGTAACGCGCCGGGAGGGTTTTCAGATTCCCGGCGTGGCCGTCGGCGAAAACGACGTTCCCGGTCCGGTTATGGTGCCCGAAGGTCCGGTCGCCGAAATGGAAGTCGCGGAACAGGAACACCTGCGACCCCGGCAGAGGACGGCCGTAGCCCCAGGAGCCCCGGTCGTAAGTCTCGCGCATGGTTCCGGCAATTTTCGCCTCCGAAAAGCGGTAGTTGAACTGATAGTCGCTGCGGTGACTGCTGTTGAAGAAACCGGTTTTTCCGGCGATGTGCGAGGGGCAGTTCAACAGCTTCGAGTTGTACCAGCCGTCGGTTCCGCCGTACTGCTTCCAGACCCAGTACGAGCCGCCGAGCGCCTGGAACTCCCTGCCCATGCGGCTGGTCGCGTAGTTCGTTGCATTGTAATCGGGGTCGGACGGCATGGTCGCGCCGTCCCACTGACGGGCGCACGGCAGCAGGTCGCGGTTGTTTTCCGCATAAGTCTGGCAGACGAAGCCGAGCTGCTTGAGCGTATTCAGACAGCCGGTCTTTTTCGCGCTTTCGCGCGCCCGGTTCAGGGCCGGCAGCAGCATCGAAGCCAGAATCGTGATGATCGCGATCACGACTATGACCACTTGTTTAATATACAATATGGTGTATATTAAAACAAGTAGCATGAGGAGAAAAAGCAATGAAAGCACTGATCTATGCACGGCAGAGCAGCGGGAAGGATGATTTTTCGGAGTCAGTAGAAGCGCAGATCGCCAACTGTCAAAAACTGGCGGCAAAAGAAAAACTTGAGGTCATTGGCATCTATAAGGATCTGAACACCAGCGGAGAGACTTATCCGGTGGGAGCCGAAGAGATTGCCCGGCTTGACAAAGCGTATATGAAATGGGCTCTCAGCCAAAGTGCCAAGAAGGATTTCCGGTTGGGACTTTGTCAAGTTCTGCAAAAACTTTCCGAAGTCGACTTTGTTCTAGTCAATGAACTGACCCGGCTTTACCGTCCGATCAATGGGAGCTTTCTGGAGGGACATATCAATCAACTTTTGAAAGAGAATGAAGTTAAGGTCCTGCAAGTTCAAGGCGGAGCGATTGACCTGAGCAAGTTTGACCAGCAGTTGATTACCTTAATCAAAAATCAGATTCTCTATGAGGATTTGCAGAAAAAGCGTCAGAACAGTATCAACGCTTTCCGGATCAAGAAGGACAGCGGCAGGCTTTGCAGTGATGCCAAAATGCATGGGATACGTTATCTTGGTAATGGGAAACTTGAAGTCATCCCCGAATGGGTTGAAATCATCCGTTTCATCTATGACAATATCTGCGCTTACCGTCCTTACCGGGCGCTTCTTCGTGATTGCAATGAACGCTGGGGGAAAGACATCTTTTTCTATGAGAGTTCCATCTATGCCATTGCAAAACAGCCGATTTATTGTGGCTATCAGTATAACAGTCAGGGCGAATTGATTAAAAATGTGCAGATTACCGGTCAGGAGTTCATCTCTTTCGAGCAGTGGCAGGAAGTGCAAAAGATCATTTCGCACAAACGGGCCAATTACCATGTAAGAGCAAAAAAGCACTGGCTTCCATTGTCCGGTAAACTCTACTGCGGTGAATGCGGCAGCAAATTGGTATGTCTATTGGAACATGGAAAAATTTACTACAGTTGCAACAAACGAACCCTTGACCGCAATCATGTCAACTGCCGTAACAGCCGAATTCGTTTTGAATCGGGATTACGTGGAGAACCGGCTCTTTATGATGCCATCTATCCGCTGCTATCCATTGCTCTGATTGAACGGCATAGAAAAGCTGTTGAGCTTCTGAACGATAAAAATGAGTTGACAAAGTATGACGTGGAACTGAAAAATCTGGCAACCAAAGAGGAGCAGCTTCATGAAATGTTTCTGGATGGCCTTGCCACAGAGGAACAGTTGCGCAATCTGCTGACTCGGAACAAAGCAAGACGCTGCGAATTACTGAAAAAAGTGACTCTTTTAAAAAGCAGCAGCCTGAATGATGAGACTTTGCAAGATTTGGAAAAGAATGTTCTTGCAGATCAATTCAATGATCTTGCAAATAAGAATCTTTCACAGGGAGTATATGAGAGTCTGCTGAATGATGCTCAAATTACTGCTACGAGCTATGCCGACCGGGTGGAGTTCCATACTCTTTATGGCAATGTAATTTTGCCGCGTATTCGTTCCACGAATCGACTTTGGATGCCCAAATGGGAAATATCTTTGCTCAATAAAGGAACGAAAAAGAAGTGTGTAATAGATAAAAATACGCAGATTATTGCGAC